>ERZ724522.1268-NODE-1268-length-13898-cov-4.762118_pt1 | contig 13898 bp, 18 predicted proteins | sample MGYA00376055_ERZ724522 | MGnify/ENA primary metagenome ERZ724522 (study PRJEB28724, sample SAMN07190884) | wastewater metagenome | isolation source: effluent of sewage treatment plant in Hong Hong | place: Hong Kong | collected 2016-03-17 ... | reverse complement strand
TCGGGCGTCTTGCCTATGTGCGGCCCCTGCAGGTAGTCGCCCTTGTAGGAAATGGGGGTCGAGACATCCGGGCCGTAGATGTCCACGCTCGCCAGTGCAGCGAAGATGCCCTGTACGGCTGAGTGAACGTTTCTCGCGAGGTCCTGGACTCGGCCCGAGACAGTCGCCTCCAGTGCCGGGAATGCGTTTTCGACACCTGCCTGTATGCCCGCAACGAGGTCCTCGCCGAGTGGTTCGGTGATTCCCCACGGGGAGTGACCGTCGGCGGCGTCCTTCACCCAACCAACGATGTCGCTAGGGAGGTCGCGCATCCAACCGCCGAAGTCCTCGGCCTTGTCCTTGGCACCGTCCCACAACCCCTGAATGAGGTCGCGGCCGGCTTCGTAGAGGTAATCGCCAAGGTCTCCGAGCGCCGTTTCGACCTCGCCCGGGAGATCGCGGAACCAGTTGATGAGGTCAACAATGGCATCAGCGGCGCCGCGCTCCGCTTCGCCTACGGCGATCATGGCCGCGATTACGCCGTCGAACGCCGCGACGGCCAGGTTGGAGGCTACATCGATGGCCTCGTACTCCTCCCGCAGCTCATCCCAGTTTTGAATCAGGTACGTGAGCGCCACGCTCAGCGCCCCTACGGCCACGATCGTAGCCGTGAACGGGTTCACCAGCGCCGCCGCCGCGCTCGCAACACCGAACGCGATCATGCCCGCTGTCGCGATGGCCAGGCCGTCCGCGAACGCCCGCGCCACATCCTCATGCGTACTAAACCAGTCCCCGACGCCCTGCAGGTACGGCATCACGCCCTGGATGGCCGCGCCAGCACGCTCGAACGCCGGGCCCCATTCGCGCTCCATCCACTCGAACGCCGCCGGGAGTTTGTCGGCACCCCATCGAGCCAGTTCCGCAAGCACCGGGATCAGCTTCTCGCCGATCTCGATCTGGATCGTCTCGATTGCCCCCATCAGATTTTCCCACGCCCCGGCCAGGTTGTCGGTGCGCTGCTTGGCGATGTCCTGGGCCGACGTGTCCTTCATGGTCGCGCTGAGCTTTTCGTACTCCTCTCGCGTCATGCCGGAGAGCGACATGGCTGTGCGCATCGCGTCCGAGCCGAAGATCGTGGATGCCGCCGCGCTCCGCTGTGCGTCGGACATCATTCCTAGCGAGTCGTGGAGCTGCTGAACGACCTCGCCCATCGGCCGCATCTGCCCCGTAGCGTCAAAGGCGTTGATGCCGAGCTCCTTCATGAGCTGCGCGCCTTCTTTCGATGGCGCCGCGAGCCGCTGCAGGAACGTCTTGAACGATGTGCCCGCGTCCGAACCGCTGCTGAACGAGCTCGCCGTCGCTGCGATGGTCGCCGCGAAGTCCCCAAAGTCCACGCCAGACGCAGCCGCGACACCACCGCCCTGAGCGATGGCCTGCGACATGTCCTCAACGCCGAAGCGCGAGACGTTGGCCGCGCCCGCGAGCCGGTTTACGTATTCCGTGAGGTCCTGAGTGGTCGCGCCCCAAATCGACATGGACGTGGAAACGGTGTCCGCGGCTTGCGCGAGGTTGGTCCCACCGGCGGCAGCGAGGGTAGCAGCGGCATCGGCCGCGCCGCCCATGATGTCCCGAGCCGAGATGCCGTTCGCCGCGAGAATCTCCATGGCGCCCGCCGCTTCCGTGGCCCCGAACATCGTGTCCTTGCCGATGCGCTTGGCCTCATCCCCGAGCCCCTTGAGTTCCTCCTTGGTCGCCTGCGAAACGGCACCGACCGAGGACATGGTTTTTTCAAAGTCCGCCGCAACCTTGATGCTCCCGGTCAGCCCATTGACCGCGGTGTTGAAGGCCTTCATCGCGACTTCGGCAGCCACGATCCCACCAGCAATCTCCTTGATGGTGGGTGACGCCTTATCCTGGGCGGTGATCAGGACACGGACTTCGTTCGCCACCTAACCCTCCGTCTTCTCGGGCGGCCTACCCTCGGTGATCAACGCCATGTGCCGGAACACCCACACCGGGAGGGCAAGCGCCTCCGGGGGAGTGATGTGGTAGTGCCGGCACAGCGATTCGATCAACTCGGCCTCCTCCAGTTCCCGCGGCTTCGCTACGACGTTTCCCTCGTCGTCTACAGCTCCTCCGAGGTGTCGCCACTTGGCGATGCGTCCTCTAAAGGGGCGTCTATCCCTATCGCCGCCGCTTTCCACAACGGGATGAGGTTCAGCGTGAGCTTCGGCGGCATCGCCATCAGGGCGTCCAGCGTGACCGGCAACGCCTCGCCGTTCTCATCTTCCAGGTTCCACGCCGTCACGATGTTGTCGGCGAAGTAGCCGAGCATGCCCCGGACCTTCTCGCCGCTAGCCGCGTCATCAGCGATGGCGGACTGCAGGCGCTCGAGTTCCAGAAACGCCTCGGTGTCGATGTCGAGTCGGCAATGGACCTCGGCTCCTTCGTACTCCGGGAACTTCTCCGGGTCGAACTCCAGAACGCAGGTGCGGCGCTGGATGCGGAATCCCATGGTCAGTCCCTCCCCGTGTTGTGGTAGACTGCCGGGCCATGAATGAGCGCGATGTTGCGATGATCGTTTTGGGCGGGTGGTTTCTCGGCTCGGCGTATTGGAGCGTCGTGTGCGCCTGGGTCGCCGAGGAGAAGGAGCGCCGCGTGATGGCGTGGGCCGCGCTTGGCTTCGTGCTGTGGCTGGGCGCATTCCTGCCACTGGCGGTGGCGCCCGACCTCACTGAGTACGACAGCTGACATTCGTCTATCCCCTTTCGTGTGCCCGGCCGTGCCCCCGAGGGGATGTACGGAGGCCGTGCCGGGCGCGTAGTCGTTAGCTCCAGGCCGGAGCGGTGCCATTCGCGAGCATGAACGTCGCCTGGGCCGTGAACGATCCGTCGGCGTTGCGGCTCCACGAAACGTCCGTCATCACGCATTCCGCCGTCATGGTCTTCCCGCCCACCACGATCACCACGGTCCGGGTGTCGTTGTCTGCCGGCGTGCTGAACACCCCGAACATCGAGGGGTTGGCCGCCGGGTTGAACACGGCCGTCACGGTCATGTTGAAGTCGATCAGCAGGAGCAAGCGCTCCAATGCCGACTTGTCGAGACCAGTGACATCCTGCACCCCGCGCGGAGTGTTGAAGGAGACGCTGGTGATGTCGTTGGTGATGTCCCGGCCGGTGCCGTCGGCATCGTCGATCGTCACGGTCATACCGATGCCGCTGCTCTTCGCCGCGTAGGCCGTCCGCGGTGGGGCCGCAAGCAGGCTCCAGACGGCCCAGACAATCGAGACTGACACGGGCGCCCGGGTGGCTCGCATCAACCTGTAGAGACTGAAAAATCGCTTCATGGTGGTGCCCTCCTAGGCTGCCGCGTCGTAGTCGGTTGCGCGGAGGCGCCGGAACGCCATCGCGAATACCGCATTGGTGAAAATCCCGTTGGTCGATGCCCGCACCCATCGCTCGACGGTCCCGCTGATTTCGATCCGCTGCGCGATGGGCGCATACGGTGTTGCCACATCGGAGAACGCCCCGAGGTTTGCCCAGGAGCCGTCAACGCCGTTGGTGCTGTCGGAGGAATCCTCCAGGTCGTACTCGACGGTCCCGGAAGCAGCTGAGAAGTGCTGCAGGTAGCCGATGGCCCCCGCCGTGGTCTGCGCACCGAAGTCGATGCCGGTCTCATCCGTGGCGCTTGCGTGGGTCGTTCTTGCCGCCAAAAGCAGCCCGTATTCCAGCGGCACACCGGACGCCGCCAGGAGCTGGACGGTGCCGAGCATTGACCCATCGGCGCCGCGCTGCCAGTCGTAGTTGACCTGTTTCGCCGTGAGGCAGATGACCGGGTCGCCCCGCGTGGTGCCCGTGAGGACCATGCACAGGACATCGGTCGTGGGGAGCGCCGCGAGCGCGTCGTGCGTTTCATCGTCGGCGTTGTTGAAGAAGACGTTGAACGTTATCTCGCCGTCCCGGAGGCCGGGGATGCGCTCGTGCGCCGTCTTGTCGATGGGGGTCACATCAAGGACGGCGACGGAGGAGCGCATGGTGCTGATAGCGCCCACGTCCCCCGACATGTCCATGCCCTGGAGGTACAGCTTCATGCCGAGGCCGGACTGTTTCATGCGGGCACCTCCTCAACCGGGACGATGAACCGGTCGCGCACGAACCGCTCCGTCACGGGGCCGTCGTACGCGTCGCCTTCGAACCACCGCCGGTCGCCCACGCGGATGATGTAGCTGCCCGCCGGGATGCCCCGGGGGTTCGCCACCCGGTAGGTCACGTTCGGTTGAATCGATGGTTTGCTCTTGGTCATTTCGCGATTGCCTCCCCTTCGGAATCCCAGACGTGGAGCTCAAACGTGAGCGTCGAGTAGCGGATGAACCGGTCCTGTTCGCCGAACTGAGTCACCCCGTGTTGCGCCGTCGTGAGCTTCAGGTCAGCCACAACGGCGCCAAGGTCCGAGTCCGCCCGGAGCGCCGTCTTCACCGCCCGGAGCGAGTCCATGCGCTCGGCCTCCAGGTTCTCAACGTCCGAGAGCATCACGCGCGGGTGCCAGTAGAGGCCCACCTGAAAGCGGTGCCACGTCATAGCGTTGCCGAGCGTCTCTGCCTCTTCCTCTTCCCCGGCGTACCAGAACGCCACCAACCGGTCGGATTGGGGGAGCTGCATCGGTTCGCCCTGGACAACCTGGTTGAACCGTGTGACGCCCGTGTTGCCGTAGGTCACGGTCTGGGCGGCGACCGTTTCGAGGATGGTGTTGATGGCGCTGACGACGGAGTTGAAGTTCATCCCAGCGCCCTCCGAATCCGCTCCGCGAACATGTGCTCAAAGTCCAGTTGCCGCGTTCGCGTCGCCGTGTTGCGGAACAACCACAGCCCCTTGCGGAGCCGCACGCCGTTTCGCACACCACGCTCAGCCCACGTCCGCGTTGGCCGGGCGGCTGTCGGCCAGACAGCGGTCGGTGCCACCTTCGCGTAACCGATGGCGTCGCCGGAGCGCACAAACTCCGAGCTGATGGACCGGAGGAACATGCCGGAGCGGACGAAACCGCGATTCGCCGTGAACCCCGCGAGGATGCCCGCGGCTTCGTCTCCGACCTCTTCGATGCCCTCGGCGACCTCATCCTTGAAGCGCTTAATGACGTCGGGGTCGAACAGCGGCCCGTCCAGTTCGATGTACTTTTTGACTCTCGCCATTACGCCACCCTCAGGTTGCGATATGGCGCCAGCAGCCCGGACACCTGCGCCCACGGAGAGGAGGAACGCTGTGGCGCCCCAATGCCCATCTCGACCATGTTCACGCTCCCGGTCCACCCGCTCGCCTCATCCCAGCTCATCCGCGTCGCCCACGCCCGCGCCGCCTGCTGAATCGCCGCCGGGTAGGTCAGCACGTAGATAGCCACTCCGCTGTGCTCAGCCGCCGTCGTGCCGTTGATGCCGCGCTCCACGGTGATAGACGTGGTGCTCACCGCGGTCACGTCCATCTGTTCCGTGCCTACGAGGATCGTGTCGCCCGGGTAGACCAGCGACGCGGCTGTCGCGCTCGCGGTCAGCGTCGTGCCCGTGGTGTCGGCCACCGTGCCGGTCAGCCCCGTCGAGAGTTCCTTCAGCGGCCAGCCGAAAACTCCGGTCAGCAGCACCCGCCGACGGTCGCGCGGCCAGCGCGTGACCTGCGTACCGTTGGGGTTCAGCCGCAGCGACCAGTACGGCTCGCCGCGCGCGTTCGCCCCTTCCGGTTCAAGAAAGTAATCGGTGGACGCGGCAAGCGTGAGTTCGAACGTATCGTCGTCGTTGTCGTCGACCTGGACCGCCGAAAGCGAGACTACCGGCCAGGGGAGGATCAACTCGCGGCCCCATTCGTTCGCATCGCAGTACCGCCGCGGAGGCGGTGGGTAGCGCGTGGCGGTCTGGTTGTAAAACTGCAGGCCGCAGTGATCGTCGATAGCCCTGCTGATCCCCTCGATCCCAGCGAGCAGCCGCGAGTGTTCGGCCGTGTTGGCCGTCTCGTTGTTCAGCACGCGCTTGAGGTCGGGGAGCCGCAGGTAGTTGTTCACCGGAGGAACACCCTTACCCGGAACGCCTTGGTCGCCCCGCCAGCCGACACGACGGCGCGGAGCTTGCAGGCAGGCACGAAGTACGGCACGGACACGTTGACGGCCGTTGCCACGGTCAGCGTCGCCCCGGCGTTGTCCGTCTCAAGGCGCCGCGGATAAATCTTGTCCTGGGCCGCGTTGCCAATGTCCGCGTGGTTGATGATCTGCTCGCCGGTCTCGACAGCCCCGTCCGCCAGTTCGTAGAGGATCGGGGTCAGCACAAGATTCGCGCTGTCGGACAGCGCCGCGCCGTCCACGTCCACGTACAGGACCTCACCCGTTACCGGGCGGTCGCTGTCCACGGTCGCGTCGCCGTCGCCGTTGGTTGTCCCGGCAAGAGTCACGAGCGTGTAGCCGTTCATCGTGCGCGCCCACCTTTCTGCTGGCGTTTGACCCCGGTCGTAGATGGCGACTCGCCGGGCTCATCCTCGAACGCGAAGGAGCCCGGCGAGTCGTTAAGCAGGAACTGCGCGATCGACTCGCTCACATCCAGGACGTCGCCCTTCTTCCACTGGCCGGCATCCGATCGGTAATTCGAGATGCAGATGAGTCGCATGGATTCCTCCCCTTAAGTCCCGGTGACCAACTCCGGCGCGTGCCGCTGGATGTGCGCCGCCTGGCGCTTCGCGATTGCCATCACATCCGGGGCAGGTATCCCGGTGCGCTGTGCTGTGTGAACCATTTCGCCCTGGGCCTCCGTGAATGCGCTCAGCCCCACCGGGCGCGAGCGCATCGGCGGAGTGGCGAAACCGCTCATGCCGAACTGATTAATCGAGGCCCGCCGCGCCTCCGCTCCACACACCGGGCAACCTATGGCGGACTGGTCATAACCAGCCCGCCTTTCGGTGACATGCCCCATGGCGCAGCGGAAGTCGTAGGTGGGCATCAGATCAGTAGGGTCTTTTCGATCTGCGCGAACTGGAAGTTTCCGTAGGAGTTCACGTCCGCGGTGGTTGCCCCGTGATGAATCACGAACGACGAGAGGTCGGTGAGAACGATGAACGGGTCCTTGCGAATGCTGTACCGCGCATTGCCGCCGAGGGCTGCGTCGCCTGCGGCCGGAGTCGCCTGGGCATCCTCGACCACCCCAGCGCGCCAGAGTTCCACGGAGTTCGGTACTGCCGACTTCGCAGCCGCCACGATGTCCGCGGTGACCGTGTAAGCAACGCCGCTGAACGAATGAAGATCGTCGCCGCGAAGGTTTGCCGGAGTGAACAGCGTACCGCCGGAGGTGTACCGCTTTTTGTCCTTGTCCGCCTCAAGCATCGTGTTTACGAGGGTTGCGGTCGTCCAGTTGGCCACCACCGTCTGAAGGCCGAGCGGGAGCATCGCGTAGCCCGTGTTCTGATCCACGAGCATGAAAGCAAGCTCATCATCGATGGCGGCAGTGGAAGCCACCGGCGCATCTTCCGTGCCCGCCTGGATGTGGTAGGCCCAGCCGCCGAGAATGAGCTGAGTCAGGAAGTCGGTAACAATCAGCGACCCGGCGCGGTTGATGACCGCCTGCTCAGAATTGGATTCGCCGACCGCCGGCCAACTGGTGTTGCGTACCCTGAAAACGTCTTCACGAGCCATGCTGTTTTCTCCTTTGCCGTCCGCTTTTGCTTCACCGGTTGTCGCCTCCGGCTGGACGGTTGTTTGAGGTCACTGCCCGAAGGCCCGATTTACGAGGTCGCGGAGCCGGTGTCTTCGGCGATCTCCTGCCACTCCCACCCGTCGGTCGCGTTGTACTTCCCGACGAGACGGATGAAGCCACCAATGGCTGAAAGCGTGATGGTCGTATGGCCGGTCTGGTTGACCGGACTCGAAGCCGTGATCGTGCAGTCGCCGCCGTCCGCCACCATCACGAGGTCGATCTGTTGGCCGCGGAAGGTGGGGTCCGGTAGTGTGCGCGTCTCGGCGCCGCCCGTGGTGATCTCGCAGATGCCGGAGCGCGTCACGTCAATCGTGCCCGCATCACCCGGGTCCGGGATGATGGTCGGCTGGACAGCGCGCGAGGCGATGTCCTCAACCTGCAACCGTCCTGCTGGAGCTACCATGTTCGATTCCTTTCCCTTGGAGGGGAGAGGGGGAGAGGACTCCCCCCTCTCCTGCGGACGGTTTAGACGGTGATGTTGTAGATGCCGGCGGCGCCGTTCGTGCCGAACCTCGTGAAAGCGCGCCGGGTGTAGAGCTCCAGCCGGAACTGGTCGGTACCCTGGATCCTGTCCATGAACAACTGCACTTCGCGCCGGACGCCACCGAGGTAGGCGTTCGGGTTGAAGACGCTGATCTGGCCCTTTGTGTTCGAGGCTTCGGTCCCGCTCGCCTTGCCGTCCGCTTCCGTCTTGGAGGCGTAGGACGGGGCGATGATCGGGATGCCGTAGATGTTCCCGAGTTCGCCGGTGACGATGGTCGCATTCGGCCCGTACTTATCGACGGTGGTCACCTTGTCGCTGCCATCGAGCATCGACAGGTAGGTGGACCAGTCCGCGACGATGCGGAGGTCGCGCGGGTTGGCGCCCCAGTTGATCGTCTTGAGCGCGGCGTCGATGTCGTCGTCAACGCCGGAGAGCTTGCCGCGGGCGACGTTGATGTTGGCCGGGTCAAGCGCAGCCGCCTGGTTGATGCCGTTGGCGGTCGTGGTCACCAGCCAGTCGTGGCGAATGCCATCCCAGGCCAGGTAATGCTTTGTGTCGGCCGGGTCGGCATCGTCGCTGTTGATGTTGCCGGTGCCCGCGTTCGTGGTGTCGCCGTTGTAGTAGGCCGAGCCAAGATGCTGAGCCGCCGAGATCGCCAGCATCTCCCGCAGGAACGGGACAAACGAGACGATGGAATCCTCTTCGAGCTCAGCACTCCAGATCTGCTGGATGGTGAACTTTTTGGCCGTCAGGGTGACGCGGTTGCTCGGCGTCTTGGACGTGGTGTAGGCCGTCGAGTCGGAGGCGGTGCTTTCACTGACGAACAGCATCTCCGGGATTTCGCCATTGATGGGGACGTACACCGTCGGAGCCGCCATGGGCACCGAGCGGATATCCCCTACCAGCGAGTCCAGGTTGCGGGCCGCTTCCCACATCGTGCTCACGTACTGAGCGCCGATGAGTTCGAGGCCGTACCCGGTTTCCTGGGCGTCCATGGCGCGGATGCGGCCGGAGCTGTCGCGGACCTGGATGCGCGGCCCCGCTTCGAAGACGTGATGGCGGATGGCTGCCATGAACGGCTCGGAGTAGGTGAGTTCGACGGCGTTCCGGATCGACCGGGCGCCGCCCTGCAGCATGAGGGCCAGTTCGAAGTCGGGCCGGGTCCAGCCCTCGCGGGTGTACGGGTCGGTCATCGTGTCGGCCGGATTGACACGGGCTCCCGGAAGCATGGACGGGTCGCGCTCCGGTTCCCCTTCGGGTTCCGCGGGAGCGACAGGTCGCAGCGCCCGGATCTCTTCGAGCACGCGTTCGTTGTGCTCGCGGGTGGTTTCGACCAGAGAGACGACCGCGTTCGCCACGGCCTCCATCGGGTCAACGGTGGTAGTAGCTTCGGTCACGCTGCACCTTCCTGGTGGGCTTTGGCGCGGATGCTCTCCGCAAGGGCAATGAGCCGGGCGGCTCGCGGGTTGGGAGTAGCGGCCCGCTGGGCGCGGGCGGTGTCAAGCAGTTCGGAACAGTCGTCGCAGAGCGCGTAGGCGATGTCCGTGGGGTTCCGGCAGTCGTGGGCGCAGCAATACATCTGCTCCGGGCCGGATACGAACGGGTCGGGGTCGAACGGAGAGCCGTCGGCGCGCACCACAAGGGCGCCGGTGTCCGCCGGGATGGGGACGTAGCTCGTTTCCAGCAGTTCATGGCCCTGCGTGAACACAAGAACGTTGCGCGCGTCCTTGCCGGCGCCGACCTTCCGCACCTCAGTCTCGCCAGGAATCCAGCGCACGCTGGTGGCGTTCACGAACCCGCCACGGACAAGCGCGAAGACTTCCTGCGCGCGGGCGTGCTCTGCGAACTCATGCACCTGGACCATCTCGGTCTCGCTGGTGGTCGTGCGGAGTGTCTTGGCGATGGGAAGGGCGTGGTCGTCGTGCGCCCAGAGGACAACCGGGTTGCGCTCATAGGGGCCGAGCTGCCAGCCGCGCTGGTCGATGATCGCGCCGTCGCGGGCGATGTCTCCCGTCGAGACGACCACCGTCACTTGCCGCGCGTCATCATCGACGGCGCGAACTTGTCCGAAGGTTTCAAGCCGTTCTGAAAACACGAAAGCGGCCCCGCTGCTCATAAGGCCCGAGGTCTAGAGCAGGGCCGCTTTGATGGCTCGCTAGGGAGCCGCTTCGCGTGTATCTGCCGTTAGGCTATTCCCATCCGCGAAAGTGTGTCAACCCCTAAGCAGTTTTCACCCTCGCCTTCACCGTGACCTCCACGCCACAATCGCGGCAGACGACCCTCCCATAGTCGCCTACCTCGGCCATGAACCGGTTGCACTTCGGACAGCGGATGGTCATGCGCTCATTCTCCTGCGGCGTTGGCAGCGGCTGCATTGATCGTTGCCTGCGACGGTGGCCGCTTCGCGCCGGCCGGGATCGGCTCCAGGTCTTCGAATGCGCGGATCTCGTCCTCGGTGATGGCCTCCAGTTCCGCCATGCCCTTGTAGAACGCGACCCGCTGTGCGCTGTTCCCGCGGAGCAACCCCCGCATGTCGAACTTGAAGTAACGCTCGGCGCCCAACAGCTCGTCGCTGATCGTCTGCTCGAAGCGCGTCATCCACGGCTGCAGGGTGAGCGTCACGAAGTGGAGCATCCGGTCCTGAACGTTGGCGTAGGTCAGTGAGGATGAGCCCTCGATGCTGGCGCCGATCATCTCCGGTGGCACGAGGAAGTCTCGGGCGATGTCCACCACCTGGTAGCGCCGCGACTCGAGCGATTGCAGGTCGTCAGGGTTGATCGTCGTGGGCGTCCACTTCATGCCCTTGCCGACAACAAGCACCTTGCCTGCGTTCTCGCTGCCGCCGTGTTTCTCTTCGAACGATGCCGCCAGCATGTCGGCCTGTTCCTGCTTCAAATCCTGGTCGGTGGTGAGAATGCCGCTCGGCTGGCCGCCCGTGCCGGTGATCTTGGCCGCGGCCTTTTCCGCCGAGAGGGCCAGCCCGATCGCCTGCCTGCCCAGGGCGATCGGGCTCAGCCCCCGGATGCCATCGGTGCCCCATGCCTGGACGTGGACGATGTTCCCGCCGGCTGTGAAGTCCTTCTGCGGCTGCACGGCGTCGATGGTGTAGACCTTCTCACCGTTGCTCGCCCGTCCCACCGCAACCCGCGCGGGGTCGATCGGCCAGAGTTCGACGGGGCGCTTGTTCGCCGTGACGACGTAGATGTACGAGTTGCCCGAGAGCACCGCGTGGCCGATGACCGTCTCCCAGAAAATGCTCCGCGCGACATCCGGGTTTGGCCGCTCCCAGAGATACCGGGTGTCGGGAGTGCGGACTCCCTGGCGCCCACCGTCGGGCAGGCGTTCATAGACGTGGATGGGCAGCGCCCCGATGGTGCGGCTGATCAGGTTGGTGCAGGCGTAGACCGCCGAGACCCGCAACGCGGTATCGCGGTCCACGTAGGCGCCGCTGTCGGCATAGCCCGGGATCAGCATCGACAGCAGGTCGATCCTCCCAGATTCCAGCAGGGGCTTTGGATACGAGCGCGCGACCGATGCCGCGAGCGACCGAACGAGGGAAACCATTTCCTACCTCCCCCTCATGGCCCCGTAACCGACCAGCAATCCCCCTGCCAGCGCGATCCCGAGAAGTTCCTCCCACTGATAAACAGCATATACCACTAAGCCGAATCCCAATGGTTCCGTTAGCTCCCACGCGGCGCGCACCGCCGCACGTCGAACTCTCCGTAACGTCTTCAGCGCGTACCTCCAAATGAGAACACGAGGTCGCCCGCAGGGGCGGACGCATTCTGAGTGCCATAGACGACGTTCACCGCGGCCATCGCCGCGTCCATCTTCTTCCCGCTCGCCCGCTTCGCCAGGTAGTACCCACCCTCCGTACCCGTCGCCTTCGCCGTGGCGTTCAGGCAGTGCCGTTCGAACACCTCGTCGCAATAGTGCAACCGCCGCTGGATGATCAGGTCGAACAGTCCCGCCGACGCACCAGAGCGCCGGGCCCCCGTCTGGTGGATGTCCTCGCAGGTCAGCCCTTCGTTTTCGAGGTCCTGCCTCATGAGCTTCGAATGCCACGGGTCGAACACGTTAGTCACGACGTCATAGGTCGACGCCAACCCGCGGATGTACTGCTTGACCTCGGCCTGCGGGACTTCCCACTCGCCGTCGGGTCGGCCGTCCGGCCCTCGCGGCTGGTCCCACGTCCGCACATGGACGTACAGGCACGCCTCCTCCGGCACATCCTCATGCAGTGCGCGGCACGGTCGCTCGTCACCGCCGACCCACTGGCCGTGAACAACCGCCGTCGAGTCCCGCCGTTCCGAGAGGTCGATGCCCACCCACGTCCCGGCGTCACACGCCAGCGGGAACCACGGCAGCCGGCACGCGGTGATCTGTTCGCGCGTCACCCACGGCGCCTCGCCGTACTCGACCCACTGATTCAGGTAGAGCCGCCTGAACGCGGCCTCGCTTACCGCGCCCTGGCGCTTGCCGCCCACGATGTTCGTCCCCGCGAGTTCGCCCAGCAGGAAGTCCTCGTTGACCGTCACGCCGAAGTTCGGCATCGCCAGCTTCCACATCTCGGGGTCGCGGTAATCGCAGTCGGCCGGAGCTTCCCACCAGCGGAAGAAGAACGAATCATCATCGATCTCTCCCCGCTCTATCGCCCGACCATGGAGATAGAGCCCTCCGCAGCGCGACTCCTCAAGGTCGGAGCCTGCGGTCGTGATAGCGATCTGGAGCGGCTGGTCGCGCGCGCCGGAGCCCGTCGTGAGCGCGTCCCACAGTTCGTCCGCCTGGCCGACTCCCCAGGCATGGAGTTCATCGAAGATCACCCCGTGCGGCGCTGAGCCGTGCTTCGTCGAACCCTTCGAACTGAGCCTCTGAAAGAAGCTGTACGGGTCGCCCTTGCTGGTGATCTTCGAAGCCTCAACGGTGACCAGCTCGCCCAGCGGCGCGCCCTCGATGGTGCACATCCGCTTCGCCGCCTCGAACACGTAATCAGCCTGGTCCTCGGACGCGGCCGCACAAAACACCTGCGCGGACATCTCTCCATCAGCCAGCAGCAGGTAGAGCGCAATGGCGGCCGCCAGCTCCGTTTTCCCCTGCTTTCGCGCCACCCCGATCAGTGCCCGCCGATGGCGGCGCCGCCCGTCTGGGCGTACCTCGAACAGTTCCCACAGCATGCGCTTTTGCCACGGCTGCAGGATGAACCGCTGGCCGGTCCACTTCATGTTGGAGAAGAGACACAGCGTCTCGATGAACCGGATCACCTTGCCGCCGGTCGACCAGAACTCGCGCCCGCCCACCCGGACGCGCGTCGCCCCGGGGCATGGTGGCTTCGGGGCAGCTCGCTTCATTCGAACTCCCCGTCCAGGTCGATGACGTCCGGCACATCGGCCCCGTCGTTCAGCATCTTCAGCAGGTCGTTGACCGACTTCCCCGCCTCGCTCACCGTGAACTGCAGCCGCCAGCGCGCCATCGGGTTCATGCCGAAACGGTCCGACGCCTTCTGAATCTCCTCGCTCAACTCCCGGATGCGCCGGTTCAGCGGGTTCAGCATCAGTTGCCCGTGGCTCCCCTTCACCAGCGGCGCCTTGTCCACGATCTTGCGGAACCGCTCGCGCTGATCCACAGCCCGCGCCCAGTTCTCCAGGTCCACGCGGTCGGCGTTGATGTCCACCGCCGAGGAAACATCGCTCTGCCAGAACGTCTCCCATGCCCGTC
>ERZ724522.1267-NODE-1267-length-13901-cov-5.338943_pt1 | contig 13901 bp, 18 predicted proteins | sample MGYA00376055_ERZ724522 | MGnify/ENA primary metagenome ERZ724522 (study PRJEB28724, sample SAMN07190884) | wastewater metagenome | isolation source: effluent of sewage treatment plant in Hong Hong | place: Hong Kong | collected 2016-03-17 ... | reverse complement strand
CCATGCGTAAGGCGCTCGCCCGCAAGCTGGACGACGGCGAGGTGTCCTCAAACGCCATCGCGTCGGCGTACAAGGAGCTACGCGAGCTGGACAGGCTGATCCGTCAGGCCGACACCGCCGCCGCGGCCGAAGAGGAGAAGCATGGCGACCAATCCCGCCCCCGCCGATCCTTCAACGCGACCGCTATCTGAGGTTGCCCGCCACATCGTCATCCCGTCCGGGATTGTCGACACGCTGTGGTTCGAGGTGGAGGAGCGATGCCGCGAGTTCGGTGACGAGTTCGACGTTTGGCAAGACGGGCTCGGTCAACTCACGTTGGGCCTGCGCGAGGACGGCACGTTCGCCGCAACGGTCGGTGGTGTCACCTTCTCGATCCCTCGACAGGTCGCCAAGACGTTCCTGGTGATGCGCATCGTTGTGGCGCTCTGCACGAAGTATCCGGGCCTGACGGTGACATGGACGGCCCATCGCCTCCGCACAGTCACCTACACGTTCCAGAACGTGAAGGCGATGGTGCTCAGGCCCTCCGTGCGTGGGTACCTGTTGGCAGGCAGTAATGAGGGCACAGCGATTCGCGAGGCGAACGGCGAGCAGGAGATTCCCTTCGCCAACGGGTCACGCATCCTGTTCGGCGCTCGCGAGCAAGGCTTCGGCCGAGGCTTCGATGAAGTCGACATCGAGGTGTTCGACGAGGCGCAAATCATGACGATGAAGGCGCTGGAGGACATGGTCCCCGCGACCAACCAATCCAAGTTCCCGTTCGGGGCGCTGCTGTTCTACATGGGGACCCCGCCCCGACCGTCGGACCCCGGCGAAGTGTTGGCAGATCGCCGCCGAGAAGCGCTCACCCACAAGGCCGGTGCTCCGGATTTCGGGCCGCCAGTCGTGGGTGATGATGGGCTGTACGTTGAGTGCTCGGCCGACCCGGGGTGCGACCCAGACGACCGCGAACAGTGGGCCAAGGCGAACCCGTCCTACCCACATCGCACGCCGCTGCGGTCGATGCTTCGGCTCCGCAAGAATCTCCAGGGTGACGCCTCGTGGCTCCGTGAGGCGCTCGGCGTGTGGGATGCGGACGTGTCGGACGGCGCCCCGATCTCGGCTGAGCGGTGGGCGCAACTCACCGATGGTGAGTCGATGGCGACCGATGAGTCGGTGGCGCTCGGCCTCGACGCCCCGCTCGACCGGTCATCGGCGTGCTTCACGATCTACGGCCGCCGCGCCGACGGGTTGCGGCACCTCGCGATCCGCCACTGGGTCAAGACTGCCGACCTGGGCAACCTTGTCGCTGTCGCCAAGCAGCTTTGCGACGGCCACAAGGTGTCGCTGCACCTGCCGCCCAAGTCGCCGGCCTTGGCGTGGCGCGAAGACCTTGCCGCCGCCGGCATCGAGGTCCTCGAGGTCAAGGTGGGACCGTTCATTGAGGCGCAACAGGTCATCGAGCAGGCCGTCGCTGACGGCACGCTCCGGCACCGCGGGCAGGTCGATATGTCGGCCGCTGTGGCCGGGCTTGCGGCTCGTGTGGCGGGTGATTCGTCGCCGTGGTCGCGGCGGTCGTCGTCAGCCAACGTCGCCCCCATGTTCGCTGCTGCTGCCGCTGTGGCTGCGGCCACGCAGACGCCAGTGCGCCGCACGTCGGCCTACGAAGAGGACGGCCTGACGGTCGTGTGAGGAGGTGCCCCATGTGGGTTGCGAGCCTATGTGCAGCTCTCTCGGTGCTGACTCTTGCGGTGGTCGTGTCGGCGCAGTGGCGCGCCTGGCGTCCGCTGCGTCGCCGCCGGGTGGTCGTGCAGACGATTGACGGTGCGGCGTTCGACGCTGTGCTCGTCGCGCGCCGAGGGCCGCTGCTCATGCTCACCGATGTCACCGTCCGTGTGGCCGGTGGGGAGCAACGCATCGACGGCACTGTCGCTGTCGAGCGTGAACGCGTCGCCTATGTGCAGGTGCTCGGCTGATGGGGTCGGTCACGTTCTACGTCGACGGAGTCCCCGTGACGGTGAGCGATCGCACCTACTCGCTCGACTCGACCGCTACGCCGGTGTCGCCGGCGGCGTTCAAGACGTGGGGCGACACGGCCGGCGACCGGGAGAAGCTGTGGCGAAGCCAGCCGGCGATCCGTATGGTCACCACCTTCCTGGCCGCCAACATCGCTCAGGTGCCGATCCACGGGTTCACCCGCGGCAAGGACGGCCGGGTCCGCCTCGATCGCGCGCACCCTGTGGAACAGGTGCTGCGACTGCCGGACCCGCGGCGCCGGCAGACCGGGTTCGAGATGATGCACACGCTCGTGCTCGACGTGTGTAAGTACGACCGGTACTGCGGCCAGCTGTTCGCCACCGAGGAGGGCTGGCAGCTGGTGCGCCTCCCTCCGTCGATGTGGCGGTTCGTGCGCGACACGACCGGCGCGCCGTCGTACATCGAGGGCACCCGGCCGAGCGGGTCGACCTTCGTGATCCCGCTCGATCGAGCCCTGTGGCTCGACGGGTTCCCGTCCGATGACGACACCTCGCCGATCGCGTCGCTGCTCGGGGTGCTCGCCGAGGAGGAGCTCGCCGCGTCGTACCGGTCCGATCTGTGGGCGAACGGTGGCCGCATGGGCGGCACGATCACACGGCCGGCTGACGCTCCGCCGTGGAACATGAAGGACGCCAACGGCAAGACCGGCCGCGACAAGTTCCGCGCCTCGTGGCAGGAGTACGCCGCCGGCGGCACCCGCGCTGGCCGCACCCCGATCCTCGAGGACGGGATGACCTACAACGAGGCGAAGCCGCTCAGCCCCGAGGACGGCCAACAGCTGGAGTCGCGCAAGTTCTCGCTCGGTCTGGTGGCCGCGGCGTTCCACATGTCGCCGCAAGTGGCGGCCGTGCTGGAGGGCGGCAGCTACAACAGCGTGCAGGCCTACCGGGAGGCGCTCTACTCGGACACGCTCGGCTCCTGGTTCCAGCGAGTCGGCCAGGCCTTCAACGTCCGGCTGGTGCCGCAGCTCACGAGAGACCCGGACGTGTACGTCGAGTTCAACGTCGCCGAGAAGCTGCGCCTCGCGTTCGAGGACCAGGCGCGCATCTTCCAAACGTCTACCGGCGGCCCGATCATGACCCGCAACGAGGCCCGCGACCGGCTGAACCTTCCCCGAATTGACGGCGCCGACGAACTCATCGTCCCACTCAACGTCATTACCGGCGGTCAGGCGTCCCCGACCGACTCCGGCTCACAGAACCAGAGGTAACCACATGGACCCCCGCGAACGCCTGCGCTCAACGATGGCCCGCAGCGGCAAGTGGTACGACATCAGCAACACTGCCGATGGCGTCGCCGTCGTGCGCATCTACGACGAAATCTCGTGGTGGGGAGTCTCCGCTGACGTCCTCGCCTCCGAGATCGCACAGATCACGGCGGGCACCATAGAGGTGCAGATCAACAGCCCCGGCGGCAACGTGTTCGACGGGTTGGCGATCTACAACGCCCTCCGCTTGCATCCGGCAAGAGTGGTCACACGCGTCGATGGCCTGGCAGCCTCCGCCGCGTCCGCCATCGCCCAGGCGGGCGACCACCGCATCATGGTGTCGTCGTCGCAGATGATGATCCATGAGGCGTGGGGCGCCTGCGTCGGAAACGCCGCCGACATGCTCGACATGGCCGCGCTCCTCGGCCAACAGAACGCCGTGCTCGCCGAGCTGTACGCCGAGCGATCAGGCGGGGACGTCGAGGCGTTCCGGGCGGCCATGTCGGCTGAGACGTGGTACACGGCGCAGGCCGCCGTCGATGCCGGGCTCGCCGACGAGGTGCTCATCCCCACTCGACAGGACGCCCCCACCAACCTGGCCACGGCCGCCGCCGAAGCGGCCTCCGGCCCCCAAATCGCTGCCCCTGAGGCTGCGAGCACCGGCTTCGACCCGGCGCTGTCCCTGGCATTGCTCGACCTTTGAGCGGCCCCCACTCCCCGAAGGGAACCACACCATGAAGACCAAGATGGCTCGGTTCGTGGCCGCCAAGCAGGCCGCGACCGACATGCTCAACACCGCCAAGCAGGAGGATCGTCCGCTGACCGCGGATGAGCGCTCGCGCTTCGACGCCCTCATCAACGAGGCGACCGAGCTGAAGGGCGAGCTCGACCGGCAGGCGGAGGACGCCGATCTGCTGGCCGCCCTCACGGATCCGGCCGCGCACTCGGCTGGCCCGCGTGCCGCCAGCCGAGGCCGCTCGTGGGGCACCCAGTTCGCCGAGAGCGACCAGTACCGGCAGATGCTCGCCAGCTACAGCGGCAGCATCCCGAACGGCACCCGGGTGCAGATGGGTGCGGTCAGCGTCGGCGACGTCCGCAACACGCTGATCAGCGACCCCGGGTTCACCCAGGCCAACGTCGAGGTCGTGCGCACCGCCGGCTTCAGCGACGACCTGTTCGGCGCCATCGACGTGATCACGGACGCCCCGCAGGTCATCAAGACCTTCACGGCGTCGTTCACGAACAACGCCGCCGACGTCGCCGAGGGCGCGACGAAGCCGGAGTCGGCGCTGGCGTGGACGCCGGCGACCGTCACGCTCGGCACCGTCGCCCACCACGTCCCGGTGACGAACCAGGCGCTGGCGCACGAGTCGCTGGTGCGGTCCGAGATCGACATCAACCTGGTGAACGGCGTGCGCGCGAAGCTCGCCGCCAAGGTGGCAGCGGTGCTCGCCGCCGGCACCGGGATGACGGCGCAGGCGTACTCGACGTCGCTGACGGTCACGATCCGCAAGGCCATCACCAAGGCGCAGAAGGCCGCCGCCACCCTCGGCACTGGCCCCATCGGCGTCCTGGTGTCCGCCGACGACGCCGAGACGATCGACCTGGAGCAGGTGGCCAACGCCGCCTACGCCCCCGGTCAGGCACCGCAGCAGGTCACCGGCCTCTGGCGGTCCCCGCTCGTCGTGTCGCCGACCCTCGCCGCCGGCTTCGCCTACGTCGGCGACCTCAAGCAGATCAAGCTGTACGCCGGCGGCCCGGTGAGCGTCACGACTGGCTGGATCGACCAGCAGTTCGTCGAGAACAAGCTGACCATCCTCGCCGAGGTCGAGGCCGCGGCGGCGGTGCGCCTCGCCGCAGCCATCGTCAAGGCCGACCTGACCGCCTGAGCCCCATGAGTCAAGTGGGGGCGGGAGTGTCTCGCCCCCACTTGCCCGTCGTCGCCCCACAACCCGAAGGGAGCAGCTCCCGTGCGTACTGTCATCTGCAATGGCGTCATCTGGGATGCCGACGACCTGCCCCCCCACGTCGACGCCTCGGCGTGCGTGCCGCAGGACGAATGGTTCGCCGCCAACAAACAGCCCACCACCAACATCGTCGCGGACGGAGAACCCGCCGCGCCGTCGAAGGCGAAGCGCCCGAAGTGACCGTGACGACGACGTGGCCGACTGGGGCGACGCTCACGGCATGGGTCGGGCCGACCACCCTTGCCGCTGACTCGACGGCCCTCACCGACGACCTTGTGGCCGACGCCACAGCCACCGTCCTTGACCGCATCGACACCGACAAGCTGCCAACGGACCCGACGCAATGCCCTCGGGCCATCGCCCGCGCCATCGTGCTGGAGGCAGCGCGGCTGCTGTCGCGTCGCTTCGCCGCGAACGGCATCGCCTCGTTTGGGGACTTCGCCGTGCGGTTGGCGACCGTCGACGCCGACGTGGCCCGCCTGCTGCTGCCGTACCGGTTGGACCCCGAAGCATGAACCCCTACACCGAGTTGCGCGAGGAGCTGGCCAAGTTCCTCGGCACTGCGCTCGATCTCGTCGGTATCGCTGGCCCACCGGCACAACTGGCCCCCGGCCAGGTGTTCGTCCGTCACGGCGCCCCGTTCATCTCGTGGGCCGACGAGGGGATGTTCGGGACGCCGGTGGTACGCCTGTCGGCCGTCATCGTCGCCCCCAACATCGACGCCGGGCAACGGTGGGCGTGGATCGACGACAAGATCGCAGACGTCCGCGCTGCCCTCCTTGCCACCGAACGCATCGGCCCCTGCCGACGTCCGGCCATCACCTCAATCGGCGCCCCGGGCGCACTTGAGGGCACCGAGCACCTGGCCGTCGAGCTGCAGTTCTCACCAATCCCGATTGGAGCCGCCCAGTGAACATCACCCTGAAGAGGTTCGTCGCCGCCCGCGCGTTCTCGCACGGTGCCAACTCGTTCGCCGTGGGCGACGAGGTGCCCCACGGCCCGACCCTCGCCCACGTTCTCGCCCTCGACTGCGGATTCGTCGTCGAAGCAGACCCCAAGGCCGCCAAGGCCACCGACCCGAAGGAGTGACCAATGCCCATCACCGCTGATGTGTTCGTCGTCGAGAAGCCGTCCATCCTGATCAACACCATCGAGATCAACTGTGCCGCAGGCTCGGTGTCGCTGGTGCCGACCGACAAGCAGGCCGACATCGAGACGTTCTGCAACCCGGGCGGCGAACGGCCGACCGCGACGCACTGGACGCTCGACGTCGACGTCAAGTTGTCCTACGGCACCGGCACCACAGCCCTGTGGAATCAGCTGCGCGCCCTCGCCAAGACGAAGGTGACCGTCGTCATCAAGCCGTCCGAGGCCGCGGTCAGCGACGCCAACCCGTCCGCAACCGTGACGGTGTGGATGCCGTCCATCCCGTTCATCAACGCAGGCATCGGTGAGGCGTCGAAGGTGACGCTGACCATGCCCGTCGTTGGCGAGCCGGTGTTTGCGACGACCTGATGACCGTCGCCGCGCGTGGCCTGAGCGAGCTACGCCGGGCACTGAAGGCAGCCGGGGATACCGAAGGTGTCGGGCTCATCCGTGACGCCAACGTGTCCATCGCCGCCAAGGTGCTCGACGCAGCCCGGCCCGGCATCGCCGCCGTCTCGACGACCGTCGCCGCGTCGGCGTCCGTCGTCAAGTCGCAGGTCGGGGCCAAGGTGCGGCTCACGTCCGTTCGGGCGGGAGGTGTCATCTTCGGTGCCGGCCGCGACCTGCCACGCGTCGGCCCGAGTGGCCGCAAGTTCCGTGGCCATAACCAGTTCCGCCCGTTCCGCGCCGAGGGCTACCACGTCCTCCCCGAGGCCGAGCAACAGGACGAGCAGATAGCCGACGAGTACGAGCGGGTGGTCGACAAGATCATGGACCGACACGGAGTGCCCCGAGCATGAACGCGAAACGCAAACCGACCCGCCAACTCCTCAGGGAGCGGGTGCGCAACGAGCTGCGGTTCTCGCTGACCGTTGAAGCCCCCGACGACGAAGGCGGTGGCACCCACTGCATCGACGTCGACCTCAAGGCGATGTCACTGGGTGAGCGCGAACTGGCACGCGCAGCGATGGCCAAGGCGGTGCAGCCGGCGGCGTGGGAAGTGGTCGTGATCGTGCACGCCTGGGTGGTGTGGCGACGCAGCCATCCCACGTCGTCGCTGCAAACGTGGATGGACGACATCACACTGAGCGACATCCTCGACGGGATCAACGTGGAGCCGAGCCGCACCGCGTGGGATACCACGCCGGAGGGGTTCGACCCGGAAGCGTGACGCTCCGCCTGGGTGAGCACTGGGTGGGGCTGCACGGATGGTTTGGGCTCAATCCTCACCGGGCGGCCGATTGGACGCTGGATGAGGCACTGATGGCGGAGGAGTTCGTGGAGCGCCAGGCGCGCGACGCGAGGGTGGCGAAGGCGACCGGACGGAGGTGATCTGAGTGGCGAAGCGTGCGGTGATCATCGACCTCGTAGCCGACGCCTCGGCGTTCCGCAAGGGCACCCGCCAGGCCGCCGACGCCGCCGACGATCTCGGTAGTCGGGTGCAGTCGCTCGGCCGCACCATCGTGTCGACCTACGCGGCCAAGGCGGTCATCGACTTCGGGGTCGCCGCCACCAAAGCTGCCGCCGACGACGCGGCCGCACAGCAGCGACTCGCCACCGCGCTACGGAACACCACCAGCGCCAACGACGCACAGATCGCATCCGTCGAGGAGTGGATTGCGTCCACCGCCGTGCAGCTCGGGTTCGCTGACGATCAGCTGCGCCCGGCGTTCGCGACCTTGGCTGCCGCGACGAAGGACGCCGCTGAGGCGCAGGACCTGATGGCGTTGGCGATGGACACCGCCCGGGCCAAGGGCTTGCCGCTCGAGACCGTGGCGGCTGCGCTGGCCAAGGCACACAGCGGCAACACGGCAGCCCTCACCAAGCTCGTTCCCGGGCTGCGCGAGGCCGGCGAATCAACGTTGTCGTTCGCCACCGCGACCGAACGCCTCAACGAGCAGGTGCGCGGCCAGGCCGACGCCTTCGCGGCGACCGATGCCGGCAAGTTGGAGCGGATGAACGTGCAGTGGGCCGAGATGCAGGAGCAGATCGGCGCCTCGCTACTGCCGGTGATGGGCGCCCTGCTCGACATCGTGGGCGGGCTGTTCGAGTGGTTCGGCAACCTCGACGAAGGCACGCAGCAACTGATCATCACCGTCGGCCTTGTCGCTGGCGGCCTGTACGCCGCCGTGTCCGCCGCCGCAGCGATGAAGACCGCCGTGATGACGTTGGGGATCACGTCACAGACGGCCATGCCGTGGCTGCTCGGCCTGTCCGCCGCCGTGGTGGCGGTCGTTGCCGCCGTTGAAATCTTCGGGGACGAGGAGACGGGAGCCGACCGGGCGACCGCGGCGATGTCGAAATCGGTGGCCACGGCCTCGAAGTCGCTTGACGCTCACGAGTTGTCGCTACTGTCGGCCGCTGAGGCCGCCACCAAGTACGCCAACGCCCTGTTCGCCGGCAACGACGAGGCCGTGCGCGAGGAGATCCGCGGCAACGCACTGCTCCAGCAGGGGCTCGCTGAACTCGGCATCGGCATGGAGGACGTCGTTGCCGCGACACACTCCGAGATCGCAGCCCAGGAGATGGCGAACCGCGTGAGGGCCATCGCTGCCGAGCGCGGCTACGACCTGTCCATGAGCATCTTCGATGTCAGCTCGGCTGAGGACGAGGTGGCATTGCAGGTGGGACAGGTGGTCGGCCTTCTGGATCGGCAGTCGGAGGCCGCATCGCGCACCACCGACGAGAACCTGCGCCTCGCCGCCGCCGGCGACCTCGCCTCCGCCTCCGCCCTCAAGGCATCCCCAGCGTTCGACACCCTCACCGAAACCGAGCAGGCCATGGTCGAGGCACTGCTCGACACAGCGCCGGCCTTGTCGGATGTGACCGACGAGATGGCCGACGCGGGCCCGGTGGCGGACACGACGGCGCGACGGGTGCTTGGCCTGAGGGACGCCTTCGCCGGGCTGCTCCGCTCCATCGCTGACCGCCAATCAGTGCGCGACATGCAGGACGCCTTCGACGCCCTCAAGCGCAAAGCGGAGGAGGCGTTCGTCGCCTCCGCGGAAGGGTCCGCCAACGCCGAGCAGGCGCAGCGAGACTACGCAGGCAGCATCGACGACATGAAGCGTCGGGTGATCGAGTTCGCCGACTCGCTCGGCAACGTGCCGAAGGAAACCGTGTCGGCAATCCTTGCCGACATCGACGAGGGCTCCATCGCTCAGGCGGAGGCCGCCCTGCTCGCCCTGGAACGCCAGCGCCGGGTGATGTTCTCGGCCGTGCTTGACCCCGCCACGGATCAGATCACCATCGGGTCCTTGGGGAAGATCAAGCTCATGGCCGGCGGTGGCACGTTGCGGCCCGGTGAGTGGGGCATCGTCGGTGAGACGGGGCAACCCGAGATCGTGTCCACCCCGACCGTGCTCCAGGGCCCGGCCAAAGTCACCGGCGTCAACGACACCGCCCGCATTCTCCGCCGTCGCGGCGGCAGCCAGTCGCCGCCGCCGGTGGTCGTCAACATGCACAACACGGCATCACCGGACGAGGTGGCCAAAGCCATCGCGTGGCAGTGGAGGTTCGCGTGATCGTCACGTTCAACGGGGTGACGATCGAGTGCGAGCTGGCGGCACTGTCCGGGCTCGACATGCCCGGCGTTCGCACCGGCGACGAGCCACGAGCGTCGGCGCACGGGATGATCCGGGGCGACTGGTGGCATGAGGGGCGCACCGTGGTGATGGAGATGGTGCTGGAGGCGACGGACGGTCCTGCCTTGGCCACTCGGGTGGCCGAGGTGACGGGCGCGTTCGTGGTCACCGCGGACGAACGCCCCCTCGTCTGGCAGCTGCCGGGCGAATCGCAGCGCCGCATCCTTGCCCGCTGCCGGCGACGCGCCCATGTGGTCGACATCGACTACCTGGCCGGGGTCGCGCACGTGGCCGTCGAGATGGCGTCCACCGACCCCCGCATCTACGCCGCGGCCGCGTCGAGTGCGTCGACCACGCTGGCCACGTCGGGCGGCGGGTTGACGTTCCCGGCGACTGCCCCGTTCGTGTTCGGGTCGTCGACGTCATCCTCGGTGATGTCGTGCCTCAACGCGGGCACGTTCGCGACGCCGTGGACGGCGACCCTGACGGGGCCGCTGGTCGCGCCGGAACTGGTGCTGGTCGGGTCGGGGCTGCGGTTGTCGTTCCCGTCGGCGTCGCTGGCGGCGGGGGAGCAGCTGATGATCGATAGCGCGGCGCACACGGTGCTGCTCGGTGGCACGGCGTCGCGGTACGGGTGGCTGGCGCAACCGGCCGGATGGTTCGATCTCGCTGCCGGGGCGAACAGTGTGCAGCTGCTCGGTGCGTCGGGTGCTGGTGGTGTGTCGATGTCGTGGCGGTCCGCATGGACCTGAGATCGGAGACGAGATGACGGTGCAGTCGCTGCCCTGGGCGATCCAGGGGCAATCCCATCCCGCCGACGTGGCCCGCTCGCAGGCGGCTGCCATGCTGGGCGTGCCGGTGGCCGCGCACGCAGTCGGCTTTTCGGTGACGACCGCTGGTGGTGGCCACGGCGTGGTGCTGCCTGACGACCTGTTGGTCGCTCAGAACGGCACGCCGAACATGAGCGTGAACGTGGCGGCCGGTCGGGCGATGATCCGCGCCGGCCACACCGGCAACCTGTTGTCCGGCTGCTACAGCCTCGCGAACGATGCGACGGTGAACCTGGCGGTGACGGCGGCGCACGCGACGCTGGCTCGCAAGGACATGGTGATCGCTCAGGTGCGCGATGCCAACTACGGCGAGGCTGCCTCGGATGCTCGGTTGCTGGTGGTGGCTGGCACCCCCGCAGCGTCGCCGGCTGATCCCGATCTGACCGCCTACCCGAACTGCGTGGTGCTCGCCCGTATCTCGGTCGCTGCCGCGGCGTCGTCGATCACGAACGCGAACATCACCGACCTGCGGACGTGGGTGTCGGCCATCGGCGGCCGTCGTCGGGTGCACTCGACGTACCGTCCGACCGGCGCCTCGCTGTACGCCGGCCTCGAGATCTTCGAGCACGACACCGGCCGCAACCTGCAGTACGACGGCACCGCCTGGCGCGGCCAGAAGACAACGTCGGCAACGGCAACCGGCATCGCCGGTACGACGTCTGCGGCGACACCGCTCACCGTGTGCACCCTCACATTCTCCGATCCCGGATGCGCCGGCAAGTTGCACCTTGTTGGTCGCCTGCGATTCGACAACAGCGCTGCGGGTGACCGGTTCGAGGTCGCGCTCAACAGTGGTGGGGTGATCGACAGTGACTACGTGGCCTGTCCAACGGCTGGCGTGACCAACTCCGGCGGCCCGGCGGCCCGGGTGTCGGTCGCTGGTGGGTCAGCGACGACCGTCACGATGGTGCTGACCCGCACCGCCGGCACCGGCACCGCCACCGTGTACGCCGCTTCGGCCTTCAACCACATCGACGCGACGTTCGTCCCTGACTGATGATCACCTGGCACGCCTACGACCTGCGGACGAACACGGCGCTGGCGGAGCTGCCGCTGCGGGCCCGGTGTGGCGACGTGCTCAACGGGGTCGGGATGTTCGAGGCGACGCTGCAGTTGCCGGCGGGGTCACCGGCGGCGGTGCGGGCGCTGCTCGACGCGACGACACCGGAGCGCACCATCGTGTACGCCTCCCGGGATGGTCGGATGCTGGGCGGGTGGATCATCTGGACCCGTTCCCGTGGCTCGGCGGGCACGGTGCAGCTGCGCGGCGCGTCCGTGCTGTCGTTCCTGCGGCGCAACCGGCTCGTAGCGACGCTCGGCTGGCACGCCGACCCGACCTACAGCCGGTATGCCGGCACATGGGCCGCCCCGGCCGACCAGCTCACCATCGCCCGGGCGCTGGTCACCGCCCTACAGGGGCAGCCGGGCGCCAATATCAACATCGACACCACCGACACGGCGCTGTCCGGTGTCGTCCGCGAGCGCGTCTACTGGGCGACCGAGCGGAAAAACGTCGGTGACGCCCTTGTCGAGCTCGCCTCAGTCGAGAACGGGTTCGACCTCGCGTTCGCCTGTGCGTGGGTGGCGGGGGCGCCGAAGATCACGCTGCAACTCGGGTACCCCCGGCTCGGCAGGCTCGCCGTCGACAACCAGGTGGTCATCGAGTCCGGCAAGAACCTGTTGTCGTGGTCCATAGAGGAGGACGGCAGCCGCTCCGCCAGATCGGTCGATGCGGTCGGCGCTGGTGACGGGCCGAACATGCTGGTCACCACCTCGACCCGCTCGGAATGGATCGCGGCGGGCTGGCCACTCACCGCCGACATGGTGAGCTACAAGACGGTGACCGACATGGCGACGCTGGCCGCGCACGCCGCCGCGGCGTCGGCCGAGCGGGCAGCCACTCCGCAGTGGCTACAGGTGACCGTCGCCCCGGACGACCCGGATGGTGGGCTCGGTGCCTGGACGCTGGGCGACTTCGCCCGCGTGTCGATCACCGACACGGCAATGCCTGACCCGTTCGCGGCGAACGTGCGGATCATCGGCTGGCAACTCACGGCCGGCGACACCGACGAACTGGCGCTCACCCTCGCCCAAGTCCCCTGAGAGGCGGCCCCTGATGTTGTTGCCCGACGATGCCGCGACCGCGCTGGCCGATCTTGACCGCCGTATCCGTGCCCTGGAGGTGGCGCAGCGTGTCGGGCTGGGCGACATCGCCGCAGACCTTTACGCCTTGCCGGTGGGGCCGTCGGCGTACGGGGAGTGGGTCAACCTCGACGTCATTCAGGCCGAGGTGGTGGCCCGGTCCCCGAAAGCGATTGTGATGGTCCGCGGCGATGTCGGCAACGTCGCCACTGGCGGCGGCCGCCGTAGCGGGAACGTGCAGCTGGGCGTGCGCATCGAGGAGACGTTGGCCGGCGCCTTCGTCGGCGCCATCGCGGTCGGTGAGCTGGTCAACGGCACGTCCACGCCGATGGCGGATCGGATCTGTGGCTGGACGATCATCACCGGCCTGACTCCTGGACGTGGATACCGGTTCCGGCCGGCGATGTTCGCTGTCGATACCGGGGGTGGGTCCGGCTCGGCCCCCTACTCGGCGTACACGTCCGTGCTCGCCATCCCGACCTGACCCGCCCCCAAGAAGGAGTCCCCTCATGGTGCAGATCGTTCCCCGCGCGTCCATCGGCGTGCCCGACCCCGTAGCGGCGGGCCGCAAGCGGCTCCCGCAGGTGTCGTCGCTGCTGGTGCACTACACCGGCGTCAGGGGCTATCCGGCCGACCCGACGCGGGACTGGGACTACGCCAGGAGCGTCGCCAACTACGGCGTCGTGTCCGGCAAGCGGTGGGAGTACTCCTACCTGATCGGCCCTGGCGGCACCGTCTACGAGCAGGCCGGTCCCTACGTCGCCGGGCATTGCCTCAACTGGAACAGCCGGTCGGTCGGGGTGTTGATGATGCTGGGTATCGGCGTGGAGCCGACGCCCGAGATGATCGCCTCGTTCCACGAGCTGCGGGCCTGGCTCGTCGAGCAAGGCCAGCTGACCACCGACCATGAGGTGGCGCCCCACTACCGGTACCGGTGGACGAGCTGCGCCGGCCTCACGCTTGCCGAGCGTGCCGGCGCCGTGTGGGCGTCCCCGACCGGGCAGGGCTG
>ERZ724522.1266-NODE-1266-length-13903-cov-3.947718_pt1 | contig 13903 bp, 20 predicted proteins | sample MGYA00376055_ERZ724522 | MGnify/ENA primary metagenome ERZ724522 (study PRJEB28724, sample SAMN07190884) | wastewater metagenome | isolation source: effluent of sewage treatment plant in Hong Hong | place: Hong Kong | collected 2016-03-17 ... | reverse complement strand
ACTTATTCCTTGCGGATGATCGGCTTATGGTATTCATCGGGTGCCTCCGCTCGGTGTCAGCGGGCTGGGTCGGGGATGAACACAGGCAAGGTGCATCGGCCCGGCGACCCGGTGCATTCGACGCGGGCGGTATAGTTCCCCTGCGGGAGCTTCCACTGGATTTTGGCGTTCCGGCCGTCCGGGGCGCCGCGCTCGTTCTCGGCGAGCACGCGGGTTTTCGAGGCGAGGGTGATTTTCACGTCGGCCGTCCCGAAGGTCCGCGCGACGACCGTCCGGTAGCCGCCCTTGGGGATGTAGAACGAGGCCACCATCGCGTCGCCCTTCTGGCGGAACGACGCCTGGTGCTGCGTCCCCAAGGCCAGGTCGAACTTCTCGGTGAACGGGTCCTGGGGAGGCGGATTGGGCATGGGCGTAGGGCTCGGCTTCGGTTGTGGCGCCGGCGGCGACGGGGGGCATGAGGCGACTGCCAATACTCTTTCAAATGGCTATACGTCTGCCCCTCGTGTTCGTAGAAAGAACGGAGAGTCTCCCACGCCTCCTGTGCCTTGGTCTCGGGGTTGAAAGGGTTGGGATACCCGTAGCTATTCACCCGCCAGAAGTCCATCGTTTGGAGCGGGTCATTTGGCATGGGTCAATTCGCAACCTCGTCGTCTCGAAGGGTGAAGGCGGGAAGCGGCAGACGGGGCGGGTAGTCGGCTCGGCCTTCCGCCTTCTTCAGCACGACCACCCAATCCATCGTGATGATGCCGCCGCGGCCCTTCCTGGGAAATTTCATGTAGTGTCGGCGAATCCGGTAGGCGAAAGCCTTCTCAAAGGCAAGGCCGACGTCGGCTGCGAGTCGAATCAGCGAATCGTGAATCGGCAGGACGCCCTTTTGAGTCTGGCTGTTGCCAATCACGAGCACGTAGCGGCCCTGCGGCTTCAAGACCTTGGCAGCCGACGCGAAGTGGTTGGCCATGTTGTGGCAGTAAGTTCGCGTTGCGAGGAGCCTCGAAGGCAGGATGTCGTCTTCCGAGATGAGGTCATCGAGGCAGGCCGGGAGATGAGGCGACTTCTGGGCCGTTTTCTGGGGGTTCTTTGCCCCGATGACACCTCGTCGCATCGCGTTGAACGCCTGGCGGTCGCTGACGCCGAGCAAGGGCCCTAACCAAAAATACTCCAGCATAAAATTATACATATAATCGACGGAATCGAGGTACGGCGGGCTCGTGACGATGAGGTCCACGTAGCCTTCCGGGAGCTCGATGTTTGCCGCGTCACCCTGAATGACGGTGCTCCGTGCGTGAGGGAGGCGGCACAACTCAAGCTCACGCAAGCCCGTTAGAGCCCTGTCGAAGGCATTCCAGAAGGTGGGAACCACAGCCGGCGGGGTCTTCTTGAGAGTGCCCGAGACGTAGGTCTTCTGCGTCTGGTCGTCCGCGTTCGAAACCCACCGGACGATGGAGCTGAAGACGCAGAGCAAGAAGCGGCGTTCCTCATCGTCGCACTTAAGGCCCAAGATTGCGGCGAGGAGGGATTGGAGATGGCCCCACGCCGCTTCGGGGAACCAGTGGGAGAAGTTGACCAGGCCCGGCATGGGCGGCTCTAGCCGTGTAGCCGGCGAGGCCCAAGCCCTCCTGAGCTCCTGCCCGAGGTCGAAAATCCTTCCCGCCCTAACGGCCGCCGTCTTCGCCTTTGCAATCAGGCACGCTAGAGGGTCGCAGTCGATTCCGATGGCCTCGCGGCATGAACGGAGACCTTCGACGAGGGTAGTGCCAGAACCGTTGAACGGGTCGAGCACGACGGAGCCATCGGTTGCGAATTGCTCAAGGGCCCAGGCGGGAACCTGCGGGATGTACTTTCCAGCGAACCGGTGGAGTCCGTGTGTCAGGGTAGCGGTCTTGTTGGTGAGGCACAGCGAAAAGAGGTCGCCATTCGTGATTGAGTCGAAGGAAGGAAAGCGGGGGACCGTCCGAAAAAGCTCGACGCCCTCACCGGCCGGCGAGTCGGTTGCTGCCTGCTCCTCGAAAAAGCTCATCCGAGTCTTGGTCAACGCCACTCTCCAAAGGCACCGCATTCAACTGAGAACCACGACGCTCTCACGCATGTTGTCCTCAAGGCCGGCGAGCTGATTTCGCTGCTGGGGAGCCACCGTGAGATGACGGGTCACCAGGATTTCAGCCTTCTTGAATCCACTTTCCAGACCGAGCATGGCGAGCAGGACGTCTGTAGGGATGATGACGCCCGCGAAGGCCGAATTGCCGACGACGACGAAGCAACTTCCGCCAGAAAGAAGTTTTCGGCAATGCGTCAGCGTCGTCCGCATGTCATCGAAGTATCCCCGGAGCAAATCGGGTACTCCCATCCGCCAACTGCTCGCACCTTGGTCCATGAGTCCGATGAGCTTCTCCAAGGGCCCGATGGGCTGGTAGGGGCGGTTCAGGTCCGCCCCGAGATGCGAGCGGAGGGAGACCTTCCGAAGTTGCTTGTTGGCTTCGTACGAGTCCACAAATCCGCCGAACCAAAGTTCAACCTTCATGGATTCGAAATAATCGAACCTGTTTGCATAGGGTGGGCTAAAAACGATGGAGTTGAAGCTCTGTTTGGACAAGAGCTGGTCCATCTCCAAGACGTTGCCTTCGATGACCTGTTGGTCCTTCCACCGGCCTTGTCGCCAGTATTTCGCGTCTTGAAGCATCATGCGGACGTGAGAGAGGTACGCCTCGACCACGAATCGCCTTTGGTCGGTGCCGAACCGCTCTCGTTGCCACTGGCCCTCTTCTCGAAGGACATACCCCGTCTTCAACCGCTTTCGGTTGCGGTACTTGATGCCGTTGCCCTCTTTGAAGTAGCTGCCCACCCTCTCCAGAATTGCGACCCAAGCCAGGTGTAAGAAGTCTCGGCCGCCCTGGTCTCCCGAGAAGGCCGATTCGTAAAGGGCTCTGATTCGCAAGAGCGTGTCGAGTATCTCCGGCTCGAACACCTTGTCGGCGATGCCTAGAGCCGGTATGGGCCAAGGCTTGGCGTCGGCTATCACGCCCGCGAGGTCGTCCGCGTAGCTCGATACGCTGCGGAGCTGGGCCTTCGAAAGGGGTGAGAGCTTCACCCTAGCGGCGAAGATGGCCAGCGGGTTGACGTCGATTCCGGCAGAGGTATAGCCGCTCTGTGCCGCCCCTAGCAAAATCGAGCCACAACCGCAAAACGGGTCGAGGATTCTGTCCCCTAGGGCCAATTTGCTGATGAGGTGAGGTGAGTATGCCTCTCTGTATCGCAGCCAACGATGGATTGGGGAGGCAGCATTGCCCTGCCAGTTGACGAAGGAAGCCAAGTCCTCACGGTCCCGAAAAGGCAAGGAGCCGTTGAGCTTGCGTAGAACGACGCTCAGGTCACTCCGCTTCGCAGACCCAAAGCGGCCCCCTTGGTCCGCGTCTCGTTTGATGGCTGAGATGTCCGACATGGGATTCACCGTGCAATCATGTTCAATCGATTATCGAAGAAACCCGGTCTGACATCGCAAACGTTTCGCCAGGGCTTCGAATCGATTCGGCAAAATAGAGGTTTGGGGTAAAGTGTAAGGGTCTCGTTCTCTGCGGTTCATGGTGAGTCTGTGACGAAGATGACGACTTTGACAACACGGCATCAGAACGCTATCCGCTCCACCTCATCAAGCGTGATGGCGTCGTCCGTCCGGTCATAGAGCTTGGTTGTCTTCGCCGACTCGTGTGCGGCCATTTGCTGGGCCTTCTCCAGCGTCCCGCCGTTGGTGAGATAGACGGTGATGCCGGTTGCTCGGAACGTGTGGCAGCCGATGGCGGTCTCGATGCCCGCGGCCTTCGCTCGGCGTCGGACCATCGCCCAAGCGTCCGAAGAGCTGAGCGGGTTCGTGGTGAGCTGGCCGGTTCTCCGATTGGCTGAACGAAAGAGCGGCTCTTTCTTCGCCTCCGCGATGCGGGCGGCCCGGTCTGCCACGTCGGCCGGGTCGAACTCTACCGAGCCGGACCCCACCGCCGGCCCGGACTTGGCCTTGGCAGCCGGCCTCAAGCCCAGCGAGTAGGACTTACTCTTGATGGACTCGACGGACCGATTTTCCTGCGTCACGGCGTTGTAGTTGGCGGCGGCTGATTTCCTTCGAGAGTCCCTCGCGGACCTTGTCGCCGTGCAGCAGGGCGGCGTCCTTCATGTCGTTGCAATGTTGCCGGACGGCGGCCTGGTCCTGCCGGCTGATTTCGAGGTCGCCTTCGGATTTTGCCAGTTTCCGCCGGACCCTTCGGAGTTCCAGTTCGGCGGCGATGAACATCCCGAGCGAAATCGCTGCGGCGGAACCCCAGCAGATTGTGCGAATCGTCTCCCAATCCATCGAATATCCCCTCAGTTGCCGAACGCAGACTGCAAGACGTTCGCGGCGGCCATGCCCAGGATGGCGACCCCGCACAAGGCGACGACGGCCCACATGAAGAACAATTCCGGGTCAACGCTCGGCTTGATTGGCATCGCCACGCCTCCGGTGTTTCGCGGTAATACCGAGGGCCGCCGCGATTTTCTCGGCCAAGGGCACGTCCCCGGTCGTATTCGGGTCGATATGGTTGGCGATAACCTCCATTACCCGGAGGACATCGTCGGGCACGAGGTCGGGAGCGGGGTCATCCCCGGAGGATTCGCCTTCGAGCCCGGCCAGCAGGTCGACGGCCGCGCGAATATCGTCGGCCGCGACGATGAGCGCTAGGCGTCCGGCGTCGCTCACGATTCGGCCTCCGACGTTTCAACCATCCGCTCGTCGGCGAACCGGGAACGCTCGCGGGCGTTCAGGTACGACAGGTTCCCCCGGATTCGCTCCTCCATCGCGTCGGAGTCGTCGAACCGCCACAGCGAGCCCTGGACGGCCACCAGGGCGTTGGACTCGCCCCGGGTAATCCTGCCGGCCCAGTAGAGCCGGTAGCGGGCGTCGTTGATGCGGTCGGCCAGTTCGGTGGCCGTCAGGCTGCGTACGTAGGGCCACAACAGCAGCCGGGACAGGGCGGTCGTGACCAGGAAGCCGACGGCGGCCCCGATGAGGTAGGGTTCGCAGGATAGGTTCACCGATTCGCCTCCCGGTTATTCAACCGGACAAATGGCCGGTTGGTTTCGTCCCGCGTCATTCTCCGCCGGTTCATATTAGTCAACGCGGAGGATTATGTCAAGTCAGGCTTCACGATTCGTCATCCCCCGCGAGCGAGCGCATGGCCCGCTTGATGGCGGCGAGGACGGCCCCGCCGGTGTCGTGGCCCTGGACTTCCTGGCGGTCCAGGGGAACCCTGTACCGGCCCTCCAGGAGCTTCAGGTAGATGCCCTTGACCTTCCCGCCGTCGATGTCGGCCTGGATGGTGTACGGCCCGGCCTTGGCGATGTCGGGACTGCCGTGCCCGTCCACGGCGTCCTTGATGGCCCAGTGGACGGCCCCCGCCAGGCCGGTGGACTGGACGTGGACCTTCTTGCCGGCGACGTGCCAGTGGATGGTGTTATTCAGGTGCTTCCGGGCGGCCAACTTATCGACCTTCGAGGTGGCCTTCGGGTAGCCCGATTCGTCGAAGCCGCTCGGCTCGGGTTTGTCGACCGGGGTCGGTGACGCGACTTCAGGTGCAGGCTTCGACTTCCCGAATGGCGCGGCCTTGCCCTTGGATTGCCTTGGCTTCGGGAACGGCTTGGCCGCCGCGATTCGCTCCCATTCTCGGATTTGATTCTTGGCTTGCGATACTTCCTCGTCGGTCAGCCCGTGCCGTTTGTCCTGGATGGCTTTCTTGAGGAAATTGACGTCCGAACGGCTCCAGTCGGGGGCGTTCAGCGTGTCGCGGTAGACGTTCGCCTGCTGCCGCTGACGGTCCCTGGACTTTTGGATGCGGTCGGTCGCCAGGTCCAGCGTGGTCTTCCGCCCGACCGGGACGTGGCCGCTCTCCTCCAGGAGCTTCACTTCGCCGCCCCTGGGAGACAATCGCAGCGCTCCCGCGCGACGCTTCTCGATGGTCGCCTCGGCCCTGGCCCTGGCTTCCCTTCCTTTTTGGACGATGGCGTCGTTGATGTGCCGGTTCGCTTCCTGGAGGGCGTTGGACTTCTGGGTCCGCTCCATGTCGGCGTACGGCGAATCCTTGGGCGTCGGCAGCCTTCCCCGATATTCGGCGAGGACCCTGGCAGCTACAGCCTTGCGTTCCGGCGAGCCGCGATTGTCCAACGGGTCAGTATTGGCCGTCGCCGTCGCAGAGGGGGCAGATGCGGACGGGGGTGCTGGACGCCCAGCGGACGAGGCCGCCGCCCCAGCAGAGGAAGCAGTCTTGCTTCGGGACCTTCCGGGTGCCTTGGCCCCGGCAGGCGTGGCAGGTGCGGCCGAGGTAGGAACCGGGCCCGTCGGATTCCCAGAGGATGCCGGTACGGCCGCAGATGCCGCAGGGCTGGCTGCTGGTTGTTGCCGGTTCGGGGAAATACTGGACGGTGTAGATGGCTCAACCCCTCCGCCAGTCGCCTTCGGGGTGGTCGACCGGCGCGAAATCGTGAAGTATTGGCCTCCCTGGCCGTCGGGCACCATCTGGCGGACGGCTTCCTCGGATTGACCGGCCGGGAAGTCGTGGCGGTGGAGCGACACCAGGCCGTCCCGGCCCATCTGGAGCACGGCCTTATCGAAGGTGTCCTTGTCGGCGAGCGGGCCGGTTAGGTGGGGGCGGAGCCGGTCGAACGTAATCGGGGCGCCTGACGAGGTGGCCAGGTCGGCCTTCCGCATCGCTTCGAGGATTTGCCGGCTCGGGGAAATACCGGACGGTGCAGATGGCGGGTTACTCCCAGCGACTGAGGGATTCGCACGACTTGCAGGGGACGAGCCGGTTGCGTTCGTCGAGGTAGACGCGGTTCCCCCGGCAGATGTCGCAGGGGCCGTAGTAGGCGTAGTACTGCTTTTGGTCGGTGACGCCTTCGCCGTGGCATCGGTAGCATGCGACGGCGGGCCACCGGAACGGGCTTCTTCCGCTGCCGTGGCAGGCGAGGCATTTTCGGGTCTCGGGCTTGGCTTCCCGGAGCGGGCCCTCTTGATGCCGGCCGATGCTTTCGGCTCCTTCGGGCTTGGCGTCGATGGCTCACCCCCAATCTCGAACTCGTCGGCGTGGTCCAGGTCCTCGACGACCGCCTGGCCCAGGTCGTTCTCCCGGACCCGCCTGCGGGTGGGGTCGATGGCGAGCGACTCGGCGAACTCCCGGGCGGCGTTGGGGCTATCGAAGTGGGCGACCCCGCCCTCCACCCGGGCGCCCATCGCTTTGGCGGCATGCTTCGCGCTGGTCCAGTGCTTGGCGTCGGCGACGTGGACGGAGTATGTTGGTCGTTTCCCGGGTGCGGCGTTCTCGCGGATGGCCACGTCGCCGAACTGGGGCGTCTTGACGGTATAGACGACCCGGGAGCCCTCGGTCGGTGCCAGGCTGGCCTCGCGGGGCCTCGCTGGCGGCGCGGCCTTGGGGGCCACGGCGGCGTTGATGGGCGTGGGCGGCTTCTGCTGGCGGACAGGCTCGGCCTTGGGCCCACGCTGCACCGGGGCGGAAGGTTTTAATTTCGCACCGGAGGCTCGAAGAGACGAGGCCGCAGGGTGAGAGCCCCGAGCCCCCTTGGATGGAGAGGGCTTCTCCTGGGGGAGTTCACCGGCCCGCTTCGCGAGGAGGTCGAGCATCGCGGCCCGTTTGGCCTGATTCCGCTTCTCGACGATGTCCACCAGCATCGCCCGGCGGTCCGCCAGGAATTGCTTCCGATTGGCAACAGGCGTCGGCGGGGCAGGAGCGGGCGTCGCAGGTACGGGATTCGCCGGGGCGGCAGGTAAAGGAGCGAGCTTCCTGGGGGCCATCTGGGGTACGACGGGCTTCGTCGTGACCATAGGCATCCAAAGGAAGTTCTTGCCCCGCGAAGGTTGCGTCGAGCCCGAAGACGTAACCGGAGGAACCGCCCCCTGAGACTCGGCCGGAGGAATTTGTGACCCTCCATCCTTGGGGGTATGCGTGCTCACGACCTTCGGCCGCTCCGCGTTCACACCCCCCCTTGCGAGGGGCTGTGGCTTCGCCTGACCCATGCTCACTGGGTTCGCATGGTCTGAACCCCCCCTCGCGGGGGGATTCAGTTTTTTTTCAGACCCACCCCGGGGGTCGTTCGAAAACAGACCCACCCCTTGGTCGGGGGCGATGCCCGCATCGACCGACCGCGTCCCGAAGCCCGGCTCCCCTTCCGGGTTGGCGACGAAGCGGGTCCTATGGCCGACGAACTTCGGGGCCCTGGCGATGGCCGTCACGGTCTTCGTGGGGTCTACGGGGGCGTTCATGAGGGGCGCAGGCCCCCTGGGCGTTGGCTTGCCCACGGAGGTCGGTTTCAGGGGGTCTTTACCGTCGGGCATTGTCTACTCCGGGTGCGGGGTCGGTTAACCGCGATTGTACCATAATCCATAGACATAACGCAAGGGCTATGTCTACGAATTTGTCAAGAATCCGGGAATTCAACCGGCCATTTTGCCGGTTCGGCCTGCCTGGCCAACCGGACATTTTGCCGGTTGACCAAGACTAAAGAATTCGGAGCACCCAACCCGAATTGGGCTGGGATTTTAATACCCATGCCCCCACGGGTGGTCTGTAAAAATTTTGGGACACCCTTGACTGGGAATTAAATGCCCATCCCCTGGGGAGTGGTCTGTAAAAATTTGGGACACCCACCCGGCCCCCTCCCCACCCCTGTCCTTGTGTACACTGGTAGACGTAACGTCAATGTCTGCCTGACATTCCGTCAAGAATGATCTTGCGTTGACCGATGGTTATGGTACAGTGAACGTGTTGAGTGAGGGACGAACAAGAGACGAACGGAAGGGAAGGGACGAACGATGGACACCAGGCGGGAAGAAGAAGTATGGGCGACGCGGCTTGTGGAACATTGCCGTATGGTGGACGCGGGCCCCCGGCCGATCGTCAGGCCCCGGGCGCTCATCGTGGTTGACGAGCGGGGCCGGGTGACGATCCGTCGGCGGTCGGCGTCGGGGGAATGGACAATCGAGCGATTCGCCAACGTGGCGGACGCCCAGGATCGGCAACGCCAGATTGCGGGAAGGTGAGGCAATGTCTCCTCAACCAATCGACGTAACCGCGTATCACGACGCGGTTAAGGGTTGCAATGGGTCAAGGCGGCGCCGGTTCGCTCTTGACTTATCCAAGCGTCAATACTACGCTCAACGTCGTCAGTCACGATTCACGGGCCGGCTTAGGTCGGTCTAACCCTAACTCTCAGGAGGAACGGACAATGACGCGAATCAAAATCGACGGAATACCTTCCGAGAAGGCATTCAACGCGATGCCGCTAGGCCGGCAATCCGAGCATTGGGAAGCAATTAAGGCATTCAAGGCTGGCGCTAAAACCGCTTGGTTAAGCCAAAAACGCAAGGCATCGGCAACGTCATTCCGGGAATTCGTTAAGCTGCACAATGCCACCCAGTATTACGCGGTCGTCAACGATTCGAACGAATATCGGGACGACTCGTTCCAGGTATGGTTTACTTAACTCTCGGGAGGGTAAGACAATGAGCCTTGACGAACTCATCCGGGCATGGCAAGCGGGCGAGCTTGACGCGGACGATCTGTCCGACGCCGAATCCGACGCAACAGGCTGGGATTACTACGATTCCAGCATCACCGACCCCATCGACGAGCTTGAACGGGCGGCGCTCGCGAGCATCCACGGTCAACCGGTAACGTTTCAGGTTAGCCACACCTCAACCGGTAACGTTACCGGTTCACAAACATAAGGGAGACCACGACAATGCGATTCAAGGCGACGATTCGGGGCGGGGAATTTCAGGGAGAATGCGTCAACCCGGGCGAATGGTTCGGCAAGGCTTGGGTTATCGAATGCGGAATCGGCTATTCGTCATTATACTACGCGGTTGAGGCGGACCACGAATCCGACGCCATTGACGAACTAGCCGATTCCGAGGAGTACGGCCATATCATCCGAATCGACGAATCTGACGCCGATGAGGACACGCACCGGGCCGGGAACGCGGGCGAGCCGGTCGATTTAGATAACGTCGCCATGTACCGGCCGGAGTCTATCGTCTATATCCTGGACGACGGAACCGAGTTGACACCAATCGAATACGCAAACCGAGAGGATTGACCACAATCCGACCGGAAACGTTTCCGGTTCAACCAAGCAAGGGAGCACGACAATGCCGACCATCGAATACCGGGCGAGCGACCACCGAGACTGGGAATCCGCCGGACTCAAAGAATTCGGCGACTTCGCGGAGTGCGTCGAATACCGACTAGAGCGGGAATCGGGATACGGAGACACCGAAGGTTCCTGGTTTTATGGCGACGACGACAATCTGACGATTTACTTCGGGACGTTCGGCAACGACCATTCGCCCGGCGCAAGCCACTACACTTACGCTCAAACCTTCGACGACCGGGCCGAGTACCTAGCCGAAGTTAAGCGCCTGGAATCCCTGCCCGAATACCTTGACGACGATTCCGAGGAAACCGACGACGAATCCGAGTATTGACCACAAGGGCCGTACTGGGCAAGCCCGGTTCGATTCCGGGCGCGGCCGATGGGGATTCCAGGGGCATTTACCGGGGAAACGACAATGCAAGTCAAGACGACTAAGGTTTTCCGGCTCACTTCTGCGCAACTAGTTTCGGGGGACGGCCCGCTAAGGATGCTCGGCGCCGGGACCATCTTGTGGCAACACGGAAACCGGCCCTCAACTCTCGGGGGATTCATCGGGACGTTCTCTGAAACCTACACGCATTCCGGCGGTTCGGCTATCAGCCCTAAAAGTGGCTCATTCCAGCTTAAAACGGAGCATGTCGAGCCTTACTGGTTCTAACCGACTAACCCGCCACAATCGCCCCTAGGCGTTCCTGGGGGCTCACAAGGGAGGATTAACCGATGACCAGCGAATCCGTCCAGATCGGCCAAACCGAGCTAGGAATCGTCCACCACAACGGCAACGCCTATGGAGCCATCGGCGCTAGCGTCAACGGCCGAACCATTACCGGCTACCAGAAGGGCGACATCCGAACCGGAATCCGCCTCACAAACTGGGCCGGGGAAACGACGCTCGCCAGCCGTTGCTCTATCGTCGAAGTCTACAGGCTCGAATCTTGGGTCAGCTCGCACGGCTACGCGCTCAGATTCGACCTCACGCACGGCCGAACCATCATCGGCTATTCCTGGGGAGACGGAATGCTGTTCCGTGGCGAACTACTGGACGCTTCCGATCGGGAAGACGCCGATTATCTGGCCAAGCAACTGGCCGAATCCTGGATTGAGCGAGACGCCGAAGACGACGAATCGAACGACGACGATTCCGAGGATTCCGACGATGTCTGACCGCGACATTTCCATGCTCTTGGATTCGCTCTTGGAGCGTATCGAGCAAGCCCGAGAATCAGCCGACCGGGACGAAATCGATCGGCTGGAAACCCAATACCGGATTGCCGTTTCCGCCCGGAAACGCCTGGAAAACGCATAATATCAGTAAAACCGCATCTGTTGTGGTGCGGTTCGATGCGGAGCGTCATAAACGTCAAGGGTTTACGTCAAGGCTCAATTCATCCTACGGGGGACACGATGGGTATCTACCGGGCGACGATTGACGAGACGGGCTGCAGCAGTCCAGCGAACCGGGATGATTCCAGGCGATTTAACCGGATTCGCCTGGAAGCGGAATCCCTGGACGAACTATGGGAAAAGATTCTAGGCCACTACGGGATGAATTCCAGGCCCCGAATCCACGACGGGAATTCGGTATTCCTGGACACCAAAGACGGGACAAAGCGGGTCGGATTTCTTCGGTCCTATTGGAACCGCGATTGCTCCCACGGTGGCAAAGCATGGTGGCAAACCGACTGGATAACGTTCGAAACGGTATCCAGGGAGATTGTCGAAGTCTAATCCCTCTATCGCGGGCGACTAGACCTCATCCAATCCCTTAAGGGGCCTCAATACCCATCGTGCGGGCAAGATCCGGGCCCCTTATCACCAGTCAACGCTTACCGGGATTCCGGTGCGAAGTTTTAACTTCTAACCACAGCGGGAGATACAGACAATGGGACGCTCCATCAAGCGGATTCTTGACGAGATACGCAAGGATAAGGAACACCCGGCTAATCTGGCCATTCTGGTCACATTCGAATGGCCCAGCACACCGGATGACTGGGTAGGCCACTACGGAAGCATTAAGGCAACGATTGTCAATCGGATTGCCGACGATGAAACCGAGACAATCCGAACGTTCGGACACTACGGAGATTCCGAGCGACTCCGGGATTTCCTCGGAAGACTGGAGTTGACCGGGCAATTCCATACCTCGGGGGAGGGCGCCGAACCTGCGAACGTCTACGGATGGTCAACCCAAATCAGCGAGGCGCGGTTCATTTCGCTGGCCGAAGCGGAAACGATGGTAGAAATCCTGGGGGGCCTAAACAGGGCCATTGACGCCACGGCCAAGCGTATCGGGCAGGCCCAGACATTCGGCCAATGGCTCGCCTATGCGGCCGATGCTATGGGGATCGCCGATATCCTTACCGACGTTTCGTGCTACCATCCGGCGAAGCGTTCCGAGCGAGCCGAAACGTACTCGGGTTCCCTACGATTCGGCAACGGACGGCGATACTGGCGACATGAACCATCGGAACTCTCTTGGACCATCGGGAACCGACTCGCGGAATACGCGGAATGGCTCAAAGCAAGGCGCCAGACTTCCGAGGCAATCGCCTAATCGTCAACCGCTAGGCCCTTGACTTATCCAGGGCCTAAGCCTATACAATACCATCGTGCGGGCAATGCGGGGGCCTATCCCGCTCTCCGGGGTTTCCTTACTCCGGTGCGAAGTTTTAACGGTCCAACGGGAACACAAGTCATGATTACCGTACGCTCCTCGGTCGTCGGTGTTCTCTGCGACAACTGCAACAGTCCGGGGTTCCTAGACCAGAAACCCGGCCACAAGTGCGCGGTTTGCCTCACCGGAACACTGGCGGAACATCGGGTTGACAATACAAACTGCGGATGGTGCTCAGGCAAAGGGATTTACCTTCCGTGCGCCAAGCAAGCCCATCAACTCGAACGGACTCCTAAAACGGAGCCAACGGGAGCCAAACTTATGACTCGCGACGACTTCGGGCACAAGGCGGCCGAAATAGCCCAATCGCTATCGCTTGACCTGCAAACCCTTATGCTTAAAGCCTTCGATACCCTCACTGAGGACGAACGGGCTAAGCTAGCCGACGACTCCAAGCCCTATCTAATCGTCCGGGCTATCGGAATGGCGGTAGGGCAACGGTCCCTAGAAGACCGTTTCGACGTACAGGCCATCAAGGCGCTTACCCCAAAGGTTAAGCGACTCCTCAACCGGCGCGGGTTCTAACCAGCAACCCCAACAGGGCGCAGCCTTCCCCGGTTCGATTCCCGGGGGCGTCCTATCGCGGAACAACCGACCTCCCACTAACCGCCCATCGGGGCCCAGCGATGAGGGTACGCGCCATGACCGCCGAAACGATTCGATTCCGTGACCTCGACACGTTCACCCGGTCTTACGTCGAAGCTGCCCTGTTCACTTCTCATGACGAATCCGACGAATCGGGGTATTGCTTGGACCGCAACCACGACGCCGAAGATATCGCGCCCGAAACGTTGGCCGAAATGGCGAACGATTGCCGGAAGTTCCAGGAAGCTAACGCGGAATGGATAACCGAGGAAAACTACGTCGTTCAATCCGAGTACAGCGCGGAGGACATGGCCGGCTATCACTTCTGGCTCACCCGCAACGGCCACGGTTCGGGATTCTGGAACGGCGATTGGAGCGACGAAGCGAATGAGGCAATGACCAAAGCGTCCAAAGCGTTCGGTGAATACAACCTGTATCTAGGCGACGACGGCCGGATAT
>ERZ724522.1265-NODE-1265-length-13903-cov-5.155618_pt1 | contig 13903 bp, 14 predicted proteins | sample MGYA00376055_ERZ724522 | MGnify/ENA primary metagenome ERZ724522 (study PRJEB28724, sample SAMN07190884) | wastewater metagenome | isolation source: effluent of sewage treatment plant in Hong Hong | place: Hong Kong | collected 2016-03-17 ... | reverse complement strand
TGTCCTTTGGTTCCGGTTCCTCCTCGGAAGCCGGTCCCTTCGCCGCTCATCGTTCCGTTAATTTGGACGTGTCCGTTACAGGCGTATGCGAGCAGTCCTCCGACGGTTCCGGTCCACGCTTTGCCGGTCCACGTTACTCCGGCTGCGATCGTGATACTTGAGTATTCTGGTACGGTTCGGACTTGGGCTTTGTTGGAGCCGGTGATGGAGTAGTTGTTGGCTAGATCGAATAGGGTGGTGATGGTTCCAGCGGTGTATTCGTCAATGAAGTTTAGCTCCCAGCTTCCGTGTCCGGTTCCTTGAGTTTGGTGGATAAGGATCATCTGTTCTGGCGCGAAACTTGCGTTTGTTGCTGACAGGGAAGTCCCTCCGGATGATCCGGCACAGGCTGAGTCTATCGGCGACTCGGTTGTGTTGCTGGTTATATTTAAGGGTCCGGCGCTACCGTTCCCAAATCCTTGGTATTGCATAGTCTTTTTATCTTCCGATTATCACGAACAGCAGATTTTTGACTGTTGTGTCGGTGACGTCGACGTCCAAGGAGAAGTTGTCGTATTTGCTGACGCTTGTGGTGTCGAAGCTGGTTTGCGTTCCTCGGATGGTCGATGCTGCCAGTTTCAGCCGGTTTGCTTGAGTCGTGTTCCAGATGGACGTTCCGTTTTTGTTGATGTCGAAGGTTAGCTCTCCTGCCGCTTGGGTTCCGTCTCCTGCTACTTGTACGAGGACTTCGTTTATGGTGAATGCTCTGGTTGCTGGTGGGAATTGGGCTTTGTTGGCTCCGGATGCGATGTTTCCTCTTATTTGGGTTGCGAGGTTTATGTCTAGTCCGGCGAATCCTCCGGCTCCTCTTACGAATTGGAGGACGTTGTTTGAGTCTTCGTAGATTTGGGCGTCTAAGGCACTGGAGGCGTTGCGGAATTGAATTTTTCCGCTTGAGTTGAGCAGGTAGACTCCGCTTTCGTGCGCGTCTTCTGCTCTGTCATTGGAGACCATGTTATCGAGTTTTGCCTCGGTTATGATGTCTCCGCCGGTCCATGTTACTTCTGCGTAGTTTGCCATAGTTTTTATTTACCTCTTGTCGGAGGTTCTTTAACTTTTGCCTCCGTTACTGCTATGAATCTGCTGTCTTTGGTTGCGAACTCTCGGTGCTTTTGGCTGTATTCGATCATTAGTTTTTTTTGGATCGGTGGCATGTTGCGGTTTGTTCGGAAGTCTCGCGTGTCTTCTCCGCACGCACATTCGATTCCGATGTGTCCGTCTATGGGACTTACGTTTACCGCCATTGCTCCTCTCCAGCTTTCCTCGTCGTACCAGCAGAGGTAGTGGAGGTCACACCAGTTGGCGAGCTTCTCGTTTATTGCCCAGACGTAGGCGACCTTCTCTCCGCAGTTGGTACAGTAAATATCGTAGCGGTTTCGCTTGCCTTTGTCTTTAACGAAATCGATGGGACCTTTGGCGATGAACTCCTCTCGCTCTATTGGACTCATCATTGCCATGTCTCGCAGGATGTTGGTTTTTAGCATTCGGATTTGTTTTTCTATCTCCGGTGGGTTTATTGCCATGTGTCCTATTACCTCTCGCTTGGTTCTGAGTCCTAGGGACTTTATTGCTTCGGCGCTTGGTGGGATGCGTCTCACGCGCTTGGTTCTGCCCATGCCTTTTACTTCGCGTGTGGTCTCCAGTTCGTGTTGGTTTATTCTGGTTTGCAATTGCATCATAGTTTTATATTAGCATTTATGCCGTCTCTGCGTCAGTCTTTTCTCGCAGGGTTAGCGTTTGTACGAAACTTCCTGGGAGCATGCTTCCTTGAATACGCATGATCCGGTACTGCTTCTGTTCGATGGTTAGGTCGATCATTCTCACTTTGTCGATGTAGAACGTCTGGATGCTTTCCATGTTGAGGGTTATGCGGATGACGCTCTCGGGGTCTGTTGCGGCTGCTGTGAACTTGAAGTTGAAGGGTGTCCATGTGTTTGCCGGTATTGGCTTGGTTATGCTCTCTGATTGGTTGGCTAGGTTGCTGTCTTGGATTTTGACGTTGATGTCCTGCGCTCTGGTGCTTCGCATCATCATGGTTAGGTTGTATTGGTGTCCTGCTACCAGTGGGATGTTGATTCCTCTCAGTTCTGCCGTTCCGTCGTTTGACTCTACGGTGAAGGCGGCGACGCTCATTGCCCAGCTCTCTCCGCTTCCTATGGTTGCGGACATGCTGTTGGCGCCGGTGTCTTGGTCTTCCTTCTTGCTTGCTGCGACGTTTTCAAATGATTGTCCTTGCTCGGTTCCTAGTGTTACCTGATCGGTTCCTAGTGCTGTTCGGGCTGCTTCCGATGAGAGGGCGTCTATGATTACCGAGTCGTTTTCGGCTACGGTTATGTCCACGGATGGACTGGTTGAGTCTCCGGTGTCTCCAGCGTTGGCGTTCGGGGCTTGTTGCTTCAGGTTGTACCATGAGCTTAGGACCACGCCTCGCCAGACTGCTCCGTTGTTGGCTATGAAGAGGTCTTTTGTTCCAGCTTCTGGGTTTAGCAGGTACCAGAGTTCGCTTCTGGTGTTTCCTTCGACTGGTCCGTCGTGTCGTATTTTGGTGAAGTTTTGCGTTCCCCATTTCAGTTCGATTACTGGTAGGTTGGCATGGTTTGAGTCCTGACAGCTTATGCTCGCTACGAGAATGCGGTTTGAGTTGGCTGCTACTTCCATGGCGTCTTCGAAGGTGACGTTGTTTCCTCCTGATTCCAGTGCTACTGAGGTGTCGAATATCGTGCTTGGTGGTGGTGGGCTGTCTGTGGTGAAGTTTATTTCGTCTCCGTAGGCGTAGCCGGTCCCTGTCTGCACGAATGCTCGGACGAAGTATTGAGTGGTGTCGGTTAGTCCGGTGGCTCCTAGACTGAATGCTCCTGTCGAGAATGATCCGGATTCGTCTATCACGTCGTCGTATCCTGCCGACTCTGCTGCGGTGTTGCCTGGGGCTGACTGGGTTGTGGTTCCGATCACAAATCCTCGGCGCGTGGTAGTGTCGTTTCCTAGGTTGGTGATGTTTCCGTTTAGGGTTGCTGATGTTTCGTCGACGCTGGTTGCGGCTTGCGTCGTTACGGTCGGCAAGGCTCTGACGTTGAAGGATCTGCCGGTTGTCCAGTCGCTGAAGGTATTTGATCCTGCTGGGTCGGCACATCTGGCTCTCCAGTAGTAAAGTCCTGCTGCTAGTGCGTCTCCTCCTTGGACGGTGAAGCTTACCTTCTCTCCGGCGTTGAATGGGTCGGTGTCTCCTCCGCTTACTGTATTGGCAAATCCGGCGTCGGTGTCTGATGCTTTGCTTAGAATAGGCGAGGAGAAGTCGCTGTTGTTGTCTATTTGAATTTCGTAGGTTAGGTCGTCATCGTCGGTGTCGCTTCCTGTGAACTCCAGCGTTGGTGTGGTGTCGGTTGCGAAGTCTGTCGCGTCTGCCGTATTTGGCGCTATGGTTGGGGCTGAGTTTCCTCCTCCTGCTGCCGGTTTGAAGGCACAGCACATTTGGGCGTATGGTTGCCCTGATGCTAGTGAGTAGCTGTGATCGTGCGCTCCGGCTGCTCCGACTATCTCTGAAGAGACGTTGGTGTTCTCGAAGCTTTGACTGGTTAGGGCTGCGTCTGATGCTTGTCCGCTACCTCGTCCTGTTATGGCAGCCTCTGCCACGATTCCTCCGATTATGATGCATCCGTCCTCGTCGGTGGTTATGCTCATTGCCGGTGGGCTTCCGCTTCCGGTGTCTCCGTCTGGTGTTCCGTTTATGAGGTCTGCTTCGTCCAGTCCTGATACGACGTAGACTGTCAGGGTTGACTCGTTGATGAATGGGTGAGTGTCTGCCTCTGTGTTTGCCGTTCCTGTGTTGGGGTTTAGAAGATAAAACATCTGGATGAATACCGGCTGACCACTTCCTCCTTGTCCTCCGAATCCTGATCCTATTTCGGTGAAGGTTTGTCCATCACGCTCTGGAGGGTCGGCTCCGAGGTTGTTGGTGTTGGAGTCTTGGAAGGTCATTACCGCGATTAGGACTTCGTCTGATGACGAGACCACGGTCGAGACGCTTCTTGTTCCTCCGCTTCCTCTTTGACTGGTTACTGATTCTTTTACTGCTGCCATAGGTTTAGTTGTTTGTAATGTCTACTTTGCCACAGAAGAAGCCTTGCACTATCGGCACTTCTCTGGTCTTGCTTAGGGTTCCTGCTGCCGTTCCTCCTAGCACTAGTTGCCAGTTGTCGGTGTTTATTTCGAATCCTCCGTTGGGGATCAGGTCTTCTGCCTCCGGATTTACGACGTTGACGAGGTCTTTTAGCTGGAGGTGAGGGATACCTGGGATTCTTATTTTGCGTCTCCTCATTGGGTCTTTGTATCTGGCTACTAGATTCTCTGCCATGGTTTGAGCCATCTCGGGTGTTTGGATGAGGTTGTTTGCCACGGTGTGTTCTTGGGCTTCGAACTTGTTTATTGAGTCGGTGTCTTCCTCTACGGCTTGGATGGCTTGAATGACGCGTGCTGCCTTGCCTCTTAGGGCTATGGCTTTGTTGTTGGCGACGTCCAGCGTCAGGTAGACGGTGTCTGTTGCGTGGTTGTTTGAGATTACTATCTTGGCGGTTTCCACGAAGTTTGTCACGTCGACGGTTAGGTTGGCTGTTCTGTCGGCTCCTGATCCGTCCGGTTGTGTATTTCCTGCGTAGTCGGTTCCTGATGCCGGTGTGGTTATCTCTTTTACCGGCAGGACGTTGCTTCCGGTCTCGTCGTAGAAGGCTGCCCAGATGGTGATGCTTCCCAGTGGTGGGACGGCTTCGACGGTTCCGTGGGACCAGATTTCGCTAGTTGAGGCGTCTACCTTCCTTGGTTTGGCTGTTACGATTGCTCGGTTTATGATCTTTGTTGAGTCGTCGTCCTCGTCGGTTATGATGTCTTCGGCGTCTATTGTCCGGACCGGCGTTTGGTGGGGGTAGTTTGCGACGTGGTTTCGGTTCTCGAACCTTAGCACGCCGTTTTCGTCCTGGTAGAAGGTTGCTTCCTCTGCCTCGCAGATTTCCCTGATTCTCTGTCCTGCTGATTTGTTCTTATCAAACCATGCGAAGGGGATGGTGTTCAGGCTTTGGTCGAGGCTGTATTGCACGCTTCCGAATCCGAGGGTTACCAGAATGTCTTCTATGATCTCGTCTCCTCTTTGGTCTTCGTAGACGGCGGCGGCTATGGTGGCGTTGTTTATGAAGGTGATGTAGTCGTAGATGTCTACGGTTACGGTTCGGGCTGTTCTGCCTTGCTTGGGTCGGTTGGCTGTTAGTCCTACCAGCACTTGGACCATGCGGTCTTGTCCTCCGGCTTCAAAGCCGACGCTCATCTTGAAGGGGCGTCTTGCTTCGATGGCGGTTCCTATGGTGGCGTTGTGTTCTGGGGTGAATCGCTTGGTTATGTTGTCTAGGAGAATGTTGGCGATGGCGTAGCTGATTCCTCCTCTTGGCTCGTCTATCCTTCGGTCGTAGTCTAGCCTCATGGCGTATTCGCTCTCGTCCATGTAGTCGAAGAAGTCGGCGTTGGTTATGATGACGCTTTGTCCTTGGACGAGATCGGTTCCGTTTACGAGACTTGATCCTACTATGGCGTAGGCTATTCCTTCGTCGGCAAACTTGAGCCACGATGCTCGGACTCGGATTGCCGGTCTCCTATGGTCGGCGGTTAGTACCGCCTCTAGTGGTGTTACTATGCTTTGCATGTTTAGAATTGTGAGTCGACATCGGTCAGTACGAGTGTGACGTCTTCTCGGAACTCGCTCCCTTTTGTATTGTAATCGCGTCCGCTTATGTCCAGATGCACTTGTCTCTCGGTTATGGTTAGCTCTCCGTCTGTCACGCTGAAGGCGAGGCTGTTTTTGACGGTGAACTCGGCAAGGATGGACGCCACGGTTGCTTGGGGTAGTCTCGTGAACCCTATCAGGAATTGCTCCTTTTTACTTGAGACGTCCTTTTTGCTCGTGCCGTTTATCATCTCGTGGTATACGCTTTTTTCGACGAAGCGTCTCGAGAATGATTTTGGGTCCGGTAGTGTTGTTGATCCTAGTGTCCAGCTCATATTTTTATCCTCCTAGCATTTCGGCTACACTCATGTTCTGGCTTCGGGCTAGTGCCACGAGGTCTTTGTAGAGTGCTTCCGCGATGCTTCTCCTCTCGGTCGGGCTGTTAACTATTAACTCGCTGTTTATGATGAATTGGATGGTGGTTCCTCCTCCGCCTCTGCCGGTCTCGTGTGCTGGGACTATCTTTCCTGCTGTTTGAGGCACGAACATTTCGGGTCCGGCTTCTCCTACCATGACTGGGCTTAGTGGGTTGACTGGTCCTCCGAATTGTCTCCGTCCGGCGTCGAATCCTGCTGTTGCTGCTTCTTTGGCTTTTCCGATCGCTTTTCCTGCCCAGTCTACGATGTCTTTGAAAAAGTTAATCACTTTGTCGAACCATTCTTTTACTCCGTCGTAGAGCTGTTTAGCGATGCCGATTGCTTTGTCTTTGGCGTCGTTGAACCATTGGCTTATGACTCCTGGGAGTGCCGATAGCCATGCGCTTATCTTCCCTGGTAGGCTTGAGAACCAGTCGAGGACCTTCGTCACAAGGTCGGTTGTTGTTTTGATTGCGTTGTCTCGGCTCTCATTGAATCGCTGGACGATTGCGTCTTTGAGCTGGGTTAGGAATGCGCTGATTCTGGTCGGTAGTTGCTGGAACCAGTTAATGGCGCTGGTTATGAATGCTGGGATGTCTTCGGTTACGAACTTCACGAGGCGTCCGGCGAAGAAGCCGATCGCGTAGGGGAGTGTCTCGGTGAAGAAGACGTATATCCCTGCTTTTAGGCTTTCGATGAATGCGTTGAACGTCTCTGGTAGCGCGACGATGAAGTCTCTTAGTCCTATCAGGAAGTTTTTCACGGTTTCGATTGCCACTCCTATCATCTCTCCTGCTACTTGGACTTTGCCTTGGATGTCGAACCAGTTGTTTTGCCATGCCAGTGCCAGTAGTCCTACGACGGCTGCTATTGCTGCGATTACGGCGATTATCGGGAGAAGTGGGACCATGACGGCGGCGATGCTTGCCACGACGGGTCCTGCCATGACTGTGGCTACTACTCCCCAGACTGCGGCGAGTCCTCCGATGATGGTGCTGATGCTTGATATCAGGATTCCGAGTGGTACCAGGACGGCTCCGAGGGCGCCGATTGCTGCTACGAATCCTACGATTCCTACGATCAGTCTGGGATGTTCGTCTGCGAATTTGGCGAAGCCTGAGATTGCCGGTGCGAGGGCTTTCATCATGTTGTTTAGTGCCGGTAGAATCACGCTTCCTACTGTGATGCCGATGTCGGTTAGGTTGTTACGGAAGATTTGCATTTGACTCTCTGTCGTTGCGTATCTCTTTTCGGCTTCTGCTACCATTGCTCTGTTCTCATCCCATGCTTTGGTTCCGGTGTCGAGTGCTGAGTTTAGGACGTCTCCAGCGTTTGCCAGCGAGAGGAATGCACGCATCAGACGGACGTCTGTCATTTCGATTTCCTCGAATACTGTCACGGCTTCGTCTCCTCGGGCTGCTATTCCTTCCACGAATGATTGGAATGCTCCGGCTGCGTCTTCTCTGAAGGCTGTCTGGAACTCTTTGGCACTCATTCCGGCTACTTTTGCGAAGGTTCCGAGGGCTTCTCCTCCGTTTACTACGGCGGTGTTCATTTCAAGAAGTACCTTCTGGACTGCCGTTCCTCCTGCCTCTGCTTCGATACCGACTGAGGACATTGCGGCTCCTATGGAGAATACCTCGGCGGTTGTTAGTCCGGCGATTTTACCGGCTCCTGCGATTCGTTGTGCGAACTCGGTTATTTCGCCTTCTGTCGTTGCCATGTTGTTACCGAGGTCTACTACTACCGATCCCATGCGGTCGACGTTGGAGATTGGTTCCTGCATTACGTTGGCAATTCTGGCGAATGCTGTGGCTGCTTCCTCGCTGGTCATGTTGGTTGTGACACCTATCTTTGAGATTGTCTCGACGAAGTTTGTTAGGTTGTCTACTCCTCTGACTCCGAGTTGTCCTGCCAGCTCTCCGATCTTGCTTAGTTCGGTGGCTGATACTGGTGCGGTTTTGGCTATGCCTCGGATGTTGGTTTCCAGTTGCTTGAACTCTGCTTCTGATGCGTCGACGGTTTTACGGATTCCTGCGAATGCTGATTCGAAGTCGATGGCGGTTTTGGTTGCGAGGGCTAGGGCTGCTGCCGGTGCTGCTCCGATCGCTACCATGGCACTACCGACGCCGGTCACTTTGTTGCCGACTCCTTGAAGTGTCTTACTTGCGTTGTCTATTGCGTCGATGATTACTCGTACTGGGATATCTGCCATGATTTTATCTTACACCATTTTTGGCTTTCGCTTCTAGAACCTTGTTGTCGTATTCGCGCTTTTTGCCTTGGAGTCGCATTATCGTGAGGTTTATCTCGACGTCCTCGAGTGGTTCCTGCATCATTTGGGCTTTGCTTAGGTGGAAGTGTTTGCGGTAGACGTATTCCTCCAGTCGGGTCATTGCCCATAGCTGGTCGTCTTCGTCAATCGTGGGGTCGGGCGTTCCGTCGAATACTGCCCATTCGAGGGCAGTTAGCCTTTTGGGACTAACGTTTTTTTTCCCTGTAGCACGTTGAGTGCTTCGTTGATGATTTCCATTGGGAGGTCTTGGAGGTTCTCTTTGGTGATGTCTACGAGTCCGGTTCCGTCGTATCCTTTGCCTTCGACGAACTTTTCTTGCAGGAGAGCGATCATGTTTTTGGATGCCTTCTCTGCTCCTTCTTGTGGAGTGGCTTCGGGGTTGTCTACGTTTACGTTGCTTCGGAGTTTGAGGAGCTGTTCGTTATCGGCAAAGCTGAAGGGGCTGAAGGTAATGTATGCTTCCTCCCATCCTTCGCCAAGGAATGCTAGTTCGATTTTTTTCTTTACTACGAATGTTGACATAATGTTAGGTTGTTGCGAGGGCGTTTCCGACTTCGACGTTGTTAATCATGCCGTTTGAGAGGTCGTAGTTGCCTTTGAACTGGATTGTGTTTGATACGATTTCGTCGTTTGGATTGTCTGGCTCCCATTGGAAGAAGTCTACCTTGCTTAGGTCGATTTCGAGGCTTCCGTATGAGCTGGTTCCGATGAGCTTCTCGGATTCCATGGCGATTCTCAATGCTCGGTAGGTTCCGTTAAGCATGAGGTCTTTGTAGGTTTGGTCGTTGTAGTTGAGTTTGATCTCGCCTTCTACTGCGAGCTGTTGGTTTTGGATGTCTTCTGGTTCTGCCGTACCGATGACGCTGTCTCGGACCAAATTTTTGGTGAACTTCAGTGTTAGTTCTTTGATTGGGAGTCGTGTTGCGGCGTCAAGTCCTGAGACGTTTGTTGCCAGATAGATTTTGGTTTTGCGCTTGGTGAACTTGTAGTCTTCGGCGTAGCTTGGGAACGTTGCTCCGCTTGTTCTGCCTACTTTGGCGATGAACTCTGCTGTCCATGTGACTGCTTCGTCCATTTTGACACTTAGCTCTAGCTCGTTTAGCATCACGAGTTTGTGGATAAGTTGCTGGTTTACGTCTTTGATGTGTAGGGATGCACTCTTGTGCTGGTTGGTGTTGGCAAGGGCGATCGTGTGGGTGTACTTGCTGTCGCTGGGTGATCCGGTGCTTGGTGCTGATCCGAGTGCCATTACCAGAAGGTAGAGGGCTGAGTTGGCTCCGAGGATGCCTCCCATCGCGCCTTGGCTGTACTTTTCAATCACGAATTTGTCGTTGGAGTCTTCAATGCGTCCGATTGAGCTTTGGTCGCGGACGTCGTCTGTTTTGTCGAATAGGGAGAAGTCGATTTTGCCTAGCGCGTATGCCGGAAGGACGCCGGTCCCTCTGGTGGCTTCTATTCCGATTGCGGCTTCGACTTTTCGACCGATGTATTTGCTCATAGTTTTATCTTAGTCTTGACTCTAATGGTGTGTCAAGTGGTTTTGCGTCATATCCAGCGTATCAAGTTAGCTGGGTTAAATCAACAGTTATTTTGCATTTTACTGTCATTTCGGCTGCTAGGAGCTTCTCCTCCTCGTCGGGTACCATCTGTCCTGGGGTTGCCATTACTGCTACCAAGGTGAATGGTGCGGCGAGGTTGTTTGCCATTGTCCTGTCGCTCTCTGGGTTTTCTTGTTCGTCTATTTTATTGAGGATGTTTTCCGTTTGATCCATGAGTTCGTCGTAGGCTGCGTCTGCTGTCGTTTGGTCGTATTCGGTGAATAGCCAGACTTTTAGGACGTAGATTCTTTGGTTCTCGTTGGTGGTTAGGAAGTCTGCTTCGTTTCCGCTTGGGACCACGAATGCGGCTGGGAATCCTCGGAACTTGAAGGTCGGTCGCTTGTGGACTTCTTGGATGCCGTCGAGTGATTCGATTAGCTCCTTCAGGTTATTTCGTAGGGTTTTGAATGTCGTCATAGTTTTATTTTGCCAGATTTGCGACCTTTTGCATAGCTTTGTCCATTTCGCTTTCGTAGATTGAGCCTATTCTGCCGGAGACGCTTTCGGCTCCTTGCTTCATGAACGGTCGTTTCTTCATTCGTCTGGTTCCTTCGTGGACGAATATGGCGTAGTGGACGTTGGTTTGCACTATTGCGGTTATGCCTCGGTCTCTTATTCCCAGACTGGTTGCTATCGATGCTCTCATGCGTCCGGTGTCGACTGGGGATAGTTTTTTGGCTGCTCCTTCTATTAGGAATGCGGACTTCATGCTTGCGTCTCGCAGGTGTGGTCCTATCACGTCGGGGAACTTCCGGAATGCGTCTCGGATTTTATCGATCCCTTGGATTGTTATTCTTATGTCTGCCATATTAGAAATTGTACTTGACCAGAATTACTTCGAGGTGTTCTGCTATCAGTCCGAGTCCCTGTCCTTTGCGCTCCACGCCGATCACTTTGTACGTTTGGTTGTTTGTTTTGTTGCGGATGACGTCGCCTTCTTGGATGTCCATGTCGGGATCGAACCATTCGCTGTATGTTTTGCTCGCTATGCCTTCCGAGACGTGTTGCTGTCTCGTATCGATGTTTTGATGCTGGCAGAGTGCGGTTTGCGTTGTTGCCAGCGCTTTCTTGTTACCGCTTACTGTTGCCAGTCTCATGATTGCGACTGGTGTTATCTTGAATTGCTGTAGCATAGTTTTTAGGCATATTGGACGGTTCGGTATTTGTCCAGCGTCTTCTTAATTGTTGGGTGCTTCTCCAGTTCGTTTCCGTAGGTGATGCTGACGTCTCCTACTTCCTGCGATTTGATTCCTCCGCTTTGTCTGACGTTGTAGACTGCCGATACCAGATCGAGGACTGCCAGCTCAAGGTCTGCTGGGAGGTCGTATTCGTCGTCGGTTCCGTCTTCGAACTCGCTGTCTTTGGGGAGGTAGTATCCTGCCGTGTAGGTTACTCGGTAGTTTTGCACGCCTTCTTTGAACGTGCCTCCTAGTCCCAGCCATGCGTCGTTGTGGCGGAGGAGTTCGAGGTTTCCGGCGTCTCGGTTTATGTAGAAGTTTTGGGCTTCGATACTCTGCCACGCGTCTTCGTTGTTTGGTGTGGTCCGGACTTGGAGGGTTACGTCTCCGATGATTGGCTTGTTTTTGAGCCAGAGTCGTTTGCTGTCCTTGCCGTTTATGACTTGGTTGGTGTAGGTTGTCCGTCCGAAGGTTCGGCGGCAGTAGGTTCGCTCGATGTACTCACTTGCTCCTTTGATGAGCATGGTTAGTACGAGGTCTTTGCTGGTTCCGCTTATCTCCAGAAAGCTTTTCGCTCGGGCGAGGGTTGTTAGTGCTTTGTCGAGTGCTGCCATAGTTTCATTGTGACTGATTTTTGTTAATTTTTCCAGTCGTCTCTTATCATCTTACACCAAAAAGACCGCCGGCAACCAGCGGTCTTCTAGCGAGGTTCCTTCATCAGTTTTTAGCTGATGTTGGTGTTCGTGATTTCCACGAATGCCTCAGTGAGTGCGACTTCTCCGTCCACACGTTCAACTACACGCATACCAATTTGGTATTTCTCCCATGTGCCTCCGGCTTCGGTGGTCATGTCCATGGATACCTGTTGGCGATCGCCGATGTAGTAGTAGCTCAAGTCTCCGAAGATGATTGAACTGGATGGCTGGTAGTCTGTTACGAGAACAGGTCGACCTTTGAGTGTCTTCACGTCCCCTTGCAGGGATGGGTAAAGGTACTGTCCGTTGTCGTCCTTTGAGTTCTCCAGATGTTCCATTACCCTACTGTTAATCAGCCATCGGGCTGCATTTCTGTAGCCTTCAGGTAGCTTGTAGTAGGCTCTGGTCAGGTGATCCGGTGTCAATGCATTTGCAGCACTGATCGATCGGAATGTTTCCTGGTTGATTCCTTTAGGTTGGGTTGTACCGTTTCCTGTCAAGAAGACCTTTGTTTCCTCATCTGCCACGCGCGCGGTGAAGCGTCGGCGCAAGACCTCGAAGATCGAGATTGCGCTGTCATCGAACAATTCTCTCGAACTGTAGATGATCGCGTTGAGTCTGAACGGTGTCAGTAAGATGTTACCGAAGTCTGCGGTTGTGGTCGCGATGGCTGTGTTTTCAGTTCCCCAGTAGACTTTGACGTCGCTGGTTAACTTAGGAATCTCTAGGAGCTTCCCTTCCATTGGGATCACGGTTGCAAACTGGCGGATGCTCTGGGTTTGAAGGATGTGTTCAACTAAGGATGCTCGGAATCCGTCTGGGACGAGATATCCGCCATCGGCGTCTTCTCCTTCTGCCAATGCTTTCACACGGCTGAAGTTTTTGTTGTACAGAGCCTTTACAAATCCTGCGAAGCGTTCCTCTTTGGACATTTTGGAAACTTCATCGTCATCGCCTTCGGGGTCGTCAGCGTTCTTTCGATCTTTGACTTCCTTTTTCTCATCGACCATGGTTTTCACCATATCCATGAGACCGGCTGCCAATTCCTTGGCTGCGGCTTTGACTTCGTCGCCTTCGCCTTCCGGCTTAGGGTCTTCCGAGGTGTTCGCTTTGAGTTCCGCTTTTAACTCTTTTACAAGAGCTTTTTCGGTCTCGTTCTCTCCGACGTAGTCGGGGTTTTGAGCGAGCTTTACTAACAGTTTTTCTCTGATTGTCATATTTTTGTTCCTCCTTTCTTTACCCACCAAATAGAGGCTGGCGCATCAGCTTGCGTCGGGTGACGTGCTTATTTGGCTTGAGTCAAGCGTGGGGCGATTACTTACGGAGGCTTCGGTTGTATTCAGCCAAAGCTCCTTGGAGCATCTTTGTGGTCTCGCGCATGACGCGAGCCAGCTTCTGATTCCCACCACCTTGCTGTGGTGTTTTAGGGTCGTTGCCGGACCCTCCTCCGTCTTCACTTACCGCTTTTGTGGCGGTGCTAACGACGTCGGTTATTGTCTTAGTGAGTTGGGGCGCAATCTTTTCGATTACGCGGTCGGCGATCTTTTCGGTCTGATCGTCGGTTACTTCCGGTGTCTCTGTTGTAGCCGGTGTTGGTTCTGGAGTTTCGACTGGTGCTGGATCGGTTTCCGTTGGTTCGTCTGCCGGTTCCTCGTGGTCGTCTTCCTCTACCTCTTTGACCATTTTATCCCATGTTTTGGTTTTGAAGCTTCTCATTGCCAGTTGCGCTCCGGCGTTCGGATTGGCTGGGACTGGGACGGCGGATAGCTCGAGCAGTTCGTTGTCTTTGAGGATTGCTCGGAGTTTTGGTTGTGTCTCGTCGTCGATTCTCTCCACGCGGTGGGGGATGAATCCTACTGAGAACATGCTGAGGAATCCTTCGAGGTATTTCCTGTAGATGTCTGCGGCGAATGGGTCGGCTAGGTCGTATTTGAGGTCGAATTTAAGTTGCTTGTTCTCGACCCATGTTCGGATCGA
>ERZ724522.1264-NODE-1264-length-13904-cov-4.580692_pt1 | contig 13904 bp, 26 predicted proteins | sample MGYA00376055_ERZ724522 | MGnify/ENA primary metagenome ERZ724522 (study PRJEB28724, sample SAMN07190884) | wastewater metagenome | isolation source: effluent of sewage treatment plant in Hong Hong | place: Hong Kong | collected 2016-03-17 ... | reverse complement strand
CGCATGATGCAGATGCAACTTGTCTTGGATGTGACTTATGCGCGAGAACCTTTCGCTTCGATTCTCAGATGCGACGCTGCGCACTGTACCATGAACCTCGTAACCTTTGCTGAGTAAAAGCTCAGCCAGATACGACCCATCTTGTCCTGTGATGCCAGTGATCAGTGCGCGCTTAGTCATGGTGATGCCTTTAAGCACTTCTTATGGTGTCGGCGTAAGTCCGCGTCATCTTTCGGCAGCGTTCGTTCGACGTTCACGACGATTCCTCCCAACGCTTTCTCCCAAATGCTTTTGCGATGGCTGCTCGTGCTTTACAGTTCTGACACTCTGGCTCGTTGACGTGAGGTGTGTCGCACGCAAATTGCGCGAATGGCTTCAGTGCCTCCAACAACTCGGGAGCCGCCGCAATCAGGCGGGCGTTTGCCGTAGCAATCGCTGGATCTTCGGTAGGCTCGATCTGTGCAACAGGACCAGCATGCCCGAACACCTGCGCGACAAAACAATGTCCGGGCGCGCCAGATTGCTCAGTCGCTACCCATTCCCCTTGCGTCCCCTTAAATTCCAAGATTCACTCCCCCTGCTCCCGATTCCATAGCCTATGCGTCAACCTAACCAGCGAAACATTGCGTCCTTTCATACAGCGTCTAAGTGCTCTTCTGAAACCATCGTAGCAGACGACAAATGCGAGAACTTTACCCAGTACCATGCGCTGTTAGGGCTCGGCAATTCGGTAATGGTTCCGAGTATCCCAGGAAGATCATAATTGCTCGTTGTTTTGACTCGCTGTCCAATGTGAAAGCGGGTAGCTTGCATTGTAGGCGACAAGTCATCGCCTCTCACAAGCTTATACCCAAGTGTCCTCGCTAGCTTCTCAAAGCTTGGGCTGCTTACATTCGTTAGCCCGTTTGCGAACTTAATGATCTGGCCAGGGTTCAAGCCAGCTGCATCAGCGATAGCCGTGCACGACTTGTTTGACTTCAACACGGCGCATCGAAGCTCAGTCATCCAGTCGCGATTAACCTCGTTGCACGCTACATCGTACGCAGCATACCACTCAACGAGTTCCATAGCGACTGTCAAGTTTGTTTGCCGCGGCCGCCCTGCAAGTGCTGCTTCTCGGCCTTGCTTACGTGCTTCTTCTCTACTCATGGCTTGGCCTCACATGTCCACCGCTCAATGAACAGCCCACTTCCAGTTACGCCGCGGTCCAGGCACTCGATGTGCCAGATAAGCTGCTTCAGTTTCGCAATGATCTGCTCACGTGTTGCGCTGTCGGAGCTTAGCTCTAACCTGAACACAGATGGTCGGTTCAGCGGTAACAGTAGACGCATCTCCTCGCCTCTGTACTCCTCGAAGCGGTCGCGTAATTCAATTACTTCATCAATAGTGATGATGCCTTTCCCGCCACAGTAGTGGCACTCACATACTTCGCCTGTATGGTCACGGCTTGTACATCCGTTCTTGCACTGCGTACAGTTCAACGCTTGTTGTGGTGAATTGCTCTCACTCATGACTTAGCCTCGAACGTAGTGCCGCACGTGTCACACTTAAAGACGCCTTGTAGCTTCGTGATCTCAATACCTGCACATGTTCCGCATCTTGCTTGAATGGACTTGGGCGCAGGTATGAGATCAGTTCCGCATGACGTGCAAATGTCGTACGGCAGTTTACCGCGGTCTACATTGCAACCTTTGCAGAAAGTCTTAGCTGGTGCGGACACTGCTGCTTACTCCTTATACGTACGAGCGTTCGTAACTTCTTCAACTAGAACAGGCTCTTGTGGCTGAGCGTACTGTCGCTCACATCGCCACCAAGCGAGTTCTTTCTTGAGCTGCCTTATCTTTGCCATCGACCCAAGCAGTGCGCCGGTCAAAGCTGTAACTGCGACAATCACGCAGAAGGCCATTAACAACTTACGATTCATCACTCTTCCTCTTCCTCTTCGTACGTAAGGACTGCAACTTCGCTTGCACAGTATGCAAGAATAGACTTTATCTTCTCACTTGTGACATTATGCATCAACTGCTCAATGGCTTCAACGACTTGATCAACTTCCTCAGAAGTAAAGTCATCCTCGCTCATGACAGTGCCTCTGCAACTTCCTTACGGATATGATTCATCTTGTCCAGTACTAGCTGGCACTGCTCACGTGCAAACGCCTCTGTCTCAGGTGACCATGACATGGCATCTACAACTGCCCACACAAAGTCAAGACATACGTCAGCTGTTTCGCTAGGGTCAGTGAGATGTCGGATCAGACCCTCAACACGCTCTGATCTCAGAGTCCTAACAACTGTAGGCGTGATTGGCGTCACACAAGACCTGATGGTCTTAAATGGAACCTCATCATTGATCTTTAGCTCATAGCCCATAAGCGTGTTAATAGAGCGATAGTCAATGTCCGGTGATCCGTACATCCATCGCATAAGACGACTGATCTCTGTGAGAGTATCTTGTGATAATTCAAAGTGCAACACTGCACGTGCTGCTTTAGACTGACGGTACGTGCGTATGGCATCCCATGCGTATCTCTTGATGCAGTTAAAGTCATCAGCTGTTATGCGTCGTGTGAGACGCTCTTCACAACTTGGACAACCTGCTGAGAACTGATGCGCCGACCAATCTGCATTACAGACGCCGCACACATGCATGATGTTATTGCTTGTGATGTTGCCCATCATGTTCTCACTGTTCTTATGTAGCACGACGTGCATTCGCCAACAGGCGAGTTGCGATGAATGTTGAGTCCGCACCTTGAGCACTTGCGCTCAGGTTCAGTTGGCTTCGTTAACGGATCATCGACTGTCAGGGGCGCTTGCTTAAACCTCAGCGACTCGATCAAGTCAGCGGCCTCAAACAGTAACGATTGGGCAGACGGGAGCGTGCTCTCATTCCAGCCGAGCTCTCGCAAACGATTCACAATGTCTTGATTCATCTTATGTTCTCCTATTGCCTAAGGCCGCTTACTCAGCTCTACAGGCTTTGAGTAAGCGGCTTTGTGTTAAGCAATCATGACCCAGTATCATGCGCTCGTGTTTTCGTTAAGCGACCGCCAAGCGTAGGCGGTCCTCGCTTTCTATGCCTGTAGAGTTGTTGCTTAACGGGCGCTTGCTTCAGCTTGCCAAGCGCAGCCTTCGCTGCTGCTTTGCCTACGTGATGCGACACACCAGCAAATACAATTGCGAGAGTCAAGATGATCAGAATCAACGCAACGATAACAGCGTGCAAGCCATCATCATCGTTAGGATCAAGGAATGGGCTCATATCTTATCTCCTAAAGGATGTTGAACCGCATTGTGCCGCCGCCCTGCTTGACAAAGCCGTTCTTTTCGTAGAAGCCAATGTTCTTGACTTCGCAGGATAGGACCAGCTTGTACATCTGAAGCGTCTTTGCGTCTTTCTTGAGTCGCTCGAGAAGTAGTGAGCCATAACCTTTGCGCTGATACTCTTTCTTGATGACGACATCTTCAACAAAGCCAGCAGTGCTGCCGTCATTGATAAACTTAACATCAGGCACGAGTGAAGCTGTGCCAATGAGCTCTCTCGTAGGTGTTAACATCACATAAGTCAATGTGCCGCGTGAAATGCGGATCTTTAAAATCCCGATGAAGACGTCGTGCGGAAGATTAGCAGGTCGAAACTCAGTAAGAAGATTCAGGAACTGATGCTTGTCACTAGGTCTAAGCAAGCGAATCTCTGGTGCAAGTTCCTGTGCCGTGTCTTGGATCATGTATGAGCCTTAAGTGCTGTGTTAAGAGAGATGCTGTGTTGTGTTCTGTGCTAGTATAGTACCCATACCTCTGCTTACCAGTTAAGCCAAGGCCTGTCATAGACTGGGAAGTGTTTGCCGCCATCGACGGAAACGTGTCACAAAGTCCATAGCTTTAGCCTTTCTTAGCAGCTCTAATCAAACCTGAAACCACCGCATCATCCCATTCGTCAAGCTCATCCAATGATCGAACGATTCGCATCTTCGCCCAAGGTGGAGCCGTCGACATGTCTTGGTGGATAGGTCGATTCATCTGCCTGTCAAGATGATCGTAGCGATGCTCGTACACGCCCCACTCACAAACATACACGACTTGCGGCATCCTTTAACCTTTCTTAGCAAACTCTTGCTCAAGCAATACAAGCAGCTGCGGAAACTCATGTATGTGCATCTCGACAGATCTGTTCACGATGCACTTAGCTGACTCAGGCCACCATTCAATGTGTGACCCATTGCGTTGAAACTTCCAGTGATGTCCACGATTCGAGATCCGGCAGAACACATCATGTGTCTCAGCCCACTGCACAGCTTCATCTTTGAACAACTCGACATTTGTCTCAAGCCGGCGCTTATGCCTGTCCCTGTGATGTTCGCCGTTCTGATACTGAATTACTTGCGGTGGGACAGGCGCTTGCTGTTCACTCTTCTTCACTTGTAGCATCCTTGTTAGAGAAGTCAGGCTTAATCCAGTCGCCTTGTGACGTGTCGCCTTTGTCAGCTCTTATGCTCTTCCACCTTGCGTCACAACGAAAGCAGCAAGGAGAGAAGCCCATTGCCATTCTGTCTTCGAAGCGCCACTGCTGACGAAGCGGTAGCTCGAGGTTGCACACAGGGCAGATGTACTTAACAAGTGCAAGCCACATCGTGCGCCAGTGTCGCTCAAGAAGCAATGCGCGGCGCTCAAGGATCTTCGCTGAGACTTTGACCTCTACTGGAGGCGCTGTGCTGCCTTTAGGCTCCTTGCGGCGGCACCATAGACAAATAGCCTCACCTGAAGCTGAAACACGCCAATGAGCGCGTTTCTTAACTTCCCGTTCACATCGTGGGCACTTGCCAATCCCATCAACCGGAATGCGAGGATCCTTGCTTGTCGCTTGTGCAGCAGCTGTGCGCGGCGGTTGTGTTGCGAGCCAGCAAGATCTACACACAGGTCGCTTCCAGCGCTTATCACGCACGGCTTTGCCAACGACCCACGCTCTTAACTTAAGCTTAACTTGTCCGCACGGACCTGGGCATGTGAACTTGTATCTTTCAAGCAAAGCGATCTTACGTTGCTTGAGCACTTGACGTGCGCCTACTTTGGTGACTTGAGCGTATGTGTATTCATCGCCTTCACGGTGAGCTGACCTTGCTTCACGTTGTGACTCGCCATGATAAGTGTACTTAACACGACGCTTGAGGTCCACGCTCATCCCAGCGTATGGTAAGTCATTCATATCGAAGTTAGACGTAAGAGTGCGCTGACCCTTCACCGCATAACGAATCGACTTTGCTGAGAGCTGTGGCACTGGCTTCACAAGCGGCATAAGCCCAACACTTGGATGATTAAGCTTAACGAGGTTGACGATAACCTTAACTGCTCGCCCAGCAGTAAGAGGCCATTGAAGCATGAGCTCATGAATCTCTTCAAGTGTCACGGTAGCGAGTTCATACTCTGCATCGATGAACGCTTGCCTCAGTGCGCGGCGACGAGCGTTACGATCACGCACACGAGCCCATGCTTCTTGAAAGCTTGAAGACTTCTGCTCTTTAACTGCGGGTGATAGCGATGACAAGGTGATGTGCTCACGAGGGATGGACGACAGAACGATCTATTTGTTTGAGAACTGATCTTGCGCGCGAGCCGATTTCCTGAACTGCATTTGCTTGAGCCTCTCTGAGGAGATCGTTGAACCGCTTCGCCCACGCCTCCAGCTCACTTAGCGTTTCCTTGATGTAACCTCGTGCCGCTTGCTCGTCCATGTCTGTCCCTTAATTAGCTGCTTAAGGTCTCGTTACTTCTACTTGGAAGCCCACAGCGTTGCAGATGCTGTTGAACACGGGCCAACTCAATACATACTTGTTACGGCGAGGATCAAGCCAACGACTTAGCGTCGCTTGTGACACTTTCGCGTCTTTAGCGATTTGCTTTGCTGTTGTCTTGCGCTCAGCAAGTAAGCCAAGAATGTAAGAGCGCACTCTGTACTCAACTGCTGGCTCTTGTGGGCGAGACACAGGGTTGATGATCAAGTTAAGCGTCATCGTTAGCCTCCAGTTTAGTGTGGTGCGCCTTACAAACACTGGGTTGATGGTTAAGTTAAGCGTCATCGTGCCTTTGTACTCCGCGCCGCCTTATCTCCATACACCACTGAACACTGCGTTGATCTTCTCACGTACGTCTTCTACTCGACCCTGATACTCAGGCATCTGATGCCCGAACTGATCAAGCACAACGACCATTCTGTTTGGGAAGAGCCACACGTTTGAGATTCTTGGCTTCTCATCTTGAGTAGGCCAAGACAATGGCACATAGTGCTTTACTTTAGCTTTAAGCTTCTTAAGCTGGTCTTCAACCCAGACGAGAGGTCCACTCCTCACAGGGCGACCCTCAAACAGTTCGACAGCTGTCGTACCTTGTAGTGTCTCGATGATAACCACGCCGCGCTCACTTGCTCGCTTTTCAGTTTGCCTCGACACAGTGAACTCGCTAATCCCATAGTTACGAGTTATGTGCAAGTAACTTCGTGCCCACTCGACTAGCTTGGTTGTTTGTCCAAGCTCTGCAAGCTTAATGGCTTCTTCAAGAGTTTTGTCTTGGCTCACGTCTGAACTCATGCTTCTCTTCCTTACTTAGTCCGGTTGCCAAGACGGGATTCGAACCCGCATCTGCCCTGCCGAGCTGCTCTACCAATTGAGCTACGAGGCAACCTGGAAGGTTTAACGTCGCACGCCCGGGAGCAGGCGACCAAGTGCAGCGTGATACTCATCTTGAGACGGGAACATGCTCATGGTGACTGGGAACACAATGCCCTTTGATGAGAGCACTCGCTGTTCGCCCTTACGGACAAGAGTTGATGCACCACCTACGACTTGTGTTGCTCCAAGGCGTACGAGCTTAGCATGCGATGAAGGCAATGGCCTGAATGAAACTGCAAGTAGTTTGCCATCGCAAGTTATGCGTTCAAGTAACACTGACGTTGGGCATTGCCCAAGCTCTTCGATTAGAGCCTCATTTGCACACAGCTCACCAACGACTCGTTCTGGGTCAAACGTTCGCTTGCCTGTGCCAGGCGTCTCAAAAATGTCGCTGACGATGGGAACTCTGGGCATTTGTGTTCTTTCTTTCTGCTTATGTGCTGTGTGTAATGCTGTCAAACAATAGTACCCAAACCGAGCAACGAATCGTTGGTTCAAGCGATACTATTACATCCACAAAGTCCAGACTTTCGACAATCAAACCCAAAACCAGTAGTTTTACTCTAATGCCCAATGAAGAAATGAATAGTAAAAATAGTGAAATGTGAAAGTGGCCTGATTTTTTTTTTTTTTTTATTATAAGGTTGCTTAGCTCTCGTGAGTGAGAAATTTCGAAGACGCGTGAGAGAAATATCGTAAGAGCGAAAGCGATTTTTCTATCTTGCGAGAGCAAAAAATAGTGTGAGCAAAATTAGTAGTTTTGGGTCTACTGTGCGCCAGTTTTAGATTTGTTGATGTAACGGTAACGTTTGAACCAACATTTTTCTCACAAAATACGCTTATTTTCACTCAAAAACACGTGTTTTCTCTCGGTTTCGTAGCTCATTGTCCCACAAGTCCCGTCACGTGCTCACGTGAAACAACAAGAGCGCACCTAAAAACCTCACTTTCGCTCTTAAGAGTGTCTTTGGTTCAAACGATACCAATCAACACGCATAAGAAAATACGAAAATGCGGTCTTTAAGTGCGCTCTTAAGCATCACTCATCGTAAGACCAAGCGTCACTTGTCGTAGCCACGCTCGTTAAGATTTCCTGACCACCAAGCGTTACGAGCACCATAAAAGTCAAGCGTCAAGATGAAAACGCCCACGCAAGCGATCAGTAGCCCGATGAACACAAGCATCACAGCTGGGACCATACACACGACAACGAACGAGATAAGTACTCGTCGAAGCCACTTGTTACGAATATGACTAAGCCAGTCAATGAGAGGTATCATTCCCTATTCCTTCACAAGGGCTCGTAGACCATCGATCAGTGAGTCCACATCGTGGAACTTGAACAGCAGCTCACCGTCGTGTTTCTCACAAGAGCAAGTCACATCACCACATCGTAGCACAACCGCACAGCCCGGTCGTCGGTCCCAAAGCTTGCTTAGGTTAACACGTTGAGCCGGCGAAAGCTTGCCCGTAGCCTTCTTAAGCTCACATAAACCGTGCCAATCACGATGATACACAAGTCTGTCTGGCCAGTTTGATTGCATCATCGTGCCAATAATCGGCACAACAATAGCCCCATCAGCCACGAGAATCTTCGTGAACCAAGCTGTGAACTCAGCCTCAGACCATGTCACACGTGCGAAGTTTGCCGTACTCATATGCGACTCACACAGAGATCAAAAGCTGCCTGCGCATGCGTGCTATGCGCGACTCGAAACTGCCCAAGCTTGTAGTTTGCAATGCGACAAGAGTACTTAAACATCACTTGATGTCCAGCACTCTGATCAAGCGTGTGCACTGACCAGCCCTCAGGCAAACCAGATAAGTCCACAACGTCCACCAGATCGTTGAGTCGCTTATTCAAGACGTGAACAATAGCACGTGTAAGTTCTTCACTCGTAACCGAGAAAGAGAACGCGTCCGTAAGATAAGTGGCCACATCCTTCGCAAGAACATCTGACAAGCTCATAAGCCCTCCAATACCTCAGGAATCACACGTGCAAAGTCACTCATGTTTGATTCTCATACGCCCAACGAACGCAGGCGTCAAAAGCTGCTTGTGCATGCGTGCTATGCGCAGTATACGACTTATCAAGCTCATGGTTAACGACACAGCACGCGTATTTGAACAGTCTGTGCGGCTCAATGTTCTGCTTCAACTCACTAACTGACCAGCCCTCAGGCAAGCCAGACAAGTCCACAACGTCTGGCAAGTTGATTCATCATAGCTCCTCTGCCAGCGAGTAAGGCGGTAAGTCTGATTCTTCCAAGAGACCTCCGCACTTCGGACAAGGCCCGAATTTCCGCAGGTTTCGCCGACCTCGCCACTTACACTTATCTGACGAACATACCACTGAGCAGCTTACATGCTCATCGTCAAGCACTCGGTCTATCGGCAAAGCAAACCCAAACGCGATCGAGGCAGCTTTAAGCTTACCCTTAGTTAAGCTAGCAATAAGCAAGTTAACGCCATGCATAAGCATCACGGATCCGCTACCGCCCCACTTAGCCAAGTAGTAACCATGCTCAAGTTCCAGTGTTGAGCCCTTGATCTGTACAACGTCACTATCGTCAACAGCAAGCCCAATTTCAGCGTACGCTTTAAGGGCAAGAAGCCATTTACGTGGAACCTCAACACTCGACATCTCATCAGGAAACCAAGTCTCCCATTTCTTGAGGTCTGTGTTGATCTTATCAATGACACGCTGTGCGTCGGTTCTCTGATCGGCTTCATTGTTCATTCTTAAACCACTTCTTTAACATAGCTGTTGAGCAACCGGTGATGTACTCAATTTGCTTGAGTGTACACCCATGCGACAAGTAATACTCTGCCACTTTTCGCTTCTTCTCTCTCACAAAGATTATGCCGCGTGTGAGATCCGGCGGCGGTGGCTCAGGCTCCGGTATCCAATCGTCGTAGTCAGGCAGAACATACTTTGCGTCTCGAGGCCTCTCTGGGTTATCCACAGGGTCATGGCCTTCGTAAGTTATTCCACTTTCACGAGCGATTTGCACTAGCTTGTTAAGCGCTTTAGTCTCAAGTTGACGTACACGTTCGCGTGTGATCTGCAACTCTCGACCTACTTCTTCAAGTGTATGACCAGAATATCGTAGCTCAAGAATGCGCCTATGTCGTGGAAGTAGACGCTTTAACAGAGGCTCAAGAAACTTCTTTGCCTCAGACCCAGCAGCAAGCGAGTCTTTATCACTGTCGGCCTTGTGATCTACGATGAGGTCCTTTAGCGTTACATTAAAGTCGCCTACATGCATATCAAGCGACGTCACCCGCGTAAAGCCCTTAACGTGAACAGGCTGATGAACAACTGTAGCTGACTCTCGCATTCGCCCAAGCGCTTGTTTCGCCCACCACGTCATGTAAGTAGTGAACTTAACACCTCGTTCAACGTCGAATTTAAGCACAGCCCGCAAGCTGCCAGCTAGCGCTTCTTGAAAGCAGTCTTCGTACTCAAAGTACTCTCTGACCTTATGCCACCACTTACGGCTTAAGTAATGCACGTAAGCCACGTGACACTCAAGAAGCTCCTCAGCAGCTGACTCGTCGCCTGCTTGAGCGCGTCGGATCAACGCATACTCTTCTTCAGCTGTAAGATACTGCGTCACAGCGTGTCCACCTCGCTAATGAGCTTATCGTCTCGTACACAATTATAACGCGGGTGCATCAAGCCGCCTGCTGATCCTCTAGCTTGCGCCTCAACCTCAATGACCTTACCAAGGTACATCTCAGGATAGGCAGTCATATGGGCGCGGATCTCGTCAGTCATACCAGAGACTTGTGTCACTTCTTTACCAGTTGCGTCAGCAAGTACCATCGCTCCGATCTGGCCAGAGAACTTGCCCAAGCCGCGTTCGAACCTGACGCAGATCAAGTCCACAGTAATGCGTGGCTTAACCTTCTTCCAGTTGAGCGTGTTCCCATCTTTCAACATCCAACCTTCGCCACCAGCCGGAATAGCACGCAGATCTTCGACCTCGCGCATAAAGTGCCACGGGACGAAAGTCATACCAAGCGACTCTGCCTTTGCTTGAATGATTTCAAGGTGACATCCAGTCCACGGCCAGTCGCCTTCGTACTGCTGAACAGCAAAGCACTCAAGCGCTAACTTGTCATCATGATCACGAATCATGCCTTTGACAAGCTCTCGGTTGCCATCTGGTACGAATAACTCACAGAACACTACCGTGCTCTTTGGTGCAAGCTCGGTGAACCGCTGAACTGCAGGGTGCCAGTCAAGCGAGAGCCGACGCGGTGTACGAGACCACGTTGACACCTCGCCTGACTGGTCGCGCTGCAGTGTAACCCAGATGCCATCACGCTTAAGATGTGCGTAACGATGATGCGTTACGCCGTTCCAGTCTGAGCATGGTACGTGTTTCATTGTGTAACCTCCCAACCACGACCCATTGACCTAACGAACTCTTGGCACTTCGTCAGCGGATACGTAAGCAACTCTTGAGCGATTGCTGCGTTATCTGTTGTCTTGCCATGCCATACTGAGGCCCCAGGCGGATAGTAAACGATTCGGCTTCCGCGTTCAACGAATGCGGGATGCAAGTCGTCGTAAGTCATCAAGCCGCTCTTGATCATAAAGACTTCGATTTCACACTGCAACGAATCGTCACTTAAGACGACAGGCATCACCATCGACCGACCTGACACGCTGACGGCCAAGCCATTCTCGTACGAGAACGTAAGCTTGAACCCAGCCTTAGCAATGCGCGCAATCATGTCAGTGATCATAGCGTGATATCCTCAAAGTCCTCAAGGGAAAACTGATGCTGACCATGACCCAAGAGAGCGCTGTTATCAAACTTTGCCAGTCCATTAGGCCACACAGTAGCTGTCTTACCCTTTAGCTCAGCAACCGACCCGCAATACACGGCGCGTTTACTGTGTTCACAATCTTCAAACGAGAGCGCCTTCTTCTTAGTTGCCTCAGACTCAACGAAGACAAAGCGAATCCCATTGGGTGCCAGCAGAGCTATAAGTTCGGCTTCTACGACAGAATCGTTTAACGACTTGACACAACGCAGCACTTGTGGCATAGCTTGAGCTGCTTGCGACATGAAGCCAGCGGCTTGAGCTGCTTGTGACATGAAGCTGTTAGTCGCTTGCGTTATCTGCGTTCGCATTTCGTCTGTCACATCGCACGGCCGGCAGTTAAACTTCACTGCTGCTGCATACGTGACAAAGTCAGCGCCTGAGCAGTTGCTTGGTATGTCTTCGCTTGACGCTAAGCCACATCGTTCACATTTAGCGACACCGTGAACGTCTGTAAACTTATGTTTCTTTGGCAACTCACTTGACATCTTCATAGCCTCCAAAGACATCATACAGTGGCAACTTGTCAAGATTAGCAAGGCACTCGTCAAGCGAACTGAAGTCAGGCTCAGTCCACTTGATGGCGTCTTCAAGCCATGCACGGTCATACTCATTGCTTGAAGCATCCCAACGAATAGGATGATCAAGCGGGATCATAAGACCGTGTTTATCGTAAATGAGCAATGCGCCTTCATTTCGGGGCGAGTAAGGCCTAGGTACGCAACCAGCCCGGGCGTATTGCCCGAACTTCGCAGTGATCCAATTCTCTGCAATGGGTATCATCGGACCCCATTCAAATGCTTTGAGCCACTCGTTTACGTCATTTGCGGGTATTGGCCCGTCTGGCCAGTTCCTACCTCTGCAAACAGCACCAGGGCACCTCGACAGGATGAAATCCCACACCAGATCTCGGCCTTTGCTGAGCCGCGAGTCTTCCGTGTGCCTGTGAGCAAGGATGCCAATGCCAGAACGCTGGCTCCCGTCATCACGAATCGCAGGACCAAGACCCCAGTTCTGTGTCTTGTGATATCTGTAATGACGGATCATTTTGCGGTCAAATACTCGATACTGAATGTCCTCGTTGGCTTGAGACAACACAGCATCAGGCCAGACATTCAAGTCGCCCAGCCTGATGATACAACGAGGATCGTTCAAGATGCAGACGCGCTTGAGCTCTGGGAACGCATTCCACAAAGCAACCACTGGGCCGCAGTAGTTAGCGCAGAATGCAAACGTGCGTGACTTGTTTAAGTCAGGCATGCCCTGCGAACCTGATGACCCAATGGCAGTTACGATGACGTCAGGGTTGAACTCTTTCACAACCTCGACGCACACTTGATAAGCGTCTTGATACGCTTTCACGTTGTGTGGAGTGTTAGGATCAGATCCTTTCACAGCAGAGAAGTCAATCTGATGATGCTTCACGCCTGGGTTAACACCAAAGCGACCCACTGCTAAGACATCATGCTGCAACGACATGTGCCGAAGCAAAGCAAGTGTCTCGTCACCATGACCCACGTTGCTGTGAGCTTGAGGCGTGAACGCTGTTCCGATACGTAACGCAAGAATTCTCATGATGCTGTTAACTCCTCAAGCCACTGATCAACGCGAGCATCACTCTGATACCCGCGTAAGCGAACCACATGCGATACAAGACAGGCTTTAAGCAACTGACGCGAATCAGCTGGCAGCAAGGCCATGAGCTTAGACTTTATCTTCTCATTGAGCCAGTAGCTGCCAAACCTTTCATGGTACTCATTAGAGAATGCAAGCTTCCCAAGATCAAGCCAGTAAGACATATACTTGCCGGGATTCGGATCAATGTACCACAGCCTTTGATCTGAGTCGATCAAGACGTTCTCAAGCGTTAGGTCACCGTGGCAGAATGTGCCCATCGGGACATTAACCGATCTCATCAGCTTAAGTGACTCAGAGGTTGCTCGCTCGGCAATTGAGTCGACGTATTGTTGCCACGTGCCACTTGGCCACGCTCGTGATGACCACTTGATGACCTGGCTGATGACTTGCTCGACAGCTGCGACGTTGTCTGTCACACAGAGCGGCACAGCCTTCACAAGCTCGAGCTCAATTGACTCGCGCACTGCGTCGTAACCTATCACACGTGGATGATTCACATCACACACAGTGTACCAGTAGTCTTGCTCAGCTGCTCGGCGTGTCTTAACGATCGTTGTGGTCATAGCCTAGTCCTTATGTGTCTTAACGTACTCAAGAACGCGTTCGTAATCTTCAGGATATGAGTAATGCTCTCAGTCGACATCAAGGTGCCATGCAGGTCCGCGGATCAGTTGAGTGAGCTCATACTCGCCTCTTGCTGACAGCTTAAGTGGCTTATCCCAGTCGGAGTCCTCGATGAAGCAGTAGCCTGTGAAGCAAGGT
>ERZ724522.1262-NODE-1262-length-13912-cov-62.496428_pt1 | contig 13912 bp, 16 predicted proteins | sample MGYA00376055_ERZ724522 | MGnify/ENA primary metagenome ERZ724522 (study PRJEB28724, sample SAMN07190884) | wastewater metagenome | isolation source: effluent of sewage treatment plant in Hong Hong | place: Hong Kong | collected 2016-03-17 ... | reverse complement strand
GCACGTGTGCGACTGGTGCAACGAGGCCATCGAGATCGGCAAGCCCTACGTGCGACAGCGCAACAAGGACGGCCGCGACGTGTGGACGTGGCGCGCGCACCCCGAGTGCAGCAAGGCGGCATCCACGCTCGACTCGTTCGACCTGGAGATGGTGGCCGGCGAGACCATGACGCGCGGATGCACGTGCCCGAAGGGTAGCGGCGACGGCGACTACTGCGACCACCGCGGCATGCCTGCGGAGAAGGCGAAGGCCGCCGGAGGTGTCGCGTGACGCTTCGACGGATCAACCTCGAGGTTGGTAGGCGCGCCAACTTCCACGCCGACGACAAGGGGAGCGACGAACCGCGCCTGATCCTGCACGGCAGGACCGAGAGCGGCGCCGAGTACGAGATCGTCCTTCGGCTCGACGGGTGGCACCTCGGCGCGCTGGCGGCGGACATCCGCGACCACTTCGTCGCGCAGGCCGCTCGTGAGAAGTCCGAGCGCACGTACCGCGAGCGCGCGCTGCGCATGCCGCCGGAGGCGCCATGAACTGCCACGCCTCGATTCCGTGGCCGCGCGGCGACCGTTCCTGGTGGGACGACGGACCCGTCGAGCCGCCGGAGCCCGACGGCCCCGACCCGATCTGGCGCGGGCTCCTGATCGGTGTCGCGGTCTCGATGCTCGTCGTGGGCGGCATCGTGGCGGTCGTGGTGTTCGGAGGTGGCGCGTGAGCCCGCACGAAGCGATCGCGCGACTGCGCGAGGTTGCCGCGAAGGCGACGCCGCGACCGCCGACCATCCCCATTCTCGGCTGTGGGATGGCCGGCTTGTTGGATCTTCCGGCCGGTTGCGCGAAGTTGGTCCTGAGCGATCTCCCCTCGGGAGAGACACAGGCGCCGTTCGACGTCGCGCCTGATCTGACGACTCTGTGGCGCGCGACGTGGCATGCGCTATCGAGAGACGGCATTGCCGTGTTTATGGCATCGTCGCTGCGTTTCGCGGCGTCCTTGATCTCTTCTGGCGCTGCCGAGTTTCGCTATGACCTGATCTGGAGTAAGAGTGCGGCAACTGGGTTTCTCAACGCAAAGCGTCGGCCGTTGCGCGCGCACGAGTTCATCTTGATGTTCTCACGCTCCGGATCGGCGACCTACAACCCGCAGATGGTCACCGGCGCTTCGCCGATCCACGCGGCGCGAAGGACCATCGGGACCGTAAACTACGGAGCGCAGAATCCGGGAACTCTCGCCCGCGCCGGTGCAACAGACCGCTACCCGACTTCGGTGTTGGAGTTCGCTACCGTCGGGACATCGAGCAGGGACCGGGTTCATCCGCAACAGAAGCCCGTGCCGCTGCTGCGATGGATCATCCGAACGTTCACGAACGAAGGCGACCTTGTCCTTGACCCGTTCGCTGGCAGCGGCTCGACAGGCGTTGCCGCAGAGCAAGAGCGACGCGAGTTTGTCGGCTGGGATACGTCGCCCGACTTCGCCGAGCGCGAGCAGCAACCTGGGCTACGCGCCATACTCGACCGGCTCGCGGCGGCCGTGAAGGAGACGCAATGAGGTGCGTCGCGTGCGGATACCGAGATTCCGAGTGGAGTGTGTGCAAGTTCTGCCGCCACGCATCCGCGAGAAACGCCGAGTTCTCCACCCTCGTGCAGAAAGTCGAGGAGTGCATCACGGAGATGCATCGGTGCCGGTTGCTAATTCGGATGCACCCGGAGCGAGGTTGCCGCCGCGCGCTCGCAGGGAGGACGCAGCCATGAAGAAGCAACCGAAGAAGCTCCCGCCCGCCGCGATCGCCGCCGACCGCGCCGCACGCATCATCGGGTTCGGCGGCCCGCGCATGGACGACGGGTTCGACGCCGCTGCCGTGTCGTGGCTGACCGCCCACGGCTACACCGTGGCGACCTGGACCGAGACGGGCGGCGCGACGCTCGCGGCCGTGCGCCCTCCGTCACTGCCGGGGCCGTTCGGCGAGTTCGACGGCATGCTCGACGCGCAGGGCGCGACTCCGCGCGATGCGCTCGCGAACCTCGTGCTCGCGGTCGCGGAGGCACAGCAGCCGTGACCACCAACCAACACACTCCCGGCCGCGGGGGCGACTACAGGAAGATGTGCAGGTGCTCTCAGGACTGCGACAGCGCCGTCGCGTGGATGTCGAGGGCGCCGATGGCCGCGTGCCACCACGACGGCGAATGTCGATGCGAGTGCCATATCATGGCGCTGGAGTTCGCGGCCGCAAGAGAGCGGGCGCACGCGAGCGGGTTCCGCTACAAGCACGAGGCCTGACCATGGCGAGCCCAACGCAACGAGCTCTCGCTCACTGTCGCAAGCAGGGGTGGATCGCAGAGATCGTCGAGTCCTGGAACCAGCATTCGCTCACTCGGAGGGACCTGTTCAACTTCGCCGACCTGCTCGTGCTCGGGTCTGGCGGCGGGTCGCCGCTGGCCGTCCAGGTGACGTCGGGATCGAACCACGCAAGCCGCCGAACCAAGATCCTGTCTGAGCCTCGAGCCGAACTCTGGGTGCGGAGCGGATGCCGAATCGAGGTGTGGTCCTTCGAGAAGAAGGGCGCGCTCGGAAAGAGCAAGCGCTGGGAGATGCGGACCGAGGAGATCGGCTGGACCGCGTTCGAGGATCAGATCGAGCGCTGCGACGGCGACGACGACGAGCGCGACCGTGCGAGCTACGACGCGTGCCGACGCCGATGCCTCGAGCACCTCGAAGCCATCCGATCCGAGAAGGCGGAACGCCGACGCCTCAAGCGCGAGCAGTAAGCAAAGTGACCGCGGGAGCCACGAAGTGCACCGGGGCGGTGACCACCTCGGACTCCCGCGGCCGCCTCATCCGGCTGCGGTGTGATCGGCGTGAGCAGTGCGACCTGTTCGCCAAGAAGGCGACGCCGAGCGATGTCTGGCTGCTCCAGACCATGCCGGACCTCGAGTGCGACCAATTCCGACCCTGCGCCCCGGATCCGATCAGCCCGTCTTGAGGCCCGATACAGCCATCCCGGCCTTCACGTACTTGCGGTTCCGCACCACGCTGGTGGCGTGGACCGAAGCGGCGGCCAGCACGGGGGCGCCAATCGCCGCGCCCTTCAGGACGTCGCCGGTCGTCAGGCTCGACGCCTTCAGTTCGACGATCTGCTGCGACTGGGCCGTGACCGTCCCCTTGATCGCGCCGATCAGGTCGGCGACCGGCCCGACAGCTGCGCGCACCGCGTCGACCGTGCCGTGCACGTTGGTCGCGATCGCCTGGAGTTTGGCGGCCTGCGCCGCGTCGATGACGCCCGACTTCAGCAGGTCGTCGACGAACATCGAGAGGGCGGAGGCCCCCGCCACCACGATGCCGGCGCCCTGCTCGGCGGTGACGCCGTGGGTCGCGCACGAAGCCAGGGACATGAGGACGACCGCGGCCACCACGAGAAGCAGAAGGTTGGTTCGCATCCCCGCAGTCTAGCGCTTCTGCGCGACCAACTCGCGCATGAGCGTCATCTGGGTCTCGCCCATCCGCTCGATCGTGTTCGCGTGGGTGGTCGCGAGGTCCTTGTGGAGCGCGCGGTCCGCCTCCCGCTCTTTCGCCCTGGCCTCACGCTCGGCCATCAGCATGGCGTCACGCGCCTGGCGCTCCGTCACGAGGAACCGGAGGAACACCACGATGGCGGCGAACATCAGGACGGCGGCCCCACCGCCCGCGATGTCCTTCCACGGGATGTCGCCAGGCGTCTGCTGGGGCAGCTTCGAGTAGACGACGAATCCGCATCCGGACATGAGACCGAGTGCCACAACGGTTCCGATGGGTGCCATGAGGAATACCACTTGACCTTAAGGCCGGTTTCTCTCCAGCATCACGATCACGACTTTGACGCACGGCTGGTCCACGGGCGGCCCCGTCAGGACAACGCGCCATTGTGATCCGGCCGGGATCTGGGGGGCCACCACATTCCCGCCGAGGTCGAGCCAGCGGCTGTAGGCCGCGTCCGTCAGGACCTCGCCGGTGAGCGTTCCGGTGACCGTGGCGAAGCCGCCGCCCTCGGGGTCCGGCAGCATCTCGCCGGTCGCCGTGATGGTGGCGGTCGCGCTCGATCCGCCTTCGGACGACCCCAGGATGGCGCCGTCCGTGAACGTCCCGGTGACCGTCGCGCTGCCGCCGGCCGTCCCGGTCATCGATCCGGTCGCGCCGGTCGTCAGGGAGGTCGTGGAGGAGCCGCCGGCGGTGCCGCCAAGCGTCCCAGGGCCCGTCAGGGTGCCGCCAGTCGTCGCGGAGCCCCCGGCCGTGCCGCCGAGCGTTCCGCCGGCCGTGAGCGTGCCGGAGGGCGTGGAGGAGCCCGTGGACGTCCCGCCAAGAGACCCGGTCGCCGTCAACGTCCCGGACGTCGTGGCGACGCCGGCGCTCGAGCCGGCGGTCGACCCCCCGCCCGTCAGCGTGCCGGTCGTCGTCGTGACGCCGGCGGTCGTCCCGATGACCGACCCGATGCCCGTCAGGGCGGCCGAAGGAGTGGCAGACCCGCCGCCCGTCGCGGTCAGCAGGCCGAGCCCAAGAATGGCGGCCGCCACCGTCGCGACGCCGCCGGAGGTGCCCGAGATGTCGCCCGAACTGCTCGAGGGCGCGGGAGCCGGCGCGGGTTCGCCGCCCAGCGGGATCGGCGGATTGACCTCGGCCGCCGTCACCCCGTTGTTGTCGGTCCAGGTGTGGCCGTGGCCCGACCAGTCGCGCATCGCCACCGAAGCGGTCGGCCCGATGAACGGCCACACCCCGTAGAGGTTGGTGAGCGAGACCGGGAGCGCCCGGCGCTGCTCGAGCGAGATCTCGGCGGCGGTCAGCGCGCGGGTCCACGCCTTCCAGCCGTAGAACCGCATGTTCGAGCAGTAGGTAGAACCCCCGTCCGCATAATTGCCGAGGAACTGAGCGACAGTCGCCCCGCGGCCGCTCGCAAGGTGGCCGGCGTCGTCCGAGACGGTGAACTCGAGCGCCCCGTTGATGTAGAGGCTGACGGTGTCGCCGGACCTCGAGAGCGCGAAGTGGAAGCGATCACCACTCGACAGCGTCGTGCTGCCCGTGTTCTCGTTGCCCCATCCGCTTGTGTAGACCGTGACGCGAAGGTTCCCGGCCGTCGTGATCTGGGCGACGTCCGAGTTCGCGTAGTCGGCCGAACTTCCGAGCACCCAGAAGTAGAAGCCGTCGGACTGATCTCCGGGGCTGCTCGCGAGCTCGCACCACCCCGCCACCGTGTAATTGGCCTCGCACGGGATGCGGCCGCTACCCATCGTGAGGAACGATGGCTTGGCGTAGTCGGCCCTCAGCGACACGCTACGTCTCCTTGCCGACCAGCGAGTAGAAGTACATGTCGCCGGTCATGGTGTCGCTTCCGCTTCCGGTGTTGCGCCTGATGCGCAGAACGAACATCTCGCCGGCCGCCAGCGAGTCCATGTCGGCGCCGCTCGTGAACGTGATGTTGTCGTACCCGACCTCGCCCACAGCGCTCGGCGTCGTGATGGCCGACGAGTCGTTGAAGTCGTAGCTATGCGCCGTCGAGTCGATGTCCTCGGCGTCGTCCTGGATTCGGCGGATCGCCGCGCTTAGCACGTAGGCTCCGGAGGTCGCGGCGCCGCCCGTCTTGAACGAGATCGTGAGCCCGCCGCCCGAGTAGGACGCCGGCAGTTCCAGCACGAAGTCGAGGTACTCGACGCTGCTGTCGTCGAATCCCCAGCGCGGGATCTGCTCGGCAGGAGTTGCGCCGCCCGCGAGCACGCCAAGGTCCGGGTACGACGACGCCGGCGGGATGCCGGACATCGCGCTGGCCCGGAACATCTCGTTCCCGCTGGCCATCAGTCCTCCGTGACGGTCAGCGCGCCGGCCGCGAACGTCGGGGTGACACCGCTCCCGACCACCAGCGAACTGGTGAGCGCGCCCTTGTAGAGCAGGACGCCAGCACCGCTCGAGGCCGTGCCGATGCCGAAGTGCGTGACGGTCGCGCCGCTCGCGCCGCCCGTCGGGAACGTGATGGTCGCGGTGTTGGCCATCGAGTTGCTGGTGCGCGTCCAGCCGCCGCTCGTGCGCGCCACGGCGACGCGCGCGTAGTTCGTGTAGGCGGTCTCGTTGGTCGTCTGGTCGCCAGCCTCGCCCGGATCCGACGTGTGGAGCGAGATGTAGAACGAGCCGGCCGTCGCGCTGTTCTGGAGACCGGAGGCGTCGCCGACGTTCGCGAAGTCGGTGTTGAGGAACAGGAGGTCGAGGAGGCCCGCCTCACAGGAGTTGGTCTTGCTCATGCGTTATCCAGGGACATGCGTCCGATCGTCACGTAGGCATCGCTTCCAGGTTCCGCCACCTGCAGTTCGGCGGTCCAGGCGGAGTCCGCGACACTTGCGCCGGCCCATGCTACCGCGGCCGCGACCGAACTCATGGTGACGGCACACGGAATCCCGACCAGGCAGTCGTTCTCGCAGCCCCACAGCACCAGCGAGGTGACGCCCGAATCGGCCGACGAACCGCACAGCACGTAGTGCGTGCTCCGCAGGTTCGACCCGAACGTCAGCGGGATCGCGTTGTTGTCGCGCGTCAGTTCGCGCGCCCACTGCCGATCAGTTGGGCCGGCCACGTCGTTGAGCGCGCTCCCTCGCGATGTTCCGGACGTTGTCCGGCAGCCTCGACCTCAGCATCGCGCTGATGCGTCGGGCCCGAGTCAGCGAGTCGATGCGATCCGTCTGGATGGCGCGCAGCTGCTGGGGCGTGAAGATCTGGCCCATCTGGTCGGGGTAGAGCGCCATGCGCTCAGCCAGATCGTCGATCTGGCGGCCCGGCGCCTCCTTGCTGGCGATCCGGTGGGCCGTCTCGTCGACCGCCCGGTCCACGAGCCCGGCCCAACGGTCGGATCCGCCGAACCGCGCTTGCTGCGAGACGGCATCGAGTTCCGATTGCCATTCGGTCGGGTTCGTCCCCTCCATCTTGCGGACCTCGTGTGCCAGGTTCCGCAGCAGCTTGTCGTGCTGGTAGATCCGGGCCATCCGCTCCTCATCGTTGGCCCGCTCCTCGAGCATCTGCCGCTGATCGTTCGTGAGGGCACGGACCAGTTGGTGGCCTTCGATGGCCGACGCGACCGAGTCCTCGGGCGCAAGCTCGAGCGCCTTGCGGAACCCGCCCATCGCGTTCTGCATCGCGAGCTTCTCGTCGCCGCCCGATGCGTTGACCGCGTCCTCGATCGAGGCGATCGCGTCGTAGAACGCGGCCGGCTTGTTGCGCTGGCCGAGTTCCGGCTGGATCTTGTTCTCGCGACGGAACTCCGCGACGAAGCGCTCGTCGAGGCGAGCCTGGGCGCTTGAGGCAGCTCGAGCCGACAGCACACCCTGGGCGGCATTCATCGCGGCCGAGAAGTGCGACTTCATCGGGATGGCCCCGATGTTCGAGAACGCGTTCCAGAGGGCGTTGAGGTCGCGATTCCGGAGGTCGCGCATCAGTTCGCCGGTTGCCCACAGGATGGACGTCGGGACGCTGACCTGCGAGAGTGATCGTGCGTCGCGGTTGTTCCAGGCGGCGCTCGCGACCTGGGCAAACGGTCCGCCGACGACCTGCTGCATCGACGACTCCCAGAGGTTTCGCCCCGGCTCCGCCAGGAGTTCGCTCCAGTACTTCTTGAGGCCCTCCTCGAGCGGCTTGCCGGAGAACGCACCCAGAAGCGTCTGGGCGAGTGCCGCGCCGATCGCGCCGCTCACCAGCGTGCCGAAGCCCATCAGCTTGAGTTGCCGCACGACCGCGTTGCGAGCGCCGGCGCTCGTCCATCCCTTGATGCCACCGCCAGCCCTCTCGACGGCCTTCGCGACCGATGCGAGAGCGCGGACGTGCGAGCCGATGCGGGCGCTCGCGAACTTCGTGAACCGGACCATCGCCGAGATGTTGGGCGAAGCGGCGAATGCCGAGCCCTCGCTCGGGAGGTTGCGGCTCGTGATCTCGCGCACCAGTTCGCGGCGCCACTGTGCCTCGAGTTCCGGCGAGATGCGACCCTCGCGGATCGCGAGCACGTCCTCGCTGCTGAGCTTCAGGATGTCCTGCGCGACCTGCAAGTCGTTCAGCGTGGCCTTGCCGGCCTTCGCGTCCTCGATCACGAGGTCCGCCGCCTTGGTAGCGATCGCGCCCTTCAGGCGCTCGCTCACGCCGGCGAACCATCCGGCGATCGACGACGCCTTCTTCGCGACGTTCGACGCCTCGCTCGACACCCAGTCTCCGATCTCGTGCGAGATCGCGCCGACGCGACGCGCATACTGGATCGCCTCGCGCGGCGACTTCGCGACCGACCCGATGGCCTTCCAGGCCCGCGCGAATCCGACGTAGGAGGGACTGCGGAACGCCGGCTCCGCCACATCCCAGATCCACGACGAACTCGCCATCGCGGCCGACGTCGTGCTGGTGAAGGCCTGCAGACCGCGCATGCCGGGCAGCATCTGCTCGGGCTCCGTCCCCTGGATGCGGGCCAGCAGGTTCTTGGCGTAGCCGAGGTCCCGCTCGACCGTCGAGGTGTCGGCCTTCCCTAGGAGCCGGGCGTGGAGCGCCTGTAGCGCCGCCCCGGTGCCTCCGCGCCCGAGGTTCGCCATCGCTTCGGGCGACAGGTCGTTCGACGCCGCCAGGGCTTGGCGCGCATCCTTCGGGATGTCCTGGCCGTACTGCTCGATGGTCGCGACGCGGCCCGCCTGCCGCTCCGTGATGCGGCGCATCGCCTCGAACGGGTTGGTCTCGAACAGCTGGTAGACCCGGCCGGTCTCGGTCGGGCGCCACTCGTACGGCACGTGCTTGAACCGGCGCGTGAACTCGACCGCGGCCTCGCGCTCGGCCTCAACGCTCCCGCCCCTGGTCTCGACCTTGGACTGCTGCTGGTCGAGCCATTCGGCCTCGAGGTCCTGGGCCGTCAGCTTGCGGGTCTGGCCCTTCTCCGTGATGGTCTCGTCGGGGTTGGCCGCGATCAGGTCGTCGAACAGCTTCGAGCGCAGGTCCTTGTTCGACATGACGTCCGCCATGTCGCGGCCGCGCACTCGCTCCACCACGGAGCGGTCACGCTTCGGGATCTGGCGCCACTGCGGACCGTCCGGCGTGCTCTCGAGCCGCATGGTGCCAGCGGCGCGAGCCGCCTCCCAGAGCCCGAGGCTCGACGCCTGGATGCCCTCTTGGACCGCCTTCTCGACCGCGCTCCGCGGCTTGACCGCGGCGTCGCCCAGCCCCACCCAGTAGGGCAGGTGGGCACGCTCTGCCGGAAGCCCCGGCACCTCGACGTTCTGCTTGAGGAGGCGTCGCCCCTCCCTCGAGTGCAGCGCCTTCTCGGCGGACGCGAACGACGCCCTGGCACCGCCCTCAAGTTCGGCCTTGCGGGTTTGGGCGCGCCGAGCCTTCCAGGCGAGCGGATCCCCGGGTGCTGCCTTCGTGACGACCTCCGCCTGGTGCTCGAACAGGAACTCGCCAGCCCGCTTCGACCCCTTCAGCGCGCGCTCGCCGGCGCCCGGCGGAACCAACCCGGCGCCAATCGAGCCGGACTGGGACTCGCCCTTCATGCGCTCGACGGTCGCCGGCGACGACTCGCGCATCATGTCGGAGAGGCTGCGACCTTCGCGAATCCCGAATCGGGACGCGACATCGCGGACCCAGGAGTCGACCGCCGCCACCGTCTTGGACCGGCCCTCAGGACCGAACTTGGCCCACTCGCGAGCGAACTTCTCGAAGTCCGTCCCGGTCACCCTCACTTCGATCGGAGAGCCCGACGACTTCGCTGCCGCGACCGCGATCCCGAGATCCGACTTCGCCGGCACGAGGTCCGACATGACGGCCGCGACACCGCGGTCGAGCGTGTGCATGACGTCGACGTCGCGTCCACGGCTCGCCCGAAGATCGCGGGCCGCATTGGCCACATCCATCCGGAAGGTGTTGGGCGCGCCCTGCGGGACGCCGGACGGGGCGCTGGGATTGGCCTCGGGCGCAGGCCCGGACGCCTCACCGCGCTGCGACATCGCGGCCATGAACTCGTCGCGGCCCTGCACGACCGTGGGGTCGGGCGCGACGTGGGTCCTCGAGACCTCCGCCGGGTTCGCTCCTTCGCCCTCCGGGTAGGACCTGGCGGCCACGCCGACATCCGGCTGACTGGGCGGTTCGCCCTGCATCGCCTTCAGGTAGTCGACCCGCTCCTGGCGCGGCACCGCCATGGCGCCGGCCGTGTGGTGCTGATGGACGGCCGACAGTTCGGCCCCGACGCTGCTCGCGTTGCCGGTCCCGGCCGCCACAGAGCCGATCAGCATCGCGACCTCGCGGTCCGAGTTCCGGCCCAGCATGTCGACGAGCGCGAGGCCGTCGATCGACGAGATGAGTTGCCGCACCTGCTCGACCTCGCGGCCCTGGCCGTACGAAGCCCGGTCGATGATCGAGAGGATCAGCGGATCGACCACGCCGTCCGGAGCCATCGCGCGCTTCTGCACGACCCACCGGGTGAGCGCGTCGAGCGTCGGGTGCTGCCACGCGACCGGAGCGTCGTCGCGCCCCACGATCGTGAGGTCTTCGCGCCCCGTCCAGTTTCCGCCGATGTCGCGCCGCACCGTGCTGGAGTCCAGTCCAGAGGTGTGCATCTGGCCGTTCGGATCGATCCAGACGCCGGGCTCGACCTGGCGGAACCCCTGCTTCTCGAACGTGGTGTCGGCCTGCAGGCGGCGGATCACCCCGATCATCGCGAGGTCGTCGAGCGCTCGCTGCGCGACCGGCCCGGTCAGCGCGATGCGATCCGGCGCCTCGACGACGCGGTGCGGGCTGTCGGCGTTCGGCTCCTTCCCGAACTCGCGCAGCACGTTCTCGACGCCAGGGTTCAACACCAGCTTGCCGTCCGGGTGCATCTCGACCGAGTGGTCGCGCCCGTACTGCATGCGCACCACCTGCGAGTCCCCCACGAACTCGGGCGTCCAGCCAGACCTCAGCAACGGGATGGTCGCGTCAGTCGCCCATCCGTACTGCTTCCGCAGATCCTTGCGGATCTGGTGCATCGGGTGGTTCGCGATCGCGGCCTCGCGGTTCATCTGCTCGGCGATGTCCGCGTTGTCGCGCACGTCCGCGTTGAGCGCCCGCTCGGTCGCGGCCTGCGTCTCGGCGTTCTGGTCGGCTTGCTGCTGGCGTGCCGAGATCTCGCCCTGGTCTCGCAGGTCCTGCTGCGGGATCGGATCGGCAAGGTGGCGCCGCGCGGCTTCGGCGTCGAGGTAGGTCTCGAGCCGGTTGAGGTCCGGCCGCATCTCGCGCCAGAACGGAAGGTCGGCCGGGTCCATCCCGGGCATCGCCTTGATCGCGACGGTCGACGCGACGTTACCGATCCACCCGGCCGTCAGCCGCGCGATGGCGTCGGGGTCGCCAGCGAGAGCCCCGCGCAGGTCCTGCACAGCGCCCGGCTGGATCCCCATCATGGCGGTGCCCTCGAACGCGCCCGACACCAGCTTCGAGACGAAGCGCCGCGGGAGCCCAGCCTGCGTCGAGAGCGCGTCCTGAAGCTGAGTGAGCGTCGTCTGGCCGCTCTGGAACGACTCGTAGGCGCCGCGCATCGCGAGGGCCTGCTCCTGGCTCAGTCCGTTCTGGATGACGGCGCGCCCCATGCTCTCGCCGAGCCGGGCGATCGGCAGCATGAACGGCGTCATGAGGGCCGCAGTCTTGGCCGCGTCCATGCGCTCCGAGTCCGGGCTGATCGCGTAGGCTCGGGCCATCGCGTCGGCCGTCGCGGTCATGAACTCGCCGGAGTGCCGACCCGCAAACTGAAGCGCGGTGTCGAGTGCCCCGAGGTTGCGGGCCATCCCCGGGTTCTTCGCGAGGTATCCCCACACCTGGCCGCTGTCCAGAATGTTGGCCGCCATCTGGCCGGTCACTCCGGCGCGGCTCAGCGCGAGCTTCCCGGCCATTCGCTCGGTCATGCCGGCGATGGGTCGCGCAACGCTCTGCGCCGCCCTGCCCGGCATCGCACCCGGCAGCATGAAGCTTCCGACCATCCCGATGGCTTCGCCCAGGGCGGCCGACGATCCGAGACGCTTCTGGATGACCTCGTCGGTCTTGCGGCCGGCACCGAACCCAGGCCCCCAGATGTCCAGGATGCCGGGGCTGCTCGAGCCGTAGTTGAGTTGCAGCGACTCGTTGGCTCCGCGCCATCCACCAACCGGATCGAGCCCCGTGACTGTCCCGATCCCGGCCCCGCCGACCTTGTAGAGGAGCGTCGCGACGTTCGCGAGTCCGTCACCAACCGTCTTGGCCGCGAGGCCGCTTTGCCAGCCGAGGTTCTCGCCAAACCCACGGGCTTCCTGCGCCTTCGCGGCGGCGTTCGCCCTGATGTCGTTCGCGACGATGTCGATCGGGTCGGGGCCCTGTGGACCTTGGGCCTGACCATCGCGCCCCATGACGCCACGGATCGACTCGAACGGATCTGACGTGACTGGTGCTTCGCCGGTCATCGGACCGAGACCATGCCCGCGGCCTTCAGGGCGTTGACGTACTTGAAGTGCGACGGGTGGTTCCGGTTGTTGAGCGCCGTCACGAACTCTTGGATGGCAGATTCGTTGGTCGCGGTGAGTCCGCGACGAGCGGGGTCGGCGTCGTAGCCATCCTGCTGGAGGGCGCGTAGCCGGTCGGCGTTGCGCAGCAGGTACTCCGCGACCTTGCGCTTCGCTTCTGCCGGAACCGGAGCCGGAAGCTGCGTGCGATCGACGCGCGTGAACTCGCTTGGAGGCGGGACCACCTGGAAGTTCGACAGGTCCTGCGTGACCTTGTCGATCTGCGCCGGCTCGATCCTGACCTCCTGCTTCTGAGCGGATGGCGCCGACGAGCGAGCGGGGAGCCCGAGGAGAGATCGATGCTGCGCCGACAGCACACCACGCTCCTCCTCGAGATCGCGGATTCGCTGCGGATCGTTCTCGATCATGAGTTGGGAGTCGATCCGCTGGATCTCGCGCATGACGCGGTCGCGATCCATCAGGGTGGTGTCGCGGTACGCCGACGAGCGTTCTCGCGACTGGTCGATCCGCGACCCGAACTTCGCCAGTTCGGCGTCGTCCTTCGGGAGGCGGTAGCCCATCGGCGAGTTGTCGTCGACCACGAACCCCGCCTCGAACACATCGCGCGGGCCGCCAGGGAAGCGGCTCTTCCACATGAGGGCCTGCATCTCAGCCGTCTTGTTGCCGGCCCGATCCTTCAGGTCCTCCTCGGCCTTCTGGGCTTCGACCATCGCCATGCGGGCAGCGGCCTGCTGCTGCATCACCTGCGCCCGCCCCATGTCGGTCGCGTCGAGAGCCTGCGCCATCTGGAGCTTGCGCCCCATCAGCTGCATTTCGATCTCGTGGGTCTCGAGCCGCATGTTGGCGTCGCGCTGCTGCATCCCGAGCTCTTGCTGGAGTTGCAGGAGCGACGCGTTGGTGCGTGCCGCCTCCATGTCGAGCGACTGCTGGCGCTGGCGCCCCTCGACGAAGCCCTGCGCCCCCTGCATGAGCGCGTTGCCCTGGCCGCGCATCGACTCGTAGCGCTGGGCGTCATAGAACTGGCGGCCCTGCTGAGCCTGCGCTTCGGCCCGCCCGATGTTGTTGAAGTCGGTCACGCGGCCTCCATCGCGGCGATGCGAGCGGCCAGCCGCTTGTCGATGCCGCTCGACAGGCTGGACCACACCGGATCGCTCTCGAGTTCGTCCGCCAGGATGCGGCTCATCGCGAGGTGGTGGAGCGGGTCGTAGCCCTCCGTCATGGCGGCGCGCGCCGCCCATGCGACCGGCGAGAAGTTGCCGTCCGAACCAACCCCACCAGCCCCGGAGGCCATGCTTCCCCCGGAGCCAGCGGAGCCAGAGTTGTCACCGGGGCCGCCCTGGCCTCCCGGTTGCCCACCCATGCCGGAGCCGCCCTGGTCGGGCGCGAGCGTGGCCTGCTGGGCGCCGCCGGCGCCGCCACCACCGCC
>ERZ724522.1261-NODE-1261-length-13924-cov-16.677698_pt1 | contig 13924 bp, 17 predicted proteins | sample MGYA00376055_ERZ724522 | MGnify/ENA primary metagenome ERZ724522 (study PRJEB28724, sample SAMN07190884) | wastewater metagenome | isolation source: effluent of sewage treatment plant in Hong Hong | place: Hong Kong | collected 2016-03-17 ... | reverse complement strand
GGTCTGCTTGGCGGAAATGCCGAGGTTCTGCAGACCGCCCTCTGCACGGCGCTGGGCTTCCTCGGCTTGGCGCAGACTGTCCAGGTATGGCTTGTACACATCGACGTTCTTGCCGCGAGCCCGAAGCAGAGCCTCCTGGTACGCCGCCTCGCCCTTGCCGGCCGATTCCACTATCGCCATGCGCCGCTGGATCGAGGCGATGATCTTGGCGTCCGCCTTCTCGACCTCCTTGGCGCCCTTCCCTGCGCCGTCGCCGGCCCTTTCCAGGCCCTTCGAAGCGTCCTCTCCAGCCTTGGCAATCGTCTGCGCCATGTCCTTGGCGCCCTGCTTCACCTTGTCAAATGCCCCGAGCGCATCGGACGCATCTGCCCCGATCTGCATCTGGGTGGTCTTGTCGTTTGCGCTCATGGGCTCAGGAATGAAAAAGGCCCCCGAAGGGGCCTAGGTTTTGGCGTGCATCGCTTCAAGGGCTGCGCCCTCAAGGATGCGGATGTCGTCGAAGGTGTCTCGCCAGTCCTCACGCGAGAGGCCGGCTTCATCCATCAGTCGGAACAGCGGCGGGTAATCCAGGCCGATATACTCGCCCATGGGAGCGACGCGCCATTGCGTCGCGCAGTCCCGAAAGAGCCTCCAGGTCTGCCAGTTCTCCGGCCAGACCTCGACGGTCTCTTCGTAGTCCTCGGGCGTGAAGCCCATGGCGGCCATCTCGGCCAGAGTGGGGAGGCGGGTATAGGCGGCCTTGGCCGCCGCGATCAGTTTCCCAAGCGGCCCTCGATGATGGCGCCGCGGTAGGCGTCGAGGATCGCATTGGCGGCGGCCGGCAGTTCGTCCACCAGCTGCACCAGCGAATCGTGGTTGAGCTTGGCGTCCAAGTCCCAGCCGTCCAGCACTTCGCCAAGGTATTTGGCGGACTGCTCAACCTGCGCGGCATGGATGGCAGCAGTTCCCTCGACAGGCTTGATGTCGGCGGTCATCTTCTCGATGAACTCGCCAAACTCGCGCCGGGTGCGGTACTTGAATTCGCAGGCGATCTGGCCCTGCGTGCCGTCCAGCATCGGGAAGCTGACGGTGTGCTTGATGGACTTCGGGCGGGCGCCCAGCTTGATGGTGGCCATTGGTTTTCCTTCGCGGGGTTGAAATGCCCGTGCCCGACCCGCCCTCTTCCCCGCGACGGAAAGAGGAACGGGCCGGGTCGGTGCAACGAAAAAACCCCGCCTGATTTCTCAGGGCGGGGCTTGGGACGGGCTAGGCCCGATTACTTGGGCGCGGCTGACTTCTTCGCCGCGGAGGTGGCGCGGCGCTTCAGAATTGCCGCGCGCTTGGCAGGGTCGGCCCACATCGCCTTCTTGCCGGCTGTACTGGCCGCAATCGCTCGGGCTCTTTTCTCTGGGTCTTCCCACTGACGCTTTGCAGCAGCGGCAACCTTTGCGCGCCACTCATCGCCCTTGCCAGCATCGAAAGAGGCTTGCATGCGCTCATGGAAGGCAGGGTCTGCCCACAGCTTCTTCTTGGCCTCGGACAGCTTTCTGCGGGTCTCTTCAGATGCCTTCTTGCCGGTCAGAGCGGCAGATACCTTTGCGGCTCGCTCGGGCGAGTGCTTCTTGCCCTTCAGTGCGGCAGAAAGCCTTTCTCTGGTTTCAGGCTTTGCGTATGCAAGCCTGACCTTCTCTGACATCTTTTGGCGCGACTCTTCGCTGTGCTTGCCGGAGCCGCCGCCTTCGCGAAGGTTGAACCCGTGGTCTCGATTTGTGGACTGGTGAACACCAATCCAGAAAATCTCGAAGGCGTTCAACTGTTCCGCCGAATCTGCGGTTGCCACCGTCTCCACTGCGAAGTCCTCTGCTCCGTATTTCTTGATCGCGCGATGGAGAAGGACGCAGTAGCCCTGCCGCTGGTGGTTCCTCCATCGCTTCGAAACACTCTCTGTCGTCTGGCCGATGTAGACCCGGCCAGACGACAGATGAGTGACGCGATAGATGGCCCCATAGACGGGGCCAGCCATCAGCTTTGGTACCTCGTAAGACGGTTGGTGCCGTTGATGGCCACAGAGCAGGTGTTGATCTGCCCGTCCTGCATGGAGACGGCCTCATTCAGCGCGACGGTGCCGGGCTGGAAGATCAGCGCGCCGGAGCGCGTGACGATCTTCAGAATGGTGTCGGTCTGAACATCGGTCAGGCTCTTGAGGGCCGTGTAGCCAGCGGTGCCGATGGCATCAGCGTCCAGGGTCATCTGGTAGCTGGTGGCGCTGAAGCCGTCGTTGATGCTGTACTCCACATCCGATGCCAGGAACTTGTAGTTCACGGTCTTGGGCTCGCCACCGCTCGAAGAGATGGTGGTGATGGAGGTGACTTCGGTGAAGGTGGAGACCTTGCGCACCGAACCCGTGCCAGAGCCGGCCGGGAAGAAGGTCGTGGAGCTGGTGTCTGCGCCCTCCAGCGTGATGCTGGTATTGGCAACCAGGCTCTTGACGCGGAAAGCGCGCTTGTTCAGGCGCCCCCAGCCGCTGGTGACTTCCACGATGTCGCCATTCGACAGGCCGGAGGTGCTGGCCATGCCAAGCACGCATTCAGTTGCGTTGCTGGCGGTGCTGGTGGTCAAAGCCGAGCCGAATGCGCTGGCAATGAAGATGGTCGTGCCGGTAGGTACTTGAGCCATGATGAGGGCCTTTCAGAAGTGAAAAAGGCCGCGACGCGGGATGCGTGCGGCCTTGGTTTGCGCCCTCTTCGGGCATGAAAAAGCCCGCCTCGGTTTCCCGGGGCGGGCTCGTTTGGGTGGGGCTCATGGCCCCGTCAGTTCAGGTCTAGCGCGGACTCCAGATCTCGAAGTCCTGAATGCAGGCGCGGCGGTCGCTGTCTTCGTCCATGTCTCCGATGGGCTCAGACTCGGGGCGGGCCGTGAAGGCAGAGGCGGCACACAGCGCCTCTTCGATAGCGCGGATCAGCGTCAATGCCTCGGCGCGGGTGGCAGACCATGCGTTGATCTGCATGCGCGAGTGCCGGATGCTGGCGGGGTTGTTCGCCACGTAGCGCAGGGCAGTGCCGCCGATGTGCTGGTAGGTGATGTATGGCAGCGCGGCGTTGCTGGGTGCGACATCGGGATAGACGCGCACACAGACCGTTTTCAGCACGGTCGTCAGGTCCGATTCCATGGTCATCCCGTCACCCCGCGCTTCTTCAGCTCTTCAAAGAACCGCGCTTCGATGGCGGCCAGGGCCTGCGGCATCTTGTCTTTGGCGGGGCGGATGAATGGCTTTGCCGCGATGTGCTTTGGCGCGGCCAGGGGACGGTCCTTGTGGGTAACGAATCGCTGCGACTGTTTGTCGTATGAGATTTCGTACCGCTGGAAGTACCCGAACTCAACCATGCCGCCATAGGGTGCTTTCTGCCGGTTCCAGGAGATTTGATAGACGGCCTTTGCAGGCCCCGACTTGTCGGCGTCTTCGCTGTGCTTCTGGTAAATCGCGCGCTGCAGGTTCCCGGGGGTAAATGGAATGATTGGCCCCGCACGATTCGATCCGCCTGGGCCGTAGAAGGTTCCATCCTTCCGGTACTGTGAGCCGTAGAAGTAGTGGGTTTTGTCAGACTTCGGCGTGCGGCGCTTCACTTCGTCATAGAGCACCTGCGCCCCCGCCTGCGCAGCCGGCCGCACGGACTCAGCCACGGCCTGTTTGTCAGCCTCAAGCGCGCGCTCCAAGCCGCTGATGTCGAGGCTCATGCGGAACGTGCTCATGCCACAACCTCGCACACAAGATCAACGAACTCGCGCCGCTGTTCGTCGGCCATCACGGCCTTGATTTCGTAGGTCGTGGCGCCCAGCACCACCCGATCCCCGGCCGTCAGGTCGGTTCGGTAGCGAACCCGAATGCTGGCCTTGATAGTGCTGACCATCGCATCGGCCTTGATGCCTTCCATGCCGCTCTGGTGGCGAACATCGGCCCAGGCGGTGCCGTAGTCGGCCCAGGTGTTGACCGGCTGGCCCAATGCATCCTCTCCAGCCGAGCGGCGGCGGATGGTGACCAGCCGCGTGAGCTGGCCGGCTTGTAGCTTCTTCATCCCCAGACCTTCCATTCATCCAGCAGGGAATCCACGGCGCGATTTGGAAGCGCGGATGCCATGCCGCTGGCGTCAACGCCTGCGCGCTGTTCAAACAGCGTGCCGATAGTCAGCAGCATCCAAGCCTTGAGGTCTTCAGGCACAGCGCTCGCGGCACCAAACCCAGCGACGTAGCGCACGCGCACGCAGTTGGTGGTGTCGTCGGTCATAGGCCAATCGGTATCGGCTGCAGGCAGAAGCCAGCCGCCCGGGTAGGCCGCAGCGTCGAGCACGTAATCCCCGCTGTCCATGGTCTGCTCGGCGTCGTTCAAGTCGTACTTGACCGAGGTGATGGACTGAACAGGGGTTGCGCTGAGGCGGATTTCAGCCTCGCCATCCGGGAATGCGTCTAGGCGCTCTTCCACGGTCTGGGTGATGAGGCGCCGGCCGGTGGCGTTCTCACACAAGCGGCGCGCGGCCTTGATGTAGATGGTCAGAAGCGCGTCTTCGTCGCTGCCGCAGCGGCATTGCGCTCGCGCTTCCGCCAGGCTGATCGGCTCTTCAGCCGGCGCCGTGATCGTGACAATGCTCATGGTTCAGCTCAGTTGGCGGGGGCTACGGGTGGCGCCCAGTTGAGAGGGGCGGCGAGAACCGGAAAGCTGTGGGCTTGTGCGGCTGCTGGCGCTGGCTTTGACGCCAATGCCGGCGATGCCGTTCAAGTACGCGCTGTCGGCCTGCTCGCTGGCAGCCACAGAGCCAGACACCCGAACCCCGCCGATTGAGGCGGCCACATCGGCGGCTTCAGTGACAGACATGGTGCCAAGAATCTGGCCTAGCGAGCCCTCTCCAACAACCTGCGCAACGTCCTGCGCTTCAGTGGTTGAAAGAATGCCCGCGACAGGCACAAAGCCAGTGGCTGCGGCGGTGTCGCTGGCCTCGGTGACTGCAATCTGGCCGTTTACAGAGCCGTCACCAGAAACCAGAAAGTTCGTCTGCGTGCCTAGGTCGGCTCCATCAACGAACAGCCGGCCTACGCAGGAGCGCGTTCCATCCGTGACAGGCACCCACCAGAACGAGCCATCCTCATAGACGAATAGCTCCCCATCAGCGGGCGGCGTCTCAACCAGCAGGCGGAATTCTTTGGCGTCGTCGGCCGCGCTGTCCCAGTCGTCATACAGCAGGCCAGCGCCATGCGTGCCCGTGCTTGTGGTGGATCGAATGACCGCACCAGTGACACCAAGGCCGCGATTGCCGCAGACAACCGCCCCGGCGATCAGGCTGGAAGAATCGACGCGAACGCTCATGCCGCGGCGCTCTTGTCCATGCCTTCGGCCCCGCTGCCGAGGACGATGACATAGCGATAGGTCGTGCCAGACACCAAGGCCCCATCGGTCACGGTCATCACGCCGCTGCCGTTGCTGGTCTGGCTGGTCTTGGTGACGACATGCGCGCCGCTGGTCTGGTAGACATAGACCGTGGCGCCCGTTTCATTGGCGAGCAGCGTGCCGGTGTTGTTCTTGAGAGGGCCGATGACGAGGCGCGGATTGCGCACCGTGCCGGTGGCGGCGGCCGTGTCGCTGGCCTCGGTCGCGTCAAGGTCGCCTGTGACTGGGGTGCTTCCACCGCTGAACGCGGCAACGTCTGCCGCTTCGGTGGCCGCCAGAGTGCCGGTGATGATGACATCACCAGTGATGGCGGAAACGTCTGCGGCTTCAGTGGCGGCCAGGGCGCCGGTTATGCCGCCCGCCGTTTCCAGCAGGTAGCCCGCCGGGTCATCGCGCAGCGCCCCAAGCTCCTCTGATGTGGCGTTACCCGTGAAGATCCCGATTGCGACAAAATAGCCCCGTGCATTCGACGTGCTGTCGTTGCGGCGCCCGACATAGTCCAGTGTCCAGGTCTTGTCGATGGCGCTAAACGAGAGCGACCCCGAATTGATGGTGCTGTCGGTATCAAACGCTTCAAACCAGTTGCCGCTGCCGCTCCGATTGATGTTGAACCCAAAAAGCTTCTTGGCGCCAACCGCTATCGCACTCAGTCCAGCCGTGAAGGCATTCGATGCGATATAGAGGCGCGGGTAGGTTGAGCCCCCACTACCTGAATCCAGCGAGAAGAAGTAGTCCTGCGAGGCGGTGCCCATCACGCGGGTCGTCGCGTTTTCCGCCTGCACCAAGGCCACCAATGTGAATTGGGTGGAGCCTGCCCCGACCGTGAACCCCGGCTTGTTCGTTACAAACTTGATGAAGTCGGCATCGGTGGTGCCGGAACCGTTGCGGAAATACTTCTGGGTTACTCCATCCCAGGTCAAGTCTCCAACGGTGACGTTGGCACCCACTTGCATGGTGGATGTGACTGTGCTGCTGGCGAAGTCTTTGACGGTCCCTGTGTCTGGGTCCACCATGATGAGCATGACCGCGCGAGCCGCCATGCCGGTGGTTTTGAGCTGCTTTGCCATGGTCAGAGCGCTGTGGGCGGCTTGAAGAAGTGCACGTCGCCGGAGATTGAGTTCATCAGCACGAAGATTCCCAAGGCTGGCGCGTAGCTGAATCGGCCATAAGTTCCGGCTGTCTGTCGTGCGGCCGGCGTGACAGCGTTTCCGCCGTCAACGGCGAGCGTGTCCACCGTCCACGTATCGGTGCGCGGGTTGGCGCCGGGAGTGAGCCGCGTTACCTGCGTGGTGTTCGTTGCGTTATTCCAGGCGTATGCCTTGCCGTTGATCCAGATGGGCTGACAAGAGCCCACGTCCAGGGAAGTGCTGCCGCTGAAAGTCGGCGTGGTGTAGGCGTAGGTCTGGCAGTCGAACACGCGCCACCCATCGCCAGCGCTGATGAGGATGCAGTCGTGCTCGGGCATGTAGGCCATGCCCAGGTAGTTCGTCGGGCTCGGTGAACCGCCGAGGTCAATCATCCAGCTATCGGCGGCAACGTCATAACGCTGCATCTTTGCAGTGCCGCTGGAGCGCGACCAAATACTGCCCTGCGCCCCCCGTGTTGGGTCATAGCAGCCAGCGTTCAGTGGGTAGGCGAGCGAGGCGGGGCACGCCGTCTTCATCGTGCCTTCACCCGTGATCGGGTCAATGGCAATGGGTCGCTTGGTGCCTGCCTGCCCGCTGTACCAAGTATTGCCTTGCGCAGCGATGTACGGCCCCACGTTCGGCACCCAGACCGGCTTGTTGTAGCTGTGGATAGAGCGCGGCTGACCGTCGCTGTAGACGCCACTGGCCTCTTGGCCGTCATTCGTCGTCAGCAGGTTGCCGATGGCGCCAGACGGCGGGCGCACCATGACCCAGTCTGGCACCTCACGGTTCAGGCGAAGTTTGTAGGGCTCGTTTCCGCCATAGTCGTTGTGGCCACCACCAAGGGGCAGCCACAACTCGCTGTCTGCTTCGTTGAAGCAGCCGCCGCACCATGGGTTAATGATGCCGGCAAAGCCGGTGCTACCGTACCACTCAGGCGTCCCCGGATAAACCGGGTTCAGGGCCGGGTTATCGCGGGGGTTGAGAGTGCTGAGTGAAGCCGCCACGGGAACAACCCCCCAGCGGCCAGCGGCGGCCGACTCCACCCACGATGGGAGCGCAGCACTGCGCCCACCGTAGACCGTCGCCCCAGATCCGGCGCTGTACGTCGCGCCGCGCGGCGTTGCCATTGGTCAGCCGTGGGTGATGGTGGCCGAGTTCAAGGTCACCACCTGGCCGGCGGTGATGCTGGTCGAGTCCAGCACGACATCCGTGCCGCTGGTGCCCACCGTCAGGCCGGTCACAACATCAGCGTCAGCACTGGTGCGAATGCGCGCGACTGCAGCGGTGCCGGTGGCGTTGGCCGAGCTGTCCGACTTCGGGAAACCGGAGAGCGTGAGCACGCCGCCCGAGCTGGTGCCGGCGGTGGCGTCGAGGGTTATTTCCGCCAGGATCGTGCCGTAGGCAGAAGTGCAAATTTGCAGCTTTCCGCTGGCGCCAATGGCGGTAACCACAGCATCGAGTCGGGTGTTTTTGAGAGCGGTTGTGTAGGTGACTGCCATAGGAGCCTCAGAAATGAAAAAGCCCCGCGCTTGGCGGGGCTTGGTGCTTCAGATGCTGGCTATCAGGCCGGCGGGTTGGCAGTCGGGGCCAACATCGGCGACGACAACACGGCGACAGCGGACAGCAGTGCGGCGCTCGCGTTGTTGACCGGGGTGATGGTCAGACGCGTGTAGCGCTTCGAGCCCTTGTAGCCCAGCTTGCGACATTCGTTGTCGTCGTCGAACTGGAACGCGGCCAGCACTTCGGTTCCGATCAGGTCGTCATCCGAAACGGCGGTATAGGTGCCGCCCGAGGTGTCGCATTCCTCCAGCAGCACGGTGAAGGTGGCGTCAGCGTCGGCGATGGAGCCGGTAGCGATCAGGTACGTCAGACCGGCATATCCCTTGCGGTCGATGACTTGGCCCACCTGAGCGGTGTTGTCGGCAACGGAGACGGGGCTGATGACGCGCTTCACGTCGATCAGGTTCATCAGGTCTTTCATGGTGCTTTCCTTTGAGTTCAGTAGATGGGAAGCGCCGCCGAAGCGGCGCTAATCCGATCAGATCGTGGCGATCTTGAAGAGCTTCACCGCCTCGAACTTGGCGATACCGCCACCGACGCGGCGGCGGGCCAAGAAGCGCACATGCGGGAAAGCGGTCGCCGGGTCGCGCAGGATCGCCATGCCCTTGCGCTCAATGACGTAGTACGCCTGCTTGAAGTCGCCAAAGGCAATGGGGAAGGCGTTGGCGCCGATGTCAGCCATGAAGTCGTCGGTGACGACTTGATAGCCAAGCAGGGTGCCCACAGCGCCGGCCATGAACGACTCGCGGGTTTGGCCCCACAGGTAGTTGCCTTGGCCGTCCTTCAGCTTGCGGATCGATCCGAGCGTGGCATCGTTCATGAGGAACGAAGCGTTTGCGCGGTACTGGCGCTTGAGGGCGTGCACCAGATCGATCAGGTAGTCCGAAGGGTTGGACGATGCCCAGCTCGACGCATGGCCGGACGCGACATAGCCAACCTTGCCCCATGCGTAGGAGGCGTTGGCCACGGTGTCATAGTCGGTCAAGCCGCGCGGGCCATTGACGCCGTTGCCGCTGATGAAGTCGGTGCCTTCCATCTCGGCAAACTCGATGCCCATCTCCATTTCGAGATCGGCGCCGACATCCTGGGTCGCGTCTTCCAGGGCTTCGCTGGTGATGCGCTGCTCGGAGACGTAGGTGCCAGGCTTGAACTCCAGTTCGACCCAGCCGGGCGAGGTGCCATTGCTCGGGGTGGTGTTCTCGCCGCCGCGCGATGCGCCAGAAGTGCCCGAGGTCTTGACCAGCTTCTTATAGCTGGCCGAGCCAATCGGAATGACGCGCGCCACTTGGCGCATGGCGCTGTAGCGGTACACCACGCGGTCAATGCCGGACTCGCGCTCATGGTCCACCAGGAAACCGCCTTGAGTCGAAGTGCCCACGTTGATGGTCTTCTTCTCGGCCTCGGTCAGGGCGTCAACGCCCTTGCGAAGGTACTTGTCCCAGGTGCCCTTGTATTGGCCGTATTCCTCGGCCGTGAAGGGCGTGAAGGACTTGCCGGCTTCCATGGCGGCGGCCTGCAGGCGCAGATTGAACTGCTTCAGCGAAGCCTCGGCAGCCTCAGCCTTTTCGCCGCTCACGATGGGGCGATTGGCCTTCAGGCTGAGTTCCTTGACTTCCTTTTCCAGGGTGGTCATGGCCTCATTCGCCTTGGCGAGCTTGGCTTCGACATCAGCGACGGACTCGCCTTTTTCGAGCTTGGCGATGCGCTCGTCAACAGCCTTGCGGTGGACTTCCTGGGCCTGGGCGTAGGCGTCCCACTTGTCGGCCAGTTCTTTGATTTCCATGATGGACCTTTCAGAAACGAAAAAGCCGCCCGGAGGCGGCTGGTTTTGGTGACGCTGGGGCTCAGCGCGTTGGCGTGGCAGCAGCGATTCGCGCCGCCAGCTGCTTCACGAGACGCCCCTCCTCGTCGGACTCGCTCCGACCGGCCAGGGACTTGAAACGGGCGATGAAGCCCGTGGCATCCGCCTTGGAAAGCCGGCCAACCTCTCGAAGGAAGGCTTCCGCTTCAGCGAATGAGTTGATGCCGTCAATCGCGCTCTTCACAGAGCTGATCTGTGCGGCGGGGTTGGCGGGGAAGGTGACAACCGAGACTTCCCAGAGATCCACCTTCTTGAGTGTGCGAATGCCGGTCACGCGGTCATAGCTGTCCTCACGGGTCACAAACCCAATGGACAGGCCGTTGACGGCTTTGGCTTTCATGAGTGCGCGCGCCTCTTTGGCGCGCTGCACATCGTCAACCAGAAGCCGGCCCTTGACCCGCAGGCCCACGCCATCCTCGGCCATCTCGATGAACGGGCCAATGGGCTCGCCGGAACGGTGCTGCCAGAGAACGGGAGGCAGGCGGCCCGATTCTTTCCAGGCAGTTAGGCTCTCGGCAAAGGCCCCAGGAGCGACGATCTCCTTGTAGGAGTCCACATTGCCAAAGATGGAGCCGTAGCCGTCAAAGGTGCCGTCTTCCGCGACCGCCTTCACTTCAAAGGGGCGCTCGATGTATCGCATTTCCATGGTGTCCCTTTCAGGGGCTTGCCGGCGCAGTGGCGGGCGTGTTGGTTGCCACTGGCAGCTTGGCGGCATCGCCGCCCATTGCGTCGAATTCCAAGAAGGCCCGGATTTCGTCCTGCGTGTGCCATGCGGGAGATCCGCCAGAGCCGAGCGACTTGGCGAAGTACTCGCCCTGATCCTTCAGGGAGGCCCAGGACAAGGCGCTGACAACGAACTTGAAGTAGTAGCCCTGCGCACGCTCTTTGTCGGTGAGCAGGTTCACATCGGCAGATTCTTGAATCCGGGTGTACTCGGGCGCCAGGGTGTGGACCTTGTGCGCCGTGAACATGGCTTCGGCGCTGGCGTAGGTGTTTGCCTTGTCGCCGGTGTGGCCAATCATGATGGGCAGCACGCCGAAGAAGCGGCAAACCTCTGCAATCTGCTGGTCGCGCATCTCTTTGTGCTGCGCGTCAACGCTGGTCATGGCCTGCGAAAGCCACTTTGCGTTGCGGTCAATGACCAACGGGGTTCCGGGCTCTGTGGCGTTCTTCTTGAGCCAGGCCACAAGGGATGCATGCTGATCCTTGCTAAGCTGGCCATCGACGGAATAGGTGCCGGTCGGTCGGACGCCATTGGCATGCAAACTGGCCGCTGTGTTTTCCAGGGCCATGGACAGACCGAGCGCTTCGCGGGCCATGTTCAGGGTGTCCATGCCCATGAAGCCGTCCCAGCTCAGCCCGCGCAGGTGCCAGATGTTCTTGGCCGGGACTTCGCGCTCTTCGCCGTTCTTGCTGCGCACCCAATACCGAGTGCTCATGTCCTCTTGCTGTTCGGCGCGGACGTTCTTCAAGATGAAAAGCTCTTCAACCTTGTCTCTGTAGAAGTTCTTGAAGACGAAGGCATTGCCAAGGCAAAGGTGCAGCTCCAATTGCTCGCGGAATTCGTAGGAGGTCTGCCAGGAATTCGGGCGGGCGGCCAGCTTGTCGAATAGTGCGTGCTCTCGGGCCTGTCGAATGCGCTTCAGACCGCCTTCTTCAGTCTCTTGGAAGAGCTTGAACGGCACCTGAGCCATGCCGCGCGCACGGACAGCCATGCAGGCCATGGCGGCAGACACGCGCCAGACATTTTCGCGGGTGACGCTGGGGCCGGACTTGGACTTTGCGCCCATGTCCATGAGTTCAAGCCAGCGCTCCCAGACGCTTTGCTTTCGGCCAAAGCCGAGCCGGTCTAGCAGCTTCACGCCATAGCCTCCCAGAAGGAGCGGCCAGCCGAAGCCACAGGGTTCAGAGCCATCAATGAAGCGCCGTCGAACAGCGCCATCAGCGGGTCAATCTTGGCGGTCCCGCTCTGCTGTTTGGTGATGGTCACGGCGTTGCCTTTGGGTTCTGCCTTGGCGTTGCCAACACTCCAGGCCATGAGGGGCTGGCCGGCGTGCAGAAGCTCGCGGCCGGCTACCTTGCGTTCCACGGTCTTGATGGCGCCGTTCAACCGCCAGCCCTGCGAGATGCCCATGATGTTGTCCATCACGAAGCCGCGACCCTCGCTCAGCAGTTCGTCCACGATGTCGCCAATGCCGGCGGCGTCAACACCGATGCCTGCCTTTTCAGGCAGCAGGCCGGCGTCTCGCACGCGGCAAAGCAGATCAGCGACTTCGCGCACATCCTCTCCAGGCAGTTCAACAATGGTCAGATCCCCGTCCCGCTGGAAGTCCAGCAGGCGCGGGGCAATCTCTTTGCGGCGGTCCAGCACGATGCGATGCGCCCAGGCATGCGCCCAGACAAGCCAGCGGCCGGTTTCGCGCTCCCGCCCGATCAGGGCGAAGCCCAAGAGGTCATCCAGGCCGCCCCCGTCGATTCCGGCCACAACGACTTCGCTGCGGGCCAGCAGGGAATCCAGGTTCAGCGACGAATCGGCCGCAAACTCCCAAAAATCGGCGCCTGCCCAGCGGTCGCTGCGCAGATTCATGCCGATTTCGACGTTTGCGTGCTTGGCCATGAATCCCCGGAAGGATTCGCCGCCGGCAAGCTCGGCTTTTGTGTACTCGCGCTCCAGAAACGCACGATCCACAGAAAACCCAAGGTTTGGGTTCACCATGGCCATGTTCTCGAGCTTCAGGCACTCGCCAGACGCCACCATTTCAGGCGGGTGCTCGAAGATCACCGGCACAAAGCCGGGATCGATGATCTTTCCGTCCCGCACATTGCGGGCGTAGTCCAGTTTTTGCTTGAAAACACCGGCCGGAGGCTCGTCTGACTGGGTGGTGAGCCAGATCACGAAGCCTTCAGGCCGTGAAGCAAGGCCGCCCATGGCCTCGCGGAACATGTTTTCCGCGCTGGCCAGCTTGCCGAACAGGTGCAGCTCGTCAATCAGCGTGCCGACTGACTTTTTCCCGCCCACAGTGTTCTGGTCGGCGGCCAAGACCTTCAGGGAGGCGCCGCTTTCGCGGTGCGTGATGGTCTTGATGTGGGTTTGAACGTGCATGAGCGCGTTCAGGTCTTCATCGGCCTTCTCGCTGCACATGTCCCGAGCCGGCGCGAAGGCGTTGTTTGCCACCTCCACCGTGGGCGCCAGCACTGAGAACTCGGCCGATTGCCGCCAGTTCAGCAGCAGGGCCGTCATCATGATGGCCGCCGCAATACTGGACTTGCTGTTCTTCTTCGGAACGCAGACGAACCACTCGGTAATCAGCCGGCGGCCCGTTTCGGGGTCATAGGCCCCAAAGATGGACGCGGCCAGCTCAAAAACCCAGGGCGCGCAGCATTCCTCAATCGTTGGCGAGCCTGGAACGTCAACCAGCCGGAGCTGACGCATCACCGCCAAGCCGCGTTCGGCCTCTTCCGGGAAAAGCGGCGGCGGGATGATCGAGCGCCCAGCCTTGATCCGCTCGGCCCAGTCGGTACAAGCGGTTGACCATTCCATGTGGCTCAGACCTTCTTACCGCCAGCGGCAACGAGCTTGGGAGGCGGAGCGGACGAAAAGCGGCTGGCAACCTTCTTGGCGGCTTCGTCCTGCGCCTCCTTCTTGCCGCCGTCGCCACGCTTCGTGTGCGTGTACTGAACGGCCGCAATAGCAGCGCGGACCTGCAGGGCTGTCGCCTCAACCTGGCCGAGCGCAACCTTCTGCAGCATGGCCAGCATGTCCATTTCTGGCAGCACTGGCGTCTCAGGCTTCTCTGCAGGCTTGCGCCCAGCGCCAGGACGGGCGCCACCAGAGTTCGGCCGAGCGCCGCCGCTGTTCTTTCGCGGTCCTCCGCTCTTGCCTTTCACGCCTGCCATTTGCTGCTGATTCCTTTCAAAAGGGGGGCTTTCAGTGGGAATGGGAAATCGGAAGAGCGT
>ERZ724522.1257-NODE-1257-length-13953-cov-4.987336_pt1 | contig 13953 bp, 17 predicted proteins | sample MGYA00376055_ERZ724522 | MGnify/ENA primary metagenome ERZ724522 (study PRJEB28724, sample SAMN07190884) | wastewater metagenome | isolation source: effluent of sewage treatment plant in Hong Hong | place: Hong Kong | collected 2016-03-17 ... | reverse complement strand
ATCTACGTGGCTCATCCTGCGAATGAAAAATCGCTCGTTTTTATCGACGCATTTAGGGCTGCTGGTTTTAAATTTCTGCAAGGGCTTGTGTGGGACAAGGGTACGATGGTGCTCGGACGCAGCGATTACCACTACTCCCACGAGCCAATCATTTACGGCATCAAACCCGGGGCCGATGGTTCGCAGGGCCGCAATGGCGGAAAGGGCGGCGCAGGCTGGTACGGCGACAACTCGCAAGTGAGTGTTTTTGCGGTCCCGAAGCCAAAACGCAGCGACGAGCATCCGACGATGAAGCCGCTCGAGCTGATTGAAATCGGAATCAAGAACTCAAGCGCAGTCGGAGACGTGGTGTTTGAGCCATTCAGTGGCAGCGGATCGACTCTGTTGGCGTGTGAGCGCTTGTCGCGCAAGTGTCGCGCCATCGAAATCGATCCGCGCTTTGTTCAGGTGGCCATCGCGCGCTGGGAGAAGATGACCGGACGCAAGGCGGTGAAGCTATGAACCCAGCATGGGTCAAGGGCGGGCCGTCGCCAAATCCGTCAGGTCGCACCAAGATGACTGAAGCGCAACGCATGGCACGCGAGCTACGGGAGGCCGCACAGCCTGCAATTGCGCGAATGCTTATCAAGATGGCTCTCGACGAGACCGCAGACCCGTCGCATCGACTGATTGCAGCGAAGGCTATTCTTGAAGAACTGCCGAGCCAGGTGGAACTCTCAAACCCCGACGGCTCAAACCTGTTTCAACCGGTGGACCTCTCGAAGGTGCCACCCGAAACAGCCATCGTGATTCGTGACGCCTTGCGAAAGTTGGAGACAGGCGAAGGCGAAAAATGAACGCGGCTCAGTTGCCTCCGCTCGCTGCATGGGAGGAGCAGTGCGCGCGCAATTCGCTCATGGAATTCATTCCGTGGGTGAACAAGCGCTACCGTCAGCCGACGCACCTGATCGAATTGGTGCTGGCCTTCATGGCAGCAGTTCGCGGCGAGCAGCAGCGCATCGTGTGTGATGCGCCACCACGTCACGCGAAATCAGAGACGATGGTTCAGGGCATCGTGTGGGCGCTGTGGATCAACCCACGTCTGCGATTCTCGTACTCAACCTACGGAGCGTCACTCAGTCGCAAGATGTCGCGACGCGGGCGCAACCTTGCGACCAAGCTGGGCATCAAGTTCGCGTCGTCGAAGCTCGACGAGTGGGTGACCGAGGAGGGCGGCGGCTGCATCTTCTCCAGTGTCAGTGGCGCGTTGACCGGCAGTGGCGTCGACATCGCCATCGTTGACGACTCGGTGAAGGACCGCATCGCGGCAGAAAGCGCGCTGAAGCGTGAGCGCGTGTGGGACTGGTTCAACGACGTTCTGTCGACGCGCATCGAGGGCTACGACCCTGAGGGCGGCACCACGGGTAACGGCAGCATCTTCGTGTTTCAGACGCGCTGGCACCCTGACGACCTCATCGGGCGACTGCTGAAAGAGGGCGGCTGGCGCCACCTGCATTACCCGGCAGTCAACGACAACGAAGAGCAGTCGCTGTGGCCTGAGCGGTGGCCGCTTGCGACGATGCTGGAGCGCAAGGCCCGCGTTGGGCCGTACACTTGGGCGTCGCTGTACCAGGGTGAGCCGAGGCCCCGCGGCGAGTCGGTGTTCGAGGGGCTCAGCAATTTCACCGTGATTCCAACTGTGCACCGGCGCGCGTTTGGCCTCGACCTCGCGTACGCCTCCAAGTCTTCGCGTGACTGGAGTGTGGCCGTCGAAATGCGATGCGCCATCATGGGCACTGTTCGCGTCACCGACGAGCGCGGACGAGAGCGCGAGGTGCCAGACGTTCACTACTTCGTCACCAACGTGGTGAGGAAACAGGTGAAGCCTGAAGCGTTCCGCGAACTGCTGGCGCCATGGGCTCGCATGGCTCCGGGCGTGCGGTGGCGCTGGTACACGTCAACCACCGAGGCGGGCAGTGCGGACTTGATGAAGCCATCAATCCAAGTCACGCCGGTATTGGCGACTGGCGACAAGCTGATTCGTGGGCAAGCCTACGCGCTGGCATGGCGCAACGGGCGTGTGCATCTGCCCGAGAAAGCGCCTTGGCTTGATGACTTCGTGAAAGAGCACATGAATTTCACCGGCGTGAATGACACCAATGACGACCAGGTGGACGCCGCAACCGCTGCGTTCGATGAGTTGCGAGCGAGCGCGGTGCAGGTGACGACGTTCGCGCAGTCGGGCGTAAAGACGGGGCTGGCTGCAGCGTCGATGTGAGTCGGTTGACAAGCGTTCGTTTCCTTCACTTCGTTTTGCGATGTGTCGGGCGACCCCTCAAACACAGCGCTGAAGGTCGTCAAGACTGGCGAAGTCGGCATCGGTGGTACGCCCAACTACTCGGGGCGCATTCAGAATGGCGACCCAAACCCGGCGCTCTCGCACACACTGGCCTACGGCCTCGGGCCTCGTTGGGGTGAGTGGGAAGAAATCTCACGCACGGACCCCGACATCAGCTCTGCGCTGGCCTTTGTCGTTGCGCCGATTCGCGATGCGTTGATCGACGTGAAGCCTGCGGTTCACCCGCTGATTTCGCCCGAAGACGCGCAGAAACATGCCGACTTCGTGAAGTACAACCTGCTCGACGCGCTTGAGACGCGGTGGGTCGAGTTCATCGCACAGGCCGTGAAGGGTGCGCTCGGCTCTGGCTTTGCGCTCCACGAAAAAGTGTACGGCGTTTGCCGACACCCGCTGCTCCCCGGTGGCGTTGGGTACTGCGTGCGTCGGCTCGCTGAGCGTCTGCCTTCGACGGTGCAGCAAGATGGCTGGAGAGAGGCCGCGAACGAGAACGGTGAAGTCGACCTCGTGGCCATCGTGCAACAGGGCCAGAAGTACGAGGGCGCGCGCCAGATTTGGACGAGTAATGTCGCGCTGCCTGCCGACAAGGTGTTGCTGACGACGTGGGACCGCAGCGGCAACAACTACGCCGGTTATTCGGCGTTTCGGCCCGTGTACTACCTCGCGAAGATTCGCCAGGCGCTGGCCCGCATCTTTGCGATTGGCGCCGAGCGTGAGGCGCTGGGTGTGCCGACTGCGACGGGTACGTCAGAACTGAGCGACGTTCAGCTGAAGAAGCTGGCCGAAGACCTTCAGGGACTCACGTACCACGAGTCAGCGTCGATGGTTTTGCCGCCAAACTGGAAGCTGGAGTTTCTCACCAGCCCACAAGCAAACAAGGCGCACATTCTCGAGGCGTACACGACGCTGGGCACCGTCATCTTGCGCCAGGTGTCAGCGCAAATGCTGGCCATCGGTACCACCGACAACACCGGAAACCGCTCGCTCGGCGAGATGCACACCGGCGTCAGCACGTCGTTTCTGAATGGCGTCATCTCGATGCTTGAAGGCGTCGTCAACGGTTCGCGTGCGTACAACGGATTGGGCCGCGCCATCGTTGCGCCGAACTGGGGCGAACAGCCCGCATACCCGATCATCACGTTCGGCCTAAAGAAGGGCGAGCTCGATGTTCCCCGCAAAGTCGACGCCATCTCGAAGGCTGTCGCAGGCGGAATCATTCGCATCACCGACGCTGACGAAATCGCGATGCGCGAGATGGTCGGTCTGCCAACCGAAATCATGGTTCCGCGCACAGAGGCCGGCGAGGCGCCAGAGGCCGAAGAGGCTGATGATGCCCCGGACGCGGAAGGGGGAGGGTCGGAGGGCGAGAAGCCTGCAGACGCGAAGCCGAGTGCACCCGCACCGAAGATGCACAGGTTTTCTGCTGTCGCTGACTTCTCGCCCTCTCGACCGCTGCGTGACTCCGAAAAGGTGCTGAGCCTCAACGAGCTGGCCTCGTACATCGGCTTTGCTGGTCAACCAGGCGCCGCAGTGAAGTCGTTCGAGTCGCGCGTTCGGCCTGTCGTCGCAGAGATGCTCGTCAAGGCGCTGCCAGAAATCACGGCGGCGATGGAAGACGGCGATCCCTCTGAGGTGGCCGATATCGACCTCGACACCGCGCGGCTGACGCAGGTGGTTGAGAAGTACCTGATTGAAGTCGAGGCCGAGGGCTACCGCCAAGCGAAGAACGAGCGGGCTCGCGGCAGCGCAAAAGAGATTCTCACGGACCGCGCTGATGGCCTGCCTGGCATCAAGCCGGTCTCGTTCGCCGCAGACGGTGGCGGAACGCTGAAGCGCGCTCAGACTGGCGTGAGCGTTCGCCGCATCACCGCACGCCTCAAAGAGGCAATCGAGCAGGAGGCCATCGAAGTCATTCGCACCGATGGCGATCCGACCGAGGTTGTCGGCAACGTGCTCAATCGCTCGCTCGACTCTGCGGCGTTCCGTGGTGAGGCGTCGGGCATCACGACACGGGCATTCAATCTCGGGCGCGAGGCGTTTGCCGAGCAGTTCGGAAGCCAGGTCGACTCGATGGAGTACTCGGCGATCCTCGACGATGGCACCTGCGGCCCGTGCGAAGCGCTCGACGGCGAGTCATTCGAGTTTCAGAGCGAAGAGCACATCGCGAACACGCCACCCAATCGCAACTGCGAAGGCCTTGGCCGCTGCCGTTGCGTGCTCATCACCAAATGGAAGGCCGAATCATGAAAACGCGAGTGAAGGGCGACAGTCACGTTCTGTTCGCCGTTGAGGCAGGGCCAGAGCCGAAGTGGAACCGCTACCTGTTGACGGGTCGCATGTTCCGTCGCGACTTTCCGGACGGGCTTGAACTCACCAGGGCCGACCTTGAGAAGATGGTCGCCAACTGGAAGGCGGCCGGAGCCCCTCGGCTGAAGGTCGACTACTGCCATTTCGGCAGCAGCAGCGATCCGATGCCGATTGACCAGAAGATTGCCTCGGGCTGGATTGTCGACCTCGCCGTCATCGACCTCGGCGGCGGAAAGCACGCGCTCGACGGCCTGACGGAGTGGACCGACAAGGCCCGCGCCTACATCACCGCCAAGGAGTTCTCGTGCGTGTCGCCTGAGTGGGCGCCTGACGCGATGAACCCGCGCACGGGCGAGTCGCAGGGCCCGACGTTCTACGGCGCTGGCCTGCTCAACGACCCATTCCTTACCGAATTGCCGCGCGTGGCGGCAAGCAGCACCACGACCACGCATCAACCCACTGAGGCCGCACAGGCCAAAGGCTACACAATGGACAAGAAGCTGATTTGTGCGGCGCTCGGACTCCCCGACGACGCAGAAGACACGGCAGTGATGGCGAAGCTCGGAGACATGGCCGCGAAGTGCGCCACTCTCCCCGAGGTCACCACCCAGATGACCGACAAGGCCGAGAAGCTGACGTTCACGATGGCAGAACTTGCCACCGCGAAGTCGGAGCTCGAGAAGTTGAAAGCCGAGAAGGTCGAGACCGAAATCAAGGCGTTCTCTGCGCGCCTCATCGAGAAACACCACGTTCAGGCCGACAAGGTCGACGCCCTGGTGAAGATGGCCCGCAAGAACGGCATCGAGGAAACCGAGGCCTTCGTCGCTGCGGTGATGCCTGCCGCCGTGAAGATGGGCGAGGTTGGTGTATCGAGCGCTGAAAAGGTTCTGCCGTATGCCGACGCGCTCGCAGCCCTCGAGGTCGAGAAGGCCAAGCTGATCGCCGCGAGTCCCTCGATGACTCGAGGCCAAGCGCACTTCGCTGTCCTGATGTCCAACAAATCAATCGCTGACGCAATCAGCAAAGGGAGCTGAACCATGGGTCTTTCAAACTACGAAACGTCGAACGTCATCTCGCGCATCGCCGGAGGCAGCATCACCGCTCGCCGCCTGGTGAAACTGGATTCCACCGCTGGCCAGGTTGTCGCCTGCTCAGCCATCACTGACGTCGCCATCGGCGTCGCGCTGAACAACGCATCATCTGGTGACACCGTTGAAATTCAGACCAGGGGCCTGGCTGAAATCGAAGTCAGCGCCGCCGTCGCATTGGGCGCCGAAGTGATGTGCACCGCCGCTGGTTCGGGCAAGTGCTCGACTTCAGCCGGTGCCACCGCTCGCAGTGTTGGTCTCGCGGAGAACCTCGGCAGCAATGACGGTGAGTTCATTCGCGTTCGTCTCGCTGTTCCCAATCTCGGAGGCCCGGCCAACTCGTAATTCGAGTGCCGAAAGGAAAACACCACAATGGCAAACTACAACCGCAGCGTTTTCACCACGACCACCGCCGAACAGGGCGTGGTTTACGACTACATGCAGGACGAGAAAGCATTCATTGCTGCTGAAGTCTTCTCGCCGAAGCCCGTCGATCGCGCGAACAAGAAAATCACGCAGATGGATACCAGCAAGCTGAAAGTCTACGACACTCAGCGCGCCACCAACAGCGAAGCCGAAATCATCAACGAGGGCAGCTTCACGCGAGACATCTCGCTGAAGGAGCACAAGCTCGAGTTTGAAATCAACCCCCAGCTGGTTCGTGATTCTGACCTCCAGATTCTCGACGGCATTCGCCCGATTCAGATGGCCACCCACGGCCTGCTGATGAAGCGCGAGTCCATCGCCGCGACACTGGCCACCACCTCGGGCAACTACCCGTCAGCGCTCACCTCGGCGATTGCCTCGGGCAGCCGCTGGAACGAGGCGAACGGCGACCCTGAAGCCGACATGGCCACCGCACGTATCGCCGTGCGCAATCAGTCGGGCATCACCGTCAACGCGCTCGCGATTGACATCACCACCGTTGAGAAGCTGAAGCTGTCGCCGTCTTTCCGCGACCGCGTGAAGTTCACCAAGGGCACGCCGGTGTCAGAAGACGACCTGAAGGCCTTCTTCGGCGTCGATCACCTCTTCATCGGCAAGGCTCGCCAGAACACGGCGAACGAAGGTGCCACCGCTTCTCTCAGCGGCTTCTGGGGCGATAACGCGGTCGCCTTCTACTACAACCCCGGCGTGTCGATGTTCGACGTGAGCTTCGGCCAGCTGGCGATGTACGGCCAGGGCGGCGTGAAGACGTACCTGCGCGTCGACGAGAAGAAGCAGGGCGCGTCAGGCCCCATGCGCTATCAGGGTGTCGTAATGGAGTACGTCTGCACCTACGGCTACGTCGAGTCAGCGGCGTCGACGAAGTTCGCGGCGGGCTACCTGCTTCGCACGGTGGTCGCGTAACCATGGCTCGCTACCGTGTGCTCCACGGCAGCGTCAAGACCGCTGGCGGCTTCGTTGCCGCTGGCGGTTTTGTCGAGCTCTCGGAATCAGACGCGGCATCGATGGGCGACCTCGAAGCAGTGTCGGAGCCGTCGCTTGAGATTCCGAAACCACAGGCCGCCGCTGTTGCTGCCGAATCCAAACCAAAGGTGAAAACCAAATGAAAAACGCAAAGATTCTCGTCATTGCCGCCGCGCTGTTCTCGACGGTGGCCTTCGCTGCAATCGGCAATATCTGGCTGCAGCCTGGCTTGATGAAGGGCGGCCTATTCATCGGCAGCTCTGCGGCCGCAACGTCGAGCAACATGATTACCCGCACGCTCGGCGCATCGGCGGTCATCGACTTCGCGTCGAGCACCATCGTTTGCACCGACTCATCGGCCATCACTGTCACTGGCGCCGTTGCTGGCGACCCGTGCTTTGTGGGACCTCCGGCAGCCATCGCCAATAACAGCTCGTTCACTTGCTACGTGAGCGCGGCTGATGCGGTGAAGGTGCGGCACTGCCCTGCTGGCACCGCAATCGACCCTGCCAGCGCGACCTACTCAGTTCGCGTCATTTCGGGGCAGTAAAATGTCGCGCCCTGCCTCGTCGTTCAATCTCGACCTGTTGATCAACGGCACGCCGACCGCCCTGGGCGTCATCGCCTCGGGCACCGGCGCAACCAAGAACAACAGTGACACTGCGGCGCCGTTCACGATTCCGTCAGGCGCCGTGTTGCGGCTCGTGAGCGACCTCGCCTGCGTCGTGAATGTCGGAGCCACTGCCGACAACGTGGTGACCAGCGCTGTCTATGGCTGGCCGCTGGTTGCCGGTGTGCCGAAGGTGATTGTGATGCCGAACAGCTCGAGCGCGATTCTGCTCTCAGTCAAGGCGGCAGCCGCAGTGAACGTCAACGTCGCAATCATGTCGTAACGGAGGCCATCGGTGGCAACCCTCAACACGTTCAGCGTCACAGCCGAAACCGTGATGGCGGATTGCTTTCCGACGTCCAACCCGCTCGACACCCTGTCGACACCAACGGAAGAGACGTGTGAACGCTGGATTGAGCAGGCCTCGGCAGACTTGGCCGGGCGCCTGCTCAATGCCGACGTGCCAACGTCTTCGATTGCAGTCGATTCAATTGGTGAGATGTGGTGCGCGCGAATCGTGACGCTGATGGTGGGCGTTCGGCTGGCGCGCGTGCTCTCGGGCATGAACGGCGACGCGGTGAAGGCCTTTCAGGACGAGATTGACGCGGCCATGACGCGCCTGAAGTCGGAGGGGGCCAGTGCGCTGGGAGACCCTGATTTGGTGCCCGACAATGGCGACGCACCCAGCAACGGCCCCATCTCACACATCAGCCGCAACCGACTGGAACAAGACAGCGCTGACGACATGTCGAGCGTGGTGCCTCAGTTCCGAAGGAGCGACATTCTGTGAGCGACATCTTCGGTCTACAGATTCAGTACGGCATCGGCGAGTACGACGACAACGGAGAGGGCGACGTGTCGATACAGCGCTTCGCCGTGGCGCTTGAGCGCCTCGGTGATGAGATTTCAGACTTCGGGAACCACGTTTTTCCCCGAGTTATCGACCTCTTTGAAAAGACCATCGACGGTCAGTTTCAGGCGCAAGGCCGCGGGCCGGTGGTTGGCCCCTGGGCTCCGCTCTCGCCGAAGTACGCCGCGTGGAAAGAAATCAACTTCCCCGGTCTGCCGATTCTGCAGCGCACCGGCAAACTGAAAGACGCGCTCACGAAAGACGGAAGTAATGCCATGCGCGACTACAGCGCGGGCCAACTGAATTTCGGCACCATCGGCGTTGAGTACGCCAGCTTTCATCAGACTGGCGCGCCGTGGTTGCCCGTGCGTGCGCCGTTCGACTTCGACAGTGAGTTTGAAGCCCAGCTGACAAAGCAGATGCAGCTCGGCGTAATTGAAGCCGCGCGAGAGGTTGAACTTGAGGTGACCGAATGAGCAACCTGAATCCGTCACCGTTGCCGAATGCGTCGGCCACTGTTCGCGGCGCGGTGTCGACGCTTGCGCAGACGTTTGCAGGCATCAAGACGTTCGCGGCGGCCGTCGTGCTGAGCGCTGGGTTGCAGTTGAATGGCGTGTTGGCTGCGTCAATCAACTACCTCGCGAAATTCGAGGCCGATTCGACGGCGTTGCCGAGCAATGGCACGACAAAGTTCCACATCGGTCACGGAAACAGGCCGTCACAACTCAACTCGTCGCTTGGTCTATTCAATTCACTGGGTCGCGGCGCTGTTCTCTCTGTCTCCGCAAACACAACACGACTGACGTTCGCCGAAGAAGGCGGGTTTCACATCAGCAGTGTGGAACGAACGCTGCTCGAAACCGGCGACTACATCAGCACGGCGGATCCTCGCATCGTCATCACCCCGTCAACTGACAAGGTTCAGATTGCCACCGGCACGTCGTTGCAGACCGTTGACGCAAACACCTGGGACGTCACCCAGCGTGGCGCCGTCACGTCCCTGACCAGTTCATCTGGCTCAATCGCGATCAACCTCGCGGCCACCAACAACTACAGCCACACGCTGACTGAAAACACCACCCTCGCCGCACCAACCAACCCGGTCGCCGGGCAGAGTGGGTGCATCGTCTTTACGCAGCACGCATCGAGCCCCAAGACGCTGGCCTTCAACTCTTTCTGGAAGTTCGCGGGCGGGACAGTGCCGACGCTGACGGCGACGAATTCAGCGGTCGACGTGCTTACCTACTACGTGTGTAGCTCGGGGTTCGCGGTCTGCCAGTTGATCAAGGGTGTCGCGTGAGCGTCATCGGCTCAAACATGCTGCTCGGCGCTGCCGGCTCTGGGTTCACTCCCCCGGCTGGCCTATTGGCGTACTGGAATCTAGAGACAGACGGAAACGATGGGCTCGGCGTCAGTAACATGACGGCCACTGACATCACCTTCAACGGCTCCGAGGCCGTGTTCGGCACGAATGGCACGCTCATCACCCCGGCGTCGGCGCTGCTCGATGTGACGACAGACATGACCATCTCGGCATGGGTCTACGCGACGTCATTCGGCAATTACTACAGCATCATCAATCACATGGTCGGAGGTGGTGGGGCAAACAATGTCAACTATCACCTGATCATGTTTCCAGACGCCAACATTTATCTGCACACACAAAACGACTCAGGGCCGCTGTGTTTCAACATCTCACTGAGCACCTGGACCCATCTTGCCGTGACGCGCGACACCTCGGGGAACATCGAGGCATTCAAGAACGGCAGTTCGATTCGCACAGGCAGTGGCAGTGCGCCGTATTCAAAACCAACGGCCACAACTCAAATCGGAAGCCGCGCCGACAATTATTCATACTGGCCAGGCCGAATCAGGCGCGTCGGCATCTGGAGCCGCATTCTCTCCGGCGCCGAAATCTCGTTTCTCTACAACAGCGGCAGTGGCCGCGCGTACCCCGACGTCATCTGAGGTGACACCATGCCGAAAAACCACAAGCAGCGCGCGAAAGACATCATTGAAGAGCTCGAAGCCGACTTCGACGACGCCGAGCCCGAGCTCGGGTTGCTGATTGTCGAACTGGCGAATGAGCGTTCACGTATGTCGGTTCGCCTGATTGAGGCCGAGCGCGCCTTTCTTGAGACGAAGAAGAACGAGCTCAAAGCGTTTCGCGCGGCCCGCAAAGCCGAGGCCGAGGCCATTCTCTCGCAGCCGGTTCCGAAGGCGTAACCAATGGCCGACGTTCGGGAGTTCTCAGTCTACGACGCAGCAGGCGCACCCGATGACATGCTTGACGTGTCTTCTGCGGCCGCGCTCGTTGTTGCGTTCAAAGACAAGAGCGGGAACAACCGCAGCATTCTCCCGACGTTCAGCAACGCAGGCGGCGGCAAGTACGCCGTGATGGTGAGCGACAGTGACGAATCAACGGGCTGCGTGCTGTTGATTGACTGCGGCGCGGCGTACTCGCCTCGATACCACTCGTTCGCCATTCACAAGGCCGACAACAGCAACCAGTTCTGGGCCGGGCACACGCTGGCGGCTGATGGCTCGCTGTGGACCGGCACGCAGTCAGCGGTGGGCAGCTACACCGACAGCACAGGCGGCAGCAGAACCAGCCCTTCACTGCTGACGCTGGCAACGTACCTCTGGTGTGCGACTCCGAGCGCCGCTGACATTGCCGCAGAGTCGGTCATTCGGGTTGACTCCGCGTCCGGCGCGATTCCGTCGTATTGGACCGGCTCAACGGTGCCCATCACGCAGCTTGGGCCGCCAAACATCACCCCAACGCCGGGCCTCTCGCCGGTTCAGTTGGCCGTCACTTCGCTGCGGCGGTACCTGTTGGCCAACCTGCCGAGCCGAATCGCTGAGGTTGAGGCGACTCGGTACGCCACGCTGAGCAGTGCCACGGTTGGGCCGTGGACAGTTGCCGCTGGCATGTCTCTGCGGCTCGGCACCGGGCGCGGCCCTCTGTTGATTGTTCCGTTGACTCCCGGCAGCAACCGCACAGCGCAGCAGGTTGCCGACGACATCAGCAACGTCGCCGTTGATGTGACGGCGAGTGTTGACGGTTATGGGTGTCTCTCGATTGCGGCCGACGAAACGCCAAACGCAGCCACGAGCACACCCAGCTCTGTCGTTCTCGGGGCCGACACCACTGGCGCGAACCTGCTGTTCGGTTGGAGTTCAGGCGGCGAGCGCGTGGTGCTCCCCCCTCTTCGCGCGCCTGGCACACAGGGCGTGTGTGACGGTTACCGGGGGTTCAACCCGGCCAACGGCCAGTCATTCACGCTGGTGATTGCTGACCGCGAGGTGACGCCGTGGCCCAACGTGGCCCAACAGCGTCGCCGCGATGAATTCAACGTGCGCATTCAGTTGCACATCTACTGCCCGCTGTTGACGAGCGATCATTTCAGGAGCCAAGAAGCCATCAGCTCCGTGACTCGTGTGGTTCGCGAGATTCTGGCGCCTCTCGATGGTGTGCAGCTGGGTCGAGCGTCGTCAGGTGATGTGCCGATCGTCGACATTCTCAGCGAGAAAATCAGCGGCAACCAGTTCGCGTTTGACCAGAAGAACAACGCCCCGAGCGTGCTGTGTGACTTCGCAACTATGACGCTCAACGTTCGCGTGTACCAACTCCCACCCACCGCAGTTTCAAACTGAAGGAGCCTCAATGTCTGCCAACCCCATCAATGCGCACATGCGAACGCTGCTCGCCGCCAGCGAGTCAACGTTCAACACCCCCGTGGCGCTCGCGGCTGCGCAGGCCATGCGAGCCGTCACCGTCAACCTGGGCAAGGCTTCACAGCCCGGCAACGTGCGTGCGGCGCGCGACAGGGCATCAGGCCGTGGGCTCGTCTCCGAGTTTCTGGAAGGCGACAAAGACCCGGTCGACTTCTCGCTTGAGTACTCTCAGCGCGGCCGCTCGGCCATCGACTCGGCATCATTCGACCTCGCTGTGATGAAGGCTGCGGGCCTGAAACAGACGATCAACGGTTCGACCTCGACGGTGCTTTCACTGGTACCGACGCCCATCGAGAACGGCGAGTTTGCCTCGCTGCAGTTGGCCCGGTTCTTGGGCGAGGGCGCGGCCCTGGCTGAAATGGAGTTGCTCAGCGGCGGCGTGGTGAAGTCGCTGAAGTGGAGCGGTGGCGACAAAGAGGTGACCGTCATGGCGACGGGGCAGGGCGCCTCGAAATTGTTCGGAGGCCGCATCGACTCGTTCACCTTCTCGCTCGCCGGAACAACCAGCGTCACCATTAGCGCGACTGAAGCGAAGAAGCTCTGCGCTGGCCTCTCGTATCAAATCGAGAGCGAAATCGTGACATGCACGGCGGTGAACTACTCCACCGGCGCGACCACCTGGACCCGTGGGGCGTACGCTTCGACGGCAGCCGGACACACCGCTCAACCGCTGTACCCGTACCTGCCGCCCAGCTTGAGCTACGGCGGGACGTCTCCCATCTCCGAGGCCACCGCGTCAGCGATTCTGGGCAGCATCTCGCCCATGCGCATCATGTCGTGGGAGGTCGATTTGACCACCGGCATGGACCTCCTGCCCGCTGAGACCTCGAGCGCGTACCGCCAAGGCCCCAAGTCAGTTCGCCATGACGTGAAGGTGAAGCTCAAGATGGTCATGCCGCAGGACCGGGCCGACCTGCTCGGCTATTCGATCAACCGCGACACGCTTCAGTTGACGCTCTCGCAGGGCACCGGCACCGGCGGAATCATCACCTTCGTGATGCCGTACTGCGAAGTGATGCCGTTTGAGATTGCCGACACGGCAGATGACATTGCGATCATCGACCTTGAATTGCGCGTGCGAAACAACACCACCGGCGACAACGCCATGACCATCACGCTCACCTGAACCATGGCGAACCTCTCCCTGAAGCAAGAAGTGCGGTACGTGCCGAACATTCTCGGCAATCGGGCGCTGCCTGAGGCTGAGCAGATTTCGTTCAGCATCACCGCAGGGCTGACCGTGCTCGAAGTGAAAGCCCTCGAGCGCCAGCTTGAGGAAATCGACACCCGTCACAAGCTGGTCGACAACCCCAGCGACGAGCAGGTGTTGGAGTTCAAGACGGGCCAGCATCGGGACTTGGCGAAGGCGCTCGGGCCACTGGCGAGGGCCAACCCGACAACGACAACCATCGACGGCAAGGTAATCGATTCTGTGGGCGCCTACCTTGAGGCCGTGAGCCTTCAGGTGGGGGTGCTGCTCACGAAAGAGTTGGTTGCCGAAATCATGCGTGTGAATTCCGTGGGAGGGCAGCGTGCGCTTTTCTCCGAGCGGTCATCTGGTGGCACCACCTCTACGGGGTGAAGTCACCTGCTGGCCGCTTCACCAGGTGGGAGG
>ERZ724522.1256-NODE-1256-length-13974-cov-4.446081_pt1 | contig 13974 bp, 33 predicted proteins | sample MGYA00376055_ERZ724522 | MGnify/ENA primary metagenome ERZ724522 (study PRJEB28724, sample SAMN07190884) | wastewater metagenome | isolation source: effluent of sewage treatment plant in Hong Hong | place: Hong Kong | collected 2016-03-17 ... | reverse complement strand
GTGTTGTAGATCGCCTTTTGAAGTTCGGCGATCGACTCGTAACGCGACTGGCCAACATTACGGCAACGAGGCTTGCGATCATCGAAGACGCGAACGATAGGCACACAGCCGAAATTGTGAACGCCAGTGCCGACCGTCTTGCCCTTGCAGTCGTAAAGAGTCCAGCCCGTCTTTGTCCAGTGCCGATAGCTAGGCTCGCCGTCGTCGTCGCGTTCGACGATCAGAACCTCTTCGTAGTGGCGACGGCTGTTCAGCTTCCACCAGACGACATTCTCGGGGAGGATGATTGACGCAACGCAGCGGTCCAGTCCGGCAGCCCGAACATCGGCCTCAGTCTGGGGGGCGTCTTCGCCGTCTTCAACCTGCGGATGGTCAAAGCAAAGGTCCAGTTGGCCGAGCGTCAGCAGCAGCGGGGCAACCGTCTTCCGCATCCAGCAATCAAGATCGGTGCCAGCCCCATCGACGTTATCGGCCCACTCTTCGACGTTGGCCGGGATATTGCGTCGGACCTCGCCGGCAAAGATCCGGCTGAGATGACGCCGAACTGTGCGTTCGACCAACTTCGGGATAGGGGTCCGGCTGAGACGCAACGCATAGGTTGCAGCCCCTTCCGGCTCAAGTTCGCCAAGATGCGGGATCAGGTTTCGGCGGCTCGCCTTGGCGAAGATCGTTACCGTGTTGCCGTTGTGGGCACCCTGGCTGACTAGCTGGCTATACCAAAACGGCGTGGTCGGCTGCTTGTGCTGGATCGGGTCAAGCGAGTAATCGGCATTGCGGTATCGTTCGCCGCCTTCGAGCGAATCGGCCAGCCATCGCCAATAGGCTTGAAACTCGTGCCACTCGCAATGGCGTCTAGCGATTACCTTTTTGCCGTCGGTTTCGTCAGTCGCCATCGGTCGCCTTAATTGCAGTTGTCAAAGCCTTCGTCGAACTCAGAGCGGATTCCAACATCGCGATAGGGCTTGGTGAGCCTACCCCTCTTGTCGATGATCCCAGCCCGAACCAGAGACAGTTTGAATTCTTCCGGAGTCATGCTAGCAATTGTGTCAATCACATGTTGGAGGGCAGGCATTATGACCGGCTGAATTTTGACAGATGCCATCAGTCTTCCTTTCGCTCAGCCGAACCGCACGAAGTCTCGTGTAAACCGGCTGACGTTGATCGCCGCCCAATTCGTTGTAGGCAGCGATCATTTCGGCCAGAACATCTAGTTGCTTATCCTTGGGCAGATCGGGGATTAGCTCAAGAGTCGGCCGGTTCATAGGTCGCCTTGAACTCATCACTTCCCATCACATTGGATGGCTTTCCGTCAACCTCGATGATCCAATCCCCTGACTCAACATCAATGTAACGGCTGCCAATTTTCAGGCAGTAGGCACGATGGCAGGGATGGTCAACAGGATCATCGACCACAGCCCTATGGTCGCCCGGCTTGAACCACTGCGTAGCCGTTATGACCTTGCTTTTGAGTCGGTAGAGTGCCATTAGCTCAATCTCCCATAATTTGGAGGCGGATCACTCGAATTCAAGAATGAGCCCCCAGGGCACATCCAATTCCGCCTCTCGATTGAACAGAGACGAAGTGTTTACGCCAACACCAACGACGATGTCACCAGCCCCGAACGGTTCCTTGGCGGAAGGAAAATCGGTCGCACCGTTGGCCGGGGCTTGGGCGATCAATTGACGTGGATCGTCAGGGATGATCGTGTCCGTCGTGCGATAGACGACGACGTGAACCCGAGTCGGGATTGAGTGCGTCTCGGAATTCCAGTCGCGATCGAAAGGGACGGCAAACCTGATTGACCTGTCGCCGACGACCCATGTGATCGGGCCGGACGGAAGCAAGTCGGGTTTAGGTGGGGGCGTTTGCGTGATTGTCGCAATGCCGCCGGTGACGTACCGAAAACGTGCCATTAGCTCAGCCTTCCACAGCTAGGCGGCGGATCAACCGGCTTGGCTTCGATCGGTGCAACCTTGCTCGGCTCGAATCGTCTTGTCGTTCGGCCATTCCAGTTGGCACCGAGTTTGGCCGGTTCGGATTCGAGATGAGCAACGATCAGTTCGGCCAGCAATTCGCGTTGCCGACGGTCCCACTTTAGTCCGTACTGGACATCAGACCGGCATGCATCGTTGTGGCGAACCGAATAGCCACGCTGGCGGAACCCGCGATACTCAATCGAATCGGCATGGGCAAGCTGGAAGAATCCAATAGGGACGTAGCCAGTCCCAGGATTGGCCCATCTCGTCCCAACATCGAAGCCCGCAGGGAAGTTGATCCGGCAATGGTAGTCGGCGTGCATGTCGAGCCACTTGGAAGACAGCAATTTTTGCCATCCATCCCAAGACTTGACCATGATCCGATCGCAGCCGTAAATCTTCGACTCGTCCAAGTGGGCCGATTCGAGAATGCGGCGAGTCATCCTCGGAAGGACGATATCGGCGTCCATGTGCAGGTGCCAGCAATCGGTTGATAGCTGACGCAATCCGGCCTCGACTAGCCGGCCCTTGGCAAATTCGGCTCCATCTCGCTTGTGGTCGTTTGAGATCAGCGTCTCAATCGAAAACTTGCGGCAGACCTCCCGTGTCTCCTCATCCTCTTCGCTGGTGACGATGAGCCAGCGATCGAGTACCGCCAGGTTATACGGTGCGACGACATTCAAGATGTCCGCATAGTTGACGCAAACACTGACGGCTTCCAACCTCATCGCATGTCGTTCCTGAATTCAGGATTCTTGTAGATCAACCAGATGACAACTAGGACGCTGATGATGAGTGCGAGACTTCCAGCATTCATCCGTAGATCCTTTGGTGGACCATGTAGGCCACCGTGCAATAGCACATCCAGAGAAATACCAAAACGCTAATCGCACCAAGGATGAGCTTGGCGAATAGCTTGATCGTCTCCCTGAACAGGTCAGACCATTCGCTCATACTGGTGCCCCTGAAACTAGCATTTTGACCATCCGATCTAGCTTCTCTCGGCCATCTGCCGAGCGGCAAAGACTGATCGGCTCCCACCAATCGAACGACGGATTCGGTTTGTGCAGCCAGTCATCGACATACTCGGGACGAAAGATCGTCTCAAGTTCACGTCTGAGTCCGGCCAGATAGTCGTCAGGAATCGAGTCGTTCATCGTCGATAAACTCCCTCGAAAGTTGAATCACCCGATTTCGCTGCGGATCAGTGAGCCAGCGAAGCGAATGGACAAGCTCGAACATCCGCTCAGACCCGTCGTTGTATGCGGCTCGAAGTTGCATGGCCATTGCGGCCAATCTAGCATCAGAAGGACAGTTCATTACCATCCACCAATTGAGCCACCTACAGGGACGCCGAACATAGGGTCAATACTTCCGTTATTAGTCCGTTATTCGGTCGAGTCGTCTTGGTCAGATCGCCTAGGCATTGCAATCCCGGAACGGGACTGTTACACCAGATTTCAGCCGATTCCTTGGCCATCTCGCGAATCGTCTCGCGAATCAGCGTCTTCAGTTCGTCGAGTTCAGCGTCGGTTAATGGCATCAAGATAGCTCCCAAGGTTTTCCATAGGAACGATGTCGAAACGATCGAACTGGTGCGGGATCGTCGGGGCGACGAAGTATCGCCCGCCGCAAGCACTTCTCATCGACAAGCCGTTAGGCATGTGCGCAAGATAGCCATTCGGCCGATTCACCATCTCGACCATTCGTCTGAATGCCTCAATGCTGACCTCGGCCCTCATGCCGTCTCCTCAGTCAACGACTCGACTCATGTCGTGACGGACAAATCTGATCGACTTGCGATGTTCGTTGAATTCAATTCGCAAGCCGAACGGACATTTCAGCCCGGCTAACAATGCCCAAGTTCCAATGTGGATATAGAGCCAGCAACCAAACGCCTGTGCATACAGGATGTTGGTTCTAAGCTCGTACCAGAATGGCTTCGCTCGCATTGCCAGTCTCCTCAATACTTGATCGTCGATCCCGCACGCTTGACCAACTTCGGTTCAGGCTTGCGGCCAGACGGGAACTTGTGGATCAGCCCGCCTCGTAACGAGTCGATCATGTCTTCGGCCGGATGCTGAGGATCCTGCGGCTTGTCCTGCCAAATGTTGTTGACCTTGGCACGACGATACGACTCGAATGCCGATATCAGGTTTCGGCAACGCGGATGAACGTGCAGGCTGATTCGTCCGGAAGCCGAACGAACCAATGCCTCAAGCAATGCGAGTCCGTCGGAAACTGAACGGCGTGGCCACGACTGTACGTTTGACAGGCCAGCACGCTTATACTCAGCAAAGACAGTGGGTCCAACTTCGTTTCTGGCTTCGCCGGCCGGATCGGTAACCACAATATCCCGTCGTCCATTGCAGAGCGTCTCCCCCAGACTGATGATCGCCTTTGCGTTCTCTTCGGCAATCAGGCCATCGGCGTAGTAGTCAGCAAACACGTTCACGTCATGCAGGACGAGCTTGGTTTGCCAGTCGAACGACTCTTTGACCTGAAACCAGACAGCACCAGTGCGAACCCCCGAGTCGATCGCCAGATGAACAGGCAAGGCGGGATCAAACTCAGCCTTGTCATCGACGTTGGCATTCGACCAGTTGCGGAACCACAGCCCGTCGGCTTGCGGACCCTTGCACAGATAGTCGGCCGCAAAGATCCGCTCAGAGCCGAGCGTCAATTTCTGAATCAGTGCGTCGATAGAATAATGGCCATCACTGATCTTGGCCTTGGGCGGCTTCGACTCATCCGACATCCTCTCTTCGTGGCAATATTTGAAGAGTGGACAGTCGGGACACTTCTCCAGATGCTTGCCGGATCTCGACTCCGGACAACGCTCCAAAACCTCGAAGGCACAGAATCGATACAGCGGGAATTCGCCGGCTTCGGCACGCTCAACAAGGGCAGTCATCGGCCCGCCGACGTTGTGCCAGGTCGAAGTCATGTCGATGGCAGCAGACAGGCCATCCTTGGCCATGCACATGCCCATTGCCGATTCCCGGAAGTTGTCCGGAATCTCATCGACCTCATCCAACTTGAGCGTCTGAACGTGCGGACCACGAACCGACCGATTCGAGCAAGCCAGAATCCTAGCTTCGCTGCCGTTGACGTATCTCGCCTCGTTCGCCAACAGTTGATCGACCGTATCCTCATCGTTTCCGAGCGGCCCACAGCCATCCAGGACGATCGCCTTCAGTGCGTCGTAAATCTGTTGGGACTGGGCGGCTGATCCGCCGAGAACACGAGTCTTGGCACGACGATGGAATCGGCTGGTGTAGTGAACCGACATCGCCGCAAGAAATGACTTGCCAGACCCGCGTGATCCGATCGTGAGAGTGACCGGCGGTCGATTGAGGCACTGATCGGCGTAAACGTCGAACGGGGCACAATGGCCAGTGCAGACAGGCTGTCTGGCGACATTGACCCCGGTGAAGCAATACGTCCAATTCCAGAGCCATTCGCGATCAGACGGCTTGACGGCTCGAAATTGGTCGGTTGGTCGCATCAGTCTGTGATCGTCGGCGGTGGAGGCTGGAAATCGGTTCTTGCTCGGTTCCGGTAATACTCCACATTTGAAATCGAACGAATTCCATCATGATGATATCCAACGTCCCCCTTGAAGTAGCGGAGATGGGACGTTGCACCGTCTTTGAAATCGACAACGTACCAGCCATCCGGATACTTCGGCTTCGGCTTCGGCTTCGGCTTTAGCGACTCGCGATAAGCTTCGAGTGCATCAGCGAACTTTCCAGACTCCGGATAGGTCAGAACGACCCTGGAACCGCCGATTTGATTGGTTAACTCAATCTGAATCGGGCCAGATCTAGTAACACTAAGACTGATGACCGTTTGAACCTTGCTCAGATCGATCCGGATACCGCCGAACTCAAAATACTGGCTTGCCATTTTGCATCTCCCGTCTCGTGAAATCCCAACCGATCAGGACCGTGTAACGATCACGCCAGAGCATGAAATGCATGCCGAACGCATACCAGAACGGAACGTCGGCATCGAAGTGCGGCAGGATCAGGCTCAGCCCAGCGGCCGGATAGTCGCGTCTGGCCGTCCCGATGACGATCAACCTTCCGCAATGAAACTCAAAGGCGTTGATCTCGCCCGAGTACGTCTTGAGCATCACGACCGATCAGACGGATGGCTGCCGTCGTTCGTCAGGGCATACAGGAATTCAGCCGAAAGCGGATCAGCCGGCTGATAGACTGTACAGAGTGATTGAGACACTTTCGGACGGAAATCAAGCGAGCCCCATGTCGCATCGATCCGGCCCTACACCGAATGTCTTGCTTGTTCGATAGAACCGCATTCTGAATCCTCACATTTCCAGCAATTCCAGCGTCAGTGCGGCGACCAACTCGGGGCATTGAGATGAGCGATTGGCGATGGCTTTCAAGGCGTTCAGGACGCCATGCCATTTGTACTGATTCGCCGAACCGCTTTCGCATCCACCATCAGCCCGAGTCTCTTTGAGAAGGTCGATCCGCATCTGAGCCTTGCGGACTTCCCAGTCGCCTTCGTTCACCGATGACATGCCAGCCAACTTGTCGAGTGCGGCAACCAGTGCGTCTTGTGGCATCGTCGTCGCCTCATCTTGGTCAGCAGCCAGCATGAAATCCAGGCAAACATCCAGGCGAACAGGCAGCATCCTACGATGACGATAGGCCCGCACCAGCCATCATGACTTGTGGCCGAAACGACTCCACAGGCACAGGCTTGGAGCATCGGTTGTCTCCCTCCGATGATGTCAGCCGTTTCGAGAAGCCAGAACGCCAGTGAACGCGAAGAACAGCAGCCGCATTCCGATGGCAACGACGTTCGGCCAAGGAAGTGCATCGCCGGCTTTGCATGCACACTCAACGCACTTGCAGGCGTCCATCACGCAACCTCCAGCTTCATCGCACCATCTTGGATGGCCAGCCGAGCCGCATCGTTGGCGGCAGCAATCGCATCGAAGTAGGTCGGGTAATCAACCCAGCCAGACTCGTCACGTTCGCCGCCTTTTAGGCGATCGAACACCGCAGCCGGAAGGTAGTGGCCATGATCTTCATCATCAGAAATCTCTGCTATAAACCAAGTCGAAATCCCATGACTGAACCCGTCCGGACTTGGTTTCTTGCCAGTCGAATGCGTGTAGCTGAATGCAGACCATCGGGCAGGATTCTTCAGCATGCCCATCGAATTAGCTCCTCGCCAGATCGATGAAAGTACAAACCGAGATCAACGCCATAATGCCGAACACGGCACCGAAAACAAACGATCCCCATTCGATCATCATCGAATTAGCTCCTGAATCCACCGATAAAATCGACCATCACGACGAACGCAATGCAGCCGATGCATCCCCAGCCGATCAGGCCGAGAAGTGACATCAGGCAAGAATCAGGACTCATCATCCATCTCCCTTCGCAGCCTTGGCAGCCGCATCCAAAGCAGCACGAGCCGCATCGGGATCGGCCTTGGCCCTATCGTTGTCTTCCGGCTTAGCATCGTTCCGGAACTTCGATCGATTAGCACGCAACAGAAACATCAGGAGTGCGTCCGAGTATCGCTTGACCGTGCCGACCTTCTCGCCTTGGTAATAGACCGGCTCATCGGTCCCATCCCTGGCACGCCGGATCGCTTCCTTTTCGAGTGTGTCGGTTGCCGTCTCGACAGCCTCATCCCAGTCCGATGCGAATTCCTTGTTGCGGTGATATTCGTTGTATGCCGTCTTCTTGTCGATCCCGGCAGCAATGGCAGCATGGCTGACGATGCCATTCGATTGCAGGTCAGCCAGAAAAGCAGGACGCCAATCACGCCTAGGCTTCGGGGTAGATTTCGTGGAAGCCATAGCCGATTCGCTCACACTGCCGTCTTCGGTCGCTGCTTGCTGTAGCCTGGTCGATTGATGATGTAATTGAACGACTTATCTTCAAAACCGATCCGCACTCGTCCTGACTGGCGTTCGGGAGGAAGGACGTGGATCACGAGACCAGCCCCGTTGTGTGCAACGCTAACCTTGGTCCCGCGAGTGTACCAGCCGTTGATTTCCGTCGGCTGAATCGTCGGCTCTTGGCCGATCTTGACTTCCGACAGGACCAACTTGGAATCGCCCGTCTCCGCATCCAGATCGACGACAGACAGAACCCAAATCGGATCTTTGGCGTTAGATGCTTTGATCTCGACAAAACCGTCTTTGGCAAAAGGCAGAACAAGCATGATATTCAATCCTTAGCGTTTTCCGCTTAGCTCCGACCTCAAACGAGCAACTTCACTCGCCAACTCGATTCGGGCTTTGCGTTCATCGGCCAACTCCTCCCACAATGAATCCTTGACCCTGTCGCTTCGGAGCTTCAACACTCCCAGCACGAACGGGCCAGCAATCGACAGGAACGACAGGATCGGGCCGTATGGAATTTGGCTGAACCATGCCGTTACGCCACCGGCAAATGAGACGAGCGAATAGCCTCCGAGATTAAATCTCGTGTGAGCATCCGAGATCGCATCACTTACCGTTGACATCTAGGCTACTCAGCAACAAACCAGCCGATTCGGTACAGGCTGTAATCGGACAGCCAGACAATTGCCGTCATAACGGCCAGTATCCAGATTGAACCGAGCGGACTGCCGACATTGATGACAGGAGTCACGATGTCGAATGCGAATCGGCAGCCAGCCCGGACCATGCTCACTTGGCAGGCTCGACAGTGACGACCGAACCCGGATTGCCAAGACTTGCCTTCCGCAGCGAAAGGACGAGATAGCTCAGCCCGAACGCAATCACGCCACTGACAGGCGAAGACGGGAAAATCTCGCTGGCATGGGTCGAGACGTAGTCAAGGAAGGCAACGCCGGCAGCGGCAAGAACGCCAACCATACCCGAGTTAACGACAGCCTTCTTCAGTTCGTCGAGATTGACCCAGTTCTTCGGCGATGAAACGATCGGCATTGCAGACCTTTCGATTGATGAACCTATTTGATGGCAACCGACGGGAGTTGAACCCGCAACCAGAACCTTGTCGGAACCGCTCTTCCAAATTGAGCTACGGTTGCCACTGGGCAGGTATCGGCGTTGCCCACGCCTTCCGTGCAAATGACCGTCTCTGGGATTTGAACCCAGATCCTATCTCCAACGCAGAGTTGCTTTGTCCGGTTAAGCTAAGACGGTCACGCCTCTGAGAGATGGATTCCCACCCGGGGACAGGACCGGCATGGGATCGTGTCGTGATGGAATTGCACCATCGACCCTAGGCTCTGGCTGCTGAGCTAACGACACGAGACGCAATGAGGATACAAACTCTCATCACGTGCTTTTGGTTGGCTGACGTGCCAATCAGACGACGACTTGACGCCAGCCGTAGGGATTGGCAATGACGTGCGTTCAAACGTCCCGGCCCATTGCGGATGAAGGCCCAACGAAGTATCAATACCCATCCTTGGGCCAACCCCTCGTAAGGTTGTATTGCAATCCACGCCGGGCAATTACGGCTGCCTCATTTAATGATGCGATACCACCCGCATCAACGTGAACCGTTTATTGGTGGGTCGTCGCGGGCGGCAATTGTCGCGACCTTTGCCGGCTGATAGTCAGCCGCCGCCGTGGTTAACCAGACCCGTAGCCGCATGATCCGCTGTGCATTGCCAGTTCGGATCGCCTATCAGTCAACTGGGACCGAATCGGCTTGCGGCAGTCGCCCTTGACGGGCTTGTTCGATTGCCTTTCGCATCCGATCGATTGCGTCGGTACGCTTCGGCCTGGACTCATCTTCCCAAGGACCAGGAACACCGATGGCTGGCGGGGGATGGTCCCGCAGCAACTTGGCCGCGAGACGTTCAAAGCCGCTTCGCTTGCACCCCGCACAGTACAACCATGATCGCTCTTTGATCAGGCCACTCGGCCCGCCGCAAATATTGCATCGCGACGGGTCTTGTGATTCGCGTTCCGGAGACCAGCCGACCTGAGACCCAAACAGAACCCCTTCGGCGTGCGGGATGTCAGGCTCAGGTTCGGCAAGTTCTGTCAGTTGGATTCGCTCGGCATCTTCGAGTTCGGAGAACCGCTTGAGCTTTGGACGCCCCATTATGCGGCTCCTCCGAAGTACATACGCCTTAGCTTGTCCCGTTCAATCTCGGGAATATCTAACAGCCGGTTGCGAACAGTCCCGTAAGAGACGCCATACTTGCTGGCAATCTGGCGTAGGCTTCGGCCGGCAAGTTGCTGGACAAACCACTCTTTGGTTCGCTCCCGATCAAGCTGTTCGGGAGTAATCTTCGACTTGCCCACCACAAACACCGCTTCGCCGTCTTTCCGTGCAAACATGGCCATTGTTCGTTGCCCCGCACTATGATAGAAGACTGTTAAAAATACCCCCGAGATATCTTAGCAAAGTGCTATAGGCTAAGCAATTAAAAAAATTACCGACTGTTAAATTCACCTTGGGCATTGCCCGTTGTAGCACTGGCTAGGTGATTGATAGCTGTAGGCCGCAACCGGATAGCTCGGCCAGTATTGCTCAGCCACAACATAGCCATCGGCGTTCTTCGCCCCGAACACCTGATAGCCTGGATAGCCGGCAAGCGGCCACCACTGGCGGGTAGGCACGTCGGTAGTTGGTTCAGGCTCGACGAAAGGGACTGGCGTTGGTTCCGGTTCAGGCTCGACACGAAAACCGCCGTCGTTACGCTGATCCGCGTCAGGTTCAGACGGTTTCGGCCGCTCACGCAAGACGGCAATCGTCATCGCCTCACGTCGCGAGCACGGCTGCATCAATCCGGCCTGATAAGCTTGGTAGATGAACTCCCTGTCGGCCGCATGCTGAGCTTGCAGGAATGCCGATCCAACCATTGCCGTCAGGCAGACGGCACAGAAAACATAAACGAATGCGTAGAAAGCCTTCATCATTTTGCCTCGCGTTCAGAGTAATGCCGACCTAGAAGGTTGCGCTTCCACTCGGGCCAACCGGACACTTCGCGGCTGGCCTCAATAAGATGCCTCTTGAATTTGGCATGAGGATCTTTGGGGTCGATTTTGTCCATCCTTCCGCTGTTCATGACTTGATCGATAGCAGCCCGCCTGTCGAGTCCCTTGCAATGGACGAGTGCCATCACATGGCCTCGTTCCCGCTCGTTGCACTGAAACCACCAGTCAAGACGGGCCGACTCTTTCGCAAGTCGTTCCCATGCCGTTTCGGCGTTATCCATGCTCATGACATGGCGTTCCGACGGGTGATAAGATCCTTCGCCTTGAACCCCGTCACGCCCGATGCCGACAGCAGTTCGACGTTCCCCTTGGACATAACCGCCGCCTCGTGATCGTCCCGAACCCAGAACGAATATTGCCGGCCGCTCTTGGTCGGAAATGGACGATAGCCAATGATCTCCTGTTGAACGTCGGCAGGCGGGGCACCGTAAATTGCACCGTGTGAATTGAGATACTCCCACCAGAAATGACCGTCCCAGTCCTCAATCCATCCCATGATGACGAGAGCATGGCCATAGGTGCCACTGCCTACGCCAGTCGTCCGGCCGTACTTGTCGCAAGCCGTATCCCATCCATACGGCCACCAGATGCCAGGATTGCACGGATAGCCGTTCAGGATTTGCTTCTGACGTGCCTTGCGGTCACGCTGGCCGATCGAAGCGAAGGCGACGATCTTCGACGACTTGGCAGACTCGTAAGCCTTGGCCGGCGGCTTCTGGTTGAGATATCGGTTCTCAGGCCGATACGGAGCGTCCGCCTCCAGTGCAAAGCCGACCTCATGGCCAGCACGGTAAACGCCCGAGATCGTACCGCCATCCTGACGCGATCCGCTCAGACCGTCACGCAGTCGGGTTTCGTACCAGCCAAACCATCGGGATAACTGATGCTCCTCGATGTTCTCGCCAGCCTCAACTGAGCACGTCGTCGAGATCTCTTGTGCGGATACGCCGGCATTGATGAAGCAAGATCCGACCGGCCCTTGATTTCTCGGCCATAGGAGACGAGACGACAGGCTGAACGCCTTTGGAATCGGCGTATCGTCAGCCTCAAACGGCGTCTTCAGTAATGGCATCACACCAGTAGCGAACCACGCATCACGCGATCGCTTCTCGTCGTCAGGATGCCATCCGGGAACAAACGGATCAGGCATTGAATCCCCCATTGTTGGCCTTGATCGCCAGCTCAATAATCGCCTTGGCATGATCCAAGACGATTGCGGTCAGGACATTCGGCGATGGATTCTGAACAGTCAGCGTGGCGAATGCATCACGCTTCTTTGTGGGATGCGGACGAACCCACTCGACTGGGCACCAATCATGCCCTTTGTGGGCATTTGTATTTTCAATAAGAATAGGCGAGACCGTCGTTCCGTCATGGGTTACGTATCTTCCTTCTTTCCACGGGCCTTCCTGCTCTTCCATGTACTCAACCCAGTCGCCGAACTCGAATTGCTGGCTCATCACTTCCCCCTGTAGCCTTTGAGGATCGACTTGAAGAACGCCTGATCGGCAGCAACCTGACTCGGGTTTGACTCGCTGTTGGCCACCGATCCGGCCCGACGATCCATCTCGTCGGCAATCGGGCGATAGGCCGTCTCAAGTGCCGTCTTGAACTTGTCACGCTGAATCCCGGCCAACTGTGCCGTGCTTGTCGCACTCGCCGTCGATGCGGTGTCGAACGCACCATCAGCGGCAGCGATCAGGGACAGTCGATATTGCTTGCCGAGATCAACGGCCACCGCGTCAACGGTAGGCTTGACCGGATCGGGTCCGCTCGGCTTCGGTGCGAATCGATCGTAGGCACCAAAACCGAGAACAACCGCAAGGGCCAGAACGCCGCCGTATTCTTTGAGGATCTTCAAGCGATCACCCCCTCAACTTGGAACGCCTGTGCCACGGCAGGATGGACGGATTCGGCCGTGCGGAACAGGTCAATCAGTTCGTCGAACTCAATAAGAACGTCTTCGCGAATCCATCTATTTCCAGTCGTCCTGAACCCGCTCAGCGTCGGATACAGGATCGGCCCGAACCGCCTTGCCAAAATCTCGACAGCGAATCTGACAAGAAATGGCAGGACGTAGCGAATCAACACAGGCCAGATCGCGGCGAGAGCAACACGTTTGACTGGGCCGACCTCGCCAAGAATCTCAGCCTTTGCGTTTTCTGCGGCCAGACTTACCGTCGGAGTGATCTTCTGTGCGTAGGATCTCGGACTCATGCAACCCCCAGGACGGATCTAAAAGACTATCGTTGTCCGAGGAAACGTCTTCCCCGGCGGCAAAGCGTGCAAGAGCTTCCTTGCTCGTGTACACGCGATGCCCCAACTTGACGGACTCAAGCTTCCTGCCGTTGGACCCGTACCAGATCCAGCGTCGAACCGTCATTTCCTTCGGCTTCGGGAAGCCTCGTTCGGCGAGGTATTCGCAGGCTTGGGAAACCGAGACGACCGTCTCAGTCCCTATGTCGATTGGCATTGTTCCGCCTCAACGCGGGCAATCTCTCGTGCAAGGTAATACTGGGCTTTTCGCAAGTCCTGCAACGTCGGCTGTGCGGTCTTCTTTCCGGCCCGGCAAACATACTTGAGCATGTTGCCGAGATTAAAACCGAATCCGAGTGCTTCTATGATATCGATGACTTCCAGCCCGGCGAGTTTGCCACCTAGTTGATAGTGGCTTGGCGAATTGACGGCATCGTCAGGCAACATTCAACTCCTTCCTGATCGTGTTCAGGCAACGATTAAGTACCACGCTCATCCATCCCTTTGTCAGCCCCTCTTCTCGTGCAATCTGAGGCATGCTTGTTGGTTCGTAACCGTTCAGTCCGTAGTACCTGGCGAAATACTCCCAGTGCTTCACGCCATTCCGGAGCCGCCTGCCCAGAAAGCTACTGACGGCATCGGAATCAATAGCGACCTGGGACGCATAGTCCGGACTGCCAGACAAATCAACAGGCTCTATCCTGTCTTCCGGGTCAATGTCAAGGGCGAGATTAACGGCATCTATCCGGCCCGGATCGTTTGCC
>ERZ724522.1255-NODE-1255-length-13980-cov-5.353321_pt1 | contig 13980 bp, 1 predicted proteins | sample MGYA00376055_ERZ724522 | MGnify/ENA primary metagenome ERZ724522 (study PRJEB28724, sample SAMN07190884) | wastewater metagenome | isolation source: effluent of sewage treatment plant in Hong Hong | place: Hong Kong | collected 2016-03-17 ... | reverse complement strand
ATCAAGAAATGTTTTTGGTTTATCTCCCGCTGATCAGGATCATATTTTAAGACGCGAAGCAAAGAAACTGGCGAGAGTACGGGCGGCTTACAGCGATCCGGCTACATTGGCTATGGCGCAAAACGCAAAGACAGAGACGGCTAGGCTCAGTGATCTGGAAAACAAAGATGCTGAGTTAAACAAAGTTCGCGCAAAAGTAGATGGCAGGTTAAATGTACCTGAATTCCAGGATCAACTCGTCAGGATGGCAGACAATGCCGGATGGGAGGAAATTGGTGGTCGCGTAATCATGCGCGATCTGGAAGGAAATGGCCGCATGACAGCGGTTGGAAGAACGCCCTGGGCGCCAAAAGAAGAGTGGTTTGTAGGCGGCCTTGGCAGTAAAGAGCAAATACAGACAGCCGTAAGAAAGGCCATAAATGGCGAAAAGCTGGGCGACAAACAGCGCCAGATAGTTGAATACATGCTTGATTTCGCTGGCGAAAACATCATTACAACAGCCCAGCGCAATTATGAGTATGATCAGTTCTTTGAAAAGCATGATATAAACGGCACCGGGAATATGACCGAAGCTGAAATGGACGAGTTCTTTAATTCTCCAGAGTTCATGCAGCCAATGAGTATTCTGTCCGGTGTAGGAATGCCGGAAGAAGGGAAGGTACTAAATCCAGAGCAGGAGGCGCTTGTTGAGTTCGTCCAAGATCACGCTGGAGATCCGGACGTTGCAGATGCGATTGCTGTTTTTGCAAGTTCCGCTTCGCAGCTGTCAGGCATGGATGGTTCACCAGAAACCATAAGCAAAGCATTTGAGGCAAAAGCCAGAGGCGACAATGAAAGACAACAGCAAGAACAGCCTATCAGCGAATCGGCGCAAGGCGAAAGCACGGGCGGCATTGGAAGGGGCGCTGAATGGGGTCAAACAACGCAAGGCGAGGGAATCCTCCAAAGCTACACCAGCGAAGAAATAGCGGCCAAGGAAAAGGCGGCGGCAGATGCGGCATCGAAAGCAGCTCAGGATGCCGCAAAAGCAGAGCAAAAGGCCCGTGCTGATGCAGAGCGCGGAGATTTTCAGCTAACAGGATCAGACAGGCCGGCTGATGTTGCTGCGGCAGCAGGGCAAAACGATTTGTTCGGTGCTGGTTCCAGAAAAAAAACTAATTCTCCAGAAATTAGTAGTTCACAGCAGACTAATCCGCCTGAAGAAGCTAAACCGGATGGCGAAATCCGGCAGGAGTCCGACGAAGATCAGCAAGACGCGCCCCTTGTAACCTACTGGGCGGATAGAGCGTCTGATCTGCATGATGTAGCGGTTGTGCTGCGCGACAAGATCAGCGACCAACCAAACAGCGATGGCGCTGTTGCTGAAATATCGCACGAAATGGTCAAGTTCCAGTTGATGACAATGGATCACAGCAAAGGACGCAGGCCGACACCAGAGCAATTCAAGGATATTGCTGATTCGCTTGAAGCCGTAATAAGCAAGTACACAGGAGGCCAAGACATTGATGGCCTTATTGAAAAGTACGGATCATTCGGCACAAAGGCATTACCAAAGCCAGTTAAAAAGAACGTGCTGGCAGAAGCCAAAGCGAAGAAGCAGGCCGAAGAAGCGGCAGCGCAACCAAAAGAAGATCAGGCAAATGACAACCCGATCATTCCGCCAGAGCCGAAAGAAGACGCCCCGCAGACCACAGAAGAGCCAAACCTTCTGGCGGCACGCGACATTATGGACAGGTACAAGAAGATTGTTGGAAACAAGGTGGCAGAAGGAAAGATCCGCAAGGAAATGCTTGCGCTGGCCAGCAAAACCGATCTGAATGAACATCCGAAAACCGCAATGGCTCTTGACATGCTTGCTACCCGCCTTGGTTACGATGGCGATATGGGATGGAAGGAGTCAGAAGTAAAGCCACAATCCGCTCCGGCTGTCGCAACAGCACCAGAGCATGTTGATCTTGAAGAGAATGCCGGTGTATCTGTTAAAGGAATGGACGACGAGGCGGCAAATCAGGCTCTTGTTGATGCGGCTGGCGATTCTGGTTCGGCTGTTATTTCACAAAATACCAAAGATAGACCAATGCGCGAACAGCGCCTGATCGCTTCAGGAGAGCAGCTGTATAGCGCAACAGGTAGAAAAATTTCTCCTGCCCCCAAGATAGATACCTCGTCAAAATTAAAATTGGCAGGATCCATAAAGCGCATGAATCAATGGCTTTATGACGAGGCTATGAAAGAGGCGGTTGAAACAGGCAGTGACTGGAATCAGACACTGATAAAAGGAATCTCGGTTAAAAGCCTGTCGCAGTCAGATAAGGACACGCTAAATCAAATTTTGTTTGGTGATGCCGATGGTGCTTCAGATAAGAATAGGAGTCCAGGAAACGGCCAGCCGGTTGATCCTCGCGGAAAATCAATACTGAAAGACATTTCCGCAGGCAAGGAAGAAGCGGACCATATTCCTGACGTCAGGAAAAAGGTCGAGGAAGATAAGCCTGCAATCCTGACGCTGAGCAAGGCCAAGTACATCGATGCCACAGCGAAAGAGCAGGGCATCAAGAAAGGATCGCCAGGATACGATGCTGCAATCAAGCGCCTTGAATCTGCCTATGACGAGGATCTGAACAAGGCTCTTGCTGCTCTCCCTTTCGACCAGTTTCACGATTGGAACGTGAAAGACGGAAGCAAATCAGAGGCCATGAACAGATCAGCCTGGGAAGCGTTACGCGAAGAGCATGGGATTACTGAGGCCAAGTCAGAATCAAGAGAAAGGAAAAAACCTGACTTTGATCCTGCTGTATTTGTCAAGATTGCGGCAGACAGCATAGACAAGCTGCGGCCACAAGACGTTGACAGGGTTTTGGCTGACGCCTATGCGCTTGGCAGGGATCAGCTTGGCGGCATGACTCAGTACATAATGGACTACAACGCCAAGCTGATGCCGCAAGTTGTAGAGTTCTTTGAAGAGGTCGCCGGATTTCTTGAAGACACCAATGACAAGCGAATCAAGCACTTCGTTGACGTTGGATTGCGCAGACGTAATGCCATTGATTTACGCGAATCCATTGCCAAAAACTTTGGAGAGGATCTTGCTGGCCTGCAATTACAGGGCGCTTCAGACAGGTACGCATTCTTCTTGCCTGATGCCAGCAATGAAGGAAAGGTTAGGGTAACTTATTTCGACAAGAATGGTCTTTCTGGCCACACTACCTACGACACATACGCCAAGGCATTAGACGAAGCAATACAGGACGGATACAGAACAGAATCGCAAGGGTCACTGGAGCGACTGTCAGAGCTTGATTCATTCAAAGCAGGCAACGAATGGGCGCATAAACTACAAGCCTTCCATGACGGCAAGATTACCTGGGCTGATTTTGTTGCAGGCAAAGATGCAAACGAAAAGCAGGCAGAAGCGAAAGACCCGCTAGGAGTAAGCGAAGAGCGCGAGCTTTCTGATTACATCGCATCCGATTACCGGAACGCCAGCAATTCGACAGCGATTGCCGGGACTGGTTGGGTTATGCACGACGACAGCATTAACAGCGCTGGGACAATTCAGCTTGTGTCTGCGTCGAGAAATGTTATCCGTGACATTAAATACGATCCAAAATCAGGAACAGATCACCGCAGGGCTATTGTGAGGGCTACTGTCTGGGCGCAGGAAAACCCTGACAAGTTCGAGGCCACAAAGGAAGAGCTTGTATCAAAGCCGGAGTTTGATCCGAAAATAGAATCGGAAGAGTCTTCGCTAGATCAAAAAGAAACCATCAAGGACTTTGGCGAGAAGATCGGCGGGGCCAGGAAGGACATGGAGATAAAGTCCAGCAAGAAAGTCGGCAAGAAATCATCAGATACAAGGCCTGCATGGGAGAGGCGATTTGAGATTGTAGAGGTTGCTGCCAGCAACAGGCCAGAAGAGGTTGGCCGCTGGTTTATCTACGATACCAAAAAGAAAGATTGGATGGGAAACCCAGTAAGAGTTGGGTCAAGAGAAGGGTTTGCGTCCAAGGAGACTGCTGAAAAAGCACTTCCGCTGGTAGCGGTGTCAGCAAAGCACAGGGTTGTACCGTCCAGAGAAGAGGGAAAATATGAAATCTGGCGCGACGTTAATGATCGCAAACGGGTCAAGGTTGTGGATATGCTATTCGACAGCCGAGAAGACGCCATGCGGTATATGGCAGGTCATGCGGTCGAAATAATCGAAACGAATACGACGTTTGGAGAGGCTGATCTTCCAAGGCCGCAGTACAAGAATCGAACAGGGATAGATCGCAGGGATCGTGATGTGAAGGATGTTGCATTCTCTGAAGTCTTCGGATTCAGGGGCGTCGAGTTCGGAAACTGGAACAATCAGGCAGATCGACAGGAGCTGCTGAATGATGCCTATGATGGTTTGCTGGATCTGGCTGATGTTATGGGTATTCCGCCAAAGGCCATTAGCCTTAACGGAGAGCTTGCCCTTGCGTTTGGGGCAAGAGGCCACGGGCTGAGTGGAGCAAGAGCGCACTATGAGCGAGAAAGGGTCGTTATCAATCTGACCAAGGAAAATGGGGCTGGCTCACTGGCCCACGAGTGGTTCCATGCGCTTGATCATTATTTTGCTCGGCAGGATGGTAGTGCATCAGCTGAATGGGTAGCACATGGCGACGGGACAAGAACGCTGAAGGCAAGCCAGAGTGTTGGGCAGGATTTCGCCAGCCACGGAACTCGCGGAAGCAGATCGGGAATGAGGGAAGAGCTGCGAAAAATCTATTCCGAGTTGATGACAACCATTTCAAGGAAAGCAGAGGCGTATGTTGAGGATACCGCAAGAGCGGATAACTTTGTTGGCAGGGCAAGGAAAGAGGTAAAAGATAGGCTTGACAGAATTCGTGCTGATCTTTCTACGCAAAAAGATCCGAAATACTGGAAGAGGAAAAACAGTCCGGCAACTACTGAGCAACTTGCAGAGTTCGATATGTTGTCAGATAAAATCATTGCAGGCGAGTTTCTTGAAACAACATATCAAGACAAAAGCGACGGGAAAAAACCAAAAAGGAGAGGATTTTCTCTGACAGGAATGCGACATACCAACGACGCACTTGAGCGGATTAACGCGATAATGAAGGAAGTGCGAGGAAGGCAGGGTTTTACGGCTGACGGAAAGGGAGAGCTTGATTACTTGCGTGAAACAATGCGGCATTATAGCCAAAGGATTAAGCAGCTGGCCGATGCACAAACAGGAACAGAAAAGACAAAGTTCACTGCTACCCAGTTTGCTATGGACGCAAGAGAGCTTGACCAGGGCCGTGGAGGTGACTACTGGACAACCCCGCATGAGATGGCGGCTAGAGCATTCCAGGGATTTGTTGAAGATAAGATGGCAGATAATGGAATCAAGACTCCATTTTTGAATTATGCGCCAGAGAACTACGGGATACTTACGCCGTGGGGGGCAAAACGTCCGTTCCCGCATGGGGAAGAGCGCAAGGCTATCAATCAAGTATTTGATAGGCTGGTATCGGCTATCAAGACCAGAGAAACAGGAACAGGCCTTGCCATTGAAGAGCCGAAGGATGTGCGTAGCATTGAGGATAGAAGGTTCTATGTGTCCGATGATGTATTGCGCAAAGAACACAAGGAAACCGAGGAATCCTATGGTGGTGAAGCTGCGTATCTGAAAGCAAAGGAATCTGGTAAGACCAAGCTGAATTTCCGGCAGTGGGTACAGGTGCGTACTCCACGGTTTAAGGAGTGGTTTGGGGATTGGGAAGGCGACCATGAAAATGCATCCAAAGTCGTCGATCCGCAAACAGGCGAGCCTTTGGTGGTGTATCACGGAACAGATGTTGATTTCTCTGCTTTTGATAAATCGAAAATTAAAAGCCGGTTCCCGTATAGCTTTGGCTTCCACTTCACAGACAGAGTTAGCGAAGCTGATGCATACTCTTCAGGCATTGACCAGAAAAACATGATGCCAGGCGGGATAACAATGCCTGTTTTCATAAGCGCCAAAAACCCGCTTACAATCAAAACAGAGTATTTAACCGCTTCAATGGAGGCGGATTTTAACCGTGCTGAAATTATCTCTAAGCTGGTTGAATCTAATAGGGATGGCAATCCATACGACGCAGTAATTATCAGCAGAGATAGGGGCGATGAATGGGATGGTCGCAATGTTGTTGTTTTTAATTCCACACAAATAAAATCATCCATAGGAAACAGCGGAGATTATGGGCGCGATACTGGAAACATTGTTTCTGAGCGCAAGCGCCAGGCCGATCTGTTTCGCAAGCGGCCAGGAAAGACAAAGGGCAGGCTTGGAGAGGATGTGCAGGCAGATCTTTTTGACGATTCAGCGCCTAAAGAGATTGCCCCTGTTCAGGCCCGTGAAAACTTCTTTGTTAGGTATCAGTCCGTTCCTGTTGGTCAATTGCGCGTTGGGATCAAGACGATAAGCGGCCCTGAAGATGCTGCGCATGCGGTTTCTAGTATTCGCAAGCACGCACAGGAAACCATGATGGCCATTGTGGTGAACAAGGGAGGGGACATTCTTTCTGTCATCAGGCATTCCAAGGGAATCAAGGATGCATCTAATGTAAGCCCGATTGAGCTTGTTGCCGCTGCTGTTAATGTTCCTGATGCTGCAGGCGTATGGCTTGCGCACAATCACCCGTCAGGAATTGTTGATCCGTCGGAATCTGACGAGAGGATAACAAAGAAAATTGTAAGCGTTGCGGAAGGTACTGGCGTTCAGGTTCTTGGCCATGTAATTGTTGGTCATGGGAATGATGCTGTTGCCTTTGATGCGACTGACACGAAGAACCAGTATAGATTCAAAATAAAGCCAATGGTGCGCAGGCATTCTGTTGATGTAACAGAAAGGGTTATCCGTAAGGTTCTTCCCAGTGTTAAATCAAGGATTGAAGTGATCAATTCTATTGGCGCGAGAGCGTTAGTTAAATCAATAGAGCCGACTAATGCAGTTATATTGCTGAATACACAGAATCATCATATTGGAACTGTTGCGATGACTGCCGACGAGATGCTAAATCTCAGAGATGGTATCCAAGTTGACAGGCTTATGAAGGCTCTGGACGCTACAAATGCTGCCGCAGTTATCATAAAAAGCGAAGGAAGTGCGGAAATACTAAATACAAGTAGCTTTTTTGCAAATAAGATGACAAGAGTTCTGGATGCTTTTGTTGTCGATGCAAACAACAATGTTATTAAAGAGTATTTTGGTGAGGTTCCAGAAGGGCAAACATTCTATCGTCGGTCATCAGAGAATGGAATTCATAATGGCATTTCCAGAAATGAAGCAATGGATGTTATCAGGGAGTTCAGGCGAAAGTACAAAGGAATTGCTGATCTAAGATTCCGTGTATACGAAACAAAAGAACAGGCTTATGGAAAAGAGGCGCTGAAGAGAGCAAGCCTTGATAACCAAAAAATATCTGGTGGTTATAAATCAGGAGGAATGCATGTAATTCTTGAAGACATTGCGGATGCTGGTGAATTGTTGGCAACATTGCGGCATGAAGCATGGGCGCACTATGGATTCGATCTTATTCCGCCACTTCGTAAGCGCGGAGTTTTGCGTAAACTTGCAGATGATATAAAAGGAAATTCAGACCTTAATGGAATTTACGAGAAGATCCGCCGGCAATACAGGGACAACAAAGGAAACGTGCCGTCTGAAGATGTGATTCTGGAAGAGGTTGTGGCAAGCATTGCCGAGTTATACGGGGATCATATTGACGACAGGGCAATGGAAAGCAATCTTCGCGCAGTTGTTCGTAAGATCATCGACGCTATTGCCGACATGCTACGGTCTGTAGGACTAATCGGGCAGAAGGATGGAATGCAGTCCGTACTAGATCACCTTATTGGCCGCGCTCGGTACATGCGTGAAGGTGGCCGATCTATATATGGAGGCGCTGATAATGGATTTGAGTCTAGGAATGGCCGTCAGTCGTGGTACTACTCGGCACTGAAGGAAGCCGCTGCCGATATGAAGCAGGAAAAGGGATCACCGGAACAGATGCTGGCAATGCTTTCGAGAGTTCCTGGCGTTAAGCCTGCCGAGATCGAGGCCACTGGCCTGAAAGAGTTTATGCAACTACAGGGAAAATCCGTAACCAAGCAGCAGATCATGGATTACTTGCAGGGCAATGGCGTACAGGTTCAGGAAACAGTGCTGGGCGCAGGGAATGAGCCAACGCTACCCGATGGGTGGGAGGTAAAGTTTGATCAAGAGCAGGGGCTGTGGGTTGTTCTGGATCAAGATGGCGACGAGATGGGAAGCGGGCTGTATAAATCTGACGCAATGGATATGGCGATGGATGACGATTATCTCTCCGATAATCCTGAATATGCCGGGGATACAAAGTACGGAAAACACGTTTTACCTGGCGGTGAAAACTACCGTGAGCTGCTGCTGACGCTGCCAAGCCAATTCAAGCCGCAGGCTGAGTTTTCATTTGCACAGGCATCTGATTCTATTACCGATGGCAAGCCTGTTGAGATTAGAAGGAATGGATCATTTTACAAAAATGCCACCAGCCAGTTTGCGCTTGAGCAGGTTAGAAATGAAGATGGCATTACGTTTCACTCCTACCCAGAAGAAAAGCAAGTCGCCAGCTTCCGCTCAAACCACTACGACCAGCCCAATATCCTGGCGCATGTTCGTTTCAACGAGCGCACTGATGCTGATGGAAAGCGCGTGCTGTTCCTTGAAGAGCTGCAGTCTGATTGGGCGCAACAAGGCAGGAAACGCGGATTTAAGGGTGATGCAGAACAAGTATTCAACGCTGAGAAATCGCGGCTTCTTGAGAAATACAAGACAGATTCTCTGCAAGACGTTAGGCGCATAGCTGATCCAGCTGAGCTGCAAAAAATGGATGCAGCATACTCTGAATGGCAACAGGAAAAACACGAAACTATTAAGCCGCCTTCCGCCCCATTCGTCACCAGCACAGACGCATGGGTGGGCTTATCCATGAAGCGCATGATTTCCTATGCAGCCGAGAATGGCTTTGACCGTATTGCGTGGACGACTGGCGAGCAGCAGGCTGATCGGTATGACCTGAGTAAGCAGGTAAAGGAAATTGATGTTGAGCGATATGATCTAAAAGGAATCGGCCCTGTTGCAGATATTCGTGCTATTGGCCTTGATGGAAGACAAATATCAAGCGAAGACGCTGTTGAACATAAACGCGCTGTTGAAATTGTTGGCAAGGAGCTTGCAGACAAGATATTTGCTCAAGAGCCAGAAACAAGGAAACAGTATGCGGGAGATGATCTAAAAGTCGGCGGCGAAGGAATGAAGGCGTTTTACGACAAGATAGTGCCGAAGGTTGCCAAGGAAGTCACGAAGAAGATGGGGGGGCAGCTTCGATATGTAAATATCAGCGTTGGAGAGATACTTCCGAATGAGTACAGGGTTTTGTGGGCAGACGGATCAGAGATTGACTCGACTCGGCGCTATGAAACACGCCAAGAGGCGCAAGATGCCGCTGATTCGTGGACAGAGCAGACAGGTGATGAAACAACGATCAAGGAGATTGGCGGTTCCGCAGCCAAAGACGCTTCACGGCAGCCAGGCTTTGACATCACTCCAGAAATGCGCAGCGCCGTTGAGTCTGGATTACCGTTGTTCAGAATAGGAGAAACATCTGTTCAAGCGGAGCAGTCGCCATTGTTCAAAACCCGTACCGCTGATCAGGTTGGGGCCATCAGCAAAGAAAAAGCCGATGAAGCACTGAAGGTTGATGCAACCGCGCAGAAAATCCTTGCCAAAGGAAACGTGATAAAAAATGGCGATCTTGTTGGTGTTCGCCTGAATATCAATGTTCTTAACCGTACTGGAGTTCCGGTTCAGTCAGTCCATAAAGGCGGCGAAGGTATCCGCAAGAAAATGGATAAGCCGGGCAACCAGAGCGGATTTTATAATGGCGAAGTGCTGACCTATGCTCCCTATGCTGTACTGAAGAATGCATACTTCACTGTTCATCAGCCAATGCGCGAGAAGATTGCATCAGGATCCAGCAGCAAAACGCCAATGGCATCGGCAGATGGCGAGTGGATCAATACTGATAGCCCGTCATTCGATGGTGTTCTGGCCAGGTTTAACCCACACGGCGAGCATTTGTTCATTGATCAAAAGGGCCGCGCTGTTAAACGGGCAGAAGAAGCGACGATCATGGGGCATCGTGCGTACCTTCGTGGCGAGATCGAGTATTACCAGCCTGGCGAAGCGCCAGCAAAGGCAGGCGACTCTGCAACAAATGTAACATTCTATGATCCGCAGCAGCCGCCAGAGCAGCTTGATGATCTGTTCTTTCGTCGTGCGTCTGAAGGTGATGCATCGGCAGTAGATGTTCTGAAAACGCATATTCAGGATCGGCTGCAGCCAAGCCTTAATACGTTCAACTGGTGGCATAAATCAGTAGGAACACAATTCCACAAGGCATGGAAGGATAAGGATTACAAAAAAGTTTTTGACAAGGCGCAGAATTACCTGAATGACACCAGCCGCTTTGCTATGGAGTCTGCTGATCTTGCGCCCGGTCTTTTGCCAAAGGTTGATTCATTTGCCGACATAATGAAGTCCACAGGAGCAAGCCGAGCTGACATCGAGAAGATAGCGGATCCTATTTACACCGGCACGCTTGATGACAAGAAAGTTTACACAAACCAAGAGCTGTCAGAGAGGTTTGGCCTGAATGATCGGCAGCGCGCTCTATACAGGGAATTTCGCAAAGCAATAAATCACAGTCTTGATTCTATGGTGGCCAGCGAGATCGCCAAAGAGATCAAAGATGATCATAGTCTTCACGGACTGGTAATGACGGCAAAATACCGTCCAGAAAGAGCGCTTGAACAGGTTGTTGATGTACTGGACGCAAGGGCCGAAGAGCTTGAAAGCATTGTTAAGCAAATGGAAGATGGAAAAGCCCCTGCTGCTGAAGTCAAGCCATATAAGATTGCAGCAACGGAGGCCAGAAAAACACTGCAGTCAGTTAGAGACAAGCTGGAGCGCTTGGCGAAAATGAAAAATGAAGGCTATGCGCCACTGATGCGGTTCGGGAAATATACCGTAACGGTTACCAATATCCGTGGTGAAATCGAGTATTTCGGAATGTTTGAAAAGCAGTCCGATGCACGGGCGATGGAGCGATCAATGTCTGAGGAGTATGGCATTGATGCACAGGTATCAGCTGGGGTAATGAGCCAGGAGGCCTACAAGCTATATGCCGGGATGAGTCCTGACACACTTGAGCTATTTGGATCTTCAATTGGATTCGACAAATCTCAGAGTGATATTTTTCAGGATTACTTGCGCATGTCTCGCAATAATCGCAGTGCGCTGAAACGCCTGATTCGCCGCAAGGGAACAGCCGGCTTTAGCAAGGATGTAACCAGATCGCTTGCCAGCTTTATCACCAGCAATGCAAGGCAGGCATCAAGTAACTGGCACCTTGGAGAAATGGATGAAACTATTGAGCAGATCAGGCTTAATAAAAAGGAAAAGGGCGATGTAATCGATGAGGCAGTGAAGCTCCGTGATTATCTTCGCAATCCAAAGGATGAGGCCGCAGCTGTCCGTAATTTGCTTTTTATCAACTACATTGGCGGATCACTTGCGTCAGCGCTGACAAATATGACGCAGCCAATAACCATGACGTGGCCGTATCTAGCGCAGTTTGGTAATGCAACAAAGCATCTTCTTGCGGCACAAAAGATCGGGTTCGGAAGCAAGGCAGATGGCGATCTTGGCAAGGCAATGGAGCGTGCAACTGATGAAGGTACACTGGCCCCGCATGAGGTATACCAGCTACACAGCGAGGCAATTCGCAATCTCGGTAGCAATATATACATCAGAAAGGCAATAACTGCATGGGGGCGTCCGTTTGCCCTTGCTGAGACATACAACCGGAGGCTTACATTTGCAGCCGCCTACAATATGGCAAAGGAAAATCCGTCCATATTGAAACAGGCAAGGTCTGCATCGCCGTACTCTTTCGCCGTGAAAGCAGTACAGGAGACACAGGGAATCTATAACAAGGGCAATCGTCCTAATTGGGCGCGTGGCGCTCTTGGCGCGACTGTTTTTACGTTCAAACAGTACAGCATTAGCTACCTTGAGTTCCTGCAAAGACTGCCGCGCAAGCAGCAGTTACAGGCAATTGGGATTCTGTTCCTTCTGGCGGGAATCAACGGCCTGCCCTTTGGCGATGACATTGAAGACCTGATTGATACCATTGCGCAAATGATGGGATATAACCTTCATTCCCGCAGCAAGTTGAGGGAGCTGGCAATTGATACGCTTGGCGAGACGGCAGGTGATTTCATTGTAAATGGCGCATCTAGCCTTCCTGGTTCTCCAATTGACGTTCAGGCCAGGATGGGCCTTGGTAATTTGATACCCGGAACAGGGATACTGAAACGCTCTACAGCTGACAAAACTCGCGATGTTGCAGAGGCAGTTGGCCCGGCTGGGGGGATGGCCATGAGCATAGGACATGGAATCGGAAGTCTTATGCAGGGTGATATTGGATCTGCTGCTATGGCTGCTGCGCCGAATGCCGCAAAAAATGCGGTTTCTGGTGGAAAGATATGGGCAACAGGACAGTATCGTGACCAAAGCGGGAGACTGATAGCGAAGGATGTCGGAGCAATAGATGGAATCTGGAAAATGATTGGCTTCAGTCCGTCATCGATAGCCAAGGAGAGCAGGGTGGTATCTGGTGAGCGCCAGCGCATTGCTCTGGCCAGGGATGTCGAGTCAAAGATTGCCGACAGGTGGGCAGAGGCCATTGTTGAGCAAGATGCGGATAAACTTTCCGAGTCTAAGATGGCGCTTGCAGACTGGAATGAAAAGAATCCAGATACTCCAATTCGGATAACGCTCCCGCAGATCCGTCAGAGGGTAAGGGCTATGGGAATGGATCGCAGAGAGAGACTGGTTAAGTCTGCGCCGAAGGAGTTGCGAGGAATGCTTCAATAAGAATGGTGTTATTGGCCGAATGGATCTTGGCCATTAACCGAAAAAGTCCGGATCCCGACCGAAAAAGTCCGGATCCCGACCGAAAAAGTCCGGATCCCGACCGAAAAAGTCGAGGTCTGGATTAAGTTTTTCGCAGTATTTACGCACAATGTCTGTATCGCCCAGGATTTAGTAAACAGTCCCGAGCTTCAAAAAATACGCCTTCTCGAACTGCACAGGGAAAAGGCCGCCATTGCCCTGCTGTCCTAGTTTGTCCCGGTTTTGTCCGGTAAGTGAATGCCAACCTACAAGTACTTGCAAATTGGTGGGCACGAGAAGACTCGAACTTCCGACCCCCACCATGTCAAGGTGGGCGGGACAACGCTGCATCTACATAATTTTTCTGCCTTTCATGGGTGTTTTCAGGGACAAAGATCCAGCGCCAAAGTAATGTCAGTCCACTGCTCAACATGACCAGCCTGATAGTGGGCCGTCATGCTTTCGTCGGTGTGGGCCATGAGCTGTTGCACCAGCTTTCGATCATGCCGCTGGCCGTACAGGTGTGCAGACAATGCGCGGACTTCGTGGAACGTGACCCCTTCAATTCCGCAGTGCTTTGCCGCTTCGCGGAAAGCCCTGCTGATCTGTGACGGAGACACCTGGCCAATGTGATCCTTCTGCCCCGGTCGGCGCTTGCCCATGCTGTCACTTCAATTGCTTTCCAGAGCGGCCTTCCTCCAGCAATCCGTATCTGATTTGGGAATCCATCCCGTCTTGCGATATTTGACATGATGTACTCACGAGAAAGCCCCAGGTATCTCGCAACATCAAGACTATCCCACAGCTGCCTATCAACTGGAGCAGGCGGCGGACGCAGCGCATCTATCAGCATTTGCAGATTTGATAGTGTTTCTGTCTCGCCCATTTTCTACCTCATTGATTTTCCTGCTATCTGGCCGGATGTTATTTATCATCCGGCAGATTATTTGTCATTTTTGACGTATAAATAT
>ERZ724522.1252-NODE-1252-length-14005-cov-5.451900_pt1 | contig 14005 bp, 15 predicted proteins | sample MGYA00376055_ERZ724522 | MGnify/ENA primary metagenome ERZ724522 (study PRJEB28724, sample SAMN07190884) | wastewater metagenome | isolation source: effluent of sewage treatment plant in Hong Hong | place: Hong Kong | collected 2016-03-17 ... | reverse complement strand
GCCCACGTCGCCGAGGAGGCCCACTGGCGGCGCTACCTCGACCTCATCGCCCAAGCCCTCCGCTCGGGCCAGGGCCACGCGCTACGCGGCCGTCGGAGCGGCAAGGTCTTCTCGGCGATCGACGCCCCCGACGACCCGACGCTCTGGGGCTGGCGCACCCGGAAGTCGACCACCGCGACGAACGAGGAGCCTCGCACCACCGTCGCCGTCGAGTCCCAGGGCCTCCCCATCGCCTACCTGCACGACGAGAAGCCCGGCCTCGTGCTCCTCGCCCCAGGCCCGTCGCTCCGCCTCGTGCTCGACCTCGCGCGCGACGAGGGGCGACCGCTCCACCTGGACGTCTCCGCGCTCGCCCGGGAGCTCCTCGCCGCCGGCGTCCTCGCCGACGTGTCGAAGGGACGCGCCGTCGGGCGGAAGAAGTGGAGCTGGGGGTCGGGGGACGTGGAGGGCTTCGAACTCCGCGTCGCGGCCCTCTGGGGCGACGACGAACCCCCCGCCGACCGCGAACCTGGCGAGGAAGGCTGACCCGATGCCCTGCGGGATCGACGGTTTTCCGGGCGTTTCGTCGGCACGTCGGGTCAGTCGGGTCAGACCCCTCCGACCCCGCATTCTGTCGGCGAAACAAGCTGTTTTCGCACGTCGGGTCAGCGGGTCAGCCCAAACAGCATGTACCCATATACGCGGGAGAGAAATAAAAACGTGTCCTCACGTCACCACCGCAAACAGTGCTTCGCGTGGCGCGCGAGGCTCCCGATGAACGCCACCCTCCATCCCGACCGCTGGCCCGCGTTGACGCCCGCCAACGACGACGCGGTGGACGACGTCCCCAACGGCCTTCGCACGGTTTGCCGTGGACCTGCGGGTGGCGGCGTGACGTTCTTTTTTCTGGCTCGCGCGTGTGTACGTAACGCTCGGAAGGGTGACCCGATGACCCGATGTGCGTTTCCGTCGGTAAAACAGCGCCGCATCTCGGGTCTTGTCTTCCTGACCCGAGATGACCCGAGAAGAGAGAGAAGAGGGGGAAACCGCTTGTTTCGCTGTGAAAATCTCGGGTCAGGATCGCGGGGCATGGTCGGTACCGACTGGCCCGACGACGCTGTGACGATGGCGACGGAAGGCACTCCTGGCTTCGTCCCCGGCCCCGCCGCGACGCACTACACTGCATCACCCGCGCGAGGAGCGCGCTGACATGCCACGAGCACGCAGCCAGAAGCCCATCGCCCCCTCACCCCGGACGCAGACCCGCATCGAGCGCGTCGAGGAGCTGCTCGTGCAGGGCACACGCACGATGACGCTCGTCGCGACGGTGATGGCCGAGCACGAGGTGTCGGAGCGCCAGGTGCTCGACGACGTGGCGAAGGTGCGCGAGCGGTGGGCCGCGGAGAGCGCAGCCGATCGCCCCCAGAAGCGCGCGGAGATGCTCGCGCAGGTGGAAGACCTCTACGGCCGCTGCCTCGCTGACAACGACCGGAAGGTGGCCGTGCAGACGCTGCAGCTCAAGGCGGACCTCCACGGCCTGCGTGTGCGCCCGATGCCGGCCTTGGTGGCGCCGGGCGCGAAGGCGAAGGACATCGACGCATGGCTGTCCGACGCGCTGGGGTTTGGCGCCGGGGCGGGCCCGGAGGGCGAGAGCGACGGACGATGATCGCCACGGACCTGTGTCTTCGACACCCACCGTCGCCGTTCAGAGATCGCGTAGGTTGGGTATCCCGCGTGCCAGCCCCGGAGATGGGATGCCACTGGTTCTTCTGGTGCTGCCGTCCCTGCGTCGAGTGCGGATTGTTCACATGCAACGACAACCTTCTCTGCCGCGAGTGCGACCTTGACGTGTTGATGGACGTGACGCCGCGGGAGGAAATCGAGACGAAGCGCGCCGCGGCCATAGCGCCATTCGGCTTGTGCTCGGTGCGTGCCACGTGAGCGACCCGGTCTCTCCTAAGAACAACCCGTCTCGCGAGCTGGCCTTGCGGCTCCACGACGACCCGGTCTTCTTCGCTGAGAAGGTGCTCGGCCTGCGCTGTTGGTCGCGACAGGCGGAGCTGCTGCGCGCCGTGGCCGCGCACCCCCGCGTCGCGGTGCGCTCCGGTCACAAGGTGTCAAAGAGCACCAGCCTCGGCGCGCTGGCGCTGTGGTGGGTGATGACCCGCGTGCGCGGCACCGTGGTGATGTCCGCCACGGCTGGGCACCAGATCACGGACACGCTGTGGCCTGAGCTGGTGCGGCTGTACGAGCACGCCCCCGCGCCCCTCGGCGGCGTGCTCTCGAAGGACTACCACCGCGGGCTCACCTTCAGCGGCGGGCGGCGCGTGTTCGGGAAGAAGGTGGAGGACAGCACGCCGGAGGCGTTCGCTGGCATCTCGTCGCCCAACCTCATGTACGTGATCGACGAGGCGAGCGGCTTCCCTGACGCGCTCTACGAGGCCGCGCGCGGCAACCTCGCCGGCGGCGGGAAGCTCGTCACGACCAGCAACCCGACGCGCATCGGCGGCTGGTACTACGAGGCATTCCACGGGCGCCGCGCGGGCTGGTGTGCGCTTCACATCGACTCCCGCGAGTCGCCCAACATCACCGGCCGAGAGCCCTCCATCCCGGGCCTCGCGACCGCGCAGTGGGAGCGCGACATGGCCCGCGACTTCGGGGAGGACTCGCCCGCCTACGCCGTGCGCGTGAAGGGTGACTTTCCTCGCACGGGCGACTGCAACGTCAACGGCCTTGAGCTCGTCGAGGCCGCACAGGCTCGCGCCGCACAGGGCGACATCGCCGACTGCGACGGCGATCTTCGGTTGGGCGTCGACGTGGGCCGCACCGGCGACGATCCCAGCGTCATTGCCCCGGTTCGCGGTCGGCGCTGCCTTCCGCTGCGGCAGAAGGCAGGGCAGGAGGGCGACGTCATCGCGGGGTGGGTGGTAGATGTGGCGCGTGAGCTCCGGCGCGACGCCGACGAACGCCCGCTGGTGCGCGTGGACGTGATCGGCGTCGGGGCCAGCGTCTACGACCACCTGAAGCACAACCCTGAGCTGCGCGTGCAGGCCGTCAACGTGGCGACGTCTCCCAACGACGGCACCCGATACGTGAAGCGCCGCGACGAGCTGTGGTTCGCAGGCCGTGACTTCCTTCGCGACGGCGCCATCCCCGACGACGCCGAACTCCACGGCGAACTCACCGCAGCCCGGTACTCCTTCGACCCGCGCGGTCGGTACGTCGTCGAGGACAAGGACGAGATGAAGAAGCGCCTGAAGAGGTCGCCCAACAAGGCTGACGCGCTCAACCTTGCGGTGAGCGGCGACGCGTCACCCGGTCTCGACGAGGCCCAGGTGGAGGACTTCTCCGCGCTGCTGCCCCGGGCGGAGTAGCGGCACACTTCGGCACAGTGGTAGCGTCGCAGGGCATGAGCATCCTCGACGCCGTTCGTTCGTTCTTCGTGCGCGGCTCGCCGCTGCTGGGCGCGGCCATCGTCCCGCCGCTCCCGATCCCAGAGACGGGCGAGGACTTCGCGGAAGCTGGCGTGCCGTCGCTCCTGTCGCCCGCGCAGGTGTCGTTCGACGTGGCGCGCCAGATCCTGCACGAGCACGAGCGCGGCGAGTTCGGGCTGTCCGCGGCGCTGGCCCGCGTCGCGACGCGCAACGCCGACGTGGCCGGGGCGCTCAACCAGCGGCTCCTCACGCTCTTCGGTCGCGACCACTGCATCGAGGCCGCGACAGACACCGCTGCTGGCGAGCGGTACGCGCGCGACCTGGCTGCGCGCTTCCGCACGATGGTCCCCACCGCGGCCGAGGCCGACATGATCCGTGACGGGGTGATGCTCGGGGCGAGCGCAGGGCAGCTTGTGTGGACCTACGACGAGTCGCGCGGCGAGCTTCTTCCCGTGCTCGATCCGTGGCCCTCTGAGCATCTGTCGTACGACGAGTGGGACGGGCACTGGTACGCGATGACGCGCAGCGCGCGGGTGAAGATCACGCCGGGTGACGGCCGCTGGGTGCTGCACACGCCGTGGTCGCCGCGCAGGCCCTACTTCTACGGCGCGATCCGCAACATCGCCGAGTGGGTGCTCAGGGACGACAACGCGGCGAAGGCCTACAGCCGCTTCGTCGAGCTCCACGGCAACGGCATCCTGAAGGCGTACACGCCCAGCGGTGCGCGTGGATCGCCCGAGTACAACGCGTTCATCTCGTCGCTGCGCAACATGGGCCGTTCGCCCGTCGTCCCCTTGCCGCGCTCGAAAGACCCTGACGCGGGCTACGACCTCGAGTTGGAGACCATGGCGGCTGAGGTGTCGAAGGTCTTCACGGAGATGCTGCGCATTGCTGGCGGGCGTGTGCGCCTGGCCATCCTCGGGCAAGACCTCACGTCGCAGAACAACAAGGTCGGCACGAACGCCAGCAGCGACACCGGCATGGCCGTCTCCGCGCTGGTGAGCGCAGCCGACGCCGCGGCGTGGGCGGAGACGCTGCACGCGCAGGTGATCCGGCCATGGGCGCAGTACCGGGGGCGCATCGACCTCGCCCCGGCCGCCTACTACGACACCGAGGATGACGGCGACGCGAAGGTCGAGGCCGAAGCTGCGAAGACGGCCGCGGAGGCCCTCACGGGATGGCGCGCGCTCCTCGCTGCCCAGGGCCGCGATGTGGACGCGGTAGCCGCCGCGGAGCGGTGGGGCGTGCCTCTGCTGGCTCCTGACGTCCAGAACGCCACCGGCCGGGCGCCTTCGCGCCTCGTGATCCGATCCGCTGGGCGCCGCCGCGTCGCCATCGCAGCCTGACTGCCCCCCTCTTGCGGTTCTGTGCCAACGTGTGCCACCCTTCCGGTGCACATGCCGACCGCTGAGCGCTCCCGACCAGATCCCACGCCCGGACAGCCCCAGCGGCGCGCCGCTGGCGTTCGCGCCGTCGACAAGAAGGCGCGCACCATCGAGGTGGTCGCGTCGACGGAGACACTGGACGCCCACGGCACGATCCTCCTCCAGGACTGGAACCTTGACCGCTACGCGCGCAACCCCGTGGTGCTCTGGGCCCACGACTGCGACGAGGTTCCGATCGGCCGCGGCGCTGCGCGCGTCGAAGACAACCAGCTCGTCGTCACCATCGAATTCGCCCCCGCCAACATCAACCCCTTCGCCGAGACCGTCTTCCAGCACTACGCCGCCGAGTTCCTTCGCGCGGTGAGCGTCGGCTTCGACTTCAAGTCGTACCGCTGGGAGATGCGCAACGAGGTCGAGGTGCTGGTGTTGTCTGGGCTGGAGCTGTTCGAACTGTCCTGCGTGCCGGTGGGGAGCAACCCCGACGCGCTGGCCCGCGCCATGGCGGCGCGGAGCAACCCCGGGCTCGCGAAGCCCACGGAGACCGACACCATGACCGAAGAAGAGCGGAAGCTCCTGGCGTTCGCGGCCCGCGCGCTCGAACTGCTGGGAGCGAAGGACACGGCGACGGGTGAGGCCACCCTCCGCGGTGTTCTCGACAACGCCAGGACGCACGAGGTCACGACCGCGCAGCTCGCGCAGTCCCGCGCGAAGCTCGCGGAGCTCACCCGCGGCGCCGCCGTCGAGACGGCCATCCGTGAGGGCCGTCTCCCGCCGCGCGCGGAGTGGACCGACGAGCAGTCGTCGTACCTCGCGAGCCTCGACGCGCTCCCGCCCGCCGAGGGCCAGCGTTCGCCCCTCGACGCGTACCTCCGCACCCTCACGCCGCGCGCCCCCACGGGCCCGAAGCACCAGCCCGAGGGCGGGGCCAACGGCGGCGAGCCCCCGCCGCGCTCGCTCCTCGGCACCATGCTCGGCGACGAGAGTCGGGCTGCCCCCCACCTGGCGCGCGCACGCGCCGAGAAGCGCCACCGCGGTGGCGAGAAGGTGAACTGAACCCATGACCGCGATGGCCGCAGACCGCGACCCGGGCCTCCGCAGCGGCGGAGCGAAGCCAGATTTCTTCCCCGTCGACCTCCCCGTCGCCGCGTCCGTCACCTGCTACACGGGTGCGATCGCCGCGGTGGACACCTCGGGCAACGCCCGCCCGGGGCGCGCGTCGACCTCCGACAAGATCCTCGGCGTGTTCACGCGGCGCGTCGACAACAGCAGCGGCACCGCAGGCGCGAAGCGCACGCTGGGCATCCGCCGCGGTGTCTTCAGCTTCAAGAACGCGAGCGGTGACGCCCTCACGGCCGCGAACATCGGCGGCAACGCCTACGTCCACGACGACCAGACCTTCGGGGCCTCGGCGGGCGGCGCTCGCGTCGCGGGCGGCACCTTCGTCGGCTTCGACCCCGACATCTCCGGCAACGTGCTCGTGCAGGTGGGCTGACCATGGACCTGACCAACGCCACGCTCGAATCCCTCGACACCGAGGTCACCGCATCCGTCTACGCCGGCGAGGCCGCCGCGGAGACCTGGTACCAGGAGGTCTCGATGGACCTCCCGTCGAACACGCGCAGCAACACGCTCGCAATGGCCGTCGACCCGACGATGCCGCGGGAGTGGGACCGCGGCACGCCGCGCGTCATCCACTACGTGCAGAAGGGGACGCACGAGATCGTCAACGTCGACTGGGAGAAGACGATGGGTGTCCATCGTCACGACCTGGAAGACGACATCAACACGGGCACCGTGACGCGGCAGCTCATTCAGGACGGCTTCGCGACGGGTGGCAAGTTCGCGATGCACAAGGACGTGCTCGCGGCGGCCGTGCTCATCCAGAACCCCACGTGCGTGGACGGGAAGACGCTCTTCCACCAGACGCACAACATCAACCCCTTCAACGCCGACAGCGACACGTACCCCAACGAGTACGGGTCGATGCCGCTCACGGCCGAGAACCTCGCCAAGGCCATGGGCCTCATCGGCAAGGTGAAGGGCCCCGACGGCAACCCGCTGCATCTGCGCATCCGCAAGCTGCTGCTGCCGACGATGCTGGAGGCCCGCGGCCTGCACCTCGTCACGTCGACGCAGATCAACGGCACCGACAACCCCATGGCTCGCAAGGGCATCTCCGTGGTGGTCGCTCCGGAGCTCATGTCGCAGACGGGGTACACCGACGGCGACGAGGTGTGGCACGCGATCTGTTCGGTGGGCGGTGCGATGGCGAAGGCGCCGATCATCTACCAGCGTCGGCAGGCGCTGAAGGTCGTGTCGCGCTTCAAGCCCGATGACCCGCACGTCTTCGACCTCAACGAGTACCTCTGGGGCGCCGAGGAGCGCGGCCAAATCGCGGCGGGCTACCCCTACGTGATCTTCCGCTTCCGGCCGGGCTCGCTCTGATCATGGCCACCGCTGCCACCGCCGACGACCTGTTCGCCCTCGGGCTCCACCCCGACACCATCGCGGCCGCGCAGGCCCAGGTGTCGCGGGTGACGCACGTGGGCGCGGGCGTTGGCGTGGTGGCGGTGCATGAGTCGTCGTCGCCGCTGGGCGTGTACCAGATCACCGTGCAGGTGATGACCACGGGCGCGCCCGGCGCTGCGACGGTGCGGTACACCATCGACAACGGCGCCACGTGGTCGTCGACCGTCACCGCGCCGTCGGGAGCTCCGCTGGTGCTGGGCGCCTCGGGCATGGCCGTCACCTTCGAAGGCGCATCCTTCACCGCGGGAGATACCTACTCGCTCGTCGCGGTGCGTGCTGTCGAGCGACACCTGAGCGTCTCCAACGCGAAGGTGCGCGCCAAGCTCCGACGCCGCTTCCGCCACGACGAGCTCGCGAGCTGGGACGACTCCCTCATCGGCGCGTCGACCGCGGAAGCCGCGCTCTCGCTGCTCACGCAACGCGGCTTCGACCCGCGCAACGCGGGCGACCAGGCCGTGGCCACGCGCGCGAAGGAGGGCATGCGCTACGTCGACGAGGTTGCTGCCTGCCTCGCTCACCCCGACGGCGCTCTCGACATCACGTCGAACACGGCGCCCGAGGTGTTCTCCGACACGCCCGCGGGGGACTGATGCTCACGCTCAAGGGCGACTTCCGCAAGATCGCGAAGGTGCGCATCGGCCTGCAAGGGATGCGACGCTCGCTACGTCAGATCACCCAGGTGGTCGGCGACGCCGCGCTCGACGAGCTGCGCTCCGGCATCGCCGAGGGGCGCGCTCCGGACGGCGCCGCGTGGCCTGCGACAAGCGAGGGACGCAAGGCGTTGCAGGGTGGCATGGCCGCGTCGTGGATGCTCACCGTCAACGGCCTGCGCGCGTCGTTGAGGACCTCGCACGACGGCGCTGGGATGCACCAGCGCGGCGGCGTCATCGTTGCGAAGCGCAAGGGTACAGGCCGCGACGGTGCCGGGCGCTTCACGCGCGGTCGCCGCGGCGTGCTGGCCTTCGTCGTCGGCGGCCAGAAGGTGTTCGCGCGCAAGGTGAAGATCCCCCAGCGACGCATGACCCCGCAGACGGGCACGCTCGAACGCTGGGAGCCGCGCGTCGCGCGCGTCGTCCAGGATCATCTCGCGCGGAGGATCGGGCTGTGAGCTACGCGTTCATCGCCGAGGTCAACGCGGAGCTGCGACGACGTCACCCGGGCCTGACCACGGCTGTCGGATGGAAGGAGCGCTCGAAGCACACGCAGCCGCCGTCGGTGTGCTGGGTGGCCGACAAGGCCGCGTATGGCGACGCCATGACGCGCGACGATCGCGTGACGCAGTCGATCGCCGGGCGCACCCTCGCCTTCAACGTCGACGTCTGGGGGCGCGATCCCGACGAGACGAACGCGCTGGTGAAGAGCGTCGTGCGCGTCTGCCACCGCCTCGGCACCGTCGGCGCCTACGCCATCGAGGGCGAGGAGTGGACGGGCCTTGAGGGGTCGGGCGGCGCGATTCTGGGCGAGATGGCCACGCTCACCGTGAGCATCCGCGACGACGTGGACGATGACGCAGAGCCCGCGGTGGCAGCTCCGAACCCCGCGGCGCCACCCACCGGAGGATTCACATGAGCGACGAAGCTGATTCCACGATCGACGCCGAACCGATCACGCCGCCCGTTCAGACCATCGAGCACTGGCGCGAGAGCCTCCAGGTGCCGCTCCACCGCCACCGCGGCGCTGCGCGTCTGCACGGATGGGGCGTCGGGCGCGAGCTCACCGAAGCCAATTACCGCGCAGGCATCGACGCCTTCGCCAACCACACCGTGAAGGGAGCCTGAGATGGTCGCCGTTCCGTCCATGACCACGTCCCGTGCAGACGGGGGCCTCGGCGCCATCGCCGACAGCGCCGCCGGGCGATTCGCCGTCGCCGGGATCTCGTCCGCCGGGGGGTACACGCCCACGATCGTGACGAGCCTCCAGCAGCTCCGCGACACATACACGTCTGGGCCCCTCGTGGACGCCGCGAGCTACATCCTCGCGCGCGTCGGTTGGGTGCTCTGCCAGCGCGTCGCGAGCGCTGGCAACGGCTCGCGGGGCAACGTCTTCGCGAGCGGCGATGACACCGCCGTCGCGTCGCTCACGGCCGCCGGTGGCAACACCAGCACCGCCGTGCCCACGCTCGCGGGCGTCCCTGTCGTGCCCTACGCCGTGAAGGTGAAGGTCACCGCCGCGGGGGCGAACTTCGCCGCTGCCACCGCGCGTGTGCAGTACAGCCTCGACGGCGGCCTCACGTGGAGCGCCAACGTCACGCCCTCGGGCACCGCGGTGGCGCTCGGAGACTCCGGCCTCACGCTGGCGTGGGCCGATGGGAGCTTCGTCAACACCGACACGTGGAGCGGAGGCGCCGCGGACGGTGACCAGCTCGGCACGTGCACGCTTGCGGTGACGGGCAACCCCGCCGACGCGTACGCCGTCGTGGTCGAGATTCTCCGCGGCGCGTCGACGCTCGCCGCGGGGACGGCGACGTACCGCCTGAGCCTCGACGGTGGCGACACCTGGGGGCCAGAGACGGCGATGCCTGTGTCGGGCGTCGTCACGCCCGCAGGCACCGGCCTGACGCTCACGTGGACGTACTCCAGCGGCACAGCCTTCGCGGCGAACGACCGCTGGGACTTCGCGACCACGGCCCCGACGTTCAACGCTGCGGGCATGGAAACCGCCTACACGGCGCTCGACGAGGGCGACGATGACTTCGAGGCGATCCTCTGGACGGGGGCCTTCAGCGCGGCGCTGTGCACGTCGCTGGAGACCCTCATGGAGGCGTCGGAGGCGGCGCTCCGCTACCACACGTCCATCGTCGGCGTCCGCGACCAGACGCCCGAGGAGAGCGTGTCGGAGTGGGAGCTGTCCGTGAAGGCGGACTTCGCTGCGTGGGAGGGCGTGCTCGTCGTGCCCTGCGCCGGGCACGCGGAGGTGCTCTCGCCCGCGACGCAGCGGTACAACCGCCGCTCGGTCGCCATCCTCGTGGCGGGGCGCGCGGCGAGCGTCCCCATCTCGGAAGACCTGGCCTGGGTGGAGCGCGGCGCGCTTCAGGGCGTCACGGCGATCCACTACGACGGGGCGCTTCATCCCGCGATGAACGACGCGGGCTTTACGACGCTGCGATACCGCAAGACGCGCACGCGGAAGGGCTTCTACGTCACGAACCCGCACACCGGCGCGGCCCCGACGAGCGACTTCAAGCTCTACCAGTACCTGCGCGTGTGGCAGGAGGCTGCGCGACTGCTCGCTGACGCGATGGAGCCGCACAGCAGCCGCCGACTGCGCACGATCCCGAAGCCGCTGCCGACGCCGACCCCGGCCGTCTACCAGGGCCGCACCGCCGGCGCGATCGACGACCGCGAGGCCCGGGCCATCGAGGCGAAGGTCAACGCGGCGTTGCGCGCAGCGCTCATGGAGGGCGCCGTGGCGCACGTCACCAGCGTGTCGATGACCATCGACCGCACCGTGGACATCGTGGCGACGCGCGAGCTGCGCACCGCGCTGTCCCTCGGCCCGATGGGCTACGCCAAGACCATCTCCAACACCATCGGCTTCGCTCTCGGAGGTGCATCGTGAGCGCTCAACCCGTCGTCAACGGCAAGGTCTTCTCCCACGCGTCCATCACCGTCAACGTCGACGGCGACGACTTCTTCGGCGTGTCGTCCATCAACTACGGGTCGGAGCTGGATACGTCGCCCGTCCACGGGACCGGGAAGCAACAGGTGGGCGTCGTGCAGGGGCAGCTCAAGCACACCGGCGACTTCGAGATGCCGACGCTCCACGGGCAGCGCCTGCGCGACAAGCTCGGTCCGGGCTTCATGGAGCGCCTCATCACCGTGGTGGTGACCTACCGCGAGACCTCCATCTCGGAGCTGCTCACCGACACCGTGAGCGCGTACGTCAAGAAGATCGACAAGGGCTCGCAGTCCGGGGCTGATCCCGTAAAGGACAAGTTCGAGCTCCACGTGAACAGCGTCCTGTACAACGGGCTCTCGCCCGTTGCGGAAGAAGGGTGACCGACGACCATGAATGACCGCTTCAAGCTCACGCCCGACCAGCGGAGCAACCTCCGCGACCAGTGCCCTGAGGCCACCGTGTTTCACACCGCCGTGGAGCCCGGGAGCGACTTCGTCTTCAGGCCCGTGGGGCTCGCGCAGTTCGACGCGTTCCTCGGCGCGGTGAACGGCGACGACGCGAACACGAAGGTGTACGCGCACCGCAACCTCGCGCTCGACTGCTGCCTGTTCCCCTCGCGCGCGGACCTTGCGGCGTACGCGAAGGAGCGTCCGGCGGTGGTGCACGCGCTCGGCAACGAGCTCGCGCGTCGCGCGGGCCTCAACTCGGAGATCATCTCCGAGGGGCTGTAGCGCTCCGCGAACGGGCCCGGCGGAGCGCGCCCACGGCAGCCAACTGCCTCCTGGCCCTCTTCGGCCACGACCCTGACAGGGCCTCGGTGCACGCGCGCGCTGGGGCCCTGATCGTGGCCGATGCCCTCCAGACTCACCTCGACGTGCTCAACGGGCTCGTCGAGGGCCTCGCGCGCGCAGGGAAGCGGTAACGACCATGGCTGACCGCGCGCGGTTCGACGTCATCCTCGGAGACCAGGTGTCGGGTGCCGCGGGGCGCGCGACCGTCGCGATGAAGGGGCTCGAAGCCTCCTTCCGCTCGGTGGCGCGCCTCAACGCATCCGCGTGGCGACGCGACCAGGGCATCATGGCGGCCCAGGCACGCGCGCGGGTTCGCGCGGACGTTGCCGCTGCTCGCGGCGGTGGCGGGTTCTTCGACGGACTCTTCGGTCGCGGCGGACGCGCGGACACCATGCTCGGCGGTGTCGGGCGCTTCGGGCTCATGGCCGCGGGCCTCGCGAGCGTGGCGCGCGTCGGCATGGACGTCGCCAGCACCTTCGGTCGCATCGCCTACAGCGCCGGGAGCGCCTACCTCTCCGTCGCGTCGTTCCGTCAGGACAGCATCGCGGGCCTCACCACCGTGCTCGGCAACCAGCGCGCGGCGACGAACGCGTTCCGCAACGCGCTGGTGATGGCCAACCAGACGCCGCTCGATCCGCAAGACGTGATCGGCACCTTCACCTCGCTGGCCGTGGGAGGGTTCCGCGAGAGCGAGCTCGCGCCGCTCACGGCCGCGGCGGCGGACATCCAGGCCGCGCGCGGTCAGGCTGCGAGCGACGCGCTGGTGCGGGTGTTCTCGCAGATGCGCGGCCTCGGTCGCGTGCAGCGTGGCGACATCACCATGCAGGCCATCACGGCCGGGCTCAACGCGGGCGACATCTTCGAGGACATCGCCCGCCAGATGAACCTCGGCACGGGTCGCGCGGGCATCCAGGCGGCCGAACGCGCGGTGTCACGCGGGCGCGTGAACGACACCGTTGCGATCAACGCCTTCCTCGCGTCGGTGCGTCGCCGCTACGACCGCGGTGGAGCGCTCGGCACCTTCGCGCGCAACCAGTCGAACACCCTCACGGGGGCCCTGTCGAACCTCCGCGGCGCGGGCTTCACGCTGCTGGCGTCGACCGACCTATCCCGCACTGCGGGCGTGCAGGCCGTCACGCGCACCGTGCTCGGTCTCGTGCAGGCCCTCGACATGGGCAGCGCCACGGGCATCCGTCTGCGGCGCGTGATCGTCGGCTTCTCCGACGCGGCGCTCACTGGCCTCTTCGGCGGCGGTGACGCGGGCACCATCGAGGGCGTGTTCAACACCGTCCTGGACGTCGCAGAGGGCGTCACGGGCTTCCTGCGCATCGCGCTGCCCATCGGGCGCCAGTTCGTGGGGGGTGTGCTGGTTGGCATGCGCGCGGGCTTCACGCCCGTGCTCGTCGCGCTGCGCGCCATCGGCGGTGCCGACGCCGGGCGGCGCGTCGAGGTCATCGCGGTGTCGTTTGGCTACCTCGGCCGCGCCATCGGCTTCGTGGTCGGCGTCGTGGGTACAGGCGCCGCGGTCGTGACGAGCTTCGTGGGTGTGATCGCCTCGGCGGGCGCAGGAATCACTGCGCTGACGGGGTACGCGCTCTCCGGCCTCGACACGCTCACAACGCGCGGATCGGAGTGGGGGTACCAGGCCGCGCTGTCGATCGTGACGGGGTTCGAGACGGGCTTTCTCGACGCGGGCGGTCGCGTGGTCGGCGCCGTCGAGCGCACGTTCGAAGGGGCGGTGCAGAGCGCGCGCACGGTGCTGGACTGGCACTCTCCGTCGGGCGTGTTCCGCGACGCGGGCGACGCCGTATCGCGAGGGTTCGAGCTCGGGATTGCTGGCGGTGCCCCAGCAGCTCGCGACGCGGTCTCGCGTCTCGTCGCTCCGCAGGGCGCTGCTGGCGTTGGAGCCGAGGGTGGCGGACGTGCGACGGCGACCATCACGATGATCATCGACGGGGCCCGCGACCCCCGCGCCGTCGCGCGCGAGGCGGTGGCCGAGCTCGTCGACGCGCTGGAGGTGTTGCGGGTGCAGGGCGCGCCAGCGCTTGCGCCGGGAGGTGTGAGCGATGGCTGACCGGGCGATCCCTCTTGGCACGCGCGTCGGGCTGCAGGAGCTCGAGACCGACCCGCGGTTCGCGGGGGGCGGTGTCCGTGCGAGCCACGGTCGGCGGCGCGGCGGGCGAGCGCTCCCGCCGCCGAACCCGTCCGTGCCTTCGGCCTTCGAACAGCCCGCGACGTAGGACACCGTCACGATCGGCGGCGTCGTCTT
>ERZ724522.1251-NODE-1251-length-14012-cov-7.400086_pt1 | contig 14012 bp, 14 predicted proteins | sample MGYA00376055_ERZ724522 | MGnify/ENA primary metagenome ERZ724522 (study PRJEB28724, sample SAMN07190884) | wastewater metagenome | isolation source: effluent of sewage treatment plant in Hong Hong | place: Hong Kong | collected 2016-03-17 ... | reverse complement strand
CAAAGACTATTTCAAGGAATCTCTATTATGGAGTTTGTAACAGCTAGTACATCTACGCATCAATACGCTGGATGGTCTGTTACATCAATTTCACCGACTAGAGTATTTAATCCCAAAATAGTAACGCTTCCACAACTAGCGGAAGTAGTAGCAACTTTAGTTATGGATTTAACTAGAAACGCTAAGTAATTAAGTTTTAACAATATAACAAAACTAAAGAGGCTTTACGCCTCTTTTTTTATTTTTAGGAGTTTTATTTTATGGCACTACCAGCAGATGGACGCATGGACGTAGCCGATACAGTAGGTATTGGTAACGCAATTTCAAGGCTTATGTCACCAGCCTTTAAAGCAGGGACTTTCGGATTAAACCTAGTTTATTCTGAAACATTTTCAAATTTGAGTAATAAACTTAAATTTAGAAAAGCTGGATACTTAACAGCGGAAGCAGTAGCAGAGGGAGCGGTATATCTTCCTAGTGATGCAAATTCGCAAATAGTAGACACAGCGGTAGAGGTAACAGCGGCTAAGGTCGTAGTTGGCTCGCCGATTTCGTATGAAGCGATTAAGTTTGGTGCGGGTTCTGCTGATGTTAGTAGAATCGCGGCAGAGCAGGGCGCGGCTATAGCTCGTAAATTCGATTTTGACTTAAAGGCGCTATTTGATTCTGTAACTAACACAGCCACAGCAGGAAGCACTCTAGACGTAGATACAGTTTTAACTGGTCAGTATAACGTATTTAACTCAGAGTGCCCGACAGGCTCAATGGTTTGCGTTATCGATTTCAAAGGGCTTTTAGAGCTTCAGAAATTAGTAGCGTCAAGCGGTGCGGCTAAGTACGCAAATCAGAATCAATTAACTTTACTAAATGGAACACCACAAGCTAACGGGTTTGTAGGTAACTATTTAGGAATCGATTTCTACGCAACTAATGGTCTTTCTACTACTGGCGGAGATGATCAGGGCGTTATCTTTAATCCTCAATGGGCATTTTGTTGCGGATTAAGCGGCGGAATCGAAACCGAAGTATATCAAACAAGAATGGGTGTCGCTTCTCAAGTGGCTGGTCTTTCTTGGGCGGTTCTTAGTTATATGTTCTATGACGTTAAAGTTTGGAACAATACAGCTATTTCTGAAATAAGATCCGATACTTAATATTAGTCTTATTTAGAAAAAACATAAGGCGCTATAGGTAATTATATCTATAGCGCCTATTTTTATAATTAAACAAAAAGAAAAAGAGTTATGAGTCAACTATCAGAAGCAGAAGAAAAAGAATTGAATTTGATAAAATACCCTATTTTGTTAGGGCGCAGAAAAAAACTTTATTCAACTAGAGAAAAAGATACAGGCACAGTTAATTCTGAAGAAGTAGACGGCGTTTTAGTTAAAATTAGAGCTGATGGATGTCATGGTAACGAAGATTCAATTCTTCAGTTTGTCAAAGACGGCGTTTTTATCTTTGGCTACAGAAATATGGAGAGTCCAAAATATCAGCAAGTTAGAGAGTATGTAGATAGAATGAACGCAGGTATAGCGGCTTACATTAAAAATAACGAATCCGTTTTAGAGGCTAAAGTAAATGAAAGACGAAATAAACGAGAAGCTAACCAGTAACGCAGAGTATCAGCGTAGAAAATTAATGAGTAGAGACGAGCGTACTTTTATTTCAAGAGAACTCGTAGCTAAAAATCATTATGAGCAGATGAGTAGAGATAATCCGAAAGCTACTTATGACGAATCATATAGAAAGGCTAGTGAGATAGCAGAAAAACAACTTAGAAAAGAGCAAGAGAAGAAGTGACTTATATTTTCGGCAAAGACATAGAAAGAATCTTTTACCCGCACGCAGGAAAAGAGCCTTTCAATTTACCGTCTCAAGTAGCAGAAATATATTTATTTTCAACTCAGCCAACAATGACAGAGGCAATGAATGGAACTAACGCTATATCGAGTCATACAGTTACTTATTGGGAGCATAACACAACTTCTCCTTACGGTAGAAAGTATACGATTCCAGCTATAGCAGATCCAGACGTTGAGAGTACAATTCCTAAACGTGGATATTGGCAAGCTATTAATTTCTACGCAAAAATAAACGCGCAGAAACAAACGCTCTTAGAATACTTTGAAGTGCATCGCGCTGAAGGATTACCAGAAGTGCCGAGCACTTCAAAGTATGATTTAAAGAATATTTATCCAGCGATTTCAAGCTATGTAACGGATCAGCAGTTAGAGAACTTTATCGATATAGCACTAGATCAGATAAAATTAGAGCTTAAAAATAAAGGCGTCGAATATCAAACTATCGATAACTTAAAAGATTTAAAATTAGCACTAGCATATAAAACTATATCACTAGTTTCTCTTTCTCAAATAAAAGAGCCTACAGATAGATTTGCTCTTAGATACGATGAATTTAAAACTATGTATCAGCAAACTATGAAGCTAATAACATTAAAATCAGATTCAAATTCTGACGGAACTATAGACACAGAAACACCAGCCAATAGAGGCACTATTACAGTTTTTAAATGAGTACAGCGCAACAAGTTGAGAACGCATGGATTGATAAAGTTTTAACTCATAGAGACATAACTAGTTATACGGATAAAATTTACACTTACGATGTAACGGAAGGATCTGAACTAGAGATTTCTAACTTATATTCAAATGGTGAAATTAATTTTGTTCAATGTTTAATTGGGCGCGGACAAACATACGCAGGTAGTCAGAGCGTTAGCGGTAGAGTTATCACTTATAATTATTTAGTAGAAGTAACTTATTTTAGACAAGCAGATCCGCAAGGCGACAACTGGAAAGAGGTCAGAAACTTTTTTGATGATTTGTTTAGTACCGTTTTAAACGAGCTCGGTATCACGTGGAATGAAACGGTAGATTATTTTAATCCGCAAGTAGAAACGCCAGAGATTACACAACAGTCTTTAGATAATTCTGATACTTGGCGCGGATTTTACAGATTTTTTGGAACAAAAACAGTTTCAATTTAGAAACTATTAACATTTAAATTTTTTTAGGAGTCAACATGGGAGCTATTACAGGCGCACAAGCAAAAAGCGGTGCAAAAATTACAAGCACTTGGGGAACAGCGGCATCGCTATCAACAGGTGATCAACTAGACGGCGTAACGATTCAAACAAATGAAAACGCGCAAGAGCTAACAGTACCGCCTATCGGGTCAGGTAAACTAATGAAATCTACAAATGAGCGCGGAAACGTAGCGCCATCTATAAGCGTAGACGGAGCACTAGGGTATAATACTCCGCAGATTGCTATGTTGGCACAACTCTTTCAAGGCGCATCTGTAAACTCACAAGGAAGTGGAGCTTATTGTCATAGTATATTATTTAACGCAAGCACACCGTCAAAGTTTGTAACAGTAGCTTTTCAAGCGCATAGCGCTACTACTGGCTCTATGGAAATTCCATCAGCGGCAGTAACTAAAGCGACTATTACAGCAGAGAATCCTGCAAGCTACTTTAATGCAAGTTTTGAGATGTTAGGATCTGAGCATAAAATAAGCGGACAAACTAATACATACTCAACTCTAAATAATTTAACGGCGGCAGATTCTAAAAGAGTGGTTTTTGAGTTTAGCGATGAATTTCTGATAAACGCTCAAGCAGGTGCGGCGCTAGCAAGTCCAACAGATAGACTAAACATAACAGGCGCTACTTTAGAGCTTGAAAGACCGCAAGAGTTTGCACTAGAAGCAAAAGGATCAGCGGGCAATAGCGCACCAGTAGCAACAGGGGACTATCCTTTTATTGCGAGATTAACCGTAAATCTTAGAACTCTAGAAGATTGGACTTATATCACAGCGCATCAAGGCGCTACTGAGTACAAAGCTAGTTTGACTAAGTTAGGATCTCTAATCGGCGGATCTCAATATTATACTTTCCAATATAATTTACCGAGATTAAAGATTGTTTCTAGTCCAGACTTAGGGCTTCAAGAGGCAGGAAACAACGGCTATTCAGTAGTATTTGAAGGCTTAGTAGCTTCATCAGCGCCTACTGGAATGTTGGATTCTTATCCTTACTTTAGAATCATTAACACTAAGTCAACTTCTTACTTAGCATAATTAAAAAAAGAGAATAGATTGCGGCTTTACTTGCAATGAGGCAAAAAGTCGCAATCTATTAAAAGTAAACGTAAATAAAAAAATGAAAATAAAAACACTTAACTTTAGAAGCGAGATTAACGTAAAACTAGAGTCTCCAGACGGAGACGCTGTAATAACTTTTAAAAGAAAAGTAGCAAAAGACGAGCAAATAGAATTAGCGGATCTACAAAGAAAAACAAAAGAATATAGAGACGCAGAACAAAACGACAAAGTAAACGATTTATGGCATGATTTCTTCTCTCAGAGAGTCATAAGAGTTGAAGGCATCACACAAGACGGCGAAAAGATAACGCCTGAAATGATTAAGAATAGAGAAGTATTTCCAGAGCTTTTAACTATTATTTATAACGCTTATACATCTGCAACAGCAGGGGAGGCGGACGAAAAAAAGGAAGATTCAGACAAAGAGTCATCCAGCGCTATAAGTGGCTAAAGTCAGATCCCAATTTAAATTGCTCTAATTGTATAAGAATGTATCAAGAAACTGACGGCGATGTAGTGCCGTTATGTAAGAAATCTTGTGGTTGTCCTATTGAAGATTTGGCAACTGATGAAGAAATTAACAATATAGTTAATAACTTTGAAATTGCTAAAGCACTATTTAAAGCAAGCGAATTGCCGAGTACGCAAGAAAGCATCTTTAAAAGAATCGGATTATTAGACGATCCGTTGTTACACTTAGAGCTAGAATTTATATACGCAGAAGATCAACATTTAAAACAAATAAATAATATAAAAAGATGAATAATATTTCAGAGCTAGCGGCGCGAATAACGCAGTCAGCTATCATGCAAAGAGAAGAGCCAAGAATACAGAAACTAGCGGAGACTGTAACAGTTTTTACGCCTGAAACGATTAATAGAATTAATGACATTCACGATAGATATACGCAAATTCAAATTGACTTGAGTTTCTTACTTTCTATTGTTTTTAAGTCAATGCAAGAAAATCAAATCTTAAAAAACAAGATTGATGAACTTGTAATGCAAGAAGTTAAAAGAACTTTAAGTCAAAATAACGTAAATTTTAGAGGGTAAATTATTTAATGGTATTTGGCGGCGGCGGTAATCAAAACATCGACATTACTGTAAAAGTCGACGAATCAGGCGCAACTAGTATCTTAGATAATCTAGGCAAGAAAATTGAAGATACAGGCAAGAAGGCTGAAAAGTCAGGAGACGGATTTTCTTCTTTAGAAAGAAAAATAATAACTTTAAATCAGAGCGCGCAACTTACATCTTTAGCTTTTAAAGGTTTTAATCTGATAATAGGCGGATCTATAGCGGCTCTAAAAAAAGGTTCTGAGGTTGACGATGTTTCGGACAGTTTTGAAAACTTAGCGGCAAAAGCAGGAATTGCAAGTCAAGCACTATTAAACGACTTAAACAACGCTACAGGTAGAACAATCTCAAATCTTCAATTAATGAGAGAGTCCAATGAGCTATTACAAGCAGGGCTAGATCCTAAAAACTTTGAACTAGTGGCGAAAGCAGCAAGATCATTTGCTGAACAAACAGGATCAAGCACAGTTGATGCTTTTTCAAAGTTTAATGATGCCTTGCTCAGAGGGAATACTACTATTCTAAAAAGAATTGGTATTTTTGCCGACGTGAAAGCGGCTCAAGAAAAACTCTCTCAACAAACGCAAGTTAATATTAAAGATTTTAACGAAGAGGCAAATCTAGAAGCTAATAGAATAGCTATAATTGATGCATTAAAAGAGAAAAGATCGCAACTAGGAGACGTAGAGGATGACGTTGCCGACGGCTTAGATCAAGTAACAAAGGCTATCGAGGATCAAATAAACGCATCTTTAAGAAGTCTTTCTTCTAATTCAGAACTTACAGCGGTTTTTTCAAAACTGGCTACTCAGATACAAAATACAGACTTCTCTCCGCTAGTGGCTGGATTTACATCAACAATTAACGCGGCAGGGCAGTTAATATTAATATTAAACGAGACAGTTTCTGCAATACAAGGAACAAACAAGGCTTTTAATGATGGAATCACTTACATCAAAGATTATACGAGCGCACTTTTAACAAACGGCTTTAATTCATATTTAGCCGATATTGAAGCAACATCAAACGGATTAAATAATCAACTCACAGAAGCGCTAATAAAAGCAAAGAAGGCAAAAGACGATTTAGAAAAAAACAAAGATAGTTTTGGTCTTACTCGATTAATAAGAGAAACAGACTTAGCAAAAGAAAAAACAAAAGATTTAAGCGCTGCACAGAAAAAATATACAGACGAAGTTAAAAGATCCGCAAGAGAATCACAAGAATTTTTAAAAGCAAAATCAGATCAAGATAAAAAACAACTCGATTTAGATCGTCAAAGACTAAAAACAGAAAGAGAACTACAAAGAGCAGAAGAAGAGAGAAAAAGAGCTTTTAATCAAGTAGGCTCTCAGGCGCTAGAGGCGGCTAGAAAATCAGAGTCTTATCAGAAAGCACTAGCACTAGTAAGAAAAGGCGAACTTTCAGCGAGTGAAGCGGCTAAGATTTTAACATCTGAATACAATAAAAACTTTGAAAGCGGGAAAGAACTCGCAGACATTACGCAAAGAATGGCGGATGCTCTAGAAGCTATTAGAACAAATGCGCCAGACGCGGCGCAGAAACTTAGCGATGTTTTTAATCAGCAAACAAGTTTTGACAAGAATAATCCTTTAGCAGAAGCAGGAAACAGCGCAACTAATCAGCTAGGAAAATTTATTCAAGATAACTTTGAAATCGATAGCGGGGCGTTGGCTGATACTATTGGCGCAGGGCTAGAAGATGCGATTAACTTAGCGTTTGATGCTCTAGCGGATTCTTTATTCGGCGGCGGTAACGCACAAAATCAAAGAGAAATTGATCTAGGTAGAAAGATAGGAAGAGGACTAGGAGACGCAATCGGTAAGTATCTCGGCCCGATTGGAGAACTATTCGGCGGTCAGATTGGGGATCTTTTAGGTGGTGCAATTGGTAATCTTTTCGGGAAAGATGGTAAGGGAACTTTCGCAAGAAAGCAAGCGGATGCATTTTTTGCAGATTTGTTTGACGCAAATCGACTGCAAGTAATTATAAATGGTGAACTTTCTAAAATAAAAGACTTAAATTTTGGTGGCGGTTTTGCATCGGGCGAAGCATTTGACAATTTAAGAAAATTACCAGAAGAAGCACAAGCGGCATTTGAGGGCGTTGGATTAGCATTTGAAACATTCTTAGGACTTGAAGAAGATATTTTCGGTCAACTTGGAGCTATTTTCGCAAATAACATTGCAGAAGGCGCAACTTCAGCAGGTGAAGCACTTAACAATTTACAGTTACTAGTTGAAGCAACAGGAAAAACTTTCGATGAGCTAGCAGATGCAATCATAGAATCTTTCTTAGACGGTAAAATAGCTATCGAAGATGCTCAAAACGCATTGCAACAGCTACAGCAAGTCATGGAAAAGGGAATACCAAGCGCAATCGGTGCGGTAGATATTGCATTTAGAAACTTACAGGCGGCTGGCACTAAGGGCGGCAGAGCTTTACTAGATGCTATGAGAGACATCGGAGTAGAAGCACAAGAGCTAGGCATAAATGATTTTGGCGCACTTGCTGATTTCATGGTAAGAACTTTCGGTTTTAGTGCTGATCAAGTAAGACAATTTTTTGAAGCGGCGGCGGCGGCAGGTATTAGATCCTTGAGTCAATTGGCGAACGCAACACAAGAAGAACTAATAGCAGTAGGGGCGAATCTACAAGCTATTCAAGAGGGAAGAGCGCCTACATATACGCCAGTAGTAAGAGCGCCGACATCTTCTAGTAGAAGCGGAGGCGGATCAAGTAGTAGCGCCTCAAGATCAGCAGATGAAGCAAAACAAAAACAAAATGAAGCGTTTCAAAGCCTTCAGCAATTAGTAGAAGAAACTCTAAAATATAAAGAGATTATAGAGGCAGTAATAGAGGGAAGAACTAGAGAAGTAAACGCGACTAAACAAATTTTAAGTCTATACAAAGAGGGTGAAAAACTCTTAAAACAACAAGCTAAGGCTACAGAAGCCTATGAAAAAGCGGTTAGAAAAGGAAAATTAACCGAAAGTATTTTAGATGCATTTACAAAAGCAAATCAAGCAGTTGAAGATTTTATTGGAACAGTTAGTAGCGGTCAGTCTGTTAATGAATCGTTTATAAATTTTATATCTGAATTTAGAAACGAAGTCGATCTAATTCAGATTGGAGCACTTGCGGCAGGGCAATCTTTTAAAGACATGCAGACATCGGCGGTTAATGCTTTCTTAGCAGGTACTACAAGTGCGCTAGAAGCAAGAAAAGCGCTAGAAGATTCAGGGCAAGGCATCGCGGGCAAACGAGGCGCGGCGGGTGAAGCGTTTCAAAACTTAATTGATTTTGGTCTCAAAGGTGGAAGATTAACTATAGATGCACTTAGAGACATTGGAGCAGAGGCAGAAGAAATTTCAGCTAAAAGTTTAGCGGATCTTGGTGATATACTATCAGGTCAAGGCATTAATACAGAAGATGCTCAAAAATTCTTTATAGAATTAGCTAATCAAGGCATCAACTCTCTTTCTGAATTAACTAAAGTTAGTGATGAAACTGCGATAAAAATAATAGCTGGATTAGCTGATATTAAATTCCCGTTTAAAGAGACAACTTCAGAGACTCAGAATTTACTAGACAGAATTAATCAGATACCAAAATCTAAAACTATTAATATAACGCTAGATGTAGATGCTAAGTACGGCGCAGGTACTAAAGATATATTAAAAAGAGTTGGCATTGATTTTAGCTCTTACGGAACAGGTAAAGACGCGGTCGGTGTTAAAAGGGGGGCATAGTGTTAATTTGTTATCCTGATGTTCCTAAAAGAGCTATAGAGACAAAAGCATCGAGAGCATATCAAAACGGCTACAACTATAGAAATTTAATTACAGGCAGACGCTATCAGTATGCAATAGCTACAGCAGGAACATCGGGAACTATTCAACTACAATTTGATTTAGGAGATGGAACATCTTCAGGGAATGTAAGATATATAATAGTTGGAGATGCTAAAAGATTAATAGATGCAGGGACAACAACTTTTAAATTAGATTCTAATTCTGACGGGATAGATGGTACTTATTCTAACGAATGGACAGATTCAAGTGTTTCTAGTGCTACTCTTTACGGTATAGATTCAAGAGATTATTTTCAGCTAGAACTAGGGCTAAGCAGTAAAAGATGTTGGCGTTTTGAACTAACTGGCGGACTTGTAACAGAGAGGGCTTTTACTAAACTATTTTTTGGTGGAAGTATTTCATTTTCTCAAAAACCGTCGTCTTACGATTGGGAATATATAACGCCTGATAGTTTAACTTTTATATCTGAATCGGGCGATTCTGATATTAGACGATCTAAAAAGTCGATTTATAGATTTAATATAGGTTGGCAAGGTTTAACAAGCACAGATATTTACAATTTTCAAAGCAAAGTAAGTGTAAATGCTGATACAGATTCTTTTTATCTTATAACAGATGAAAATCACGCTATTTTAAACGATTTTAGATGCGTACATGTAAGACTTAAAGATTATAGTATTTCAAGAGTAGAAAACGACTGGTACGAGCTTTCTACTACTTGGGAGGAAGAAGTCTAAATGGCAACAAATCTTTTAATAGGGCATCACGATATAGCAAGAAAAGGAACTTTAAGTACGCCATTGACGCAATATAAGCCTTATGAAGCTAAGAACGTAGCGGGCGGATCGAGAGTGAATAGATACAGAGCTTATACATCTCTTTCTAGCTCTTTAGCTAGTAATACAACGCATCTAATTAAATGGGACTTAGGGAGCGGTGGAGATCAGAGCGCTAGTTTTTTATATATCGGGAGAGCAGATTTAACAGCAAAGAAAAATCAAAGCACAGTACTACAGCTATCTTATAGCGACGATGATAGCACTTATGCAGAAGCGGTGCTTTTCGATACAATGTATAACGAGCTATACGGGATAAGATCAGAAGATTTATTTACGACTTTTATTGAAACTAGCACTCATAGATATTGGAGACTCAAATTTGGAGTAACGAGCGGATCTGTATACCCTGAAATCTCTAAAGTAATGTTTGGCAATGCCTTTGATTTAGGCTTAGATCCTATTTACGGCTATACAGTTAAAAAGCCAATTATTGACGGCAACGAAAGAGTTTTAAAGTATCAATTCAATTTTAAATGGGAGGGTGTAACAGACGCAAAGTTGAAAAGTTTATCAGAAGAGATTTTGTCATATAAAGATGTTTGTTCTGTAATTTTATATGCAACTCAAGACACAACGATTCTAGATACTCTAGATTTCATTAACTGTAAAATCACAGATTTTAAAATGCGCCCTATTAATTTTAATAATAACACTATAGAGATGACTTTCGAGGAGCTTATATAAGATGACGCTTCCCGATGTAGAGATTTTAATTGTTGGATGGATGGGTCTAGTAGATCAAGAGAGTTTAGAAGAAGAGATTCTATATATAAGTAGCAGGTCTTACGCTCCAAGATATAAGCCTTTAATAAAAAGTATTTCAGGGATAGGGCTTTCCGTTGGTCAAAACGGAATGCCAGTGAAAAGCACAGGAACTTTAGTTTTAGATAATTCTAAAGATAGTTTTGAAAATGGTAGAAAACTCGGTGATCTCTTTGAAAGATATACTCCAATAGGGAAAAATTTAATTCTTTTTATCGAAGAAGGGGCAGAAAACAACGGCGGTTTTTCTTATGATACAGCTACTAGATGGGATGCTAAAGTTTCTTCCATCTCCGATATGTCTAACGGAACTATAACGCTTTCTTTGGAGAGCATTTCGTTTGAAAATAAAAAACTTTCTACAGTAATCCCGCCTTACTGTTATATAACTATTACAGGCACAGGCGGTAATCTTACTAGACTTTTAACAGTAGATAGAAATATAGGTAGACCGCTCCCGCTGTTATTCGGCGATCAGGTTGAAGTGCCTTGTGTTCCTATATTTACGCCTGATGATGCTTTTAATATTTACGGATTGCCTACCGAGTTTTCTCCTTATACAGCAGGGAATTATTTCAGCGTTTATGCGTATGCCGCCGCGTTTGGCCAAAATAGCGCGGTATATCAAAGCACTGGATTTGGAGCGCTAACAGATGTTTATAATTTTCAAATTTATTGCAAAGACGACGAAGGAGTCTATAGATCAATAGATAACGGTAGCTCTACTTATTCAGCTACTATTGAAAACACTACAGGAGCAAACTACATCACAGCGGCAGGAATGACGGAAAGAGCTTTTAAACTTTCTGAGGCTGTTACTGGCGGAACTGAGAACGGAGTCTTAACGGGCGGAGCTTGGAGATTTAAAGGACAAAATAGCGGAGGTATAACGCCTACAGGAGAAATTTATATTTCTCTTTATGAGTTAAGCGATTTTACTACGCAAGCTAGACCGTCTAAGTTAGTAGCTACGGCAACAATTAAAAAATCTGATTACTTATCAAATGTAAGAGGCGCATCGGATTTTTGGGCTTATTTTGCTTGGGATAAGCCTATAGTAATGAAATCAGACGGCAATAATCCGCCCTTTGCTGGTTATGCTATTTCAATGCGGCTGTCTCAATACGATACGGCTACAACGGATTTTGTAGACGGCGGAGCTTCAGCAGTTACAGGAAAAACTTACTGGACTAGAACATCAAACGGCGAATGGTCAGTTACAGCAACTCAAAACAATACAGGAGTTTATAAACTTTATACCGCAGTATTTAAGAATGAGAAATTAAGCGCCACAGAAACAACGGATTACTATAATGATTATATCGTTCATGGAATTAAAGTATCTCAAGAAACCAGTCTAACGCCATCTACTAGACCGAGCTTAGGAGACTTAGATTTTATAATTAAAACTACAGGCATGATCGATGACGCGGATGGAACTATTACAGGTTCGGCGGGATCTGTAATTAAAAGAATAGATCACGTAGTTAAGCTAATAACATCAGAATTTAACGGGACAAAATATGTTGTTTCTTCTAATTGGGACTTTACAGATTTTAGCGCTGATTATAGCTCAATATATTCAACTGGCGGGCTGAGTAGATATATAGAAGGGGCTACAGAGGGAGAGATAACGCTAGAATCTTTATTAGCTCAGATAATGCAAGAAACAGGATCTAAAATCCTTCAAAGAAGCGAGGGAATTTATAGCATAAATCCTTTTACCGTTTGGGTTTGGGGCGCGAATCATAGCGTTGTTGATATAACGACAATGTTTAAAGCTGTTTTTACAGATGAAATTATTAGTAATGTAAGTTTTAGAAGACTAGATTCTTCTAGTATAGTTAATAGAGTAAAAATTAATTATAAAAAAAGCTATCTTAATTATAATATTACAAGTGCAATACAAGACGGGAACGCTTCATACTATACAAATACTCTAGATGCTGGCACAATGACGGGCGGAGCTTATACGGCTCTTGCTGGATTAAGTAAGCAAATCTACGGCGAAAAGTTTCTTGACAATCTTAACTTTAATTTTATCGGAGATTCTGAAACCGCTCGAATAATGGCAGAGTATTTTTTGAGAAACTTTGATCATCCACAAAGCGTAGCAAAGTTTAATGTTCCGTACTGGGCAATTAAAAACTTAGAATTAATGGATCTGGTTGAAGTTATAAGCGCAGAATTACCAGCATACTACGGCGCTACTTATAACGCTAGCGCGCCCGTCTATAACGGGGCAAATGTAGATTTACAAAACGCTGAACATCAGATTAGAGCAGTAAGATACTCAGGTTATGTAATTTCAAAAGCATTTGATTACTCAGAAGACGGAACTTTTCAAGTAGTTTTAGAAGTTTTATTAATTAAACCATTTCATCAAAATAATATATTATGACAAAGTATGCAGATAATTTACTAAACTCTATTTGGACGTCGTCAGACGTTCAAACGGCTATAAAAAACGGCGCGTTTATTTGGGCAGGTGTAGCAACTGGATCAAGTAATGCATTTGCCGTAACAAGCACACCGTCGGTAACAGAACTGTATACAGGGCTAACGGTTGCTTTTATATCTAATCAAGATGTGACAGGGACGCCGACGCTTTCAATCGGCGGAACTACAGCAAAAAGTTTATATTCAGGACTTACGCCTACAGCGTTAGCAAGTAAATCGATAGCAAACGGGGATTTGATAGTTTGTATTTACGATGCGACTATAGGCGGATCTACAGGTGGCTGGCGCGTTATTTCTCCCTATACGCCAGTATTGCCAAGCTGGACGCCTAGCGTATCAGCAAGCGGATCTATGGGCGTTTCAAGTTGGTCTACAACAATAGCAAACTATCATAGACAGGGGAAAAAAGTCTCTATCACTTTAGCAGGTACTTTTACAACTACAGGAACAGCAAGTACAGATATTATAGTTACTTTACCTATAACGGGCGCGGCGGCTAATGATCAGGTCTTTGCTTGTCATATCTATGATACAAGTCTACTTGCTGGCATCGGTTATATTTCTTCAAGCACACAACTTACGGTAAGAAAACCAGACTCTAGTAACTGGGCTATAGCGGCGAGTAAAGCTATAAAAGTTTCAGGTCATTATTTTATTTAACAATTTTTAAGAGGGAGCATGGAACGTGAATTTTTATCATTACAAAAAAAAGCGGATGAGACTTTGGAAACTGTAAAGCGAATTGAGCAAACTACTATTAAGCATATAGAAGTTACTAACAGTATGAACGGAGTTATAACAAAACTAGAAAGAACATTGGAAGATATAGCCGTATCCTCAAAAATCAGCGCAGAATCCAGTCAAAAAATGGCGGAAGCAGTAACAAATGTTTTAGACGCTGAAAACGG
>ERZ724522.1250-NODE-1250-length-14019-cov-5.814093_pt1 | contig 14019 bp, 29 predicted proteins | sample MGYA00376055_ERZ724522 | MGnify/ENA primary metagenome ERZ724522 (study PRJEB28724, sample SAMN07190884) | wastewater metagenome | isolation source: effluent of sewage treatment plant in Hong Hong | place: Hong Kong | collected 2016-03-17 ... | reverse complement strand
ATAAGGGAGGGGGGGGTATAATTCGCGACCCCCCTCCCCCTACCAGACTAGATTATCCACCATCAATCAAGTCAGGAACTTCTCTCGTTACTTTGATGAACATTCCAGAAACATTTTCCTCAATAATCTCATCAATGATATTCTCCATAGCTAGTCTCTGGTCTGCATCAGAAAGTTCTAATGAACCAAACGATAAGCGACCGAGCAGGGCGGTGGAGTGGTACCCTGCCTGCTCATCAAACACATACCAATTCATGAAGTCATCAAACGGATTGTAGGGGTTGTCAATTGTACTGAGCATTGACTCTATCATGACCCACCTTCCGTTGTTGCAAGATCAAGCGTAGATAGAGAGACACCAAGTTGTCGAGCAACCTCGGCACGGGTGTAACCAGAGGCAAGCATACTCTGTGCTCTGCGTGTCTTAGCCGTTGTCATCTTCTTTGCTGTCTTAGGTTGTGCTAACTCTCTAACACGATCCATGTCAGCATGCAAAAGAATCTCAGACAACATTGTGTCGCTAATTGCTCCAGCTTGGATAGCTTCCCACTGTCTGTCAGTTAAGTGAATCCGATTCTTCTTGGCCCCGGTTCTAGTGCGTGCTGCATCCAAAGCCTGGGCCTTTAACTTCTTCTCACTAGCAAAGTCCATCTCTGGAGCAGAAGCTTTCTTCGCCTGAAAGACTGTGTTGCCAATGATTTGTGCACGACGCTCAAGGGGCGCGTTACGCTGGGCTAAGTCTAAAGCAGCCCGGAGGGAGGTTACTTCATCTGCATACACCTTCTTAGCTGATACCGATTTGCTAGCACGGGGGGTGTTAATTGCATCTAACCTGGCCCGGTTCGCTAAGGTCTTAAGCCTATTCGAGTGATCAGCATAGAGATTCTCCATGCGTGTATTGGAAGATAGAGTATGCGCATCGTCGGTAATCTCAAGACGCTTACGCTTGACTAACTTCGGTGCTCCCGTTCTATAGTTGGTTTCACCAGTCTCAACAAAGACTAATGCCCCAGTCTCTTTGTCTATAGGACCACCATCTTTAGCCAACCTCGGCTTCGTCTTTGGAACACGCACTTCAGCCTTAGCTCTTGAGATGAGCGTTGATGCTCCACCACTAGAACCATCGGCTTTAGTCTGATACTTAGCTCTCAGCTCTTTAATGTTCTCTTTACGTTCAGACTCTCTATAGTTAAGTCGATGCTTCTCGGCATCAATAACAACCATGGAGTGACGAATTGCTCGAGCTAACTCTTGTCGACTAGCCTGACGAAGGGTCATGTCTGTAATCAGGTTAGAGATCCGACCCATCTCTTTCCCTTTCTGGGCCGTAGTCATAACCTTCATACCCTCATACTCTGGGTACATTGTCTTAGGGTTGAAGTTCTTGAGTCCTTCAAGCATTGGATCGGCTTTTATCTTACCCTTACCGTTAGGAATTACAAGTACTGTATCTCCATCAAAGTCTGCACCAGATAGATGTTCGGCTACACTATGATGTATGCCGACACCATCTTTAGCATCCTTCAATAACCGACTAGCCTCACGATTCCTATTGTTAACTATGAGTTCTGGGATCTCAAACTTCCCACCATGCGGGTATCGGATAAGTGCAACACGAGTTCCATTGTCATAGTTGGGGGCAAAGATTTCTGTCGGCTTCATCGATGAGACAGGTAGAATCACATTCCAGCTCTGATTCGGAAGACTTGCTGCCTTGAGGTGAACAGCCGAAGAGTCGCTTCCTTCTGCGAACTCCATTAGAAGCTTCTTACGAACCGTAGGATTAGTGAGTTTAGAAATCTCCTCAAACTCATTCATCTTACGCTCGTATGTCATGTCGAGCTGTTCCTTAGCCAACTTCGGACTCTGCTTAGAGAGGACCTGAGATGCTATACTCTTAGACCACTTGCCCCAGTCACCTTCCTCATTAACGATGTTCACAACTGACGTATTTATTCTACGTTTCCCAGTTGGGTCAGATGGGTCCGGGGCTGTAAGTTGATTCCTAATTACAGCGCCAAAAGGATTATCAGAATCCTTCTTAAGTTCCTTCAGAGCGTCAAGATGGTTCCCGGTTGATTCTTTATTGGTGTTGAACAAGATGTCAATACCCTTAGGGAGGTCATCTTTATAGATCGCCATTCCCTTTAGATAGTGATCGTTGCCAACCTGTATCCGAACCTGAGCATACTTTGCGTTCCCAAGCGAAACGTCTGGGACGCCCGGGCGTATGAACATCACACCGTCTGCCTCAGATCCGCCTTCAGAACCGTAACGAACACCGACACGCTTAGGATTCAACACGAGTGGTGGAAGCATACCAAGTGTGCCTTCACCGACATCATTCAATCGCTCATTAACAAGTCGAATCTTATCCTTATTTCGAGCAACCTCGCCCCACGTTGTCCCCGGCTTCGCTAGAACCTTTAGCTTAGTGTCAAACTGCGTTCCAAGCTGAGGCAGAGGTATACCACTAAGAACCTCATACCCATCTTGCTTAAGAACGCTAAGGGCAACTCGCATCCGTTCGGGGCTCACGCAAAGGTAATTCTCTGTTCCTGCGCCGACATCAATGAATCCGTGCTTATCGACTTCTTTCTTAAGAATAGCAGCAGTCGTCTGGATTGTATCTGCTGTGTCTTTAGCTCCAGGAGCAAGAAGTGTACGAACATAAGACTCGCCACGACCACCAAGTCGCTCACCAATAGCTCGGTCCGACCAACCCTTTGCCTTAAGAGCTTCTGCGGTGGATATATGCTCTGCCTTACGCTCAGCGTTTGCTGTGGATCGAACTGCTCGGTACTCGGTAGTTGACATACCAAAAGCCTTAGCGATATCGGTATCACCTAGACCTTTTGCCTTTAACTCTGATATGACATCAAGGAATTCTTTGTTGTTCTTAGCAACAACGTCGCCTCCGCTACCCCAAGGATAACGTCCAGACTTGCGTGGAGTTCCATAATGCGCAAAATAGTTATCTTCGTCCATCTTCATTCCAAGACACTCCCTTCTCAATAATCGTCAGAGTTACGCATGAGTTCAATCTGATTGTCGAAGTATACGATCTTTTCCATTATGTCTAATATGACATCTGGGTGTGGATCAAATACACGGATATCAGCTCCTTGATATATGCGAAGTTCAATCTCAATATCCGAAGGAACCATATCATATTCTAAACAAAATATGGCCGCATAAATCTCGAGTTGTTTCTCTTTTGTAGGGGTGATACCCGTTTTAAGATCGTGAATACGAAGTTTACCTCTACGAAAACATATAGTATCTGCAGTCCCAAAACAATTCCTAGAATATACTAGAGGTTGCTCGCACAACATTTTGTAACCGATACCATCATTAACATAAGTAGAAATAGAAGCGTTGGCTTTAGATAGCTTAACTCCTAAACGAATTGCCTCATGCGCAAGATTATGTAAATCTGTTCCTCTACGAGCAGCTTGCATGGCAATAAATCTAGACTCTAACTTGTCATCTGTGTAATTTACCCAACTATAATTAGATGGGCTCAAAAAGGCGTGGCTGCCTTGCAATTCCGAATGCTTGTTGAAGAGCATCCAACACCTCTCCCTCATTCTCAGGATATATGCATGCGGCGAAAGACATACCATTCAGCATATCAAGATAATACTGTTGGTTGGGCTCAAACGACTCATTAATAGACCGTTTAACTTCCAACATAGCCCATCGATCATGGAATAATATGAGAAGATCTGGTATTCCCTGAATATATGAAGAGTCATTCTTAATCACAAGAGCCCCAGGTAAATACTTAGGAATCTTATGAATAAGCCTGTTCTGATATTCTGCCTCTCTCATATTACTCCCCTGTTATCGAATTCCTCGAAGATCATGAAGACGAATGTGCAGCTTATCAAGATTCGTTGTACGATTCCAAGCGCCCCACTGAGTCACAATGGTTGGCGTTTTAGTCTTTCGAACTGGAATGTTGTTAACAACAGTCTCACTGGCGTAACCGCATCGATCAAATAACTTTATCCCATAATCAGAGGCTGCTTTCGCAAGAGCGGCGCATTCTCCTCCTAAAGCGAACATGGCCTTATACGACTCACTGTCAGATGGAAGGTAGAATATTCCGCCAGCCTTTGGCCCACTCGTTAGAGTGCCATCCGCTCCTACATAGTCACTAAGCACCATACCTAATCGATGTGGAGCATTCCGACTGTTTCGGTCCCATATCACAGAAGATATAGCCGTCTCTGTTGCTGTGACACTATCTCCTTCAACAAGGACCCCATCTTTCCACACACCCCAACCTAATGCCTGATTAGTGACTGGGGTATCTGGAGCATGTTCATCGAACTGAATAAGTTCATGAACTTCCCTTGTCACTGGATCAAATATACATACATGCCTATCACTTGCCACGTTAGGGCCACCGCAATGTTCATATCGACCACTTGCAGGTAGAGGCACGTTAGCATACTGATTCTGAAACCAGGGATACCCATACGAAACAGATCGAGTAATCAGAATTCCATTTTCCACTTTAGCATATTGCATGGGTTCACCATTATATGATCCCATCCAAAGCGAAGAGCTATGCTTGAAGACGTCTTTGGTTGTATCAACCACATACGACTTATTTGTTGCTGTATCAACAAACGTCGAGGTTGGGAACTCGAACGAGTCCTTGATAGATGCTCCTACCAAAGTTCGATCTTTCCATACGGGCACCATCTCTCCGTCTGGCTGTTTCCAAAATTCCCAACCCGTATTGCGATGTGCAGTCTCACTCCAGTAATCCGGATTCCCCCCATAAAACATAGAAAGGAAAAGCCTTGTCCAAAATGGTTCTGCGCCAAAGTCTTTATTCGCTACCGGCATAGCCCCTCCAGTCAAAAACTGAATGAAGTGTGTAAAATGACACACTCCTCCTATTAAATAAGTTGTAGAATATGAGATATTATACGTGATACAACGAAAAGACGTGGAAGGATGGAAATACGGGTTTACCAGATATAGTCGAATTCTGGATGTCTTTGAATAACTGCCCTGTCTCTAATCCAGCCTGAACAACCGTAGGATATAGAAGTCCTGTGTTTTCATCTATAACCGCCCGCCCAAAGAAGAATTCATCATACTCCACAGGAAACTGTCGTGCATACATCTGAGCAAACCATCCTGGACGCCACTCTAGGTTAGATGCATGAATATGGTTCTTGTTTCCATCTTTAACTATTACCGTATCACAATCCGCTAAGCCATCTATACCTTGTTCGTATGGGTAATCCACGAAGGCCTCAGCCACAAGTACTCTCAGAGCCCGTGTAGTGCGTTCTCCGGAGTTATATAGCGAAACCTTCAGATCCCCTTGCATCGTACGGCTCGGCGCTAAGAACGCCTCTGAGCGGGAGCTGTAGACTCTACCGTACGAACTTATCGAATATCCCTCATGATTTACTATGTCTGACCACGTTTCATCTACTCCTATATCATTTAAAGACATATCATACCCTTCTGTTCTTGAACCGTCATATTTCCCGTCAAATTTGGTAAATTTCGAGGGTAAAAGACTTTTGTAGAAAACGTACCTTATACGTCATATCCTATTACACTATACACCCACAAAAGCGCGTATAAGGTATAATATATATAAAACTTCTTGAACCCCGAAATTGTAAGAATTTGACGGGAGCTGTTTTTTCCCTCAAAACGCCCAAAACCCTTATAAAATAAGGGATGTAGCCGTCCTACCCACCCTAAACAGCTCCGTCAAATCCCGTCAAATCCAAACAAAACCCACAAAACACCACCCAAAATCCTTCGGCGTATAAGGTTATACCTCCAATTTCAGCTCCTCAAACCCGAATCTACGCTCATTGAAATTCCGTTTATTCCGCAAAGAATCACGAATTCCACGATCAATCGCAGAATTTGACGACAGAATATAGTAGTATAGAGTCTGGAAAGGAGTGTCCAGACGGTCAATTCTACCCATACACTGCTCAAAGTTCTTGTATGAATATGTCAAAGAGTACAGAACCATAGCGTCCGTGGACGTACAATTCCACCCCTCAGCACCAGCAGTGTACTGCACAAGGTAAACCCAAGACTCTGAGTCGGGTATTTGCTCCTTCTTGTGACCGTTCCATTCTGCGACCTCTACAACGCTCTCTAAGCCACGCAAAATATCCAGCTCGTAGTTAAACGTATAGAAGACGATTAGACGCCTGTGACAGGCCAGGAGACGCCTTACAAAGGCTAATCTCGAGGGGTCTGAATTCACAATTTTCCGCATCAGACGGAACATCTCAGATATGTTCTTGATTGGCTCATCCTCATACGGATTCCACCGCTTCTTCAAGACCACATCCATCAAGTCGTGATCATAATCTACATCGAAGTAGTTAATCATCCGCTCCGTATGCTTCAGGAAGGGCATTTCAACCAGAACGTCATTCCTAAGGACGCTGAGTCTTCGTTCGTCCAGGTATCCTCTGACTTTAGGATATTTGGAATATGGTTCGTACATGACATGTCGCCGCTTGAATTCGGTGATATTCTTGTAGAAACCGTTTGCCACAAAGACTGGCGCGTAATCCAACCACGTGTCTCCTGGAGTCGCACTGAGAAGTACCCATCGATTTCCTCTGGCGATCCGGATGAACGACTTAACCCAAGCTCCAGTTCCAACGAGGCGCTGTTCGTCAAAGATGAAGAACTTTCCGCTAGAATCAACGTACTTTCCGATGTTGTTCCAGCTATCCACTTTGATAGATCCTGCTCGGCTAAGAAGTGGATCAGTTGAAATTCCGAGTTTAGCAGCCTCACCCTCCCACTCAAGAGAATCTCTCTTTTTCGCCGTCGTGATAACCACGATGTCACTTGGGGCCTCCTTTTCAAGATAATATGCAAGAACCGTCAAAGACTTACCACTGCCGACGCCACCCCAGAGGATTTTGCCGTTATCCAAATTCTTGACAGCCTCCTCCTGGTGTGGCATCAGCTCAATCATCAGTCGCCCTTCCCTACATTGACCCATTCGTAAGGACCGAAGTCCTCCTCGCGAGTTTCGTACTGCAACTTATGTCGACTACAAACTTTATGCCCAGAATGAAGATCCACCCAATAAGGCGTATTATGTGTTCCAACTTGGACATCGCAATTCTTATCAATCATTGTCATTCTCCATCATTGCTTCATTAGGAATAGCAAGAAAACACAGACCCTCAGGGGTAACCATGGAATCAATAGTCCACATATCGTGCATGTCAGCCATCATGCGTGGAACTTCCACAACACCAATCACTTTCAAATCACCATTCATCTTTGTAACAGTCACGATGGGGATTCGCACAAGCTCATGCGTCTCTTCAACAGTATCAGTCATGTTTATATCTTCTTTCTTAGTTTGGAATATAACCTTATACGACAAAGAAGAAATAGGTTGTCGACCTATCTCTCCTCATAACTCAACGCCTCTTGGTCTTCTCAGCTTCCTCGCGTTCCCGACGTGCCTCGCCCTGCACCTGCGCGAACATGCGCATGCACGAGTCGAACACCTTCGGGGTTGTCTGCGTCTGCATGATTTCTCCTTGTGGTTGTGTCTCCTATTAAACCACTTGTAGAATATGCGAGGGCAAGAATGAAATACCTTGCGGTACTTCACCCTTAGAGCTTTCACCCTCGTCGGGTGAAGAGGCCCCGCAGCAGTGCCACGATGACCCGGTAGAAGGTCACGGCGCACCAGGCCGAGATCGTCAGCATCACGCTGAAGAACCCGACCATCAGTGCCACCGCGAACGTCCCCGGCTCCTGCGTCTGTGCGTTTGCCATCTTCTGTCTCCTTATGTGGTTGTGAATTGTCTCCTATCTATGTGGTTGTAATATTTGCGAAAGAATGAGATCCCTTGTAGGAATCTCACCCTTTTGGCGATATGTATTCTATTGCTCTAGTCCAGAAAACACATCAACCCAGATATCCGTGGCAATCGCCCCCAACGCAAGGGTTCCAACGATAACCACGAAGAACCTCAAGGTATCATCATCGGATGTGAACATGAATGTAATCCTTTCTGTGTTGTAATATGGTTAGTTCTTATTCCCGAAAAGGAATCCACCAAGAGTCTCAGCGGTCGAGGTCGACTTCACCTTCTCAGCGGCAGCATCCGCAAGCTCATTCTTCTTCCTCTCGGTCTCAGCGAGAACGTAAGCAGCGGCACCAACTCCACTCAGAAATGCAACCGCCAACCCAACAACCGTTCCTGCTCCAATGAGATATCCTGCACTGAACTTCATTTCATTTCTCCTTGTTTTTGTTCAGAAATATAGAAAAGATGAAAGTCCTTGTGTGGACTCTCATCTCTATGTCACCTTCCAACGATGACTACGTACGTTCCATCCTCACGAGTCTCGATGGTCCTGCCCTTCCGTGCTGAGTTCGCAATGAACATCGCATCCTTCCAGGCGGCCCACGAGATCTTGAGTGTCTCAAACATTTTAATCTCCTTGGTTGTGTCTTCTATCTATATGCTTGTAGAATATGCGATTTGTGGGGCATACGGGGCTTGAACCCGTGGCCTGTCGCTTATAAGACGACTGCTCTAACCAACTGAGCTAATGCCCCTCGAGAAAGATGAAACCCGTTGTGGGTCTCATCTCATAACAACTATCAGGTTGTGTCTGCGTCCTAGATCAGTTCAGCCAGGTCTTTGCTCGGTGTTCGGCATTGGCACGCCTGGTGCGCTCCTGCTCGGCCTGCATGTAGGTCCTGAACGTCTCCGTCATCCGCTCTTCAATGAGCGGCAACTTGTCCTTCAGGCTCCTGTACAGCACTTCGCGCTGGTACTCGCGACCGGCATACCATCCTGCCATCCACGCGGATGCCATTGCGGCTGCAACGATGATCTTGATCTGCATGTCAATCTCCTTTTGGTTGTCTCATTAGAGGGGTTGTAATATGTGCGAAAAGAGGAATACCTTGTTCAGGTAAACCTCTTACTAGCCACTAGCACATCTGACTCCAAATTGGCTTCGTCAGGTCGATCTTGCCTTCTCCCGTGAAGGTGGCCAGGTTCTGGTCCCGTATGCTAGCCAGCATCGCCTCGTCCCGCATGACCTTCCGGTTATGCAGGGCCATAGCAATGCAGCCAATAGCAGTTCCAATGACCCAGCCTCCAACATAGTAGGCAAGCATCTCCTTGGTTGAATACATCTTGTTGTCTCCTTGTGGTTGTGTCTTCTATTATAGGAGTTGTAGTGTTTGCGAAAAGAGGAATACCTTGTCAGGTACTCCTCTTACTAGCACTATCAAGCGAACTTGCAATTCTTCGTCACTCCCCAGAAGAACGCGATCGCAACTGCGAACACGATCCCTGTGATGATGAAGCTCAGCATTGTTCTTCTCCTTGGTTGTAGTCCTATTAATGTGATTGTAATTTTTGCGACAAAAGAGGAATACCTTGTCAGGTACTCCTCTTACTAGCACTACTTGCTGTGGATCTTGGTTGTCGTCCATGAGATGGCGCCACCGATCGTCTCCAGCTTCGCCCTGGTCTCCGGGTCGTCCAGATCTGAGGTCATGATGACCTTATCCCGCTCCGCGCATAGCGCGTACAGGATGGCCGTCCGTTCCTCATCTGTCAACTCCGGGACCATGACGAGCTTTCGGCGGTTTCGCTTCATGATCTTCATCTTTGTCTCCTTGGTTGTAGTCCTATTAATATGGTTGTAAAATATGCGAAAGAATGAAATTCCTTGTAGGAATCCCATCCTTTGACGACCTCAGTCGTCGATTGTGATTGTCGTCTTGGCCCTGGTCGTGAGCAGCAAGACTGCTGCACCAGCAGCAATACCCCACTTGAGTACCTGCGCTCTACGGCGCTTCCTCTCGAGGTACCGCTCCTGATCGCGGCGCTTGTTCTCCTCGACCAGATCCATGAAACGATCAAACATCGTGTCTCCTTTCGGTTGTCTCATTTAAAGCATTGTAGGATATGCGACTAGAGACGTTCCTTGACCAAATATAGCATTTGCTCTCGACTCTTCATCTCATCATGGTACCAGTCCGATTCGTCCATACCCATCTCAATCGCCATTTTTGTGAAGTTATACTTCTCAACGGCAAGAGCCTGAATAAGAGACTCTTTCAGGTCCTCCTGGTCTTCTACACAATAACGATCTAGTCTTGCTGTCCCGATCATTACCCCGAGAATAAGCCCAAAGCAGATTAGGAATATACCAATCAACACAACAAGAAACGTGTTAAGAATCATAGATATAACTGGTCCTTTCTTAGGGAGGGGAAAAAGGAAAGCCCTTGTAGTCTCCTACTCAGGCTTATCCTTTTCAAGGTCACTTCTCCTTCTTCTCCTTGGCGGTCGTCTCGATGGCCTGCTCCTTCGCGGCCCGCTTCTCCTTGACGGCCTCGACTCGGGCCTTGACGGCGTCCTTCGCCTTGCTGTAGCCCTTGGTTGCCACGGCGCCGATCACGGCACCAGCTCCCAGGACCGCCAGCACGGCGAGCACGTCGCTCGTCGACTCGTTGGTCTCGGTCTCGTCATCGAAGTCCTCGGTCCCGTTCTGGGTCTCGTCCATGATGTCTCTCCTTGGTTGTAGGTTGTTGTCCTCATTTAAGAGGTTGTAATTTTTGCGAAGACCTACTCCTCCGTGTCATCGAGATTGGAATTCTCGACAATATCCACGAATTCGTCGTCAACCATACGCTGAACCTCGTAGTTGAGATTCATCATGAGAATGCCCTCAAGGTCTGCTATCTCATCCCTGAGTTTGGATATGACTCGAATGAGTCCGATTGACGTAGTGATGGACACACCAACGGCGGTAAGGCCGACATAAAGTCCGAATTTCTCGGGATCAAGCACTAGACTACAGCTCCTTTTACTCAACTTTGGCCAAATACAGCTTGTTACGAATCTCGACACGAGCGTCGAAGATCCCCTGGGCGTACATCCATCGGGTGCGATACCGAGTCTCGAAATCCCCAGCATCATCCCATCCAAGCTTAAGCGCAAGCAGGAAATCCTCATACGCCTTCTCGACGCTTTCGCTCGCCTCGTCGTGCATCTGGGCAAGCAGGAGATCAACCTCCTGGAGTGTTTCCAAATTCTCACTCATTGTAATCCCTCTCTTCCAATATGGTTGTGATTACTCGGGCTCCCATGGGATCTCGTCGTCGGTCGAAATATAGCTCGAGGAATTCGCCCCAGGACGGAACAAAGAAGCGCTGCAAGACAACGCCTCCCATACCAACGACCTCGATCTCGACTCCCGCGAATTCCCCATCGACAGTGTACGAGGATACCTCCCAGACGAAGCGCCCCTGCTCGAAGAGAACCTCGAAGTACTTCTCGTACTCATCTCCATCGATCACGCAGGGGAATCCCTCGATCTGCGGGTTGACACAGGGGATGAACGTATCATTGATTCGAACCATTCGTTCCCCAATACTCTCAATGTCAAAATCAAGCATCTCTAATCTCCTTTAGTTGGTGGAATATTTATATAAGTCTCTACATATCCCCAGGCCGGATCTTACTGATCCGTAAGATAGTACCTGTCGGCTTGCGAGATTCCTCTCCAGCGAAATACACGCACCACATCTCCGTGGAACGATATTGCATCAGTGCAGCCATCTGATAGGAGTAGATGATGTTTCCATCGAAGGAGTAGATCGGGATAACCCTACGTTCGCGGATTGACATTTCCAGGTTCTCGACCTCTTGACGCTCACAAACAAGAGCCCAAGCTTCCGTCAAATACGGTCTGGCGATAGCGTCATGGGTTGACATAAGAGTTTCGGTTGGAGATAACATTAATCTAACTCCTTCTTTTGTCTGCTGAATACTTCTAAGACTGCCCTTGACTTAGCAGTAGGGGTGGAGGGGATCGAACCCACCAATGCTTTCAATATCAAAATCAAGCATCTCTAATCTCCTTTAGTTGGTGAAGTGGGCTTTTGATCTCCCAGAGCCCTAACTGGGGAGCGACTCCTTTCCCTACTGAGGAGCCGGATCAGACGGCAGCAAGAGCACTAGAACTGCTCGCGCATACCTGTCATCCAACTCCTCAAGAGCCAGTAGAATACGCTCACGTTCCAACTGGTAGTCCCCGGTTAGGACGTCCAACTGTTCCTGCGGATTCATCGGCCCTCCAGTTGCATCTTGATCGCTATGGCGAGTGTAACCACACCATACCCGATCAACAACCAACTCACGTTGGCCTTATCTTTTTCTGTCACTAGCTCCTCCTTTGTTTGGGGATAAATAACACAAAGAAGGTACCTAGTAATAGAAGTGATTGGAGTCTGACTCTACATATTCTCTCTATTAATCAAGTAGGGGTGGAGGGGATCGAACCCACGACCATCGGATTAAAAGTCCGTTGCTCTGCCAACTGAGCTACACCCCCAATCTTATTCAAACCTGCGGAATATCGTTCAACTCATTCGCAAGTTTGTAGATCTCATAGATCTCTTTACAGGTCTGACAGACAGGAAGATTCTCTGGATTTCTTGATGGCACCCATTTGTGCCCGCACAACGCCTCTATTGGTGTTCCTTCAATACGAGCCTGAAGAACCAAAGCGGTCGCCGTCTGGTTCTTATCGGTCTTCACAATGTGCGCACATTTATCCTTTTCCGTCTGAGTAGATGAATCGGTATCCGTTACTACTGACGGCGTTAAAGTATCCATCTTCTAGCTTCTCCTCCTCTGACCTGAAGATCTTAGCTATGCCTTCTTGTCCAACTACCTGATCCACAAGGTTCAGACAATCAAGGCACGCTTCACGAACATTGACTAAATCCCCAGAGATGAATTCGAGCTTTCTGAACTGATGCTCGGTTGGCCTACATGCGAAACGTCCGTCAGTGTTGTGCCAGTGGATCGGATCGTGATATTGTCCTGCAACCCTGGCCCACCCTATGTTAAATCTAGACAAGGTTCCTCCTTCTTGAAAAATATGAATCATTGTTTGATTCGTGCCCACTGTCGGATTCGAACCGACACTGAAGGGATTTTAAGTCCCCTGCCTCTGCCAATTGGGCTAAGTGGGCTAGTTCATTGGGGTGCCCCGCATACCTTTACTCCGGGGCTAGGCGGCGTGTGGTCCCTGTGATCAAAGATCCATCGGGCACGAGGTCCAAGGTCCGCAACGCGTTCCCGTGTTCTCTCACCGCTTCAAGCCGCCTCCAATAACCTCACATCTCGAGCCGGAACCGTCATCAATGTGAAGCCTAGAAACGACATCCCTACAGTTTTTGCCTCTGTAGGACAGGAGGTTGAGCAGTTTATAGTCATGCTCAGGACTCTGCCAACTGCCATCCTTCACCCGGGTTTAGCACGTACCGGATTGTTCCCGCGATGGTCAACGGGTTTTCTATCTAGTCTGGGTACTTCTCACGAATGAAGGCCATCGTATGTCGATAGGCCTCAACAAGGCCCATCGCTGTTCCACTGGTCTTCTCGTAGTAGATCCGCTTTCGAATATCGGTCGCATCGGCCTGCCAGTCCTTCCAGCAGACCTCAGAATCGCCCTCTGCCACCAGATATAGCTCCTGGAGCTTATCGGCAAGCTCGATCAGTTCCTTCTTCGACATGTCAAATCTCCTGTCGGTTGAGCGAATATAGAGGAGGGCTGACTTCCACAGCCAGTACGATACTACGTAGCTCCCCTCAATGTCGCTAGAGGTTTCTACCATTGTACCCCACCCACTACACAATCGCGTAGCGAGCCTGGTAGAAACGCCTGTGCCGGGTATCGCACAGGTTACCCTAACCGGTTTTTTGTTTAACCAATACTCGGGCGCGCTTTCCCGAGCAAGTGCTGTGTTTTCCTTCACAGATCACGTAGTGGCTGTTTCTTCATTGGAAGACACTTAGCCCAATCGTCCGGCTGAGATGATTATGGGCACCACTACCGCTCTGAGCCTAAGACCTATTTAACGTCGCTCAGACGACGGGGATCTTCACGTTCATGAGGGTGATGCTCCACCTTTCGGAAAAGTCCGCATCAGTTACC
>ERZ724522.1249-NODE-1249-length-14020-cov-7.504261_pt1 | contig 14020 bp, 9 predicted proteins | sample MGYA00376055_ERZ724522 | MGnify/ENA primary metagenome ERZ724522 (study PRJEB28724, sample SAMN07190884) | wastewater metagenome | isolation source: effluent of sewage treatment plant in Hong Hong | place: Hong Kong | collected 2016-03-17 ... | reverse complement strand
ACGAACTATTGGAGGAAGCCAGCCATGAGCGCCTGGACACCGGAACGACGACAACGGCAGCGCGAGGCCATCCAACGCTGGAAACCGTGGAAACAGTCCACCGGCCCCAAAAGCCCCGAAGGAAAAGCCAGAGCGGCGCGTAACGCCTGGACGGGCGGGCACGGTGCGAAGCTGCGCCAGCTACGCAAGGAACTGAATCAGGCGATGCGGGCGCAAAGGAATTGGCTGGGTCAGTAGGCGGCGCACTGGCGCAAGTTTGGGCGGTTGCGCGATGAGCACGACGCCCACGTCGGCAGATAGCTGGCGGGGCTGGTGCGGTGGTTTGGGTGAAGTATCACGCGGTGGCACAATCGTTTAATGCGTGTCAGTCCTGCAACAAGCAGGGACACTTTGAAAAATGACGGTACTTTTGACGGTACTTTTGAACACCGAAATCCGGAAACCTAGTATCCATGCGGGTTGCAGCCCGTTTTGCGGTTCCGGTTCGGGGCACCATATATTCAAATCATAGGCTCTCAAAGCCCCTCAGAACCCGCTAGTCTCCCTATGACGGCGGGTTTTTTCTTGCCTCAAGTCGTGTCAAGGGCTAGCATGACATACCAACAATTTGACGGTACTTTCGTTGGTACTCGCAGCTACCAACAAACCAGATACCAACAATCGAGGTACTCATGGCACTGACAGACACCTTCGTAAAGAACGTCAAGCCCACGGACGCACCGGCAGGCGTGAAGCACTCGGACGGGCAAGGGCTTTACCTTCACGTCAAGGCGGCGGGTAAATACTGGCGCATGAGCTACCGGCACGGCGGAAAGCAAAAGCTGCTGGCCCTGGGCGTCTATCCCGATGTTTCGCTTGCCCAAGCTCGGGCGCGGCGCGATGCAGCACGCAAGCTGCTGGCCGATGGCATCGATCCGGGCGCGGCGAAGCGGCAGGAAAAGCTGGCCAGAGCCGAGGCGGCGGCAAACACGTTTGAAGCAGTGGCGCGGGAGTGGCTGCAAAAAACAGCGGCTGATCGCATGGCCAGCACGCAGGGCAAGGTGACGACCTGGCTGGAAAAGGACGTTTTCCCGTACATCGGCAAGATGCCCATCTCCACCATCGGGCCGCGTGACGTGCTGGCGGCGCTGCGCATCATGGAGGCACGCGGGGCGCTCGACAGCGTGCAACGGGTGAAGCAGGTTTGCGGCATGGTGTTCCGGTACGCGGTAGCCTGCGGCAGCGCAGAACGCGACGTGACGCAGGACTTGCGCGGTGCGTTAACCAAGGCCACGGCGGGCAACCATGCCGCGATTACGGAGCCTTTGAAGCTGGGCGACCTGATGCGCTCGATCTTCGCCTACACCGGGCACCCCTGCACCGTGGCGGCGCTCAAGCTGGCCCCGTTGGTGTTTGTCCGTCCCGGCGAACTGCGCACGGCAGAATGGACGGAAATCGATCTGGACGGCGCGGAGTGGCGCATCCCCGGCAGCAAGATGAAGATGAAGATGGATCACATCGTCCCGCTTTCCACGCAGGCCGTGGAGATTCTGCGCAGCGTGCAACCAATCACCGGGCACGGGCGCTACGTGTTCCCCAGCTTGCGCACGGGCGAACGGCCCATGAGTGAGAACACCTTGACGGCGGCGCTGCGCGGTATGGGCTACGCGGGTGACGTACACACCGCGCACGGGTTCCGAGCGACCGCCAGAACGATCATGGATGAAGTCCTGAACGAGCGTGTGGACCTGATCGAACACCAGCTATCCCATGCGGTGAAGGATTCCAATGGACGCGCCTACAACCGAACGGCGCACCTACCCGCACGGCGCGAAATGATGCAACGCTGGGCGGATTATCTGGACAAGCTGCGCATTGGTGCGGACGTGATCCAGTTCAAGGCGGCGAACCAGTAGAGACAGCTTGCGGCCACGCCTAGCCCGACGGGGCGAAAACCGGGACACCCTGACCCGGCGGCGCTGGCTTCTTATCGGGGCGTGACAGGGCACAAAATGGACTTTCCTGCATACGTCCCGGCGGCGGTCCGGGCGCACATCACGGACCTTCTCGACGGCGACTGCTCAGCACATTTTGAGCGCGGCTGGCGCGCGATGTTGGACGACAGCGAGCGCAAGGTATCCGATCTTGAGCGGAAGATCGACTATGGCGTCCGGGTCGGTCGCGATGACTACCTGGACCAATTCCGGCTCGAACTGGCCGAAGAACGCAAGCACCGCGACCGACTGGCGGGCGATGTGGATTGCCTGCACCGGCTGGCGCACGATGCGCGGATGCAAGCCGCGTACACGGCCCTGACGGCTGAGTTCACTGGAGATCATCAATGGGTGAGTTTCATTCGTGCCGCATGGGCGGCGCGGATGGACTTCGCCCCGTACCGCGAGCGTCTGAAGCTGGCCGATGAGTTGAAGGGCGAGATCGCCAAAGCGGCTGACAAGCTGGCGGCGCTGCTGGATCGGTTCGGCTGCACTGGCGACCATGGGCCGGGTGAGTTTTTTTCAGTTCAAGCCTTGCTCGAAAGCACTGATAACCATGAAAGCAACGACCGCAATCTGCATATGTGGCGCGGTATGCGTGAGTACATTTTCGGCAATAAACCTTCGCGCAACGTGGCCAGCGTGGGAAAGGACAGCCAAGATTCTGATAGCCCTATCGAGATACGTATCGTTGCTCTCGATAGTCCGCTGGTTATCGATCATGCTGAAGAAACTCGAAACACATTGCGCTATGCGTGGGGAACGGCACCGTCAGTAAGCGCACTCATGCGCACTTTAGCTGGGACAGCGCGGGCGTTTACGCCCAGCGAAAGCGGCATGATTGGCGCGGCGATTGCGTCCCAAAAAAGTGTCAAGAAAGTAGAGTACCTGCGGGCTTTGGGCAATCTGCTGACCGATGTTCACCACTTTACCTTGACCACGCCCATCATGCGGGCCATGGCCGTCGTGGCGAACGTCGCAGTTAACTTGCCGGGTGTTGACGCGACCTATGACGATGTGCGCAAAGCCCTTGCCAAACTTGGCGGCGGACGGCTGGAAGATTTGAGCGGGAAACAGTAACCGAATCTTCCGCCAATCTGGAAAATTCGCGCCCGAAGAATCTGCTGAATATCTTCGACTGGATTGGCGTACTGCAAGACATTGCAGCCTTCTTTCAGGAGGTACCCCGCAATGTCACGCAAAACCACCAGCATCCCGGCGCAGCCCCCAGCGCCGTCGATCCCGTCATTCGACACCCTGCCCGATAGCGCCTACATCCGCGAGGCGCAACTGATCCAGAGCCCCCGGCACCCCGACCGGCCAGCACCGTTGCCGTTCTCAGCGCCCACGCTGTGGCGCAAGGTGAAGGCGGGCACGTTCCCCAAGCCCACCAAGTTGTCGGAGCGGGTAACCGCCTGGAAAGTGGGGGACATTCGCGCATGGATGACGGCGCAGGCCACGGCGTAAGGAGGTGGCCATGCACACAGACACCCCAAAAGAAAAAGCCGCCTGGATGCTGGAAACACCCACGACGGCCACGAAATCACAGAGCACGGCGAGTGTATCAACTGCTGAAAAAGTAGGCAATCCCGAAAAAGCATTCTCCACACTGCGGGCGCAATTCGCGCAGCGAGGCCATCGCCTTGAACGTGCTTTCCACGGCGACAGCAAGGAACCCACCTACTACGCCGAACGCTGGGGCATGGTGCGATGGTTGCCCACCTTGCACGATGCGGCGATGTTCCTGGCGCAGATCGGAGGGCGGCTATGAACGACGCAATCGAAGCGTTCCGAGCTGCTATCGAGTCGGCGGGACTGACGCCACCGGACACGATCCACGGCGACGGCGCGATTCACCGATTCAGCACCAACGGCAAACGAGGCGACGATTCCGGCTGGTACGTCCTGCACCTGGACGGCATCCCGGCAGGTTCATTCGGCTGCTGGCGCACGGGCCTGCAATCGACTTGGTGCGGCAAGTCCGACAGCACCATGACGACGGCTGAACGTGAAGCTCACCGGCAGCGCATCAAGGCCATGAGGGCGCAGAGGGACGCGGAACAAGCGCAGCGCCAGCGAGCGGCCAGCGAGACAGCGGCGGCGCTGTGGCAGCAAGCCGACGCAGCCACGGCGCACCAGTACCTCACCAGCAAGGCAATCCAGCCCCACGGCATCAAGACCTTTGGCGACAAGCTGCTGATCCCCATGAGGGACACGGCGGGCACCCTGCACAGTTTGCAGACCATCGCCCCGGACGGCAGCAAGTTGTTTCACCCTGGCGGGCGCGTCAAGGGCTGCTACTTCGGAATCGGCAAACCGGCGGGCAGGCTGATCGTGTGCGAGGGGTTCGCCACGGGCGCAAGCATCCATGAGGCGACCGGCGACGCGGTGGCCGTGGCCTTCAACGCGGGCAACCTGGAGGCGGTGGCGCTGGCCTTGCGCACCAAGTACCCGGCGCTGCAAATCGTCATTGCAGCCGACGACGACCACCTGACCGACGGCAATCCGGGACTGACCAAGGCGACGGCAGCGGCGCAGGCTGTGGGCGGGCTGCTGGCCGTGCCCGTGTTCCCGGCAGACCGACCAGACAAGGCCACCGACTTCAACGACCTGCACCAGATCGCCGGACTGGACGCGGTGCGCAGCGGCATCAAGGCGGCAGCAAAGTGCAGCAACGCGCAGCAGCGCGGGCCCACCGTACCGCCACTGGACGACAACGAGGTGGACGACAACGAGGCAGGCACCTGGCCAGAGCTGCAACCGCTGATCGCAAAGACCGACCCCGAGGAATATCCGCTCGACGCCCTGCCCGATGCGGTGCGATGCGCGGTGCAGGAGGTGGCCGGGTTCGTCAAGGCCCCCGTCCCGCTGATCGCTACGTCAGCACTGGCGGCGCTGTCGCTGGCGATTCAGGCGCATTCGGATGTGGAGCGGGCCAGCAAGTTGACCGGGCCGTCCAGTCTGTTCCTCATGGCCATCGCGGATTCGGGCGAGCGCAAATCCACCTGTGACGGGTTTTTCACCAAGGCGATACGCGACTATGAGGAACGCGAGCGCGAAGCCGCCAAGCCCGTTCTGAAGGACTACAAAGCCGATCTTGAGGGGTGGACTTCCAAACGCGGCGGTATCAAGGATGCCATTCGGCAAGCGGCGAAGGACAAGAAGCCGACCGCCGACCTTGAACGTGCCTTGCGCGACCTGGAGCACGACAAGCCCAAACCGCCACGGGTTCCACGTCTGACCTACGCGGACGCGACGCCGGAATCGCTGGCCTACTCGCTGGCGATGGAGTGGCCATCCGGCGGAGTGGTGTCGCCAGAGGCCGGGATCGTGTTCGGGTCGCACGGCATGGGCAAGGATTCAGTCATGCGCAACCTGGCGACGCTGAATCAGCTATGGGACGGCAATCCATTGAGGATTGATCGGCGCACATCGGATTCATTCTCTGTGCAGGGCGCACGCCTGACGATGGCGTTGCAGGTGCAGGAATCGACCCTGCGGGCATTCTTCGACAGCACCAAGGGGCTGGCACGCGGCACCGGGTTTTTGGCGCGGTTCCTGGTGTCCTGGCCAGCGTCAACGCAAGGTTTCAGGCCCTTCACCGAAGCACCGGCAAACTGGCCAGCCCTGGCGACGTTCAATAACCGCCTGACGGCGATCTTGAATCGGCCAGTGCCGATTGACGACGACGGCGGTTTAAGCCCGATGTTGCTGAAACTGGCACCAGAGGCGAAGGCGGCATGGGTGAAGTTCCACGACGCCATCGAAGCCGAGCTATCGACCGGGCGCGAGCTTTACGACGTGCGGGACGTGGCCAGCAAAACGGCGGACAACGCGGCGCGGCTGGCGGCCCTGTTCCACACCTTCGCCGGCACCATCGGGCCGATTGACCTTGACGCGATGGAATCGGCGGCGCGGATAACCCTCTGGCACCTGACCGAGGCGCGGCGGTTCCTGGGCGAGCTGGCCATGCCTGCCGAACTGGCGAACCCGGCGCGGCTGGAATCGTGGCTGCTCGACTATTGCAGGCGCGAAAAAACCGACAAGGTGCCCACCAGAGAAATCCAGCGATGTGGACCGGGCGGATTGCGCGACAAGGCTGCATTCAAGGACGCCGTCGCGGAATTGGCGGAACTCGGACGGGCGAGGCTGGTGCAGGACGGCAAAAAGCGGTTGGTGCAGATCAACCCGGCTTTGTTGGAGGTGGCCGCATGACCCTTGCAAGTCTGCTCAAAAAGGGGAGTTTGCGAGGGGCTGCGACTGCGACACCTGCGACACCTGCGACAGTTGACCCACTTTATCCCCCAAGTGTCGCAACTGTCGCAACTGTCGCTGTCGCAACCTTCACGGAACAGGCGGCGAACGACCCACCAGCCCCCGACCGCGAGACATGGCCGGAACGCGCTGCGATTGCTGAATACGACGGCGGACTGTCCCGGCAGGATGCCGAGGTGTTGGCGGATTCATGCTGCTGGCCGCATTCGTCGGCAATGAACGGCGCAGAGATCGACGCGATGATTGCCCGGATTGATCGGTTCTGTGATCGTGGCCTGAGCTACGACGACGCCAGCATCCTGGCCGACAAGCTGGTGATCCGGGATCGTGAAGGTGACGACAGGCGCGTGTGCCTGGAGTGTGCCCACCTTCGTCACGGCGGGCGCTGCGGCAACTGGCAGGCGGCAGGCGTCGCCATTCGGGCAAGGGACGCGCAGCTACCCGACGACTTCACGGCCATGCTGCAACGGTGCGACGGGTTTACAGGGGCGACGATATGACCAAGGCAAAAGACAAGGCGGCGGGTAACCCGAAAGTCCTGCAAGTCGCACGAACCAAAGACCAGACCGAGGCGCAGGCCGTGGCATGGATGGCCGTCAACCCCGAAACCAATGCAGCGGTGGTGATCGACGCCTATCAATCCAACATTGCGGGCGACGATGTGAACCTCATGGCGCTGATCGACGCCTTGCGCAAGTCCACCGACCAGAGCAGGGCGGGCGACCTGTCGCACCTGGAGGCCATGCTGATCGGGCAGGCCACGGCGCTGCAAACCATCTTCACCAGCCTGGCGAGGCGGGCGCACCACCAGACGCTGCAAGCCCACTTTGAGGCATTTTTGGGGCTGGCACTCAAGGCGCAGGCGCAGAGCCGGGCGACCATATCGGCGCTGGTGGACCTGAAATACCCACGGCAGGCCACCTTCGTCAAGCAAGCCAACATCGCCAACGGGCCACAACAGGTGAACAACGCCACGCACGCGGGAGAGATTCAGCCCCGGCCAAACAAACTATTGGAGGATGCCAGCCATGAGCGCCTGGACACCGGAACGCCGACAACGGCAGCGCGAGGCCATCCAACGCTGGAAACCGTGGAATCAGTCCACCGGCCCAAAAAGCCCCGAAGGCAAGGCCAGAGCGGCGCGTAATGCCTGGACGGGCGGACATACCGCGAAGTTGCGTCAGATCACCAAAACACTGAATCAGGCGCTGCGGGCGCAACGGGAATTGCTTGGGAAGTGACCCACGTCGGCAGATCGGCTGCGGCGAAAGCGCGGCGGCTTGGGTGAAGTCTCACGCGGTGGCACAATCGTTCAAGGCGTGTCAATCCTGCAACGGACAGGGGACACTTTGAAAAATGACGGTACTTTTGACGGTACTTTTGAACACCGAAATCCGGAAACCTAGTATCCATGCGGGTTGCAGCCCGTTTTGCGGTTCCGGTTCGGGGCACCATATATTCAAATCATAGGCTCTCAAAGCCCCTCAGAACCCGCTAGTCTCCCTATGACGGCGGGTTTTTTCTTGCCTCAAGTCGTGTCAAGGGCTAGCATGACATACCAACAATTTGACGGTACTTTCGTTGGTACTCGCAGCTACCAACAAACCAGATACCAACAATCGAGGTACTCATGGCACTGACAGACACCTTCGTAAAGAACGTCAAGCCCACGGACGCACCGGCAGGCGTGAAGCACTCGGACGGGCAAGGGCTTTACCTTCACGTCAAGGCGGCGGGTAAATACTGGCGCATGAGCTACCGGCACGGCGGAAAGCAAAAGCTGCTGGCCCTGGGCGTCTATCCCGATGTTTCGCTTGCCCAAGCTCGGGCGCGGCGCGATGCAGCACGCAAGCTGCTGGCCGATGGCATCGATCCGGGCGCGGCGAAGCGGCAGGAAAAGCTGGCCAGAGCCGAGGCGGCGGCAAACACGTTTGAAGCAGTGGCGCGGGAGTGGCTGCAAAAAACAGCGGCTGATCGCATGGCCAGCACGCAGGGCAAGGTGACGACCTGGCTGGAAAAGGACGTTTTCCCGTACATCGGCAAGATGCCCATCTCCACCATCGGGCCGCGTGACGTGCTGGCGGCGCTGCGCATCATGGAGGCACGCGGGGCGCTCGACAGCGTGCAACGGGTGAAGCAGGTTTGCGGCATGGTGTTCCGGTACGCGGTAGCCTGCGGCAGCGCAGAACGCGACGTGACGCAGGACTTGCGCGGTGCGTTAACCAAGGCCACGGCGGGCAACCATGCCGCGATTACGGAGCCTTTGAAGCTGGGCGACCTGATGCGCTCGATCTTCGCCTACACCGGGCACCCCTGCACCGTGGCGGCGCTCAAGCTGGCCCCGTTGGTGTTTGTCCGTCCCGGCGAACTGCGCACGGCAGAATGGACGGAAATCGATCTGGACGGCGCGGAGTGGCGCATCCCCGGCAGCAAGATGAAGATGAAGATGGATCACATCGTCCCGCTTTCCACGCAGGCCGTGGAGATTCTGCGCAGCGTGCAACCAATCACCGGGCACGGGCGCTACGTGTTCCCCAGCTTGCGCACGGGCGAACGGCCCATGAGTGAGAACACCTTGACGGCGGCGCTGCGCGGTATGGGCTACGCGGGTGACGTACACACCGCGCACGGGTTCCGAGCGACCGCCAGAACGATCATGGATGAAGTCCTGAACGAGCGTGTGGACCTGATCGAACACCAGCTATCCCATGCGGTGAAGGATTCCAATGGACGCGCCTACAACCGAACGGCGCACCTACCCGCACGGCGCGAAATGATGCAACGCTGGGCGGATTATCTGGACAAGCTGCGCATTGGTGCGGACGTGATCCAGTTCAAGGCGGCGAACCAGTAGAGACAGCTTGCGGCCACGCCTAGCCCGACGGGGCGAAAACCGGGACACCCTGACCCGGCGGCGCTGGCTTCTTATCGGGGCGTGACAGGGCACAAAATGGACTTTCCTGCATACGTCCCGGCGGCGGTCCGGGCGCACATCACGGACCTTCTCGACGGCGACTGCTCAGCACATTTTGAGCGCGGCTGGCGCGCGATGTTGGACGACAGCGAGCGCAAGGTATCCGATCTTGAGCGGAAGATCGACTATGGCGTCCGGGTCGGTCGCGATGACTACCTGGACCAATTCCGGCTCGAACTGGCCGAAGAACGCAAGCACCGCGACCGACTGGCGGGCGATGTGGATTGCCTGCACCGGCTGGCGCACGATGCGCGGATGCAAGCCGCGTACACGGCCCTGACGGCTGAGTTCACTGGAGATCATCAATGGGTGAGTTTCATTCGTGCCGCATGGGCGGCGCGGATGGACTTCGCCCCGTACCGCGAGCGTCTGAAGCTGGCCGATGAGTTGAAGGGCGAGATCGCCAAAGCGGCTGACAAGCTGGCGGCGCTGCTGGATCGGTTCGGCTGCACTGGCGACCATGGGCCGGGTGAGTTTTTTTCAGTTCAAGCCTTGCTCGAAAGCACTGATAACCATGAAAGCAACGACCGCAATCTGCATATGTGGCGCGGTATGCGTGAGTACATTTTCGGCAATAAACCTTCGCGCAACGTGGCCAGCGTGGGAAAGGACAGCCAAGATTCTGATAGCCCTATCGAGATACGTATCGTTGCTCTCGATAGTCCGCTGGTTATCGATCATGCTGAAGAAACTCGAAACACATTGCGCTATGCGTGGGGAACGGCACCGTCAGTAAGCGCACTCATGCGCACTTTAGCTGGGACAGCGCGGGCGTTTACGCCCAGCGAAAGCGGCATGATTGGCGCGGCGATTGCGTCCCAAAAAAGTGTCAAGAAAGTAGAGTACCTGCGGGCTTTGGGCAATCTGCTGACCGATGTTCACCACTTTACCTTGACCACGCCCATCATGCGGGCCATGGCCGTCGTGGCGAACGTCGCAGTTAACTTGCCGGGTGTTGACGCGACCTATGACGATGTGCGCAAAGCCCTTGCCAAACTTGGCGGCGGACGGCTGGAAGATTTGAGCGGGAAACAGTAACCGAATCTTCCGCCAATCTGGAAAATTCGCGCCCGAAGAATCTGCTGAATATCTTCGACTGGATTGGCGTACTGCAAGACATTGCAGCCTTCTTTCAGGAGGTACCCCGCAATGTCACGCAAAACCACCAGCATCCCGGCGCAGCCCCCAGCGCCGTCGATCCCGTCATTCGACACCCTGCCCGATAGCGCCTACATCCGCGAGGCGCAACTGATCCAGAGCCCCCGGCACCCCGACCGGCCAGCACCGTTGCCGTTCTCAGCGCCCACGCTGTGGCGCAAGGTGAAGGCGGGCACGTTCCCCAAGCCCACCAAGTTGTCGGAGCGGGTAACCGCCTGGAAAGTGGGGGACATTCGCGCATGGATGACGGCGCAGGCCACGGCGTAAGGAGGTGGCCATGCACACAGACACCCCAAAAGAAAAAGCCGCCTGGATGCTGGAAACACCCACGACGGCCACGAAATCACAGAGCACGGCGAGTGTATCAACTGCTGAAAAAGTAGGCAATCCCGAAAAAGCATTCTCCACACTGCGGGCGCAATTCGCGCAGCGAGGCCATCGCCTTGAACGTGCTTTCCACGGCGACAGCAAGGAACCCACCTACTACGCCGAACGCTGGGGCATGGTGCGATGGTTGCCCACCTTGCACGATGCGGCGATGTTCCTGGCGCAGATCGGAGGGCGGCTATGAACGACGCAATCGAAGCGTTCCGAGCTGCTATCGAGTCGGCGGGACTGACGCCACCGGACACGATCCACGGCGACGGCGCGATTCACCGATTCAGCACCAACGGCAAACGAGGCGACGATTCCGGCTGGTACGTCCTGCACCTGGACGGCATCCCGGCAGGTTCATTCGGCTGCTGGCGCACGGGCCTGCAATCGACTTGGTGCGGCAAGTCCGACAGCACCATGACGACGGCTGAACGTGAAGCTCACCGGCAGCGCATCAAGGCCATGAGGGCGCAGAGGGACGCGGAACAAGCGCAGCGCCAGCGAGCGGCCAGCGAGACAGCGGCGGCGCTGTGGCAGCAAGCCGACGCAGCCACGGCGCACCAGTACCTCACCAGCAAGGCAATCCAGCCCCACGGCATCAAGACCTTTGGCGACAAGCTGCTGATCCCCATGAGGGACACGGCGGGCACCCTGCACAGTTTGCAGACCATCGCCCCGGACGGCAGCAAGTTGTTTCACCCTGGCGGGCGCGTCAAGGGCTGCTACTTCGGAATCGGCAAACCGGCGGGCAGGCTGATCGTGTGCGAGGGGTTCGCCACGGGCGCAAGCATCCATGAGGCGACCGGCGACGCGGTGGCCGTGGCCTTCAACGCGGGCAACCTGGAGGCGGTGGCGCTGGCCTTGCGCACCAAGTACCCGGCGCTGCAAATCGTCATTGCAGCCGACGACGACCACCTGACCGACGGCAATCCGGGACTGACCAAGGCGACGGCAGCGGCGCAGGCTGTGGGCGGGCTGCTGGCCGTGCCCGTGTTCCCGGCAGACCGACCAGACAAGGCCACCGACTTCAACGACCTGCACCAGATCGCCGGACTGGACGCGGTGCGCAGCGGCATCAAGGCGGCAGCAAAGTGCAGCAACGCGCAGCAGCGCGGGCCCACCGTACCGCCACTGGACGACAACGAGGTGGACGACAACGAGGCAGGCACCTGGCCAGAGCTGCAACCGCTGATCGCAAAGACCGACCCCGAGGAATATCCGCTCGACGCCCTGCCCGATGCGGTGCGATGCGCGGTGCAGGAGGTGGCCGGGTTCGTCAAGGCCCCCGTCCCGCTGATCGCTACGTCAGCACTGGCGGCGCTGTCGCTGGCGATTCAGGCGCATTCGGATGTGGAGCGGGCCAGCAAGTTGACCGGGCCGTCCAGTCTGTTCCTCATGGCCATCGCGGATTCGGGCGAGCGCAAATCCACCTGTGACGGGTTTTTCACCAAGGCGATACGCGACTATGAGGAACGCGAGCGCGAAGCCGCCAAGCCCGTTCTGAAGGACTACAAAGCCGATCTTGAGGGGTGGACTTCCAAACGCGGCGGTATCAAGGATGCCATTCGGCAAGCGGCGAAGGACAAGAAGCCGACCGCCGACCTTGAACGTGCCTTGCGCGACCTGGAGCACGACAAGCCCAAACCGCCACGGGTTCCACGTCTGACCTACGCGGACGCGACGCCGGAATCGCTGGCCTACTCGCTGGCGATGGAGTGGCCATCCGGCGGAGTGGTGTCGCCAGAGGCCGGGATCGTGTTCGGGTCGCACGGCATGGGCAAGGATTCAGTCATGCGCAACCTGGCGACGCTGAATCAGCTATGGGACGGCAATCCATTGAGGATTGATCGGCGCACATCGGATTCATTCTCTGTGCAGGGCGCACGCCTGACGATGGCGTTGCAGGTGCAGGAATCGACCCTGCGGGCATTCTTCGACAGCACCAAGGGGCTGGCACGCGGCACCGGGTTTTTGGCGCGGTTCCTGGTGTCCTGGCCAGCGTCAACGCAAGGTTTCAGGCCCTTCACCGAAGCACCGGCAAACTGGCCAGCCCTGGCGACGTTCAATAACCGCCTGACGGCGATCTTGAATCGGCCAGTGCCGATTGACGACGACGGCGGTTTAAGCCCGATGTTGCTGAAACTGGCACCAGAGGCGAAGGCGGCATGGGTGAAGTTCCACGACGCCATCGAAGCCGAGCTATCGACCGGGCGCGAGCTTTACGACGTGCGGGACGTGGCCAGCAAAACGGCGGACAACGCGGCGCGGCTGGCGGCCCTGTTCCACACCTTCGCCGGCACCATCGGGCCGATTGACCTTGACGCGATGGAATCGGCGGCGCGGATAACCCTCTGGCACCTGACCGAGGCGCGGCGGTTCCTGGGCGAGCTGGCCATGCCTGCCGAACTGGCGAACCCGGCGCGGCTGGAATCGTGGCTGCTCGACTATTGCAGGCGCGAAAAAACCGACAAGGTGCCCACCAGAGAAATCCAGCGATGTGGACCGGGCGGATTGCGCGACAAGGCTGCATTCAAGGACGCCGTCGCGGAATTGGCGGAACTCGGACGGGCGAGGCTGGTGCAGGACGGCAAAAAGCGGTTGGTGCAGATCAACCCGGCTTTGTTGGAGGTGGCCGCATGACCCTTGCAAGTCTGCTCAAAAAGGGGAGTTTGCGAGGGGCTGCGACTGCGACACCTGCGACACCTGCGACAGTTGACCCACTTTATCCCCCAAGTGTCGCAACTGTCGCAACTGTCGCTGTCGCAACCTTCACGGAACTGGCGGCAAACGACCCGCCAGCCCCTGACCGTGAAGCCTGGCCAGAGCGGGCCGCTATCGCGCAATATGACGGCGGACTGACCCGGCAGGAGGCTGAAGCCCTGGCCGATTCATGCTGCTGGCCACACAGCGAGGCCATGAGCGGCGAGGAGATCGACAGCTTCACGGCACGGCTGGCGCGTTTCACCGACCGGGGGCTGACCCTGGCCGATGCGGAACGGCTGGCCGACAAGCTGGTGATCCGGGATCGTGAAGGCGACGACAGGCGGTGTTGTCTGGAATGCGCCCACCTTCGCCACGGCGGGCGCTGCGGCAACTGGCAGGCGGCAGGGGTCGCTATCCGGGCGAGGGATGCGCAGCTACCGGGCGACTTCACGGCCATGCTGCAACGGTGCGACGGGTTTTCAGGGGCGACGATATGACCAAGACAAAAGACACGACGGCGGGCAATCCGAAAGTCCTGCAAATTGCCCGAACCAAAGAACAG
>ERZ724522.1245-NODE-1245-length-14059-cov-4.917881_pt1 | contig 14059 bp, 14 predicted proteins | sample MGYA00376055_ERZ724522 | MGnify/ENA primary metagenome ERZ724522 (study PRJEB28724, sample SAMN07190884) | wastewater metagenome | isolation source: effluent of sewage treatment plant in Hong Hong | place: Hong Kong | collected 2016-03-17 ... | reverse complement strand
CGAGCACCCGAGAGCCGTCGCTTTCGGATTCTCGTAGATGCTCGCACGAAACGCCGATGAGCGCTGGCGTAAGACGTGGTCCGTCGTCCGCCGGCTTCAGCTCGAGATCGCTCTCGGAGCTGCAGGAGCGAAGCTGCAGGGAGAGACGGAACGGATCCTCTGCGCGAACGAGAGCGACCTCGAGCTGACGCCGGCGGACGCCGGACGACGTCGGGAGCCCTTGTGCGCGCGGAGTGGTTTATGCTTCGCGGCGATACGCCGCGTGGGTGATCAGCCCTTGCCGCTCATCGAACGTTTCATGCGAGCAAAAATCAATTCAGAGGGCGGCGAGCCGGATCAGCCGCGCTTGCCGGATTCTTCCATCCAGACGACGGTTTCGTTCGGCGCCGGCGTGTAGCTGTCCTGGACGAGACGGCCGTTCACCCACGCGGTGTGCGGCTTGTGGCCGAGCTCGAGAGCCGCGCCGTGCATGCGGCGGACGTCGGCGATCATCGTGCGACGACCGGTCGCGCGATCGACGCAGGCGATCTGGATGACCGGGTACGAGTCGAACGAGGAGCTCGCCTGCTTCGTGGACGTGAAGGTGTCCTGCGCGGTGACGTTGGCCGGAGCGGAGCACGGAGCCTGAGCGGCCGGAGCGGGCGCAACCGCCGGACGCGCGAGATCGAGCTCGTCGAGCGTGAATTCGAACGTGTCGCTCGTGTCGGTGAAGTACACGCCGGCGGTCGGCGTGCCGTCTTCGCGCGCGTCGCGGTATTCGATTTCGCCGATGCAGCTCAGCTTGGCGCGCTGCCCGCGCGAATAGGCCGGGTTGACGGCGATGACCTTCACCTCGACGCCCTCTTGCATCGTCTCCGTCTTGGGGCGCGGGGCCGGAGCCGGGGTCGGCTGGCTCACGTTGAGGTCGATGCTGCCGGAGACGCCGATTCGGATGTTTTCGTTGCTCATGGTTTACCTTTCGGATCAGATGGCTTGACGCGGAACCGCCTGGCGGGAGGCCGGGAAGACCTCGGGCAGCCGCATGTCGAACTTGACGTAGTTGAATTCACGGTCGCGTTTGGGTTTGTTGAGCACTTGACCGTACCAGAGGCCCAACATGCAGAGAGCGGCCTGCGCGTTCGCAAGCACCAACTGCGGTTCGCTGACTTGCGCTTCGTCGCACGGGATGAGGGACGGCGTGCGGCCGTCGTTGACGCGGATGTCCGGGGTGACGTCGGACGGAAGCGGCGTTTTGAATTTGCCGTTCAGGCGCCGGGTGAGAACGGCTTGTCCATCGTACTCCGCGTTGCCGCCGGAAATCAGCGTGAAGGAGCGGCACTTCTCGACGAGGATGTTCTCGATGCAGACGCGCGACGCGGCCGTGTCGACGCCGAGGAAGACGGTCGGATCCTCCTCTGTCAGCCAGACGTGCGCTTCCTTTTCCGTTTGCTCGACGTACGTCGCGATCGGAACGATCGTCAATCGCGTGCCGGTTCCGAGCATGTCGGAGAGGCGGCGCGCCAGCGCGATCGCCTTGTTCTCTCCGACGTCCCTCGCCTCGAATTGGCGGGCGAGATTCGCGCTTCGAACGGATTTTCCGTCCACCAGGTAGAGCGTGCTGTCCGTTCCCATCAGCATGCGGGCGAGAGGTGGTGCGAGTGCGAAGCCGATGCCTCCGCATCCCACCACCACGTAGGTTTTCATCAGAAGATGTCACTCCCTTCTTCGTTTTTTCGCTCGTCTTCGACGCGAAGCGATCGAACCCAATCGGCGAAATCCTGAAGCTCGTTGACGTCCGCGTGCTGAGCGACGGTGGTCAGCATGCGGTTGTACGCGCCCCAGCTTTCTTCGTCTTTTTCGACTTCGACGGCCTCGGAGCAGCTGATGCCGTTCCTGACCGTGTCGAGCCAGGTGTATTCGGTCGACGGATCCGGGATCTCCGAGAGCAGCCGGCTGATCGAGTCGTTGTCGCTCGGGCTCGTGTTCACGCCTGAAACGAGCAGTCGGATCTCGGCGACGACTTCCGCGTAAGCGCAGCCGAGAAGCGGCTTCGGCACGGAAGACAGGAGCTGGTACAGCCAGAACTCCGGCACCTCGTCGCGGGCGGCGACCTTCCGTTCGCGTTTCTTTTCCTGCTTCTTTCGCTGATTGAAGGAGGGGATCGAGTCGAAGAAGTCGCGCGAGTAGGCGCGTTGGCTTTTCTCCCGGCCGTCGAAGACTCTCGTGTCGATGTCGCGATCGGACGACAGCACGAGCCGGTCGACGACGCCGCCTGAGCGGATGCCGCGCTCTTCCTTGTTCTCTTCGATCGAGAAGCCGCTCGGGTCGATCTGGCTCTTCAACCAGATTTCGCAGGCGTTCCTGTCGCCGTGCCTGAACGCGATCTGTCCGTTCTGCGTCACCTGGTAGCGGGAAGAATCGATGAGGCTTCGGCCGGGACTCACGAGCGTGAGCCACAAGCGGAGTCTTGTCTCCCAGGCGGTCGCGTCGTCGACTTCGAAGTGCTGATTCCAGTCGGTGGTGAAGCGCGTCTTCGCGTCCGCCACCACGAAAGACGCCGCGACCGGCAACGGGCGGTCGAGGTGGCCGAACGTGATGTGGAACCCGGTGTGGTCCAGTTCGTTGGCGTGATCTTCACCGGAGTGGAACGGTTGAAGCGAGCCGTGAGAGTGGCTCGTGCCGACGATGACGGCCTCTTCGATGCGGCTCTCGACGCAGTGCGGACAGCGAACGCCGCCGTGATAGAGACCGACGCGACACGAGCGGCAGAAGTGCCTCGGGCGGCTCGGGTACTCGAGGCCGGCCGAGGAGACGTAGTAGAAGGCCGGCACGAGCATGACGTAGCAGCGCGCTTCGCGGTCCCAGTGCCACCACAGAAACGCCTCGGTGCGAAGTTTCTCGTAGACGGCTTTGAAGTACAGCCACGCCTGGAGCACGCCGCCGTCGACGTTGTTCCACGGGATGCGAGGCAGGTCGTTCGACACGAGCGTCGGGCGCGGGAACGAAGGCAGTTGATCGAGCGTTTCTTTCTTTTCCGGTACGACCGCGGACAGCGTTTTGCCGTCGACGATGATCTGCACGTGCCGTTGCGGTCCTTCGCGCGTCATGATTTGTTCGATTTCTTTTCCGAACGTGGTGCTTGTTTTTCGCATTTAAGTCCTTTTTCTTCGAGTGATCTCCCAGAGAGTCGTGAACACGGGGCCGTGGTTCACCGGCTCCCGTCCCGCACAGAAACTCGTGCAGTTTATTTCCGACGCCCGTCGGAGAACGCGTGCGCGGAGGTCGGCGGATGCCAGGACCAAGGCTTCGTGCGCCGGTCCGGTCAGGCCGCTGCTTTCGGCGTTCGTCAAGATGAGACTCAGCTCGTTGACGAATTCGATCGCGAGCTGCCGAGGAACGGCTCGCCACGGCAGGCGCTGCAGCGCTTCGGTCATCGGGGTCGCCATCACAGGTACTCCAGAAGAGGGCCGGCGGTCGGCCACGCGATAAGGCCGCCGCGCGCACCGACGCCGCCGTTGTTCCACGCGTGCAGGCGCAAGATGTAGTCGGCCGCCAGACCGGGTCGGCGTTCGCCGGCGGGGATGACGGTTTCGCCGATTTGACAGGTGGGCAGCGTTTGCCGCAGTTCCTCCGGCAGCATTCTTTGGATCTTCGAGTCGAGATCGTCGTTCAGCGGCGCCGTCAGCAAATGGGACGTGATCACCTGAATCTTTTCCATCATGTCGGACGGCAGCCTGGCGTCCATGCTCCCGAGACACGGCGCGTGGCGTGCTCCGGCCGGCTCCATGTTCGGCATGACGACGTTGAGCACCTCGTCGCCCAAGGAGCGCAACCGGGAGTTTCGCCAGAACATCTGAACCGAGACGTCGGTTCCTATCGTCGCGCCCTTGAAGACGTAGATCTGCCACGGGAGGAGAATCGGAACCGCCAGGCGACTGATGGTCGGGCCGCACACCGGCTGAAAACGAGCGGTCATGATTTGCGGCGGATACTCGACGACGACCGTGCTGCGCCCGTTGTTTCGGCGAATGGAGCGGCAACCGAACGGCAGCAGTCCGGTGCTCATCTCACCGCTTTCCTGCAGCTTTCTGTAGAAGGTGTCCTCGTCGGATTCGCCGGTCTGCGTGACGGTCAAGTTGAGGATTTTTCCGTTGTTGAAGAGGAACACGGTGTGTGGGACGTTGGGTTCGAGCACAGGGTTACCCTCCTTTTCAGGAACCAAGAGACCAGGCGCGCGTGGATCGGCTCGTCGAAGTGAACGGCGCGGATCGCAAGCAACAGAAGGCGGAGGTAGCGGCTTTGTCGTCTGTTCACGCTTCGTATGAACTCGACTTCGCCGGCCAGCTTCGCGAGATCAATGGGCTCGACGAACAACATGTCTCGGTCGATTCGCTTGAATCCCTTGGGCACGGCGCGTGAGAGTCCGTCACGGAGGATCGAGTAGAGTGTGCCGCGCAGACGGCGGCGCCTTTTCCTCAGCGTGCTGAGTTTCTCGTTGACGACGACGCCGCAAACGAGTTGTCTGTGGCGGTACTCCAGCACCTTCACTTTGTTGCCGTTGATGCGCAGTCCGATCGCCTCGATTTTTCGGCACAGCGCCGGAAGCATCGACGGGAGGTGCGCGTAGTTGGACGAGAAGACGAGGTCGTCGGCGTAGCGCGTGTAGTCGATGCGGTCGTATCGTTCGACGCTCTGGCGACCGGCGCGCCAGTAGCGGCACATCGCTTCTATGCGGTGATCCAAGAATTCACGCGCGAAGATGTTCGAGAGGATCGGGCTCGTCGGGGCGCCGGTCGGCAGGCTCTCGTTTTCGTCGAAGCACAAAGCGCTCACGGCTTCTCGGATGAGAGGGTGAACCTCGGCCGCGCGAAGGGCTCGTTCGATCATCGGCGCCGTCAGCGATTCGAAGAATTTCTTGATGTCGACCTTCACGACCGTTCGCTTCTTAAGGTGCGGAACGGCCATGCTCACGATGGAGCGACGACGGATGTAGGCGTGCGCGCAGGACGGCATTCCTCCGGTGACGCGTTCGAGAACGGCGGCGAGGCGGCGCTGCGCGTCCTTGACGACCGGTATCGGATCTTTGATGGTCCGGCGGCCTCCGTCGCGTTTGGGTATGGAGAACACGTAGTAGCGGTCGCGGACGGGCGGCAGCGGCGTGTGGAGGATGGCGTGCGTTTCGGCGACCCAGTCGTCGGAGACGGCTTCTACAACGAACGTAAAATCTTGATCACGATCAGGATCATCGATCATCTCTGTTCTCGCGGAGTAAAAACGGGCGCGAAGCCCGTCGAAGGCATTCCTCTCTTTCGAGGGGAATGCCTTCATCAGCCACGGCGCTTGATGGCCATGACCTTCTCGTCTTTCCAGTTGTCGGCGACGAGGGACCGGAATTCCGCGACGAGCTCGCAGATGGGCGAATCGGGGGCCGCGGTCTCGATGTCGAGCGCGGGCAGGACTTCCGTGGCCTTCTCGGCCTCGGCCATCGCGTTGATGTCCTTTTCGACGATCTCTTCGAGATCGGCCAGCTTCGGCTTCTCGCCGAGCTCGACGAGACCTTCCGGCGCGAGCATCAACGTGACGAGCGCCGCGTTCGCGGTGATCGTGTTGTACTTGCTCCGGAAGTCCCGGAAGAGCTTCGAGAAGACGTCGCGGGCCTTGATGCGCGAGTCGCACAGCTCGCCGTACTGAGCGGCGACGCTGTTAAACAGCGGGGCGCTCATCCGCGATTGCGCCTCGGCGCGCTTCTCGCCGGTGAGTCCGCCGAGGACGCCGTCGAGCCCCGAGGACGCCTTCATCTCGCGTTGGCGTTGCCCGGCGTAGTAGCCGAGCCCGGCGCCGGCCGCGACCGTGAGGCCCGCGACCGTCGCTTCGGTCGCCGTGATGCCGAGGCGCGCCGCGCGCGCCGTCTTGAAGCTGTTCATCGCAATACCCATGAGTTGCAGCATGGCTTTCTCCTTTGGTTCCGTGTTTAATGGTCCTGGTTCATCTTTCTTCTGCCACACGGGGGGGTGCTTTTTGTGCCCCCGGTCGTGTATGGTGGGGGCAGGAGACCAACCGCCATGGGATCATTCACATCGCCGGACACGATCGCGAAGTCGATCAAGGAAAACGGGAAGACCGAAACCGAACAGACCGCCGAGAAGACCGCGCCGACGTATCTGCCGGCTTTCATCGACTCCGGCGTGTACGGGCGCATGCCGTACGCCGAGTTCAAGAGGGTCTATCAGACGATCTGGGATCAGGTGCGCGCCAAGGAGTACCTGCTGAGCGGCCGCGTCACGTACGTCGCCGACATCGCCGGGAATCAGGTGACGCTGCGTTCGCTTCGTCGCAGGGAAGAGCAAGCTCTCGCCTTGTGGGAGCCGAGCGCCGTGCCGGAGAACTCCGAGCAGCGCACGCCCGACGAGATGCACGCCGCGCACGGCAGACGGGTCGCCATTCAGGTGCGTAACGCCTCGCGCCAGCTGGTCATGCAGCTGAGCGGAAACGACATTCAAGGGATTCGCATCGAAGTTCCGGATCTGCTGCCCGAAGACGCGGACAAGTGGCTCGCGCACGAGGCCGTGAAGCAATCGCTCGCGGTTCTCGACGCGCTCGACAATCAGATCGCGACGTCGCTGCTGGACATCATCTACGACATGAACGTGGCGCGTCGATTTGCGCTGCTGGAGAACCTCAGAAACCCTTCCCGACCGCCCTCGCCTACCAACGCGTAGCGGCGGTCATTCGGACCGGGTCGGTGTCTCTTCAGGATCTCGACCCGCTCGAGCAGGCGGATTTCGTAGAATTCGAACGCGTCGAGCTCGAGCGGCGTTACTACGAGCTGGCCGCCGTCATCACGGCGACCGCGCGTACGCCGGAAAGCGCGCAGCGCATTCTCGATGCGGTGAAGGCGTCGTTCTTCTTCGACGAAGAAGCGACGGCGAGCCGAGAGAAGAACGCCATGAGTGCTCTGATCCGGGCGCAAGAGTATGCTTTCTCGCTGCGGCCGGTCTCCGGCGGCGGCGTGATGGAGATCACCAAAAATGACCGAGTACGTGGCAAGTCGTCTGATGCGGAACTTCATCGGCCTGCTGCAGAGCGGGGCGCGTGATCTGCAGAATCCCGACCTCGCGCCGTACTACGCTGGTCCGGCCGTGCCGTCGGCCGAGGTCGAGTCCGGGTTGGCGGCCGTACAGGAGCTGAACTCCGCGGCCGGTCTCGGCGCCATGTCGGCGGCGGAGTACACGGCCCAGGCCGGCGAGTCGTCCCCGGCCGTCTTTCACACGGTCGTGACGGGCGCCGGGATCGAGCTGACCTTCACCGACGATCTGTACGAGGACGATCCGTCCGTTCGTCTTCCGGACTCGGGTTACGCCGCGTCCTTTTCGATTGACCGCGGGTACGATCGGGCGGCCGTAGCCGCCGCGCGTGCCCGCGTGGGAGTCGTCGCCAGCGGCACGCAGCATCTGCGCGTGTCGTCTCCTCCTCTCGTCGCGGATGCGGACCCGTACGCGAGGATCAAGATCAGGCGTTCGAAGGAATTCGTGCGCCGCTACTTGTCCGCCGTCTGAAGGAGAAAGCAATGAGTGAGTTTCTCGGTCAATTCATCGGTCCGATTCTCGGCCTCGTCGCCGCCGGTCTCGTCGGTCTCGTCGTCTGGCTGCTCAACAAGACGCATCTTTCCGCCGAGTTCAAGGAGGCGTTGGCCGCGTTCACGCGTCGCGTCGTCGACAAGGCCCAGGATCGACTCAAGATCGCCATGTCGCCCGACAGCGAAGGCGGCGTCGCGGTGACGGCGAACGAGCTGTCGGCCATCCGGCAAGCGGTTTGGGATCTGCTCAAAAAGGAGCTCGACGGTCCGCTCGCCAAGATGCTCGTCGCGTGGGGCGAGGAGCGCGTCAAGGGCTACGTCGGCATGCTGCTTTCGAAGTGGGGCATCACGGCCGCGGCCCCGGCGGCGGTCTAACCGTGGTCGCCGCGTTGTTGGGGCTGCTCGGTCCGATCCTCCGGGAGATCGTCGCGCAGCTCATCGGTCGGTTGTTCAACCAGACCAAACTCGAAGTCAAGGAGACCACGGCCTATGCGCACGGTCCGATTCAACCGGATGATCTCGCTCTTCCTTCCGATTTTCTCGGTGATCACGCTCGCGTCGTGTAGCACCCAGGAGATCACCACCACGAAGCTCGAACGGCAGGTCGTCGCCTACGATCAGTCGGAGCCGTTGCCGCAGGACTCCGGTCTCAAAGTGCGGCTCGAGACGCCGGTCGAGGGTCTCCTGTTTCAGCCCGGCAAGGAGCCGGCGCAGGTGCAGGTCAACCCCGGGACCTACGTCTTGCAGGGGGTGAACGTCTATCGCCGGATGGCGGCGAAGGTGGCCGCGCTGCAGAAGTACATCGCCGGGCTTCCCCCCGAAGCGCAAATGGCGCTTGCGACCTCCCTTTCCGGGCTGGAGAACGCTATCCTCTCCGGTAAGTGACGAAGGCGGATTCCCGTCGGGAATCCATCCTCGATCGGAGAAGCCATGGCGGATACGACTGCTGATCGGCTGAGCGAGCAGATGAATCGGATGGCGCAGAAGGTCGAGGAGACCCGACAGCGCATGTTCGAGGAGTCGCAGCGCGCGCGGGCCGCGATGGAAAACGCGATGATGTCGACCCGGTCCTTCATGGACCGGGCGCTCGCCGGGGCCATGGGAGCGGCGGCCCTGACGGGCGGCATCGCGGTCACCGGAGCGCAGCAGTACGCCAGGTACGGTCCGTGGGGCGGGGCCACCGTCGGCGACATCGCGCACGGCGTGTCTCAGACGGCGCTCGCGGCCATCGGCGCGTCCGGCGTGGCTTCCATCTTTCGTCCGCCGCCGCCCAGCACCTCTTACTTTGCGGCCCCGATGGGGCTGGGCAGCGCGCTTTTCCACGCCGGCGTAGGGCAGGCGATCGCCGGCATGACCGGAGGGCTGTTCGGGCGCAGCGCCGCGATCGGCCCAGGTTACGACCCCGCGCTCATCCGTTCGCGCGCCGGCGCCGAACTCAGCCTGCGTTTCGAGAACATCGGAAACACGGCGCTCGGGTACATTCCGTTCGCCGGCGATCGCGTGTTCGCTTTCCGCGGTATGGAAGAGGACATGCAGCGGCAGATCGCGCAGCGGCTGTCCTTCGTGCGCACCGGAGGACGGCGCGGCGGCGAGGTCGGAGGCTTCGGGTTCCGCGCGTCGTCGGCCGGTATCGAGGACATCGCCAAAGGCTTCGGGGACACTCTGCGCAGCATGAACAGGGCGCGCGGGTACGACATGTCCGACGAAGAGGCGCAGCAGGTGACGACCGGAGTCCTCGATCAGCTGTCGGCGTCGGAGATCGAGCGGACGGTCAAACGCGGCGGAGCCTCCGGCGTGCGCGACAAGATGAAGCGCGCCGCCGAGACGATCGCGCGTGCGAAGTTCAGCATGAACGCCGATCTCGAGTCGATCAACGCGCTGACTAAGGCGTTGTCCGAATTCATGAGCAGCGACGGCATCGACAAGTTCATGGCGACCGCCATGTCGCGCACGCCGATCGGCGGCATGTCCGCGATGCAGATCGCGCAGCAGGATCTCGTACACCTCAGAGAAGGCGTCGCGATCGGGCTCGGGTCGGGCGCCGCGGTGCGTTACGGACGCCGGCGCACCAACGCCGCCGCGGCGCTCTACAACGCCGCAGGGGACATCGATCCCACCACGATGAACATGTACGGCGGCCGCAGCGATATGGCCGCCGGTCTCGCGTTCTCGGCCAGGCAGGCGGCTTCCGGCTTGCAGTTCGGCAACAGCTCGGTCGGAATCCAGGCGCTCTATCAGATGGATCCGGGGGCTCTTCGTCGGCTCGGAGCCGGCGGCGGCTACATGGATTTTGTTCGTGATCAGGCGTTCGCCACGCTGCGCAATCCGTTCGCCGCGCTGACCGCGCAGTACGATCCCGAGACGCAGGCGCGGATGGCGGCAGGCGGCGATTTCGCCGCGTACCGCGCGGCTCGCTCCGAGGTCGCCTGGCGGGCATCCATGACCGGCGGTCTGATGGATCCGGCGGCGCAGCGCGCCGCGGCCATCCAGCAGTATCAGCGGAGCACGGGCATCTCCGACAACATGGAGGCGATGCGTCGATTCGAGTTGTACGGGGCGCGCGAGGCGTTCTTCACTCAGGAGCTCGGCAAGAAGGGCGGCGCGCAAGCCGCCGGGCTGTACGAGTCGCTGCTGAAGGTGTCTCCGAGCATCGAGCGAAAAGACGTCCTCGATCTCATCCGCAGCGGTGCGATCGGCGCCGGAGACGATCCGTTGTCGATGTCGCCGGCGCGGCTGCTCGGTTTGCTGTCGGGACGCGGAGACCGGACGCTCGGCGAGGCGACCGGGGTCGAGGTCGGGCGTTTCGTGGCGAGCGCTCGCAGCAACATGTCGGATCTCGAGCAACGCGCCAGAGGAAAGTGGGCTCCGGCCGCCGGCACGATGAATCGCGTGAGCACGAGAGAAGCGCAGGCCCAGATCGCCAAGCTGATACGGGCCGGCTACTCCGCGGAGGACATCAATCGAGCGTTCGCACGCAACGGAGCCGGCTCCGACTTCCGCGTCAAGGACGGCAAACTGCAGCTTCGCACCGAGGGCGACATCACCAACTGGCAGTTCGTCGACGCCACGGAAGAGTCGGCCTTGCTTAAGCAGTCCGACGGCCGCAATCTCGAAGGCTTCGGCAACGCGCTTCTCGGGCTCGCAAGCGGCGCCGGGCAGCAGCAAGAGTGGCGCGACATGCGCGACTCGACGGTCGCCGCGATGGGCTCCGCCGGAGAAGAGTTCACCCGCGGCGTGCGCGGAGGGGACTTCGACGCGCAGGTCGCGCGCATGGTGAAGATGCAGGCGTCCAGCCTGAAGAACTCCGTTCAGCGCGATTTCCGCGAGCGCTTCGCGGGAGGCGTCACGGCGAAGAGTCTCTTCGGTCTCGGCCTCGGCGACGCCAAAGACGTGTTGAGCACCTTCTACAAGCAACGAGGAGCTTCCGCCGACGTGCTGAAGCGCATCTCGGCCGCGCGTGGAGAGCAGGATCTCGCGTCTCTCGTCGACGATGCACGAGGCGTCGACGGCGGCGAGCAGCGCATGCTTTCGCTGGCGGCGATCGTGTTCGCGAAGCGCAATGAGGGTATTCTCTCCTCTATGGCTCCGAAGCTCGGAAGCGAAGGGTCGCCGATGTGGATCAGGAATTGGGACGAGCGGTCGCGGCACGCCGGTAACGGCAGATCGGGCAACTGATGACGGAGAAGGTGACGTCAGGTCTGATCACGCGTTCGACGGCGCAAGCCGCCGCGGTAGAGTCGCCGCAGCGTCGGCTGCTCGACTACGAAGGCGCGCACGCTCTTCTCGTGGTTCGGGAGGCTCCGCGAAACGGCGAGCGGGTGACGACCCGTGGAGGGGCCGGCTCCGCTCTCGCCGCGGCCAAGAATCTTCAACCGAGGACGCCGGTCGGAAAGATCGTCTTCGCGTCGGACGACTTCATCGTCGACGTCATCCAGGAATCGGATCAGGAGCGCTACTCGGTCTCCTACACGTTCGCCGATCCGGTGGTGCAGGCGTCATCGGAAGGACGACAGCCGCGCTTGTACACCTACGCCGGCACGCTGCTCATCAACGGCGTGCTCGGCTCGGCGTTGTCTCGGTGGATTCCCGCCTGGGAAACATGGCTTCGTGCCACCGCCAACCTGAGAGGCGCCGAGCGGCGCGCCACGCCGTGGGTCGCCGAGATCAGCTACCGGGACCAGTTCCGCCGCGGGTATCTCGTGAACACGGCGTTCGAGCGCTCTTCCGACCTGCCCGGCCGGGCGTCGTTCAGTTTGACCATGTTCGTCGTGCATGAGGCGTCGTTGGCTCCGCTGGCGCAGTCGGCGCAGGTCACGACCACGCCGGCCGTGACGGCGTCGAAGACGTCCTCCCCGGCCATCACGGAGTTCCGCGCATGATCATCGGGAAACGGGATCGGGTCTACTACTCGGCCATGCGGGACGAACCCGAAGAGCGGGCGTCGCTGACGCTGCTCGAGCGCGCCGCAGGAACGACGGCGGATTGGCGAGTGGTGCGCCGTTTTTCGTCGTTGATCGTCGAGCGGATATTCGGGACGGACTCCGAAGCGGTGCAGCAGCAGCTGTCGTCGGACGGAGAGAAACTCTACGCGTTCGATCGCGTCGTGCGCGTCATCGTCATCACCGGATCCCTCATGGATACGCGCAACTCGCCGGTGTATTCGGAGTGGCGGCGCTTCTACGAGGAGGCGCGGGCTTCCGCCGCGGCCAAGAAACAACGGGTCGTAGAGATCACGACGCGCGGAGTTGCAGTCCGCGGCGTTTTGGTCGGGTCCGGTGCGTCGAGCATGGCCGCCAAACCGCATCAGGTCGAGCTGTCGATCACCGTGCTGTGTTTCTCGCTGACGACGACCGAAGCGCCTCCGCGAATCGACGGCACGGACGTCATCGGCATGATCACCGAAGAAGGCGCCGCGCGCGCCGGACTCACCGTTACCGTGGCGGCGACGGACGTGTCGGGTATCGGTTTTCCATTGAGTGAGACGGTGACGGCCTCTCCGGCCGGCCGTCCTCCCATGTCGGTCTTTGAGGCGTAACATGCCGCGTGCCGTTCAACTGCTTTCTTCCGATTGGGTCGTGTTCATCGACGGTGTGCAGGTGCCGTGGCTGAACATCACGATGTCGAGTCGGCTCGACGATGTCGCCGCGGTGATGATCGACGTCGAGCCGGATTACGTCGTGACTCTCTTCCGTCCCGGAGCCGTGGCCGCCGTTTTTTGCCGCGATCAGTTCGACGGCAAGACGTTCTCGGATCGGTCGGCCGAGCTTCTCGACGGCTTCGTCTATTTCGCCGGAGGCGAGCTCGCGACCGTCGAGGATGTGCAGGAGCCGCAATCCCGGTATCAGCGCCTCGTCTTCAAAGCGGACATCGATCACCTCGCGCGGCATTCGGCTTTCGCAGCGGGCGTCGGAGGCAACAGCTATTTCGGGTATGTCCTCGGGTCGAAGTTGACGGATCCGTGGGCGAAAGAGGACGCCACGCCGCGGCAGGATTCGCTGTCTTTTCTCGTTCTCGCCCGCTCGTTCGCGAAGGACACGGCCACAGCGGTCGCTCGGAGGCACCGCAGCGCCGGCTCAAACGCGGATGATTTCGGCCTGCGCATGCTGCGGCTCGTGACGTGGCTGTGCGCGCATAACGCTTCGCTGCGGCTGCAGACCGTCCGCTCGCGGCTCGCCAACAAGCTGTGCGCTCTCGACGACAGCACGCTGAGCATTCTGGCGGACGTCGCCGTCGGCACGCCGTTGTTCAGCGGCGGGCAGATGCAGGCCGGCGCCGCCGGCTCCGTCTTCGACATGGTACGGGCTTTGGAGGCGCGCGTCGGCTACCGCATGGCCACCGTTTTCGCTCCGTCGTATCCGGAGGAGCAGCCGCGCCGCGGACAGCCGGTCCTGGTTCCTTTTCCTCCCGGCTTCGACCGCACCCCGCAGCAAGACGGCGTCTCCGCGATTTCCGGCGACCAGACGAACCTCTCGCTTTTCGAAGCGGCGCAGGGCGGGGTAACCGGGCCGCTCGGAGCGACCGTCGGAGAGGCGGTCGCCGCAGCCGGCTCTGGCGAGTCGGATGACCTGTTCAAGTTGCGGGTCGACTGGTTCCGCAACGACTACGTGTTTCTGCCCAACCTGATGTTTTCGGCGCCGCCGCCGTGCAACCTGATCTTTCCGGACATGTTGACCAGCAAACGCGTCAGCCGGTCTTTCGCCACCGAGCCGACCCGCTCCGTTTTCGTCGATCCGGTTTTCGCGAGCGGCGCCGGTCTCGTGTTCGTCGAGGCTCCCGGGCTCGCTTCTTCCGACATCAAAGAGACGCTGACACCGGATCGTTTTTGGAGCAATTTTCAGCATCTGCTGACGCCGACGGCGAAAGCGCCGACCGAATCGGCGTGGCAGGCTCCGTTGTCCGGCTCGGATCCGGGCGCCAACGGGCTCGATCTCGTCACGGACGACGAGGCCGAGCGCGGCATCGTGGTCAGCTGGCAGCAGATGGACTACGAGTACATGCTGGCCG
>ERZ724522.1244-NODE-1244-length-14072-cov-70.972248_pt1 | contig 14072 bp, 20 predicted proteins | sample MGYA00376055_ERZ724522 | MGnify/ENA primary metagenome ERZ724522 (study PRJEB28724, sample SAMN07190884) | wastewater metagenome | isolation source: effluent of sewage treatment plant in Hong Hong | place: Hong Kong | collected 2016-03-17 ... | reverse complement strand
TTGGCGTCTTGCAGTTTGGCTCCTTGCAGTTTGGCGTCTTGCAGGTTGGCTCCTTGCAGGTTGGCTCCTTGCAGGTTGGCGTCTTGCAGGTTGGCGTCTTGCAGTTTGGCTCCTTGCAGTTTGGCGTCTTGCAGGTTGGCTCCTTGCAGGTTGGCGTCTTGCAGGTTGGCTCCTTGCAGGTTGGCGTCTTGCAGGTTGGCGTCTTGCAGTTTGGCGTCTTGCAGGTTGGCGTCTTGCAGGTTGGCGTCTTGCAGGTTGGCTCCTGCCTTTACCGCTTCCTCTAAGCACTCTTTGATATCTTTCGCTTTGTCAGAAGAGTAGATCACTCTATCTGTGTATCGGTCTTTGATTTCTATTGTCACTGTTGTTATCTCCGTGTAATTATTCCTTAGTCGGTGGTTAGCACTCACAGACCCAATGCTGCCTTGTTGGGTCAAGGTCGCAATCCATTGGGCTATCTGCTTGATGGGTCAATATCCAGCCGCCAGTTGTTCCGGCAGGGTGGTATGTGTGGATGTCTCTCTGCACCTCATCTCTGCTCATACTTTTGGGGGCGCAGAATATCTTGTTGAATAGTGTCTCGTGATGCCCCGTGAGTCGTGAAGACTCATGTCCCTTGTTCATTTGCATCTAACCTCCTATCAGTTGCGAAACCATGTACCCATCGTGATACCAGCCTGAGTGCCCACAGTAACCAAATTGAGAAATGGGTGATAAGGCTGTGAAAGATTACCAGCCGTCTTGCAAGCATCCCCGACCATTGCTGCAGCTTTATTCAGGCGAGTAAGCTTAATGGCTTTTACAAGCGGTCTCCATGCCACCGCTCTAACCGGAGCCGACACTTTTGCATAGAGCGGATGCCGCTCTAAAAACGTCTCTTCAGCACTTGCCGGAAGAGCACAACCAACCAACAAACTAACGATTAAAAGGCTTCGCATATTCTTTCTCCATGATTGCTTCGTTCGCTTCCAACTGTGTTTGTGTCATTTGTTTGGCTTCTAGCTTCTTGTCGGCCCACCTCCAAAATGCTCGCCACCAATCCACATCAGACGGCATTGATTGCCTCGATTGCCTGGCTAATGCCGGCGTCAACATTGCTCCATTACGCTGCATTTATTTCCCTCTGTGCGTTAACCCATACCGGCGGCATTGCCCAGCCTTCGGTAAAACTACTCTGGCGGAAGTGGAAGGTTATAGGCAACTCAAACCGCTCCATACCGTCCCTGCCTTTGACCAATTCCAACCAGCACCATTGCCAGCCATTCTTTGCTAACTCTTTGTAAACCCCCATCTCTTCCAGTTTCTCTTTTAACTTCTCTGCTTTACTTGGTGGAGCGCTTGGGTCGATGTCGTATTTCATGCGCTGCTTATACACTTCCTCATCATCAGCCGGTCTGATGAACAAGGCAGCATCAGGCGAATAGCTACCAGAGCCGGAGCCCTTAACTCTGGCGAGCTTGCCGAAGCTTCCAGTGGCTTCGTGCTTTGCCTGAGCACTAATCACCACTACCGGGTCATCTGGTGAAGTGCATAGCTTCTCCATCTGCTCCATTCTCCAGTCGTCCTTCTGCAGGTCAGTGACTAGCTCTCTTTCCAGAGCCGGCGGCACCGGCCAGCGCTGCAAGTAATCGACCAGCACAAAGCATCTTTGACAGCCTGTTGATACTTTGAAGTCTGTGATTATTTGCTTCAGTCCTTCCGCCGTTGGATTAGGGCAGTTCGATTTGTCCAGAATGAGAATGCGGGAGCCAAGCTCACTCAGTTTGATCTCAGCCTGGTGTAGCTGCGTTAGCTCCTCCCTGGTGAATGCCGCCATGGGCTCCGAGGCGATGCTAGAGCCAGTGCGGAATGTTTTGTAATCCATGCCTGCCAGCCTGGACCACATGCGGTTGATATGGTCCTCTTTGCGCATCTCCAATGCAACATACACAAAGCAAGCATTGTCGTTATTGACCACAACATCCATCCCAAACTGATGCCCTAATGCACTCTTGCCGGTGTTCGGCGGACCAGGAAGAATAATCAAGCCCCGCAGCCCCATCATTGACCTATCGACTTCCGGCAGAGTAACTTGGGGGAGCCCTATCATTGGACCCTTACCCCGGTACTCATTCAGCCACTGCTTATGGGGCTCTAACGCTTCTGCCACCGAGCGGATTGGCTCTACTGCTTGTACCTCGCTTGGCACCAATGACTGCAGTTGCCTAACGGCATTCTGCACAGTCGATGCCAGCCCAGCTTCTTTAGCTTCTCTTGTGAGCCCCTGGGCTAGGCTCGCAAGCTTTACTAGCGCCTGCTCTTCTTTCCGCTTCCTTTCCTTTTCCGCTATTACCTGAGCTAATCCCTCGGTATCGACGAATGGACTGATTTGCTGAATAGCAGGAAGAAAGTAGTTGGCTCTGTCGAAAACATCCCAACTAGCCGCTTCCGCGCTAAGAGTTCTAAGCGCATCATCACGGGTCTCATCGGTCCATTCAGCCCCTTTCTTGCAAGCAGCCAGAGTAGATTCCACCACAAAGCTGCAAACGTGTTTGGCATTACGTATGCTTTCCTGTACTTCCTTGGTCCCATGCACCCTCCTGCATTCGTCTGGGTCTTTGACTCCATCCGGCAACTTCCCGACATAGAGCGCGGGCCTGCGCTCAGCCTCTGCGTACCCCTCCAGCGCGGCGTCAAGTCCTTTGACGCCTGGCTCATCGGCATCAAGGAGTAGGACGGCGGTTTTAGTGCCCTGGGCGTATAGGTACTCCCAAAATTCCTTAGTGCATTTATTTCCCGCTCCGCCGATTGATGCGATATCGGGAATGGTAGCCTTGAAGATTTCAGGCTCAAAGACTCCTTCGACAAGGACAAGCCGCTCTCTGCTTCCACCGGATGGGTGGCTGATTCGATAGTCGAACCAGTTAAACCCGGTTGTATTGACGTATTTCCGCTTCTCATCTGGGTTTGCAGTTCTTCCCCAGAGTCCAACTATATGCCCTCTCTTCGATAGATATTTTCCAACAATGCGCGAGTCCCAGAGAGAGTTCGCTTGCCACTTCCCCGTCTCCTGGTTCTGCCAAGCAAGTCCCGTGAGCGATACGTCCTCGGGGGTATGGCCCCGGTCGTAAAGCGCCTTACATAGCGCCTCCGCACGATGGCAGTAGCCAACGTCCACACCGTCAGGCTCAGGGCTAAGGTCACGAGAGACCAGATATTTCTTTCTTGCATTAAGTTCCTCCACCGTTAGCTCATTACGAACCAACTGCCATATGTCCTCTAAGACAGAGCCAAGCGTTTGCTTACGCTCTATTTCTATCCTTTCCTCTTCCGTTATTGGTCTAGCTGTGTAGGTAATACCTGCTCTTGCGCACAGGTCTCTAAGCGCTGCTTGGAAAGCTTCGCCTCCAGGCTTCCGCTCACCGCTAACGTATTGGAACCATGTTGTGTTACCGCCACCGTGGGCAAGAAAGCCCATGGGTCCATGGCAAACGACACGCCGTTGACTTGCACCTGCAACTGACTTGCAAACTTGTTCATTAGTCGCCCTCCATCCTCGTGAATCTCTAACCCAGCCAAACTCTGGGAAAGCAGTGTCAAGCCGCTCAAACAAAGCCGGTAAAAGGACGCCATCAATGTCAATCATTTTTGAAGCAACCCATACAAGGCGATAAGCAATGCTTCTGCCTTATTGTGGTCTTTCTTCAATTTGATTGCCTCATACTTTTCCGGGAAGTGCTCAAGTGCCTTCAGGCGTGAAGCCTCTTTGTCAGCCCCTTTCGGCAAGCCGACCAGTTTCTTCCACTTCTGCGGTGACACTTTCTCCACCGGAATTTGAAATATTGCACAAGCCATGAGCCAGGCGCGATAACCCCCGCCGATTGAAAACGCGGCTATCGAGCCCAGTTGCATAGGTTGGATCTCTTCAATGACCACCCTATCAGGGCGCTCACTTTCGAGTATCTTGGCCATGCCCTGCAAGTCATACTCTGTCCTAGACTTGCCACCTGGCTTGTGCAAGACCATAGCAGGGGTGTCGAATATCTTGGGCAGTTGCCCGTCCTCGATAATAGCCACAGCCCCGGTTACACCAGGGTCAATCCCTGCAATCTTCATACTGTTGTCTCCATAGTTCATACTTCGCCGGATTCGCTTCTTTCCAGTCTTTCAAGAGAGTGTTAATCTGCCGTATCACTAACTTGGACATGGTTTCCTTTTCCCAGGCAGCGACATACTTCAACAATGCCACCGTGTTCTCAGGGAGAGTAAGCATATGCTTCCGACTCGGCTTGTCCTTTGTGTAGTCAGATCCACGGCTCATAGCGGCAGCCTCTGGAAAGCGGCGAATGCTTCGACACCCATATAACAATGAGACGGGGCCGAGTAGGCCGAGGAAGCACCGGCAGCTTTATTCTGCTTGCAAGCCTCCTGGTATGCCTTCTGAAGCGCCGTAATCGTTACGGTTGTGGGCTCGATTCTAACGGCTCTGTTGCCTGTCTTGAAGAGTATCGTGTTAGGTTTAAGTCTTGGTCGGCAATCCACAAAGACATCTCTAAAGTTGACATTATTTCTTCCGGTTGTGTCACTACCCATGGTGCAGTCCTCCAAAATTTGAACAAGTCTTGAACAATCGCACGGTAATACGTGCGAACATACTCACAGTCCCATGAGTCCATAGCGTTCAGCCCGTCTAGCTGAGCCGCCCTCATGTGCCTGCAAATAAGCTCTGCCATACCGTCCTGCAATCGCATCTGCGACGCTTCGCCGGCTGACATATACCTTTTCTTCTTTTTATTACGCTTCGGGGGTTGAAACGACTCCACCATCAAACATCATCTCCATCTGAGACTCGCTTGGGGTGGATTGATTTGTTGCCTGGGCTACCTGCTTCTCTGCTTTAGCCTTCGCTTTCTTATCGAGCGCGATACAAATGGCGTCATACAGGAAGCTATCATAGTCCTTGTGCGCTGGATCTAACGCCTTGGTGTTTTTCATGCACCAGTCCAGATATGCACTCGGAACCTGACTCAGGGGCTCCCCTTTGTGCTTGCCAAAGGGAAACATTATGAGGTCAGTATCAGTTATTTTTATATCTTTGTCTACTTCTTTCGAGGCAGATTCAGGGTCACGTATTCCTGAATGACCTTCCATGCCTGCCCTAACCGTGCCACGGTGATAGCCGTCACCCTTATAGGTAGAAGCGCCAGAATGTACCAATAATGCCCTGGTGAGTGGCTCCAGCGCAGTGCAATATTTCGCCCTACCATTTTCCACTTTCCCCGGTTTGACTTTGACCGGCCGCGTCTGTGTATTGACAATATCTCTGCCACATATGCCGAAGATTCTGCAGGCATCACGGAAGGCTCTGGTCTGGCTTCCGTGGAGTCCATCAGCCTCTGCCTTCTCTTCATCAGCATCCTTACCTTTATGCGTACCTACACCGTGCCTGGTGGCTGTCCTTTCTTGAGGCAGATAAAGAGTCAGGTGGCAGTGGCAGACGCCTTGAGTATCGACATCGAATACAGTATTCCAGCCAGCCAGGCCGAGCACGTTATCGAGCCGTTCCTCAAGAAATTCCCTGTTTATGTATGGGAAATATATCCCATACCATTCTCCAGTTACTTCAAACGTGTTTCCGGGTTTCCAGGAAAGATACTGGTCCGGTATCGGAGCCTGTAACTTCGCCATTATGTCCCTGAGTTCTTCTGTCAAAGCCAACCTCCAATAGTGAGACATGCCCACAGAAACCCAGCCACAGAAGCCACGTCCTGTAGTGCGAGAATATAACGACGCATGAGCGCCTACTTTCTAGGTAGTGATACCGCGTATTGCTCTATTTCTTTGATCGCCTGTCCGAGCTCTTCCTCTGCAAGCAGCAGCCTCTCTTCCGACTTCGCCGGGAGACAACCGAACCCACGGGACGCACGAATATCCTGCAGCGCTAACTGCATTACAGCCGACCAGCGCTGGGCATGGTCACGTAAAGACCACGCAGCAGTGCTGTACACTGTTGTGTTCATTTGTTCTATTCCTGCTAGATAACAGTGCTAACGACCGGTTCTCCACGCGGGGCCCCTTTAATCCCCCTCTACCGTAATCCTTTCTTGCCGTCTTGCAGACTCAAGGCTAGCGGTGTGTCACTGATACATGCTTATTTCGTTCCTGGGATTGCGACACCAGCGACCGTGCATCAGATCTGTCGGTATGGACAAGTAACAATCGGTTTCGAGGTCAAGGAATGACGAACCTTTGGAGTCCTTAAAGAGAGAAGGAGGGGTACTCCCGACTGCGCATTGGGCCTCTCAGTTTCACGCCGCCCTAATTTGGACTGTTGACTGTATAAACAAATACTGTTGAATTCGTTTAGACTCAGAAATATTACTATCCGATGGTAACGTGCGCAAGTCCTTGGCATCTATAATTCCCCACTTACCCGGATATAGCCGATTAGTCTCATAATATACCTCCTGCCTGATATATACTACAACTGTCTATGTTTATCAGCAACTATAGAATGGATACCTGTTATATATGCTTACCAGGAGGCAAAACGACTGTAAACCCATATACAGCAAGAGCCCCGAGTATTCTCGGAGCCCTTAACTGCAATGAAATTCCGGGTCAGGTAATGCAAAACTCCCTGGCAGGTTGGACCAAGGAGTTTTACGGGATACCCGAGAGCCAGTCTCAAGGGGTTATTCTATGCTGCACCATCTGTGGTGTCAACCAAGAAGTTAGGCATAAGTCTCTCTTTCCGCCTGGCTATCACTCTTTCAGCATCCAATACCTTCTCTTCTTTCAAGATTGCTTCAGCCTGTATGATAGCCGTCTGGTGCCAGCGCCGGTAGGCGTCCTGGACCTCCGGCACGTGCATCGAGCCCTCTGGTCCGTGAAACATCCTCTGGAGAGCCTGATACTTAAACACTTGCCCGCCACGGGTGTAGATCTTCTCATTCTCTAGCTTATTCACTATCTCATCCCATCTCCGGCCGGCATAGTACTCAGTCATCACGGTCAGAACCACCAGTTCCTCCCTGGGGTTGATGCCCAGCCCATTACCTTCATACCTGGCTGTAAACCCGTAAGGCGGTCTGGAGCCAAGAAACTTTCCTTCCCTCCGTTGTGCCTTCTTTGAGTCCCTCATTCTGCCTAAAAACTCTTCTCTATCTAGCTGAGCCAGGAGCCCGAACAACTGAATGATGAACCGCCCCTGTGGTGTCCTCGTGTCGCACTCACCAGGACCAGAGACTACAATCAGCCCCTTATTGAACTTGCTTAAGACCTCATCCACCAGGAAGATGAGGTTCTTTGAGTTCCTACTTAGTCTCTTCATATCCCAGACAATCAGCCCATCAGCACCTTCCATCTTTCCGCAGGTGCATTTAGTCTTCCACCATCCCTCAGCCTGGTCCACACCAGACGGCATTGGACGTGGCTTACAAAGCAAGCACTTGAGCCGGCTAATCGCCTCCCACAGGCGCGGCCGCCATAACGTTGTTCCGCTCCATCCTTCCTCAAGATACTCTTCTACTATCTCATCACCTTTTGCAGCGGCGAAGCCCTCGAGCTTATAGCGCTGGTCCTCCAGGCTTGTGTTCTTGACCTGGTCCTCAGTCGAGACCCGTCCGTAAAGTATCAACTTGCTCATTCCTACCCCCTGGTATATACTTGCTTTGGAATATAGTTTGCTCTATATCCTGCTTGGGCTAAAGCTCGTAGGTGGTCGCCTACGGGCTTTAGTTCTTATTAGGCTAAATCAGGATATCCCAGTTGCTTGAGCGCCCAGGGATAATCTACAGGCTTAAGGTTCACAACTTGAACCCTGCCATTCTTGCACCGTTTGACCACCCGCGCCAGTCCCTGCGCATGTGTCGCCATGTTGTTGTAGGTGCCGCACCATCCCTTAAGCCGTGGCTCATTGCTCTGGTTTGTGTGCGCAGGACGACTCCGGAGCTCATAATAAGTCACGCCAGTTAAGTCGTGCGACTTCTCAATGAGGAAGCCGACTGCCCCTATCTCCACGCTATACGCATCTGTATCATCTATAAATGTCATAGTTTGCTCTCCTTAATGCCCTGCCTCATCAGTACCGCGCGGGCTCCCACGGTAGACGCCCCGTAGGGCGTTTCGGCTACGCTATGCGGGTAAGTTGCCCGCTTTCAAACTGCGCATATAATGCGCCATCTTTGATTACTGAGCTGAATCCGAACCGATTCCAAATGCCGTCGCGTATGTATTCCAGGCTGCGAGCATTGATTACGCAGTTTCTTGCATATTGCGCCGCTGTTGCTCTTCTCGCCACCATGTCTTTGTTGGCTTTGGTGTTTTTACCGTACAAGACTTTAGCTGCACAGTCAGTACCCCAATATTCTATAGAGTCGTTTATCTCAAGCACCACGGTCTTCTTGAGATTTGTTTTCCCGCATTTGGTGCAAGCGTTGTATTCGTCGGTTATTCCCAGATATTTGACATTGCTCATCGTCCTGTCCTCTCGGTTGCTCCCTGCCTCATCAGTACCGCGCGGGCTCCCACGGCAGACGCCCCGGAGGGCGTTTCGGCTATGCTGCTACTGCCTCCTGTAACTCCCCCAGACCTGCCTTGAGTATCTTGTCGGCCGCCCCAAATATCCGCTTGGCTGATGCTTCTGGCACTGAACTAACTCCCCCAGACTTGAGCCAGTGCTGAATATAACCCCGGCAAAATACCGCGCTTTCACTGTCTCCAAGTGCATCCAAGACCAGCATTGCCACGCTTTCCGCTTCAAGCTCTTTGATGCACCGTGGGAGCTCGGCCGCATCAGTCATGCTCTCCCCCCGCTCAGTATGCCCCAAGACCACATGACCGAGCTCATGGAGCATAGTAGCAAGCGGCTTCGGACACATAGGGTTAACCGCCACTATGCGCTTATACGCATACCCCATTGCACTATTACCCACTTTCGCCATGTCATACGGCTCTTGCACAATATCCAGCGCTGCCAGCGCATTACCGACTGAAAACTCACCCATTTCCGGCATGGCTATCTCTTCACCATCAGTCTGGGCATACGTGAACCAGTTGTTCTTGAGGACAAATATCACTCGCTTATTGCCGGTCTTTACCCGCTCCCCCGTCTCTTCATCTGTCTCTTTCACGTTGACAGTTATTGGCATCCACATAGCGAGAGCCTTCTCACCCTTACGCACATACCGCCCTTGCTTCTTCCATTGCTCAAATGTCGCCACTGGGCCCATCTGCAAGCCCCGCTCTTGGCACTGAAACGCTATCAGGCAAGTATTGCTCAGTGAGTATTTCCGGAACATGCTCAGGCAGTCATGGATGACACCAGGCGCATCCAGAACTTGGTTGAGTAGTTCAGCCCATTTTTGCGTGTTACTTTCCATAGTTTGCTCCTTTGTTATATACCGCCTTCAGACCTTGCTTATGTGTCTGTCTGGCATGGTGCCCATGTCTCCCCCACGGGCTAGGGTTAGGAGTGTTAGACCGTGATAGTTATGGTGGCCAGAAACCCAGGTTTAACTTGCACGTTCTCCGGCAACATGTCAGCCCGTAGCCAACCAGACCGGGATAAGTCTTGGCTGATTCTACGCAGCGCACCGGGGAATAACTGACTATTGGCTATCCAACCATACCGCTCGTGCTGCCTAAATGCGTTCATGTCGCAGTGCAAGGTCTTAAGCTCCGGAATTTTGTAAGACTCAACCACTTCACCATTTTCAGTGTGGAGCGGCACGGCCTTAGTTTTGAAAGTAATTGTTGCTTGTCTCATAGTTTGCTTACCTCAGTTCCGTGTGTAGTTGTCCCAGCTAGCAAGCCAGTTGAAGTGATACAGGTTAGAGCCGTACTCATTCCGGCATAACAGGAGCTTATTGCCATCAACCACTGCCACTGTTACACAGTCACCGGGCCTCAACCCGATAGCCACTTGCTCCCCGGTGAGCTCCTGAATAAACCGCTTAGCACCAACCTTAGTCACGCAGGCAAAAGGCTTAATCAAGTGGCGGGCCGCTACCGCGCTATAGGCTGCATATGTCATTGTCTGTTTCATAGTTTGCTCTCCTTATCATTACCGCCATGTACCCTTGCTTAAGTGGTACTCCGGGCATGGTGCGCCGTATATCCCCGGCGCTGGGCTTGGAGGTACTAGGCTGATAGTGTTTCTACCACACACTTACAGTCCCTGCATGTGAGCATGTGGTTAGCTATCAGTTTACGTAAGTGCTTGCAAGCACCACTAACGGGAGCGGCCTTCGGAGCGGGAGCGGCCTTCGGAGCGGGAGCCACTTTGCGACTATCCATTGGCTCACTATCTTCGGCAAGGGAGCGGGCTTGCTTGTCGGTCCAAGCAGACTTAAGCTGCACCGGCATTAGCAGGTGGCGTACGCCATAGTCTGCGAATTGGTCATCTTCCAGCATTACTGGCTTAAGCACTAGCTTGTCAGTTTGCTTGCCTGTACCCGTTATCGTGATAGTCAGGTACTCACTACGTTGAGCGCCGGCCCAGTCAAGCAAGTAGTTGACATTCAAGCCTAATGCCCGTCCGTCACTTGCCCTGCCTTGCACGTCCAGCACCACTTCGCCATTAGGGCTTGCCAGCCATAGACCGACACTAGCAACGGCGTTAAGGCGCTTATTGTCAGGCACTGCCTTGATGCTTTTGAGTGCTGCAATAAACTCTTTCCGGTTATATTCCCTGTACCCTTGACTCTCTCCTACAGGTGGCAGTATCTCGTCATACCGCGGGTACTCTCCGGTAATGAGCTTAACCCAGGTGGTGCCAAGACTATCAACCAGCATTGCCCACTGCGTGTTGGTACGCACCACTACATTACCTGTTAGACCCTCCCAGATACCGCACGGTATAATCACTGGCTTCACCGCCCATGGGCTATTGAACCTTGCCACTACCATGCGGCTACCGTCCGTACCACACACCTGCGTAGTGTTAACCCCGGCCTTGAAGCTAACACCACCTAAGATACTCATAGTGTCATATCGTGCGCATACGGGCGCCACCTTGCCCGCTATAACTTCCACTTCCCGCTCTGACAGTACCGTCGCACCCTCAAATGCGCCACCTAGGTCCGCTACCACTGTTTCAGGCGCCGGGAAATCTTCTCCGAAGCCAAGTGTCGGCACGTTCACTGACACATGCCCCTGAGTGCTTGCCACTTTCAACACTTCCCCGGCGAGCTCCACCATTACATCCCCGTTTATTAGTTTGAGTGCTGCTAGTAGTGCCTTAGGCTCCACCACCACACTGATTACTGCCTTGCTTACACTGCCGGTCTTGAAGTAGCTATCCAAGTCGGTGCCGGTCACAGCAAATTCACCATCACTGCCAATTTCCAGGAGAATGCCCCTGAGTATTGGCATGACTGCGCGCTTGTCTACTCTAAGCGCCGCACGCTTTACCGCACTTGTTAATTTTGCATTGTTGATTAATATCATGATAGTTTGCTCCACTTGTTTATATATTGGCTATTATCGTTACTGCTACTGCGCCCAGTATGCTTAGCACTAGCGCATATATTGCTATCTCCCTGTATGTACTCACTACTCACCTACCTTCACAGGTGTAGCCTGCACGTGGTAGCCATTGCCCTTGGGGTCCGGGGTGATGATATACACCATATTATTAATTACTATAGTCATGATATGTTTGCTCCATTATTGCCTTGCTTAAGGGCGGTCGGACGGCGACTTCGCCGGTCTCGATGCAAACATCGTACAATGGTCGAGCGGCTTTGTCAATGATCGTTGTGTCCCCGGAATTGCCCACCATTGCCGTGTGTCACAAAACTGCCACAAACATGAACTGCGTTTAATCCAGCCGCGCTTAGTTTGTGAAAATGGAAACCGTTTTCATTTTCATTTATACACACTGCATATGCGATGGATATGTTGATATATTGACGCCACAACGGTCGTGTTAGCGTTCGTTGTAAGACTTGTTATCAAGAGGTGAAGCGCAGCCGGAGTGCAAGCGCCTGTGGGCGCTGTGCGGAGGCTGTGCAACGCCGCCCGCCAGGGCGCACTATGCCCCCGGCTATCCCCCCCAGGGGGGTACCAGGGCAATGCGTGAAGGGTACCTGCCGGCACCCCCCATATATACTCACTTGATATTGGAATGAATTTTTTTTCTGGTCAATTTTGCGAAGTGGTGGCGGCGCGGGTAGCTTTCCTGAAGTCCCTAGCTCCGATGGCTTCGCTTGTAATGGATGCTATTGTTGCCTGCAGCCAGTACCGCCGGGCAGTAAATACCCGGTCCTTCCGGTAGCGCGCTAGCTCGCACTCCATGGACTTTATTTCCCACGGGGTAAACTTAGCCTTCTGGCTTGCCCCAAGGGCGCTATTGCGCCAGGGATGCCCCTCTGTTGGGACTTTACTCTTATGCTGTGGTCCATTAGGGTTCGTGTCCAGATAAGCCCTGATGGCTGCCTCGGTTATCTCAAAATCCCAGCCATTTCGAGTGTGGGCAAGCTCGCCCGACTCGATGATGTTATTCACTTGCCTGATGCTCACTCCGAGCCGGAGCGCGGCAGTCTTCTTTGTATATGTGGCGGATAGCGGCGGGTCGGTTATCATACCCTAAATATAACAGGCCACACGCCTTGCTTCAAGATAGCCCGGTTTTCCTGGGGTTCTCCCCTCGGAGGTCGAGCGGCGAGCAGGCTGAGCGCATCAAGCCGCGCAAGCCCGCGCAGGCAGGTCGTGCCTCCTGCCTTACCCAGCCGGTAACAGAAGAGAATACTGTGTGTTTCTCTGTTTGTCTAGTCCTACGGACTATTTTCTTATATATATGGTCTTTCAGACCCAGAAATACTTACACTCCGTTACGTATTTCTGTGCCTGACGACCAATGGTTCTGAGGTAGCTGCACCCCATACCCCAAAGCCCCTTGCCCCGGCAGAAGCAAAAAATCCCCGAGGGAAACTCAGGGGTAATTAATGGGTAAATGAAAAACCGCCCGAGTGGAACTCAGGCGGTTCTCCGGGTGCGTCCTACTTGCGGCCACAGGGCGCGGTTCAGACACATGCCCTTGCAGGGGCTTTTGTGGTTTCACGCGGTAAGGCGGTTTTTATTCCGATATCCCGGCTACTACCCGAGGCTGCAACCACCGGGGAAACCATATCGTTGATTAAGCAAGAGCGGGCTCAACGAGAAAGCCTTTGTTGATTCCCGGCTGTTAGCCAAGAACATTCCTATTCTATCAGGAAGCCAACCCAGGGAGTGAGCCGACGTATTTAAGGCGGACATAGTTCTGCCACATCTGTTGTTCTACTGCGTAGCGCCCCAGCAGAGCGTAGATGGCTAGTTGTTCTTGTTCGGAAGGATTCCAGTTATCAAGAATGTAAGTAATGGCTGTGGAAACGTCATAGGTACCGGGGAAGGCTTCATCGTCGATTATGTGGTCGATAATCGCTTGAAGAGGGGTACTAGCATCTTCGATTCCGATTGCCCAGTTAGCGAAGTCTTCGGGCTTATTAGGTTTGTTCACTTAACGCTCTCCTTATATACACTTTCTATAAGTCCTTCAAAAGTTTCTGAGTAGAAGGCACGGATGGCTTCACCTTTGCACCGGATAGCCTCGTAAAAGCCAGAGCCATAGGTGAGTCGGAGGTAGTAGCCGGCGCAGAGGATCTCGCGCTGCATTTGGGCGACTGATTTATCACTCATAGGTCAGGCTCCTTTGCATCGCGCGAAGCTGAACAGTGGAAAGAGTACCAGGCGAACTGTGCGTCTAAATCCATAGCTTGCTCCGGTGTCAAAACTCCCCAGAGGATGAAGTATGCCAGCAATTCTTCATCGGGGTAGAATCTAGGTGGAGTAGTTTCCCGTGCCAACTTAAAATGATGTATATACCTTTTAAGTTGGAGTAGTTCCTGCTGCATCACTCGTAGGCGCTCTAGGCACTTGGGTTCCTTGAGCCATAGTTGTGTCTTAAGGCGCTGGTCGCGGTGTAGGTCTTCCCACGCAGCCACAGTGGTGTTTACTCGTTCTGAAGCCGCATCTATATTAGTCGAAGATAGCTCTATCATAGGTCAGGCTCCGCCGGAGATGGGTAGAGGACATCGAGGGCTTCATTAACT
>ERZ724522.1243-NODE-1243-length-14091-cov-5.246509_pt1 | contig 14091 bp, 12 predicted proteins | sample MGYA00376055_ERZ724522 | MGnify/ENA primary metagenome ERZ724522 (study PRJEB28724, sample SAMN07190884) | wastewater metagenome | isolation source: effluent of sewage treatment plant in Hong Hong | place: Hong Kong | collected 2016-03-17 ... | reverse complement strand
GATTGAGGATTGGACCCGTAAGGATGCAATCGCTAAACATCGCAATGTTCCACCAAAGACGGAAACGCTAAGCGGTGGTGGTGATAAAAAGCCACCAGAAACTCAGAAGCCTCTAACTATTGATGAAGCTGGAGAACGAGCGAAAACCCGCTTTTCATAGTTAGTAATTCTCTCTCACAACCTTTTTGTACTGGTACACGTAGCGATTTTTCGCTAGATGGGAGGTGAATACTATATGGCTCAAAACTTAGCAAACTTTAACGAGGCGTTAAAGATCGATTACTTACCCGCGATTCGCGAGCAGTTAAACCATGCCACTATTTTGTTGGACAAGGTGCAACGCAACAGCGAAGACGTGAGTGGTAAACAGTGGCAATTGACAGTACATCACCGCAGAAATAGCGGTGTTGGTGCGCGTGCTGATGGTGGAACACTGCCAACAGCCGGTCATCAGGAGTACAAAAATCCATACGGACAAGTTAAATATAACTATGGACGTATCGAAGTCACTGGACCGACGATCAAAGCGTCTCGCGACAACGAAGGTGCAATCGTTCGTGCGCTCAACTCCGAGATTAAAGGCGTTGTGCGTGACTTAAAGAAAGATATCAACTTCCAATTGTTCGGTGCCGGAACTGGTGTTCGCGCGCTGGTGAACGGTGATCCGGGTACGGGTACAACCTTAACGGTTGACGGTCCGGGAACCATGTATCTTTCTGAGGGTATGTTGATTGATATCCTTGATCCTTCCACTGGACTCGCCCGTGCCAACTCCACTGGAATCGAAATCGACTTAGTTACATCCGATACAACCGTGACCATGAGCGCAGCTCTTGATGCGGCTGTTGAAGATAATGACTGGGTTGTTCGATCTGGTGCGCGTGCTGGTGCGACGGTGTACGAAATGATGGGATTAAAGGGTATTGTTGACGATGGCACGTATCTCGATACGCTGCATAACCTGTCACGTACCACCTATCCATGGTGGAAGTGTACGACGTTCACCAACGACGATAACGGTGGATCACTCCGATCCGTTACCCGCGCACTCATGCAGGAGGCAGTTTCAGCAGTTGAGAAGAACGGTGGCAACGTTGGCTTAATTGTTACAACGTATGAACTCCGTGACTCGTATATCGCTGAAATAATCGCTGACAAGCGTCATGTTAATACCATGAAACTTGACGGCGGCTGGACTGGCGTTGAGTTCAACGGACTTGCCGTTGTTGCTGATCCGGACTGTACACCAAACACGATGTACTTCCTTGACCTCGATCACTTGTTCATCATGCAAATGGCGGACTTTGACTGGATGGACGAGGACGGATCAATCTTGACGAAGGTAAGTGGTAAAGACTCGTATGAGGCAATCCTGTTCCATTACGCAGAATTTGCAACTGACCGAGCGAGAGCGCACACGTTCTTACGTGATGTCGAGTAGTAATGATTTGCGTATAGGTGTATACTTATATTGCTTTTTTCATTGCTCCGTAGTTTGGCCGTTCTACGCAAAAAAGACGGCCGATTAAGTATCCCGACTCCGGGGGCAAACTATGACCAGCGTGACACACGACGTGTCACGGGGTAATTCATTTCCCGGATAGTGGATGCGGAAGGGAGGTGAATACACTATGATTCGAGATAAAAACATTCAATGGCGAAGAAAACGCCAATATATTGCGCCGTTAGACGGTGCATCATACGAGCCGTCCGGCTCCGCGCTTGCCGGTAAAGGAACTGGTGCGCCAGTCACTGTCGCCACTGATACCGGTGCGCCAATGGCCGTCCGGTTTGAAGAAGCCGGTGATAAATGGATCAACTTCATTGGCCTGCCAAAAGATGTTGATGTTGAAAAGCCTGTGTACATTCGTGTGCTCTGGTCCACTAACTCAACAACCGCAACCGATGATGCAACGTTTATTGTGCTGTATAAACGTATTCCTGCTGGTGTTGCCCTAGCTGCCGCTGCTACCGCGCTTGATACGCCTATCGCCGAAGATCGTTTTGGCACAACCGTTGCAAAAACATTGTGTAAAACGGACTGGGGTAAGATCGCCGGTAAGAAGCTAGTTGAAGGTGATATGCTGGTATTAGAAACGGAAATTGATGCAACTGACGCAACGATTGCGTCTGAGTACATCTTCTTCCTCGGTCTTGAGATCGAGTACACACCGAAGAAAACCGAAGGTGCGTCCGGTCTGGTCAACGAGCCAAACGACTAATCTGGCTCACCCGGTACTTGTGGGGAGATTCGCTGCTGGACTCCCCACAAGTTAGGGATTCTGGCGTGATGATTACGAGGAATGATGGAACGTGTTGACAGGAAAAATATAATGGAGTACCATATATTTATGGCAGATAGAATTGAACAAGACGATATCCGTAAATATACCCACGAAAACAAACCAACTATTGAACAAGCCCGTGATATCGGTGCCGCGATTGATGAAGCAAACCAGCGTAACGAAGTTTCCCGTGAACAACGATTTAATACTACTGTTGATGATATCTCAAGGGAGGTGGCAAGAAAGGTAGCTGGTGGTACCACCACCTACCATTAACCCAATGCAAAACATAATCGAAAAGATTTATAATCCAACGGATGACGAGATCATGTTCCATTTCAACGGAAGTGAATATCGTGTTCTACCTCGATCAAGCAAGATCATCCTGTATAACGGCAAAAAGTTACCCTATCATTATGATTATCTGGTCAATCATGTGCGGATGCACGTGAATAGTCCACTCCGGATTATCCAAGAAGACATCGATAGTGAACGTCCGGAACCAAAGACCGGCAAGAAACAAGAAGCGATTGTACCGGAGGAACAGGTGAATGAGGTTGTAGCGGAGACTGAGGAAGAAGCGGCACCAAGCGCTTCTGCAGCCCCTACGCAGCCGGACTATGTCGAGCCGGACGTTTCCATGCGTGAAGCGGAAGCGGAAGCAGCGAAACGGAATTACGATGATCTTACTGACATGAAATGGAAGGATCTCTTAGCAGTCGCAAAATCACTTAACATTAACGCAACCGGCAAGAACCGGGTGACGGTTGAATCGCTCATCCGTAAAGAACGGGCAGAGCGACAGGCCGGACTATAAGAGATACTCATTTTTATATGGTCAGCATCATTATTCCATCACGTAACGAGATCTATCTGGAGAAAACCATCCGGGATATCTTAAAAAAAGCACAGGGCGAGGTTGAGGTTATCGCTATCTGTGACGGATACTGGCCAGCAAAACATGAGATCGTCGAAGATCCCCGCGTGAAATACATACATTTTGGTACGAGTCGCGGTATGCGAAACGGTATCAATGCGGGCGCGCTTACTGCAACGGGCGACTACTTGATGAAAGTAGACGCCCATTGTATGTTTGACGTCGGGTTTGATGTTAAGCTGGCTGCTGATATGGAGGATAACTGGCTGGTCGTGCCACGAAGAAAACGGCTCGACGCGGAGAACTGGACGATTAAAGATGTTGGTAAACCCGATGTTGACTACGAGTTTTTGAGTTACCCCTATTGGAAGCCGGACCAAGTGGGGATCCACGGCACGATCTGGAAAGAACGCATCCTCGAACGCCTTAATGATCCTAAATACGATATCGACGAAGATATGAGTTTTCAGGGAAGCTGCTGGTTTGTGAACCGCAAGTATTTCATGGAACATATCTTCCCTATGCAGGAGGAAGGCTACGAAACTTTTATCGGTGAGCCACAGGAAATTGGATTGAAGTATTGGCTTGGCGGCGGGAAACAAATGCGAAACAAGAAAACATGGTACGCACACCTGCACAAGGGTAAGGAAATGGGCCGTGGCTATTTCATGGACAAACGTGAAACACGCCGTGGCAACGCCTACTCGGTGAGTTTCTGGATGAATATGAAGCCGGGAGATGGCAATACGTTTATCCATGATATTGATTGGCTGGTTGATCGCTTCTGGCCGGTTCCGACATGGCCGGATAATTGGCGTGAAATCATGCCGTCTATTGATTATGAAGATCTACTTGGAAATTGATTATCAGTCACGCGGTATCGGCCGGTGTGTTGACGCGTTAAAAAGATACAAACCGGGTAATATCACGATTGTTGATCGTGAGCAGGATGCGGATATGGTGCTTATCCATGTGAATGGACGGCGTGATCAGGTACTCCGCCGTACACGCCGGATTTTAGAGCGTGGTCAGAAATACGCAATCTTCCAGTACGCCTTTCGTAGCACGCGAAACCCTACCTATTATGAGTGGGGGGAGATCTGGGATAACGCCGCTGTCGTGTTTAGTTATCTTGATTTAGTAGGAAATGAGGCAATTCCGGCAGGATTATATCCTGATTTTATCTATGTGAGCCTTCCACTTGGTGTTGATACTGAGGTATTCTATAGATACGGTATGGATGATAGACCGTGGAATAATAGAAAGTATTTAATCTGTACTACTGGACTTGGCTACACTACTGAGAGTGTACGTGAGTGTATCCACGCAGCACGAGCGGTTGGTGGTAAGGTTGCCCATCTTGGTTGTGATCTGGGGATTGAGGACGTTGATTCCTACTGGGATTTGTCTGATGCGGAGGTTTGCCTGCTTTTTAATGATTGCAAATATGTATCAGGGCTTCGCAGAACGGAAGGCTTTGAGCTGCCGATACTCGAAGGATTCTTTTGCGGTGCACAGCCAATCACGTTTGACACGTTGGCGTATCGGCGGTGGTTTGACGGTATCGCTTTGTTTATTGAGGAAGGTGATCGTAATAGTGTAATACTGCAATTGATTAAGTTATTTAATCTCCGGAAGCGATTGCTTTTCGAAGACGAAAACTTCTTTACGAAAAAAAGACGGGAGAGGGAACGGCGAGCTATTGCTGCTGATTTTAGCTGGGAAAAATTCGCGGATACAATATTTAATAACCTACACGTATGACCAAAGAACTAGAACATATCTTAAAGAAATATCATTTTGAGAGCCTTCCCGGTGTTTTTGATGGCAGGCGGAATCGTATGCTGGAAATCCCCGGTAGACGTGGTGAGGTATTCCCGGAGCTTTTTACTGCGCTTGGCTACACCCGTGGTGTTGAAGTTGGTGTTGAACAAGCGGTGTTCGCTAAAACGCTTTGTCAAGGTATTAAAACACTGAATGTCTTGTACGGTGTGGATGCATGGAAAGCATATTCTGGATACCGTGAACACGTGTCACAGGAGAAACTTGATGGGTTTTACGACGATGTACTAAAGAAAATGAAGCATGAACCCTTTATACCGATCAGGAAGTTCAGCCATGAAGCAGCAGAAGAATTTGCCGATGGATCTCTTGATTTTGTGTACATCGACGGGAACCATGAATTCTTTGAGGTGACACGGGATCTTCATGTTTGGATACCAAAAATACGCAAAGGTGGTATCGTTGCCGGCCATGATTTTAGGCGTAACAGCGGCAAGTATGTGAATGATGTTAAAGATGTAATTCCGGCTTATATGTACGCAAAACAGATACCGATTTGGTTTGTTGTCCGTGAAAAACAATCAGCCTCATCATGGTTCTTTGTCAAAGAATGAGCAAGAAATACGACTTATCTATACTGATTCCCGCCCGCAATGAAATGTTCCTCTCCCGGACCGTGGAGGATCTGGTGGAGAATATCCGGGGTAATACCGAAGTGATTGTTGTTCTTGACGGCGCATGGGCTGATCCGGGTATTGTACAACATGACAACGTGCAGGTGATCTATAACCCGGTCAGTATTGGTCAGCGTGCCGCCACAAATCAGGCAGCCCGATTATCCAGCGCGAAATACGTAATGAAGGTTGATGCGCACTGTGCATTCGATGAAGGATTTGATCAGAAGATGCTGGACGTGATGCAGGACGACTGGACGATGGTTCCGGTGATGCGGAATCTCCACGCTTTTGACTGGGTATGTGTTGGTGATAATAACAAGGGGGGGTGTGGAGAACGGATCTATCAAGGACCAACACCGGACAAAGGAAAATGCCCGCAATGTGGCGGTAATATGAAACGTGATATTGTGTGGATCGCAAAGAAGAGTCCGCAGAGTAAATCGTATGCTTTTGACACGCAGCCAAAGTTTCAGTATTTCCGGGAGTTTTCTAAACGTCCGGAAGGGCAAGGTGATATCACGCCGACCATGTCACTACAGGGATCATGCTTCATGCTCACTCGTGCGAAGTATTGGGAATTAAATATTTGTGATGAGGATTTTGGAAGCTGGGGTAGTCAGGGAATCGAGGTTGCCGTAAAGACATGGCTCTCTGGTGGCTCGGTTATGGTGAATCAGAAGACGTGGTACGCGCATATGTTTAGAACACAGGGAGGAGACTTTGGGTTCCCGTATGAGTTATCAGGAAAACAAGTTGAGTATGCAAAACAAGCGGCAAAACACTTATTCTTTGAGAATGGCTGGAGTAAGCAGGTACGTCCGCTTAGTTGGCTTTTGAAGAAGTTCTGGCCGGTTCCCGGCTGGACACAAGAAGATCTTGATCGTATTAGTGAATATGATGATCGGGTTTCAGATCCCGGCATTCCCCGTGATACAATAGTAGCTATGAAAGCCGCCGTACCCGGCTTTGCTGGTAAAACAAGCAAAACAAAAGGAATCCTCTATTACACAAACAATAAGTTGCCGGTGAAGATTGGTAAGAAAGTACAGAAGAATCTTGAAAAGATGGGGCTTCCCATCACCTCGGTCTCACAAAAACCTATGCCGCACTTTGGCCGCAATATCCACCTGCCGCTAAAAGTAGTGCTGAATCAATGTTTAGACAGATCCTTACTGGCCTTGAAGCCATGACTGAGGATATCGTGTACTTTGCTGAGCATGACGTACTGTATCATCCATCACATTTCGCTTTCACTCCGGAGGATGAAAACACGTTCTACTATAACGAGAATGTGTGGTTCTACCGGGTCTCTGACGGCCATTGTTTACATTATGACGCTAAACAGTTGTCTGGACTCGTTGGATACCGTCAGCAGCTTATTACGCATTTCACGGAGCGTCTATTGCGTATTGAGAAAGAAGGGTTTAGTCGCCATATGGGATTTGAGCCAATGACGCATGGGCGGATTAAGTGGGAAGATGTTTTTGGGTGTGTTGGCTTTTTCTCTGAGTTTCCGAATGTTGATATAAAAGGTGACTGGAATCAGACAACGCAGCGATGGGATAAGGAAAAATTCAGGAATCAAAAATATACAAACGGATGGATTGAATCGGATGCTATTCCGGGTTGGGATCTTCGTATGCTACAATAGTTGTATGGACACAAAACGTCAAGAAAAGTTACAAGCAATAGAGCAGTGGGAAGCAAGTAAACCTCGTAATGATGCGGAATGGGCTGAGGATGTAAAAGCTGAGAGTCTGGATGTTAAGTTTACTGATCAATTGGAAGATATGCAGAAGAATCTTTTAATGAAGCTTCCTTCTATAGAAAAAGATATTGATGTGTTTGAAAATTTTCCTGATGTAATTAGATATAAATTAACAGAGCAATTTAAGCAGGATTTATTTTTAGAGGGAGAAGATAGTGTAGAAGGGAAGACTTTACAAGAATGGATAGATGAGGAATTTGAGAGTCAAAGACTGATGTATCAATGGAAGCGAGCAAAGATCCAGCAATCATTAGAGAGAATAGATAAAGAAATTTTTTTAAGGAAAAATGGTTTTTTAACTGTTGATGTCACGGAAAAAATAATAGGTGGAGATCCAAGGCGGAGTGATATTGATAGGGTTGGCAGTAGAATTCGATCTCCTATTGGGACTATATATTACATTGATGCAGATAATGGTGACAATGGAAATGCTGGTACAAGCCCCGTTACTGCATTTCGTACATTAGATCAATTTACTGAAAATGCCAGATCATCAGGTGATATTGCTATTCTACGTGGTGGCATGACTAATAGATATGATGATGGGAGTGATCTTAGTTTTACTTCTGATGGGTATGTTGCTAATCCAATTTGTATAATGGCAGATTATGGTGATGCATGGGGTGATCATGTAGATATTTCAGGAACAGCAACTGCTACGGTTGTTTTTGGGTCCAAGACAATAACATTTAGTGCTAGTGTAACTGGAGTGATATCGGCTGGGGATATGATTTATGTTTCTGGAGATAATAATTTAGAATATGCGTATGAAGTAGCGAATGTATCTACAAATACGGTCACTCTTTATTTACCGTACAAGGGTATGCAAGCAGGAAGCGGCAGAACAGTTATCAATATGAGGGGTATGCCTATATGGAACTTACCAGATGGAGATTTCCAGTGGAACTTTGATGGTGATGATTTTTGGAAAGTACAAGGACTTAAAATACAGGGTACTGATGTTAATGGTGTTATTGAGATAGACGGTTCTTGTGGCCATGAAATTATGGATTGTTCGTTTATTGGTGATGCAACATCAATAAATTCGATACGTCCATTAGATAGTTCATTTTTTATTTTTGTAAATAAATGTAGAAGCCAATCCGCTGGCGGTTTTTTAGTTCCTATAGGTGATTCTTTCGGTGTGGCATATTGTAAGGATATTTTAACGGATAACACTTTTTTTGTCGGGGCAGCCGGATCTTTTGTTTATGTAGTTGCTGATTCGGTGGAATTTACTACAGCATTAATAAATATCACTACCTCCCAAGATCCTGTAATTTTTTATAGTAGGAATTCCACATTAACATTAACCGTTATTTCTGCGGGAGGAAATAAATTAGCTCGAGTATTTTCGGAAGATTCTACAGATGTTGGGAATACATTAAATAGAGAAACGCGATTTCATAATTCAACAAATTCTTTGGTGCTTCAATCAGAAAGTTCAATTGTTAGGAGTGGTGGATCTGATACATCAATTAGGATAAATCCTACTCCTGATATAAGAAGTAATTGGGAATTAAGTAGATTGTGCATATTAGACATTCCTATATATGCGACCACCTCTCAAAAAACATATGAGATATTCTTTAAGGTTGATGATGTAGCTGATTTTACAGTGAATCCTACTGCTGCTGAACTTTGGATTGAGGTTGAGGCGTGGGGCCATGCCACAAATAAATCAAGAAAAATAACAAAATCAAGTGGAACGGTTAATTTTACTGGAAGTACAAGTTGGCAGTCACTTTCGGTAACAGTTACTCCTGAACAGGAGGGTATTGCTTACTTGAGAGTTTGGTATGCAAAACCAAAAGAAACTCCATCTAATATTTTTTATGTAGACCCGATACCTGTAATAACGTAGTCGGGTTATCGGGAATATGGCAACGTCGAATCAAGTACAAGGAGTTTTGGGAAAATTTAAGCCTGTATTAGATGAGGCGGGTGGCGCGTTTACACCGAATCAAGTACAAGGAGTTTTGGGAAAATTTAAGCCTGTATTAGATGAGGCAGGTAGTGCTGGATCTCCTTCATCATCCGTAAGTCCGAGTGTTTCACCTAGTGCGAGTATCTCGCCTAGTAGTAGTGTCAGTCCAAGTATTTCGCCATCAGCAAGTATCAGTCCAAGCTCATCGGTCAGTCCATCAGTATCACCGTCAGCTTCAATTAGCCCAAGTAGTTCGGCATCGCCATCAGTAAGTCCGAGTGCGTCAGTTTCACCATCTAGTAGTGTGAGTCCAAGTGTATCACCTTCTGCTAGCATTAGTCCGTCGCCGAGCGTTTCTCCTTCCGTATCGCCATCAGCCAGCATATCGCCAAGCAGTTCAGTTTCGCCGTCTGTATCTCCGAGTAGTTCGGAAAGTCCAAGTGTGAGTCCGAGTGCATCGATTTCTCCATCATCAAGTGAGTCCCCTTCGGTGAGTCCGAGTGCGAGTATCAGTCCGAGTAGTAGTGAATCACCATCGATCTCTCCGTCAGCATCGATTTCTCCGTCGAGTAGTATGAGTCCATCGATCAGTCCATCAGCGTCTATTAGTCCGTCGAGTAGTGAGTCGCCAAGCGTTTCACCGTCTAGTTCTGAAAGTCCGAGTATATCACCGTCCAGTTCGGAAAGCCCATCACCATCAGAAGATTCAAGTGAGAGTCCGTCAATTTCACCGAGTGCAAGTATTAGCCCGTCGAGCAGTGAGTCTCCATCAGTGAGTCCATCGAGTAGTGAATCGCCTTCCATATCACCAAGCTCCAGTATATCGCCGTCGAGCAGCGAATCACCTTCGGTAAGTCCAAGTGCTTCGATATCGCCATCATCAAGCGATTCACCATCTGTATCGCCAAGCGCAAGTATCTCACCGTCCAGTAGTGAATCACCAAGCATCAGTCCGTCGGCTTCAACAAGCCCAAGCTCCTCAATGAGTCCAAGCGTTTCGCCATCAGCGTCAATATCACCATCAAGCAGTAATTCTCCATCGGTGTCTCCGTCAGCCTCAGTATCGCCGTCTAGCAGTATGAGTCCAAGTATTAGCCCGTCAGCTAGTATTTCGCCATCAAGTAGCGCATCGCCATCTATCAGTCCGAGTAGTTCGGTATCTCCTTCTATCAGCCCATCAGCTTCGGTGTCACCGTCAAGTAGTGCATCACCATCAATCAGCCCTAGTGCCTCAGTATCACCATCAAGTAGTGTGAGTCCGAGTGTTTCTCCATCTGCCAGCACCTCACCGAGCAGCTCCATGTCGCCAAGTGTTTCACCAAGTGCGAGTATTTCGCCAAGTAGTAGCACAAGTCCGAGCGTATCCCCGTCGGCAAGTATCAGCCCGTCGGCTTCCATATCACCAAGTAGTAGCGAAAGTGCATCAATATCACCAAGTAGTTCGGTGTCACCCAGTCCAAGTGCAGAAGAAGTTATTGATCAGGATGTTCCTGATTTTACGACATACCCGGATCGTCCTGACTTCACGACAGGATAGTTCGGTGGTATCATAGCAATAATATATGCTGATATTCATACCGCATCCAAAACCTGATACCGCTAAAACAACGCTTATTGCTAACGTTTTAGCCGCAGCAAGTGCGTCAAAAGTGCAAAATACGGCGGGCTTTCTTGAGGATATGTTTACGGTGTTTGGTACTGCTGGTACGGAACGTGCGGAGATTGTCAAACTCTCCGGTATCACCGCTCCGGATACGATTAGCCATGCTACCGGCCCAATTTTCTCTCACGCTGCAGGAGAAAGTGTCACTAAGATTCGATACGACAAAATAGAAATCTATCGTGATCCAGACCCGGATGGTACGTATACACTCATTACCACGATCGATATTGATATTGATGAAAAGCAAACCATCTATGATGATCTTCCCGGCACGCGTGACGACTGGTACAAGTTTAGATACAAGAATAGTGAGACTGATAATGTATCTGAGTTCTCAATGCCACTTGAAGGAGTTGGCTATTCAGAGGATGCATTGTACTCAATTGTCGAAGAAGCGGCTGAGGAATACGGGGATCCTGACAATCGTGTCGTTAGTAAGCGACAGTGGCGACAACTTGCCCGGACGGGTGTGCGTGTTGTTTCTCGTGCGCTTGGTCAGCTTAATATGCCGGTACTGACAGAAAAAGGTACGGTTGTATGGTCACCCGGTACTGAGGTGATACCACTCCCGGAACGGTTTATGAAGTTTCGAGTGATCCGTGTCCAGTACATGGGTCAATCCACGATCCGGGCGCGAAGAATCAATGAACAAAATATCGAGCCACAAGCTCCCTATACCCGTGTTGCGCCGCGCTTCTTTCGGCGTGGTATCAATTGGGGGATTATCCCGGATGAACAAGCAAATGTTGTGTACTGGGCTGATATCTTCCCTCGTCCGATGACTGATGCAACCAATGAACATGGACTGCCGTATGGCGCGCGTGACGTGATTGTTACCTATATGCTCTTTCGCGCATGGATTAAAAAAGATCGTGATCGATCCCGGATGTATCAAAGTGATTATAATAATATGCTAAATGAATACGTCCAGCAGGTTGCCGATGGATTCCAAGGCTATCAACTTGACACCCTCAACATCGAAGCCGATGGAGGAATTATTGATGATGAAGAATATATCTAATGCAATACTTTGTACTACCGCAACTCCAAAGCATAAATAGGAAAGCAAATCCTACGCTTTTCTCGAGTGACCGTTCCCACGAAGGGATATTTAGTGATATCCGTAATATGTATGGGGAAAAAATCGGTGCATTAAAAAAAATCCCCGGTTACTCACGTATTGGAAATAAAATCATTGCTGGCAGAGAGATACTTGGTATCGGTGAGTATGTACGTGGAGGTACACAGAGCGGTGCTGTGGAACCCTATGTGGCCGTTGACGGGGCTGCAACATCAGAAAGTGCATCTGCCTCTCCTTCGGCATCGGCAAGCCCTAGCGCCTCGATTAGTCCTTCCTCGTCCACTTCTCCGTCCTTGTCACAGAGTAGCTCAATATCACCATCATCTTCGTCAAGTAGTAGTGAGAGTGCGAGTCCAAGTCCGATTGAGAATCCGGGCGCGTTATACAAGTTGGTGGCTGGTACATGGACGCAGCAGACACCAGAGATTACGTCCGGGCAACGGGTCCGGTTTGCCTCAGTGCCACAGCTTGATCTTTTCTTTGCGACGAATAAAGTTGAGGGATTACTAGAAAACATTGCGGGCGTATGGGGAAGTAGCACACATATCATCGGTGCGCCAAAAGCCGGCTGTTTGAACTTTCATCGTGATACCCGGCTGTATCTTGGTGATTGTATTGTTGACGGCATTGCACAACCGGCCGTGGTGTACTACTCAACACGCGCGGCGGAAGGGAATCTTGAATGGGATACTGATGTACAAACCTTGCCGCTCCCGGAACCGTTTGTTGGATTTGGTGTTGCTGGTGAAGACCAGCTTATCTTTACCCGCAATCGTGTGTTTCGCGGCGATGCAACACAGCTCAAACAAATATCTGATATTGGTGCGATCAATCAGGATGTTATCTGCTATAACCGGAACTGGTGCTACTACGCCAATGACAAAGGTGCCTACGTGACCAACGGTGGAGATCCACAAAAGATCAGTAACGCGATTGAAGATTGGTTCGAAGGGATCCAAGATCTTACGGTACTCCGTGGCAGCTTTATTGACAACTACTATTTCCTCTTTCTCGGTGAGGTTTTGATTGATGGAGTAATGTGGAAGAATGTATGGGCACTCTACGATACCACGCAAAACGCATGGTATCGGTTGGAGAGCGCGGATGAAGCAAGTGTGGTTGCCACAATCCAACTCTTTAACCGCAAAGAGTTAGTGTTTGGCACGTTCGATGGGGAAGTGATGAAGCAACTTGATGGCCAGTCACACAACGGCAAAGACATGGCATCGGGATTTGAAACGGATTACATTTATCCGGGTGAGGTGGATAATGAGATCCTTTCTTTGCGGCTCTATGGCAAGAACTTTGCAGGATTACAATTATCCTACAAGACCGGAGAATCGGAGCCGTGGGAACTAATTCATGATTCACTTCGTGGTGATGTATGTGAGGTATGGTTTCGTGCGTTATCGGAAAAGATTAAGTTTCGTGGTATAGAGATGGGAAGCGGTCCGTCATACGAGCTGTACCGGCTTGAGATTGGTATCCAAGAGCTGGAGCAGGATCGTGCGGAGGATCGGAAATAATATGATTTCACCGCGGCTACAATCGCTTGGCTACAATACATTCCTTGAACGGCCCATGGTATCGTCCGGCCGGATGACACCATTGGCTGTCAGTAATCTTTTCCCGGAAGGATCATTGGACGGGCCAATCAATACCTACGCACGATTCACCACTGATATCGCTTTCAATTCTATTGACAGTGACACGGCTGGCTGGGGTAGTGGCACGATCAACCTTTCCAATGGTGAGATAACGGAAGAAATTGTCGCAGGCGATACGGGAGATATTGCTGCCACGACGTTTATCTACTACGATGTGGCGCACAAAGGCGTATTGCTGACAACAACTGTACCAAAAGATGCGGTTGGAACAGGGAAAACATTGCTGGCAATCGTTGAGCGGGTGGCTGATTCTAACAAGAAAGCGAAAGTAACACCAGTATTTGCCACAGGCTTAGTGGTATCTGATATCACGGCTGATCAAATACAGGCTGGTACGATAACGGCCAATGAGATTAACACCGGA
>ERZ724522.1241-NODE-1241-length-14099-cov-5.630091_pt1 | contig 14099 bp, 12 predicted proteins | sample MGYA00376055_ERZ724522 | MGnify/ENA primary metagenome ERZ724522 (study PRJEB28724, sample SAMN07190884) | wastewater metagenome | isolation source: effluent of sewage treatment plant in Hong Hong | place: Hong Kong | collected 2016-03-17 ... | reverse complement strand
TACAATCTCAGGAGTTAAGTGGGCTGGTGGTTCTGGCTCAGTAGATGCTCGAGGTGTTTGGCAAGGCACTTGGAACTTCAAAGGTCGTATTGGCCGAGGAATGTAATTGTTCCGTCCTTGGAACTCAATAAGGCTTCTTGGTTCTCCAAGGAGCCTTTATTCGTTTGATATTGAAACAAAATTTACTTCATCAAGATCTTCATCATCATCTACAATTTGAATAAGACCCAAAGTCAAAGCTTGATCAATACCGACACAAGTTTCCGACCCGCACTCTTGGCATTCCTGATCTTCAGCGTCAGGATCCACTTCTTCAGTGGTTATATTTTGACACTCGGTGCAATACCCAGCCAAACTATCTTGCAAGTCTTCAAATTCGTCTTTTGTAACGTTCATGTGCCTCCTAATACGAAAGATCATACTTTGGCTTATGATTCGTGTAAACACTCTATAACTTAAGATGCGTTTACTTCTCAGCTGGAACGTTAGATTCCTTCCGACGTTCCAAATATTTCTTAATTCCGTAAATTCCAAGTATGATAAACCCACCTGGAGTTACTAGAGCAACTAATCCAACAGTTGCTATCTTTTTCCAATTAGTCATTATGAAGCTTTTGATTTAGATTTTTGTTTCTTAACTGGAGTCTTCATTGAGAAGAGATATCCCATTGACTCCCGAACCCGCTCTTCTCCAAAAGTTGCGAAGAGGTTCTGAACACACCGTGAAATAGCTACGTCTGTTGGAAGTTGGAGATGCTCAATTTTTACTACGTTCGACTTTTTCATAATTCCCCCTTATGTTTAAGTACAAGTATATGTTATTTTGAGTTACGTCGATTTGACATATTTTTTGAAATTTCTTCGCAACGTTGTTTCAAAATGGTATGAAGTACTATAGCCGTAGCCTGAGATGTTCCGGTCATTGATCCATATTGATCATTTGGCATAGTTGATGTAATATTCACCCCTACTGCAGCCGTCGCATCTGGATGAGTATTGGAGTGTTGGATGATGCTCCCATCTGAATTTATGTTTTGAACCACAATAATAGATTTCAATGGTTTCAATGGCTTCTTCATAATTTCTGGAGTATATGTTCCAAATCGATATGATGCTGGAAAATACGAGTACTGATTAGAAATGGGCTGTCCGTCGTTACCAGCAGCCACAATAGAAATTCCTCCTGATCTTTGAAAGTCTTTAAACGCTAAGTACTCATCCATTTGAAAATCAGTACCACCACCTGATACGTTCAAATATTGAATCTTTTCATGAGTTGCTCGTTTAACACAATTGATCATTTTGAGACCTGTTCGTTCTTTTGGATCTACTTTTTTATCAAAGAATTTACACGTCAACAATTTGACTTCTTTACAAACTGGATCATTTAATTTATGTCCATACAACACGATTCCAGCCACGTGGGTTCCGTGCCCGTGGTTATCAACTTCATGAGCCGATTGTTTGTCTAAGTACGGCTCTATCATGTGGTGAGAACCAATTCCAGTATCAACCAGCATTACTCGAATTTCATTATTCGGTTCAACCATTTTTGGAAATTTGAAGTCAAAACTATTGCTTTTTCCAATAGCTCCCAAAGCTATAAACGTCGTCATAAATACGAAGATTTTTATAAGAACTGAGTAATACTCCTTCATGCGCCCTCCAAAGATACTGTAACTAATCAGGAACTAACTTTAAACTAAAAGTATAGTCCTGTTTCACATTGATACAACTGCTATGATATAATTAACCCAGATTTAGATTAAGAGGTGATCATGGAAAAAATGACTCAGGATATTCCTGATACCAATCACGTATTTCAGCTCGACCTAATCGGTAGCGTTACAAAGCGACGATTTTTAGGTGATTTTTCTTGTAAAATTCCAACTATAAAAGATCAAGCCCTGATTGCCAAACACGAAGCCATGCTAAATGGTGAGTTTCCGGTTTACCTTAATCAAGGCGTACTAAAAGTCCATAAGTGGATTTCGTATCTAAAATACACGCTTACCGACTATCCTTCTTTTTGGAGAGACTCCGAACTTGGCTATTCTTTACGAGATGCCAACGTTATTGAAGCGGTATACGACGAAGTGTTGTCGTTTGAGGATGCCTGGTATAAGAAGATTTGGGGAGATGGTTTAGATGACAAAACCGAACCCGAAAAAACGTGATCCTTATTTCAGACTAAAGTACTTAGGCTACTTTTTATCCCAGCTTCCAGATACTTTTTCAACTAAAGACTTGGTCAGATATGCCAAGTTTTATTTGGCAGCTAAGACTAAGACTTTGATGAAAGATCCTATATGGGATAACTATACTTCTGAAGAACTTTTAATTGAGTTTTTTGCATACCGTTTCCAAGATGAGTCGTTCCGAGTTCCTTTTGAACAACAGCTCGATACTAGGTCTGGTGTGGTAGATGAGTTTGCAGCTTGGGCCGATAAGGAAATGAAGAAAGAAGCTAAAATTAGAGATAAGATCTTAGGTGGATTAGAAGATCGTGTGTCTTTTGATCCTAAAGATATCATGGGAGAAGATTCGTGAGTTCTCAACTCAAAATTTCGGCTGATACCTCAGCGGTAAAAAAGTCGATTTTAGATATTAGTAAGTCAATGAAGGACCTTAAAGGGTCTAAGATTTCCGTATTTTCTTCTGAAGATAAGAAATTCATTAAGCAAGAATTCAAAAAAGAGATGAGCTTAATGAAGGCTAAGCTTAAAGAGAATCGAGAAGAAATCTCTAAAATGGTGGCTGAGCAAAAAAACTTGATTAAAGGTTCAGAAGCAGAATTAGAGCACCGAAAGAAGATTCTTGAAGCTTATAAAGTGCAAGCTAAACTAGCCAAAGAACTTGGAAGCGTTCAAAAAAGTGGTGGCGGTGGTTTCATGGGAGCTGCTTCGGGCTTCATGAAGTCTTTACCTGGTTTAATGGCTATGGCAACTATTGGATATGCAGTCCACAAAGGGGTCCAAGCTAATGATCAATATAAAGCTGGAGCGTCAAACCGGAACAAACTTTTAGGTTTAGGTGGAGATCAAAACTTCGGATCATCTTCTGAATTAGCCCGTGTGGGTCTTACAGAACAAGACATGATTCAAAGACGAATTGACGCTACGTCTATACTTGGCCGTAGTGGTACTTCAAACGACACCGAAATGAGAAAAGCAGGGTTCGAACGGGCTTTCGGTCTTAACTCAGGAACTATGACTGGAATTGCTGGCCAACTTCGTGGGTCTATGGGTGGTTCTGGAGCAACAGATGCTCAAATGAAACTCCAAGCTTCGGTCTTCGCGGCTGGAATTGAAGATGCTATTGGACCATATCTTGATTCAGCTACGCAACTTCTTAAAGCTATCAACGATACTGGTACAACTCAAACAGCTGAGATTACTGGACTACTAGCTCAATTAACTAAGGATGGAGAACGCACTCCAGAACTTTTAGCTAAAACTTTTGCTGGAATTAATGATGCAGTTAAAGGTGCTACTGGAGAAAATTCAGCGTTTCTTCAAACTGCATTTGCAAGAGCTGGTATTGGTGGTGGTACTTTAGGTGGTACTAAGTTCTCTATGGCTTCAGGTGGAATCATGGGCCAAGATCGAGCATCTCTTGAAAAGAGAGGCTACAACAAAGATCTTTTGGATTCTATGGAAAAGTCAGGAATGTTTGCTGGAGTTGGTAAACGTTCTGGTGCTATTTTAGACATGTTTCGCCAATCTGGTGGATTAGGCGCTGGAGAATCCATCTCTGGAATCAAAGACACTGACCGTATGGTTGGAATGGGTAACTTAGCTAATTCAGTTTTTGGTACTAAGGGTGATCAAGGTTTTGATGCTTTAATGATGCTTGAGAAAGTTCAAAACAAGCAAATGACTCAAAAGCAATTCGATGAAAAATTGAAAGAAATGCAAGAGTCAAAAGATCCATCTTTACAAAGATTAGACAAGATCAATAACACTCTTTCAGGCCAAACTGAAATCCTTGAAAATATCAGAACTAACCAAATGGAAGCTCTTGGAAAAGAAGCTGTTGTTGGTGGAAACCAGTTAGTTCGAATGGATACCGAGGGCATCGCTGGAGTGAAAGATGTGGCAGGACTAGTTAATAATACTGGAGCTCCGCAAGCTATAGGTAATGCCGCTGTGGGCGCTTCGAAATACATCCGTGGCGGTATCGGTGGTGACCTTTACGATAAGTTCATTGGAAAACCAAACGATAAACTCTTAGACGCTATGACTTCCGACGACTCTATTGTAGAGCGTTCAAAAAGACGATATCGTTCTGGAGAAGGTTTCAAAGGTGCTTCGTCTGAACAAGAAGTTGAAGCAAGAGTTAGAGAATCTCTAAAACGCCAACGAGAATTAACTGCTAAAGATATCGGAAAAGAAGTAAGTAACGCTTTAAGAACTGCTCCATTAACTATCAATAGCAAGTTTCAAATGCCTGATGGAAAAGTAGTTGATAGGACGAACAAATAATGTCTGAACCTTATTTGTTTTCAAATGTAACTAAGCATACGAATTGCCAATGCAAAGTCGTGGTTTATCCATGGAAAGAAGTTCTTAATGATCCAGAACTTTCTGATGCTAAACTGGCCGAAGCTTCGAGATTGGACATCTCTAGTCAAATCACATCAGTTACATTTAACAAAAACATGGGGTCAGCTTCTGGTTCATTCTCAATAGGTCTTACTAACTCTCCAGGAACCGGTTCTGGCGATTGGAAAGATATCTTAAAAAGAGGTTATTGGCTAGTCATTTACATGAGTCAAGATGGAGACCTAGTTTTGTCCCCTACTGTGGGTCCTAGCTCTTCTAAAAATCGTAATCAAGAGTCTAAAAAAATTAGATGTATTGGCTATATCGATCGCGTTCAAACTAACGCTTCAATACAACCAAACCGAGCTATCGAGACCTCTTACACAGTTACAGGTAGAGATTTCGGTGTAATCTACGAAGAAACCAACATTTGGCATAATTTGTTTCAATATGACAAATTGATGCTAGATGCTATTGCTCAAACAAAATTAAATGTTACTGGAAACGCTAGGATTCATGAAGCCATTAAAATGGTACATGATTTGTTTTACTTTCCTTTAAATATCCCAGGAGCTAAGGTTAACGACAACAAGAGTTTGTTATCTATTGGACTTCAGTGGCTACTTCCAAAAGAGATGTTGTTGGATATAGGTTTCAACCTTTCTACGCTATCAAACGGAAGTTATTGGGGAGCAATTCCTGGTATATTCGAACCTTTAGAAACCGGAGCTGGGATTGCTGTAGATAAGCCTGGAGATTATCTTTCAGGTAATGCGTGGGAACAACTTAAGAGATTGTCAACGCCACAATATCACGAGTTGTTTTGTGAAACGCATGATGATGGAAAACCAAGACTAATCTTTAGACCAATTCCTTGGGGAATCGATAATTCAAAGTATCCTAAGAATGCTGAGTTCATTACTCTATATAAAGATATGTCTCCAGTAGTAACAGTTCCAGCTGTAGATCTTTATGATTTTAACGTAGGAGAGGATGACCATTCGCGCTACAACTCGTTTTTAGCAACGGTATCAACTGGCTTTATCAATACTGAGGATAACATCTCACTACTTCTTGGTCGTGGTTTCCCTAAGAACAATACCGCTTCTATTAAGCGTCACGGTTTTAGACCGATGCATGTTACAGTAGATTCGATTGTTAAAAATGAAGAACTTTCAAATGGTTCAGCGGACCTTCAGCAATTAGTTGAGTTTAACGAAATCCTGTATGATTATTGGAATCCAGCCGTATTTGCCGAATCTGGATCTGTCACTAAATTAGGATCAAATGACGTAAAACTCGGTAAAGTAATGAAGTTCTCTAAAGATGTACCATACCTATCTACAAAAAGGTATTACATCGAAGGCTATACTGATACTATCGTTGTAGGTGAAAAGCGAGAGATGGATTGGATTCAAGAAGTTAACCTTACTCGAGGTTTCGAAGAAGCTGACTTAGTCTCTAAGAAAGGCTTTTCAGAAAGAAACACGCCTTTTACAGCGTCTGGTGAGTTTACCAAAAAAGAAGGTTCTAACTCATGAGAACACGTTGGAACGGCTCTATTCAATCATCTAACACTCCTACTTACGATAAAACCGGAATCCATAAAGAAGATTACGGAATGTATCGATGTATGATTATCAAAGTCCTTTATGTGGATGATCCTCAGAACATTTCAAAGAACGCCACTAACGCTGAGACTTTATATGAATGCGTAATTCTAGGTGGTTGGGCATCAGGCCAAACCATCTCTAATTGCCGAGTTTCAAGAGACTTTCCACATTCAGAGAAGATTCTGACAGCTACATCAAAAGATATTTCGAAGTCGAAGTTACAGGACCACGATGGCGATATAGTTTGGGTTCAGTTTGTCCAAGGTCATGACGCTTATCCAATCATTACAGGCTTAGCTGCTCCTATTAAAACAGATGTAGGAACTAAAAAAGCAGATGGTCCTAGAAACATCGAGAAGTTTAACGGGGTTACAACTGAAATCACTAATAAAGGTGAGCTTAAGACCTCTTTGACCGGTGGAACTACTACCGATGGTAAGTTTACGGCTGATACTGAGATTCTCATAAATGAAGAGTGGTCTAAAGATGAAAAGATTACCAGAACGTATAAGTCTGGGTTAGTAGTTACTGAAGACGGAAAAAACGATAAAGTAAACGTCACTACTTCTGGAGGAGTGTCTTTACTTCTTGATGGTAAACAAAACTCAGTAGTAGTTAAGGCTGGAGAATCAGAAATTACAATTGATGGGGCTACTGGTAAAATCCATTTAAAAGGTGAATTCGTGGATCTTGGAAAAACAGTATCTGATTTTGCTACATTGTTTACCCAATTAGCTACTGCCTTTGCTACTCATTCCCATATTGGCAATTTAGGAGCTCCTACGTCTCCTCCGTTGGCTCCTTTACTAGTATCTGTAGGATCACAAACGGTGAAGGTACAATCATAATGCCAACATTTACTCCTCAAGAAATTGCCCAATTAACTAAAGAGCAAGCTAAAGCTGCATCTGCAGCTGAGACTTTTACTCAAGCTGTGGCGGCACAACAAGCTAGAGCTGTTGAATTATCAGTTGTTGATGGCGCTTTCAAGAAGATGTTTGACTACTACGATACAGACATCATCGGAAAATATGATTTAGAACAACGTTGGATCAACGGTAGACTCATAACAAATCCAGTAACTGAATCAGACATCATCTCATGTGCTTCATTAGCTGGAGGTAGACTTCAGCCTACTCTTCCAGTTACCGACATCATTAGAATTACCCAATTTGACGGAACTCCAAATACAACTGATGCAAACAATGAACTTCAACACATTACAAATCAATCTCAAGCCGAGACTACGCTAGTCTCAGGATATGGTGGATCTGCCCCGGCAGCTTCTGTGTTGACTAATTCAATCATAACTCCAAGCTCGACCACGCTTCAGTTAAGTGATTCCGGAAGCTCTTATTCAATTGCTCCTAACTCAGTATTTGTTATCGTCGATGGAGGAGACTTAGCCGTAGTTAAAATCTTGACATTTACAATGCAAGTATCTCCATCCCCACCTCCATATATAGCTAATTGTAATATTGAGGTTTTAGTTCCCCCGTCTGGATCTATTGCAGTTGGTCAACAACTAAGTGTATTTTCTGGGTTTTCAAATTCAGAAAGAACTACAAAAACAGCCGCAAGTCCCCAACTTCAACCTCTAATGGACTATCTAGTTTCAGACTTACAGTCAAAAATCAATTCTAGGATTACGACACTAAACAACCAGCTATCTGCAATCTCCACAAACTTAGATCCAGAACCTGGAACTGAGCTAACTACGGCCACAACCAATGTGAACGCTTCTAAGACTTTCTTGAATAACTATCTTATTACTACTGACGTATCGAATACTGGACTATCTTCTTTGTCCTCTGAAAGAGGCACTAGATCCAGCCAAGCCTCAGCTAGAGTATCTCAAATTACCAGTGCGTATACTGGACGAACTAAAAACTATTATGATGAGCGCTATAATTCAGCCAATAACCGGGCTAATACTTCTAGAGGTACTTTACGTCAACAAAAGAATGCCGAACAAGTAGCTGTACAGTCTCAAACGTATGCAACGTCTCTAACTGACCAGGCTAACGCAATTCAAGACTTGCTAAGTTGATAAAATAAAGCCAGATTCAGATTGGAGAATACACTTGGCCGGCTTAGCTGATTTGGTTAACAATATCCAAAGTTCGATTGATGGATTAGTAGCCGACTTTAAAGGTGAGTCTGATCGAGTCATTAACTATTACCAAGGTGTAGCTGAGTTTAAGTCAATCCAGTCTCAACTAAACACCGAGAACTGGTCAAAGTTAAGTTTCCCATATACATTCTCGGTAGTCAATCTGAAAAATCCAGGTGATTCTGGTGGGTTTTCAGACTTTCAATTGCCATTAGCTCCTCAAGCTATCAATCAAAAAGAAGAACCAGCTATATCCATTAGACCCTCTCAAGGTGGAACTACCGTTAACCATGGTGGTGTTTCTTATGGACTTTTACATATTCAAGGTACCACTGGTATTGCACCATTTCGTGGAGATGGTGGAGTAAATCGTAAAACGGGTGAAGCTATTTTCCAACCTAAAGACTTGAAGCATAAGTCAGGTTACGAAGTCTTCATCCATTTAAGAAACTGGTTTAGAACTTATTATCAGTGGAAACACAACTTAGGTAAGTCAGCTGAAAACCACCGCCTAATCTTCAAGAACTACAAAGATGGTGAATTTTTGATAGTAGAACTTGAAGGTTTTGAAATGGACCGCCAAGCGGCGAAGTCCTTTCTATATGACTATAAATTAGAATTCAAAATTCTTAGTCATTTCAAATTTCAAAATCCAAAGTCTGAATCTGGCTTTTTAGAAAATACTGATGCTCTAATTCAAACAGCTTTAGACAAAATCAATTTAGCTAGAGGGGTTTTTCTAAGAACTCAAGGTATTTTACGTCAAATCGAGTCTACATACGAATCTTCAGTTCTTGAACCTCTTCGCCAATCTACGTTGGCAATTAAATCACTTTTAGGGGTTCCGGTAGTAGCTGCTGATATTTCATCAAGGACACTAGTAAATACGGTATCTACTACTGGAGCTCTTTTGATTGCGAGTCAAGAAGCTCTAAACTTTGCTACTTTAGAAGCCACTGGAAGCTCTGATACTAAACGACAAATTCAAGGTCTTTTAGATAAGCGTCTATATGGAAATAAGAACACTCTAAATCGCACGTTTGATGCAGTCACATCTGAGATCCGTAATAAGGGTCCTGCAGGACTTACAAAATTGGGCGGTTTAATGATGATGGTTGATTCAGGTAAATTCCCTGAAAAAGCTATTGCAGCTACTGTAGAAGAGCAAGCCAAGGCCCAGTCGCTTCCGAGAAGTTTTTATGAAGATGCAATTACATCTTTAACACGAGTTAAGGAGAACGCTGAGGACTTCTTTAATCTAGGGTCTTCTGAATATGATTCTCTTTTTGATAGAACTTCTACGTTGAACGCTGATGCAACTAAGACAATCACTAATGACGAGTATGATGTATTAAATAGTTTCAACGAAGCCATTATTGGTCTAAGCATGCTTCTTAGTACTACAGACATGTTTAAATCTACATTTGATGACCGCGTAACAGATATGGTTGCTAGATTTGACGGCAACATCGACCTATTTGTGAACCAAGCTGTAAAACAAATTAAGGTTGAACGAGGCATGACTTTAGAGAAGATCGCCCAATCTGAGTTTGGTGATTCTACAAGATGGGGTGAAATTGTTGAAGTCAATAACTTAAGAGCTCCTTACATCTCTGATGATCCTACAGAAACTAGAGACGGGGTTTTGAAACCTGGATCTAACCTTCTAATTCCAATTCCAGCTCAAAATGGATTCTCTCAAGTACCAGTAGGTAAAGAAAATAGACTTACAAAAGGTTTTAGTGAACTTGAGAAAAGCTTAGGTACTGATCTTAAAATTGATCGAGATTTCGATTTAGTGTTAACTTCTTCTGGGGATTTAGAGATGATATCAGGAGCTGATAACATGGCTCAAGGTACTCTACTAAAGTTAAGTTATGAGCCTGGTGAAGTTATGAGGTACCCAGAAATTGGAACAGGTTTAGTGATTGGTAAAAAGTTTCCTCCAATTGAAGATCTTAAGGATCGAGTTACAAACTCTCTTCTTCAAGATAATCGAGTTAGAAAGGTAGCAGACTTGTCACTAATGAGAGACGGTCCTTCTTTAACGTTGAGTTTCAATCTCCACATTAAGCAGATAGACATTCCGATCCCAGTGAAAATCAAGTTGTAGGTGTAATATGGCATTAGTATTAAAATCAGAAAGAATGATACAAACAGAGATTTTAGCTAGGCTTATCACCCAGCTAGGACTCAACGATGTAAACCCAGGTTCAGTAGTTGATGTACTGACTCAAGCAGTAGCTCAACAAGACTTTGCTCAATATTATCAGATTGCTCAAGTAGCTAGGCTAGTTGATCTAGATTCTTTAACTGGAGAAGATCTTGACAACAAAGCATTTGAGTACGGTCTATCAAGACTTGAAGCTGAAAAAGCTAAAGGTCTTATTACTATCCGGAGATCCTCAAGTTTTGTAAAAGTATCTACATCTTTTTATGCTGGTTCGCCTACTCCAGTATCTGGAGACTTGATTATCGACGTAAACGATGCGTCCAACGCACTAATCAGTACATCTGGAACTCTCATCTTGGGTCGAGGTACGAACAACGAAGAAGAAGTAACGTACTCTGCAGCTCCTGTTAACAACACGACTTACTGGAGATTTACTTTAGATAGTCCTTTAGCTAATGATCACGCTGTAGAAGAGACTGTAATCCTCAAACAAGGTAATAACGAATCAATTCTAGCTGGAACTATTGTTATCGTACCGGCGACTGGCAACAACTCTGAGATTCGCTTCGAACTTGACAACGATGAAGTCCTTTTAGCTGGCGAAGATTCGCTCACTAATGTGGAAGTAACCGCTATCGAAGAAGGCGAAACTGGGAATATTCCAATTGGAGCAATCTCAGGCGACGCCGCTTTCCCAACTCCACCATTTTCTGGAGCTAGAGCCGAGAACCAATCTAAATTCACAACTGGACGTGACCTTGAAACTGACGACGCCCTTCGGGATCGAATCAAAAACTACGTTCAGGGTATTACGAGAGCTGTAAAACAAGCCATTCTTAACGCAATTGTAGGCCTTGTTGATCCTGAAACAGCTAAGCGAGTAGTTTCTGCATCTATTGTTCTTCCTATTGAAGAGGTCGGGGACGTAAAAATCTATATCGATGATGGTATCGGATTCGAACCTTCATTTGAGAATCGTGGTTTTGAGACCATTAAAGAACTTACTTCAGGTGGAGAGCAGCGTCTTCAAGTTGATCTATTCCCAGTAGCTAAAGCTCAAGTAGAAACTAATACGGCAGAACCGTATAATATGTCTTCAGGAGCTCTAACTCTAACTTATGAAATCGGTAACATCTCGGAAACTATAACATTCAACCCAGCTGATTTTAGATTTCCTGAAATTGCTACAGCTGAAGAAATCGTATCAGTAATTAATGATCGATCGACTCTCTTAGAAGCTAGAACTTCTCAAATCGGTAAGTACGTATTGATTACTGCTAAATCAGATGAGAATGAGGCTATTCAAGTTACTGGTGGTACCGCTAACTCGATGTTGAATTTTCCAACTGATGTTAAAGAAACCATCAATATTTATGTTGATGATGAGAAGATGTCTAAAGACGGGCAAACTGCTACTTTGGACTCTGGAAACCAATCTCCATTTGATTTACAAACAGTAGGGGCCTTTCCACACACGTTAAACATTGTCGTAGATGGCAAGACCGCTAATCCTCAAACTGCAACTGTTAACTTAGCTGATGTATCTGACCCATCCGCAGTTACAGCTGAAGAAATCGTGGACGTTCTTAATCGAGACTTGGTTGGAATAACGGCTGCTACTATTAGTAATGGGACTAAGGTTCGTATTGAATCTTTGACAAAACTAAAATCAAGTTCTAAACTTCAAATTACTGGAGGATCTTTAAACGATTCATCAGATGGCCTCAATATGAGTACTTCTGAAGTTGTAGGTGTAAATGGAGATTACACTTTTAATCGAGAACTCGGTATTCTAGAATTTACAGAACCTATGGCGGCAAATAAGAAGATTACTGCCAACTCTCAATTCACTCGTGGAAAAATAGTATGTGCTAACTCCGAGTTATACTCTCCAGCTAACGGTACTACGTTGGTCATTCGCATCGACGGCGGATCAGATCAGACTATTACATTTGACGGAACGTTTGCATCAGGTAAAACAGCCCAACAAACAGCAGACTTTATCAATCTAACTTTAAAAGGTGGAATAGCTTCTGTAAAGACGATTGGAACTTTGAACTATATTCAAATCCAAACTAATACTTACAACCTAGCTGGAAGTGTTAGTATTAGGTCTTCATCTACAGCTAACTCATCTTTTGCCTTCGAGTTAGACGCGACAAAAGTTAGTTCGAATCCATCTAAAGCTTATCTAGTATCTGGAAATGTAGGACCTTTTAACTTTGCAGAAAACGATTCTTTAGTTGTAGTCCTTAACGATGATATCGTCAATTCTACATATTCAATATTGATGAACTTTGAAGATACTGTAACGACTCTTGGATCTACTACTGTATTTTCAGCTTTAGGTCTTGCTTCGGTATTCCAAACGGCGAATTTCATTAATGATTTTTATGTAGCATTTAAAAACGGAGCCAATACCGATTCTTCAACTGTGGATACGGTAACTCTACAAGGTGGAGGAATTGCTAGATACACTTTCAATCCAGCACCGGTTAACATGGCTATTTTTGCTATTGGAAGTTTGTTTAAGATTGAAAACTTGGCAAATTCCGAAAATAATGGTTATTTCGTGGTTACAGGTATTGGAGCTAATTACGTTGATGTTGAAAATGCGGATGCAATTGCAGCTTCAGCTCAATCAGGAACTGGAACCCTTTCTCAACGTCGCCAAATCTCAGCGTATAACCATTTAACTGGTCAAGTAACAGTAACTTCTGCGTTTAACACAGCTCCACAGGTGAATGATGATTTTATCGTCATTCCAAAGACTGTTCAAAACGTAGTCGACTACGTGAATAACACCAAAATCACTTCAATTAGCTTGAAAGCTGTAATTGAGGTATCTGATAACAGAACCAAACTTCAGATTTCGTCTAAATTGGAGGGTTCTGATGGACACGTTCAAGTTACTGGTGGAAATGCAAACCTTGAATTAGGTTTTAGTACTGTTGTTTATCAAGGACTTGCTGCTTATTCTTACTGGACTGGTTTGTTGAAGTTGGTTCATAAAACAGTATACGGAGACGATGAAGATTTAGCATCATTCCCAGGATATGGCGCTGCTGGTATTACGTTTAGAATTCTAGCTCCAACTGTTAAGACTATTGAGATCGAACTCGACGTTACTTTATCAGAAGGTGTGACTATTTCTAGTCTTGAGAATGACATCAAATCAGCCGTAACTGGATACGTAAACACTCTAGGTGTTGGTGAAGATGTAATCATCGAGCGCATTAGATCTTCAGTAATCGCTATCTCTGGTATTGTCGATGTTGTGATCAGTACTCCCACATCTAATGTGGTGGCTGCGGATAACGAAGTAATTCGAGTATCAGATACTGACGTTCTAATAGGTTGAGGTTTAAATGAGTAACTCTCTAAATAGGTTTATCAGCACCCTTCCTAAGACGTTTAACCCTGAAGCGAACCGGGTTATGTATGCGTTGTTGTACGCTATCGCTTTATCAGATGACGATGTTCAAGCTTCTATTGAAGAAGCGAAAAAACAGCTCTTCGTAAGAACTGCTACTGGAAAAAACCTAGAAAAATTAGGAAACTCTCTAGGAGTAGCTAAACCTCTGTCTTTAGGTCTTACTGATACCGAGTTTCAAGAACTGATTCCAAATCTCAGTTTAAAAAAAAAAACTATCAAA
>ERZ724522.1240-NODE-1240-length-14100-cov-4.390388_pt1 | contig 14100 bp, 20 predicted proteins | sample MGYA00376055_ERZ724522 | MGnify/ENA primary metagenome ERZ724522 (study PRJEB28724, sample SAMN07190884) | wastewater metagenome | isolation source: effluent of sewage treatment plant in Hong Hong | place: Hong Kong | collected 2016-03-17 ... | reverse complement strand
CGTGGACTCGACCGAGTCAGTGCGTAGATAAAGATTGACAAACTCAAGGTGCCCTAATACACTAGGGCACCTTTTTTATTATGATACTCTATCTCATTCTTTACGGAATTGCGGCCTTGTTCGTGCTCGCGTTTGGCGTTGTGAGCTTTTTTTATCCGTGGTGCGGAATTCTGGTGAACGTTTTGGGTTTGCTGTATGTGATATATCGCATGTACAAACTTCATGTCAAGTTGGTGGAGGAATCAAAAAAGCATTCCGAAAAATTGTCGGATGCGGGCGTCACCATCACCGATACGTTCAAAGCGGTGTTCGACAACATGAAAAAGCTGAACAGCCTCATTAATAAAACCGCCGTCAAGAACGCTGATTTCGAAAATCGACTCCATCATCTGGAACAACTACAACAAAAGCAACAAGCTGCTATGGCTCGTCGAGAGGCTGTCAAGAGGGCTGGCCGCGACGAACCAACGGCCCCAGCACCTAAAAATCCCCCGGCACCGCCAGAGAAAGAATAATTCATGAGTACCGACCCAAAGATGCAAGAATTTGGCAAGCTGGAAGTGGGACGCAAGTTTTACTTGAACAATCCCGTGGGCCTGCCTGAAACTTCTTATTACACCAAGTGCATATCGCAGAAAAACGCCAGTGGAGCGTGGGCCAATGCTAAGAGTGCGTTTGGCATCCCGTTGTTTGTCCAGTATGACAAGCGTGTGTGGGTGAAATGACCATGAAGGTGGTAATCAACAGTTGTGTTGGGGGATTTAGCTTGTCACCCAAAGCCGTACAAGCAATTGCCGCCAAGAAAAATCGCCCCTGCTATTTTTTCGAGAGCACCTTCAACTACGACAACGGTAGGCATCATTATGTTCGCGTGGACACGACGCCGCAGGGAACGTGGACGGCGTTTGACGTGCCGGAATTTTTACCCGGCATGGGTTACGAGGACCATTATTTACCGTCCCGTCCAGATAATCGCCACGATGCAGACCTGATTGCGGTGGTGGAAGAATTGGGGCCGGAAGCCAATGGCAGTTGTGCCAAACTGAAAATCGTCAATATTCCTGATGGGGTGGATTACATCATTCAGAGTGGGGATGATGGTCGAGAATGGATAGCGGAGAAGCACCGCACTTGGGATTAATCTATGGCCAGAAAAAAAACAGCCGCCGCAGCAGACAAACCGAAGGTCAAATCCTTGTTTGACCATATCAATCAGATACGTTGGGATAAGAACCCCGACTATTTTTCCACGCTTACCGAGGCCGACCAAAAGACGTGGAGTAACTACATGATTTGTCGATTTCTAAGCATGCAGCCAGAGTTGGTGGAGACGGTCAATGATTTGCAGTATTATCAGGACAAGCTCTCTCCCGAATATTTCTATAAACTGTGCGTGGCGGTTGTTCCGAAACGTAAGGGATATTGGCCTTACGTCAAAAATGGGGCGGAGAAGTATAACAAGGAGTTGCTGGTCCTGCTATGTTCCCATTTTCAAGAGTCCGAGCGCAATGTGTTAGAATATCTCCCCTCCCTTACTCGCGATGATTTGCGTCGAATCGTGTCCTTGTATGGATATGGTGAAAAAGAGGTCGAGAAAATGTTGGAAGTGTAATCTTATAGCTTGACCCATTGTCATGGGCCTCTATACTACTCTTCCATATGAATAACAAACGGGTCATTGGCATTGGTGGGGTAGCACGAGCGGGCAAGGATACTTTCGCTTCCATTCTGGAATCGAAACTGAAAGCGAACGGAAAAACGGTGCGAAAAATCGCGCTGGCATCTCCCCTGAAACTCGATTGCAAGGAATTTCTCATGGACCATCTTCATATCGACTCGGAAACACAGGTTCCGTCGGAGAAGGTGTTGATTCGCCCCATGCTGGTGTGGTATGGGGATGCGCAGCGCAAGCTAACCCATGGCCGTCACTGGATTGACCTTGCCACCCGAAAAATCACCAATAGTACCTTTGACTATTACATTATCACCGATGTTCGCTACGATTTCTACGAGAAAGACGAGCTTTACTGGTTACAGAAGGAATGCAATGGCATAGTATGCCATGTTAGCCGTTGGCGTATGGCTTCTGACCACGAGCGTGAATTTGTGGAGCCCGCGAACGACCACGAGCGAGAGAATGACCCGAAGATAAAGGCCAAGGCCGACTTCGTGGTGGAGTGGGAGAGTGTGGATGGACTCACACCCGCCGAACTTGAACTGGACCCGTCACTGAATGCTCACGTGGACGAGTTCATGGCAAAGTTTGAGATTCACTAAAACTTGGGCGGGGGGTCATCCTCGGACTCCGGTTCCTCGTCTCCCAATTCCTCTTCCAGTTCATTTTTCAAGTTGAGGAAATCCTCCTGATTCAATCCAAGCTCGCTGATGATGGCGGAAATGAGAAATGCCATTTCTCGTTTTGTGAAATTCTGTGCGCGTAATCCGGCACAGAACTTTCGAGTCATGTTTACTAGCTGTTTCTCGAAATCCTCTCGCGACTTGGGATAGATGATGCCGGGGATGGGGTTATTCTCGTCGTGCATGTCGGAGAGCTTTGTCAGTTCCTCCGTGAGAATTTCCTTGTATTCCTCCTCGCTGTCAGTAATGCTTCGAATGAGACGCTTCAATTCTTCCACGTCCTGCTTTTTCACCACTTTTGCAACCGTGAAGTTTTTCAACACTCCAACTTTTTGTAAGATGTGCGTGTAGCGTTTTTTGTTCATGCACATAAATATAACGGGAATTCGGTTGACAGTGGTAAATAGTGGGATATAGTCGTGTGTATGTCTAACGAGGATTTTTTTGTACATACGGAACCGGCACCAGTAATTTTACCCGCCCCCGACCCCGTTGTGGTTGAAAAAAAGCCCAAGACGGTGAGTTTCAGCCAATATGCGATGTGGCTCAAGTGTCCGCAGCAATGGAAATTGTCCTACATTGACAAGTTGGCACCCTTTGAATCGAGCATCAACACGGTTTTCGGGGATGCCATTCACGAAGCATTGCAGGAATACCTGCGTGTGCTGTATAGCATTGGTTCAGTTGGGGCAGATGCGCTCAACACCTACGAGATTTTTGAGAAGTCTTTTCTTGCGGGAGTGAAGGAGAAGCTGAAAATGGCCACCCCGGAGCAATTGACTCTACCCAAGGAAGAACTGGAAGAACTGGATGTAGTGACGGAGGAAATGGTGAAGGAATTCTGTCAAGATGGAAAGAACATCCTCGACCACGTCACGAGTTACACCATTCGCAGCAAGCATTTTCCGTCTAAGAAGTATGAGGTGGTCGGCATCGAGCTTCCCTTGGAAATCCCGATTCGCGGGGGCAAAATTGTCTACAAGGGCTATCTAGACATTGTGCTCCGCGACCGCATCACCAAGAAAATCCTCATTCTCGACTTCAAGACGAGCAGCTATGGGTGGAACAAGTATCAGAAGGCTGACCGCACCAAGCTCGACCAACTTTTGCTCTACAAGCGGTTCTACAATCAGCTGTTCAAGGTGCCGATGATGGACATTGAGGTGGAGTTCTTCGTGGTCAAGCGTAAATTGTATGAGGACGTGGCTTTCCCCCAACAACGCATCCAACGCATTGCTCCACCCAGTGGAAAGATGAGCATGAAAGAGGTCGAGGAATCGTTTCTCGATTTCATCAAGAACGGTTTCAACGAAGCGGGGGAGTATGCCAAGGATGCGGTCTTTCTCAAGAACCCCGGCAATGGTCGCAAGAATTGCAAGTACTGCATTTTCAAAACCCTCAAGAACGCTGAGGGGAATCTGTATTGTGACGGTAAAGAAGGATGAGCACCCCTCCCAACACTAATTGGCTTCCATGTCCCTTTTGCGGGGCGAACGTAAAGTTCGCAACCACGGAAGAAGCCTTTCAGCATGCGGGCTCAGTTTATTGGAAGACCACCGTTTTCACCGATTGCAAATGCTTCGAAGAGCGATGGTCTATTGGCGGTTATGGTACAGAGGAATCGATATCGTCGAAGGCTCGTAGATTTTGGAATAGACGAGCGGGTTGATTAATTATAGTGTAGATTTGTTTTTTATATATACGTAAAACGGCGTGCCGTATATATGTATATAGAGAACAAATCTACACTATGAAATTAAAATCAAATCACGAGACTTCGTTCACTTCGGTTCACGTTTTCAAGGACAAGTACACTCTGTTCAAGGAAGTGGGCGTTACCAGCGGCATGACCTTGCAAAAGCTGGTCAATCGTTGTGTTTATCTCTACACCACCGACCCCGATTTCAGGAAGAAGGTGGACGAAACCAACACGCTACAAATCAGTGGCAGTGCGTTTTAATAGATTGACACGCCCAGCAATTAAATCATAATTCAAAGGTTATATGGTAAAAGGTTACATTCCCCAAAAGGATAGGAAGAAAATCATTCTGCTCTGCGACGACCTCCGCATGCACAGCGGCATCGCCACCATGGCAAGGGAGTTCGTGATGGGAACCGTGCATCGCTACAACTGGGTGCAATTGGCAGGCAGCGTTCAACACCCCGAAAAGGGCAAGATTCTCAATTTGGATGATGCGACCAACAAGGCGGTGGGCATCACCGACACATACCTGCGCCTGTACCCGGTGGACGGTTATGGTAATCCTGACCTGTTAAATGAGGTTATTTCCATGGAGAAGCCGGATGCGTTGCTTCACTTCACCGACCCTCGTTTCTGGGTGTGGTTGTATCAAATCGAGCGAGAGTTGCGCCAGAAGATGCCCATCGGGTTCTATTCCATTTGGGACGACCTACCCTACCCGATGTACAATCGGGCGTTCTATGAAAGCTGTGACTGGATTGGGTGTATCAGCAAACAGACCGAGAACATCGTCAAAAATATCTTGGGCACGGCCCTAAACAAGCCGACTACGGTGACCTACGTGCCACACGGCATCAACACCAAAGTGTTTCGTCCGCTCGCCACGGAAACAGAACTTGCTGACTTGGCCAAGGTCAAGAAGGAGATTTTCAAGAAGGACTACAACTACGTCATCTTCTACAACAACCGCAACATTCGTCGTAAGCAGACTTCCACCATCATGCTGGCTTATCGCAATTTCTGCGACAACTTGACCAAGGAAGAAGCGGCCAAGTGTGTGTTGTTCATGCACACCCACATTGCAGATGAGGCGGGCACGGACTTGCAGGCAGTGAAAGATGCATTCTGTCCGATGTACGACGTGGTATTCAGTACCGACAAGGTGATGCCCGAACGGATGAACCAATACTACAACATTGCCGACGTAACCATCAATCTTTCTGACAACGAGGGATTTGGCATCGCTACTGCCGAGAGCTTGGCGGCGAGCACTCCGATTATCGTTTCGGTGACGGGTGGATTGCAAGACCAGTGCGGTTTCACGGATGAAACGGGTCAACCAATCAAATTCACCACGGAATGGAGCAGCAATCACGACGGTCGATACAAAACCCATGGCAAGTGGGTCACACCTATCTATCCCGGCTCTCGTATGATGCAGGGCAGCATTCCAACTCCCTATATTATTGCTGACTATGCCAAGTGGGAGGATGCCGCCCAAGCGATGATGTATTGGTATCTACTTGGTCGAGACAAGCGCAAAGAACTTGGCTTGTCCGGGCGCGAGTGGCTGTCCGGCCCCGGCGGATTGAATTCCGAGAACATGTGTCAACAGATGTGCGACGGATTGGACAACATGCTGTCCGCGTGGAAGGGTAGGGAACGGTTCAATTTGTATCGCCACGATGACCACGTGGGACACAACATGCCCAACAATTCCCTCGGCTTCATCTTGCCCAAGATTGACCGGGAAGCCGTACTCAAGAAATACAGCAATTTGACCTCCTAATTTCAACTATAACCTCAACCAATCAACTTATGGCAAAACCATTGACTAAAGACGAAGCGAAGAGCAAGGTATACGAACTCACCAAGAAATTGGCCGAAATCAAAAAGGAAAAGAAGGCGGTGAACGTCGATTTCAAGGACCGCATCAACGATGTGGAGGGAGAAATTGAGGCCATCATTCAGGAACAGGAAGACCAAAATACCGCTGGTACCAAGCCATGATTACTACCGACCCAACCCATCCCGATTTGGGTCGCGGGAGCGACAAGACCCCTGTCCCACAAAATAAGGCGTACCTCGTCCTCAGCGAAGAGGAGCGTCACAGGGGGTATGTTCGCCCGTACCGTGATACCTATCGCCACGTGGGATTGAAACCACGGGGGGAGTTGCGGGACTTGACGGCAGAGGAACAAGAACGATACAAGGAATGGAATTACATCAAATTCGAGCCTTATCCGGAATCGGAATCCCCCGTGGTGGGTCGGTTTTGGACTCAAGAAGACTTGGACAACCATGGTTGCCGAACCACCACGACCATGGCTCGGGAAATTTCCGAGACCTATGCCCGCAATCCCAAGTTTTATGGCAGCACCTACTGCTGCCACTGCCAAATGCATCGTCCGGTGGGAGAATTTGTGTGGGTAGAAGCAGATGGGTCTAATGGCCCAATCGTAGGAAGCTAATTTATATGAGTAACGAAATCAAACCTGTTTGTTTAATTCAAGGCCCGGTCGCTTCTCGCAGCGGCTATGGCGACCATGCTTTTCAAATTGCTACTGCCATGATTCAATGGGGCAAGTTTGATGTGAAAATACTTCCCACCCGTTGGGGTTCTTGCCCTAACACCATGTTGGACGATGAGTCATTCCCGATGGTCAAGGAAATAAAGGCATGTATTCAGCAGACTCCGCTGACCGCGCAGCCTGAACTATTCATTCAAATTTCCATCCCCAATGAATTTCAACCTCGCGGAAAATTCAATGTAGGTGTAACGGCGGGCATCGAAAGCACGGTGCCCAAGCCCGAATGGATTGAAGGATTGAACCGCATGAATTTCAACATCGTGCCGTCCAATTTCACCAAGGAAGTATTCGTCAAGGCTGCCTATGTTCGCCGTCACGACAATGGGGTGGAAGAGAAGGTTGCCCTGAACCGGCCCATGGAAGTCGCCTTCGAGGGCGTGGACACCCGAGTGTATCGCAAGACAAATGCTCCGGAGCAAGGTACTGATACCGCCCTCGCTGCCATTCCGGAAGATTTTTGCTTCCTGTTTGTGGGTCACTGGATTCAGGGTGACCTTGGTGCCGACCGTAAGGACATCGGCATGTTGGTCAAGGTATTCAGCGAGGTGTTCAAGAACAAGAAAAATCCTCCCGCGCTGATTCTCAAAGCGAGTGGTCCAACGTTCTCGTTGATGGACAAAACGGAAATTCTGCGCAAGATTCACGAGATTCGCAAGACGCTCACGGGAAATTTGCCAAATATCTACCTGTTGCACGGTGATATGACCCCGTTGGAGATGAATCGTCTGTACAATCATCCTAAAGTCAAAGCGCACGTCAATTTCACCCACGGTGAAGGCTTCGGTCGTCCATTGCTGGAAGCCACGTTGAGTGGCAAGCCGCTGTTGACCACGGGTTGGAGCGGGCACTTGGACTTTCTCCCCGGCGACCTTGCTAATCTGCTGCCCGGTACTTTGGGCAACATTCCTCCATCCGCCTGCAATGAATGGCTTATCAAGGAAGCTATGTGGTTCAACGTGAATTACAGCGTGGCTGCCCAAAAACTTGAGGACGTTTTCGAGAATTACCTCAAATACATCCCCAATGCCGAACGCCTTCGTCTCCAAAACAGCGAGAAGTTCACGTTGGAAGCTGGTAATAAGCTCTTCGTGGACATTTTGGAGCGCAACTTGCCGGTCTTTGAAAAGAAAGTCGCGGTTACACTGCCCAAATTCAAGAAAATCACCCCCTTGGGCTCCCCGGCCCCCGCTGTCGCAAATTTGGCGACGACCACGCCACAGCAACCGGTGGCCATCACGTTGCCCAAATTCAATGCTCCAACTGCATGAAGCATGGACATCTCATTTCTAGTCACCTCGCACAATGAAGGGGAGGAACTCAAAAAAGTCCTCGACCAGCTCACTGCATTCATCGTTCGGCATAACAGCAACGACGAAATTGTGGTGTTGGATGACTATTCGGACAATCCCAAGACGCTTGAAATCCTAAATCAAGCTTCCCAGCATCGGTTTGTTCGTCTCTACCATCATCGGTTGAACAAGGACTTCGGCACCCACAAAACGGACGGAAGCCGGGCTTGTAAGCGGGATTACATTGTTCAATTGGACGCGGATGAGTACTTGTCCGAACCCCTGTTGGAGAATCTTCGCGAACTACTCAACTCCAATCCAACCGTGGAGTTGTATCGGGTCCCACGAGTTAATCTGCTGCGCGGACTGACCCAGTTGGACGCCTTGAAGTGGGGCTGGCACGTGTCTGATTTGCCGGAATACCCCGGCATCAAGGTCATCAATTGGCATCATGGTGATTACCAGTCCCGCATTTACAAGAATTCCCCCGACATCAAATGGGTCAAGAAATTGCACGAAACGGTGGATGGTGCCCGGGTGGTCACGGAGCTTCCCAAAGAAGTGGATTGGGCTATCATCCACGACAAAACCATTGAACGGCAGCGTAGCCAGAACGAATTTTACAACCAACACTGGTCTCCCGAGGCCAACATGGGACGAGGATAAAACATATGATATTCACAAGTCATTCCAACATGGGCGATTTTCTATTCACGTGGGCCGTGGCTTCATGGTACTACAAGGAGACAAACGACAAGATTCACTGGATTTTTCCCGAGGCCAATGGCCTGAATTGTCCGGTGGAGCGCGTGCTACACTACAAGAAACTGGAAAAGCTATTGCGCTATCAGGATTTCACCTCCGACGTGTCATTCGTCAATGCCCCATGGCAGCCGTTCTGGAATCCCGCCGACTTCGGTTATCCGGGGTATTACTGCAATTTTGGTATCTGGGAGCGCCCGCGTGTGTATGTGTCACAGTTCTATGCTGACCGCTACAACATGGACTATGACCGGCATTTCAAGATAAAGTATCATGACATTGACGTTCCTTCCCATGAAAACGTCTGGATTGAAACGGCCCCGTGGCGAGACAACATTGGTTCTTTAAAACAGATTATCCCCCCGGGCACGGTCGAACTGCTTCACACGGACGATGTTGAATATAACATCAATCTTGCCGCCAAGGCGAAGAACGTGTGGACGAATGGCGGTGGATTCACCATCCTGATGGACCTCTGCAACGTACCGACCATCATTTACAAAACCCGCGCCGAGTATGACCTTGGCGACCGCCCCGCTTTCCGCAACCTATCCTTCCCGGGCCAAGGTTACGTTGAGCACAATACATACTAACATGAACGAATGTCAAGACGCATGCTGCTCGCCCCGCCGCCCGATTCGGGATTGGCTAAAATCCACTCAATCCAAGATTTCGAACTGGTTGTATCTGAATATCTGGTGTCGATACCTATACGCTCGTGTTATGCGGTTCACGCACAAACATGGCTGGCACTATGCCCCCGCCCGCCATTATATTCCCGGGGATTTGGCTCATGAACATCATCACTGGTGCCAGTGGTGTGGTTTAAGAGGCACCACTTACGACCCAAATTACCAACTCACCCCAAAATTGTCTAAAGACTTATGAACAAAGACCAACTCATCAACATCGCCGCTAGAAAAATCGGAGCGAAATCCTATTTGGAAATCGGTCACGAATTCGGCCACAACTTCAACAAGATTGACATTCCGTTCAAGGAATCCATGGACCCCGCCAACGACGGTCGCGGCAAGCCGACCTACAATGTGTCCTCCAATGAGTATTTCGAAAAGTACGTGGGAGACAAGAAATTTGACATTGTGCTCATCGATGGATTGCACATCGCGGAACAAGTCATTAAGGACATCGAAAATTCACTGGCTCACCTCAACCCCACCGGCATCATCTTCATGCATGACTGTTTGCCCCTGAACGAAGCCCAACAGGACGTGATGGATTTTGACCCCACCGACTTCAATCTTCGCCCCAATGGACCGAAACAGAAGTTGTTTGGCGACCATCAAGCCTTCTGGACCGGAAATGCGTGGCAGGCGTTTGCTCATTTCCGTCGCACCCGCCCCGACTTGTTCATGGTCACGGTGGACACCGATTGGGGAGTGGGAGTCATTTTCCCCCATCGTTCGCAGGAATTGTGGCAGGGTGAAGGCACCAGCTACGAATATTTCAACGCCAATCGCCGGGCGCTCATGAACGTGATTACGCCCGAACAGTACATCCAACTCATTCAATCCATCTAACCACCATGGAAATCAATTTCATAGTCACCTGCTACGACAAGGAGGAATTCTGGCCATACCTTGAGGACATCCTCAAGTCGTACAAGAAAATCAAGGCGAACTACGTCTTGGTTTACACCGGCAACAAGACGGAGTTCAATCCCACGGTCCGTATCCCGAATCGGGGACACTCCCGGGGTGATTATGATTGTATGCTGGCGGGGTATCGATATCTCAGAGAGCGCACAACCTGCAACCGTTGGGTTAAAATCGGGGTGGACAGCTGGCTGTTGGACGAGGACAAGCTCATTGAGAAGTTCAACCTGATGGAATTGAATGGTTGTGGTTATGCGGGTATTTGGTGGGACTCCCACCACGATGACATCTCCACGGACATTTTTCTCGTCGATACCATTTTCGGTAACACCTTCGAGGCGATTGCTCAGCATGACGTGCCAGACCAATTGACGCCGCGTTTGGAATTGTACATGGCTCAGGTCTTACAGCATTATGGTATCAAGACCCTGCTCCTCATGGAACGCGACCCTTGCTGGTCACATTTTCGCTGGAATTGTCCCGCGTTGGGCTGGACCATGAGTCACAAGCTCCAAGAAAATCTAGATTTCCTCAAACTGTACCGCCCATGATACTCATTTCACACCGTGGCAATATCAATGGTAGAAATCCGGAAAAAGAGAATCATCCGGACTACATTCAGGCCGCACTGGCTGCTGGCTACGACGTGGAAATTGACGTGTGGTACGTGAACGGATGGTGGTTGGGACATGATGCTCCGACCTATCCTTGCCCGGAGCATCTTCTTCGAAAATGCTGGTGCCATACCAAAAATGCCGAGGCATTACGCCAAGCTTCCAACCTAGGATTGCCGATGTATTTTTGGCACGATGACGATGATTACACCATCACCTCACATGGCTACATCTGGTCGCACTCCCACTCTCCGACATTGGAGAAGGCCATCGTGGTCTTGCCCGAGGTGAGAAATCAATCTGAACAATACCGATGTGCGGGAGTGTGCTCCGATTACATTGAACGCTACAAGCCAAGACTATGATAAAGTTGATTATATTGGACGTGGATGGTATTCTGACCGACGGCAAAAAATATTATGATGCTCGGGGCAATGCCGTCTTGAAAACTTTCTGCGATAAGGATTGGACCGCCATCAAGCGTTTTCGGGCCTTGGGTATACCCGTGGTCTTCTTGAGCGGTGACCGTAACATCAATGAAGCGGTGTTGGCCAACCGCAATTTACCAGCCCATTTCAATCGTCTCGGCGGGCAAACCACTCCAAAAGAATTTTACATTGAGTCGTTCAAGAGCATGTACGGTTGCACCGAAGAAGAGATGTTGTATGTTGGCGACGACCTATTCGACATCGGCATCATGCGAGCGGTGGGCCACGCCTATTGCACGCTTGATTCACCTGCCGCAGTCAAAGGCGTGGCACACACCCTTCCAGTGTCGGGAGGAGATAATGTCGTCATGATACTGTTTGATATTTTGGAGAATATGAGCCTGATTCCGTATGTTCCTTTCTCCGAAATAATGCCCAAAATCATTGAATTGGACCAAACGGAGAAGTTTTAACATGTACGATGTCGCACTCTATGGCCACTTGACGAAGGATACGGTTTACACGGGATTTGACGTGTCGTATTCGCTGGGGGCGATGGCTAACGTCTGGGAGGCGTTCAAGGACATCGACCCAAACTTCAACGTGGCACTTTGTCCAACAGCTATGGGCGAGGCGCTGATATACATCGACAAGCATTCTGGTACTCGCGTCTCCAAACCCAAGCTAAATTTGCACACCCGAGAGCCCAAAATCGTGGAATCACGGTGGAATCATGTACTCTACGTGAACAACCTACCCGATACCTCCTTCATCCCGCAGCTGGATGGTCCGGTGTCGTTTGACTTGAGCGTGGGTCCGCCACCCGACCGTGACCTATTGAAGCAAGCCAACTATCTCTTCCTCTCCGACGAAGAGGAATTCATGGATTTCAAGGAAATGTGCAGGCTTACCCGAGGCTGGGTAATCCTGCATCGTGCGAATGGAAGCGTGGTGTCCAATGGAGCGGCCACCAAAGAGTTTGCTACCGCTCCCCTGCAAGGAGTCAATGTGCTCGGCGCGGGCGACATCTTTACAGCCAACGTAATCAACAATATCTTGGTCACTGGTGATATATATAACAGTGTGGCCGAGGCCCATCAAGCCACTCGGTTGGCGCTGTCACGACGAACTTCATGAAAAAATTCAACCTCCTCATTCCCATTTCCGGAGCCGGTTCCAGATTCCCCCGCGACAAGTATATTGTGCCCAAGCCACTCATTTTGATAGATGACAAAGCCATCATCGAATGGACGATGAAGAGCATTGATTATAGTAACTGTAATCTCATCTTCGTGGTACGCCGAGAACACATCACCGAGTTTGGAATTGATGCCTATCTGAGAAACAAGTTTGGTAATGATGTCATCATCGTGGTCGCGGAAAAGCTCACTGAGGGAGCCGTCTGCTCCTGTCTGCTGGCCGAGAAATACATAGACAATGGGCTCCCGTTGTTCGTTCACTGTTCGGACGTGTACTTCGAGAAACAACTCAATCCCTCCACCATGGACCAGTCGGCGGATGGTTGCATCCTCACGTTTAAGTCGAATTCTCCGAATTACAGCTATTCCGAGGTTGACGCCAGTGGGAGGGTTCTGCGCACACAGGAAAAGAGCGTCATTAGCAACCTTGCGTCGGTCGGAGTGTACTACTTCAAGAGCGGTAGATTGTTTGTAAAATATGCCCGGCGAATGATAGAAAACAACGTGCGCACCAACAACGAATTTTTCATCTGTCCATTGTACAACTTGCTCATTGAGGACGGTTATAAAATCACCACCAAGGCAGTTGAAAAAATGCACGTGTTCGGCACTCCCGAAGAGTTCGATTTTTTCACCAAAAATTCCCTGAAGTCTTGGAGGAACAACAAGCGAGTCGCGGCCATCTGTTCGGACCATTCTGGATTTGCAGCCAAGGAACAATTCAAGAAAGTACTGGCCAAGACTGGGATTTCGTTCATCGATTTCGGCACCTTCAATGAAAACGACACGGACTATTCCGAGTATGTGAAAATATCTTGCAAGGCCATCTTGGACCAGAAGTGTGATTTTGGCTTCGGATTCTGCCGCAGCGGGCAAGGCGTCAATATTTGCGCCAACAAGATTCCGGGAATTCGCTCAGCACTCGTGCTCGACCCGTATTTTGCGGAGTACGCTGTGCGCCATAACTGTGCCAATTTTTTCTCCCTTCCGTCCAAATATCTTCAAACCGAAACACAGTTGGAAGATGTTTTGATGGCGGTTTTGAACAATACCTTCGATGGTGGACGCCACCAAACCCGGCTGCAAAAAATATGAACCATTACTACGAGAATATTCCGGGGTGGTTTGATTTTGATGACTTGTATGGTCGTATGGTTCACAACGCTCCATCGAATACTGAATCCATTTTCGTGGAGGTGGGCTCATGGATGGGTATGTCCACGGCCTTCATGGGAGTCGAAATCATAAGTTCCGGAAAGCCCATCAAGTTCTATGCCATCGACAATTTTTCGGGCTCCCCGATGGAGGAACAAGAATATGAGGGAACTTCCTCGATGAGCATTTGGATGGGGGAACACTCTCGTCAATCTGCCATCGATACTTTTCTTGGAAATGTCCGTCCCATCAGCTCGGTCACCACTCCATTGATAGAGGATTCTGCGTGTTCCGTAGAACGATTTAAGGACGGGTCGATTGATTTTTTGTTCATCGACTCCGACCACAGTTATGCTCACATGCACAAGGAAATTGCCCGATGGTTGCCA
>ERZ724522.1238-NODE-1238-length-14124-cov-24.272088_pt1 | contig 14124 bp, 19 predicted proteins | sample MGYA00376055_ERZ724522 | MGnify/ENA primary metagenome ERZ724522 (study PRJEB28724, sample SAMN07190884) | wastewater metagenome | isolation source: effluent of sewage treatment plant in Hong Hong | place: Hong Kong | collected 2016-03-17 ... | reverse complement strand
CTCTTCCTAAGAAATGAAAATAAAACAACTTAACTATGAAATACTAGAACCACCAATAGTCAATAAGCCATAAACTTTACTTTTACCCCCAAATCAATATGAAAGAAGAAGAAGCATTAGCCATAATAAAGCTAGAGCAGATACACAAAGCACAAAGGGATTCTCTTTATGAATTCTTACTTTACTATCGAGAAATAGAGAGAAAAGTAAAAATAGATAGGAACCGACACTTAGAACTTATCTGTAGCAAGCTAGAGGATGTGTATAATGGTAAGATCAAAAGACTCATGATCAATGTACCTCCTAGATCGCTTAAAACAGAGATAGTATCTATTGCATTCCCTGCTCGATGTATAGGTAAAAGACCACAAATGAAATTCATGGGTATATCATACGCATCATGACTTGCAGAAGATAACTCCAGCAAATGTAGGACTATGTATGAATCTGATACTTACTTATCAGTATTCCCAAGAAGACCAGAACTAAGAGAAGATCAAAACACTAAACAACACCGAGAAAACACTGAATGATGACAATATTATGCAAGTGGAGCAACCGGAACAATAACTTGAAAGTGATGTGACTGCCTAACAATCGATGATCCTTTGAAGCCATGAGATGCAATGAGTGATGTAGTAAGGGTATGAGTAAACAATAATTACCATAATACATTATACTCGAGATTGAATGATAAAAGCGAATGATCAATAGTTATAATAATGCAAAGACTACATGACGATGACTTATGCTGACATCTTATTGAACAAGAAGATCATTGAGAAAAACGAGAAAAACTAATAATCCCAGCTATTGCAGAAGATGATGACCAGTATAGAAAAAAAGGTGAATCATTCTTTGAAAAGAGATTTCCCATAGAAATGTTAAATCAAATGCAAAAACAAGATCCATTAGTATTCTCAAGTCAGTATCAACAAGAACCAACCAATAAGGAAACACAAGAGTTTCATGAGGAACGATTTAGATACTATGATCAACTACCTGCATGAGTAAGAATATTCACTGTAGTAGATCCAGCATTCAAGACCTGACAAGAGAATGATCAGACAGCTATAATGACAGTATGATTTAAGGATGAAAAGATGTATATAATAGAATACACAGCATGAAGATTTACAGCTGATATAATGCAAGATAAGATAATATACCACATAAGAAAACGAAACCCAGAGAAGATATGAATTGAAGCATTCCAAGCACAGAGCCTAATTGTAACATTCTTAAAACAACAACTTGTAAAATTATGAATATATTGTAACATAGAAGAGATAAGACAAACAGGAGATAAGAACGCTAAAATAAGAAGTCTCATAGCATTCTATAGGAACTGACTCATATTCCATACTAGAGATTGTATGGAGCTAGAAAAACAACTAGTGAAGTTCCCAAGAGCAAAGCACGATGACATCATTGACGCATTGCAAATGGTATATAATATGTACACACTAGCACCAAATACAAAAGCATATAGACCGATCCAAATAGAATACGATATGAATTGAAATGTAATTTATAACTAAAAACCATGATAAAACTCACTCAATCTCAAGAAAATGAAATAGTTTTGCATGTTAGTAATACATTCACTGACTATAAACAAAGATCACAAAGCCGAAGAGATAGAATGGCAAGGATATATGATGAGGTTTCCTCATTTAAGAGTTATGGTAAAGATCGAGAGACTAAGTTTAAGGTCAATAAAGCACATGAGATAGAAAATAGAATAGTCCCTAGGATAATGAGTAAGAACCCAAAGCCTATAGTAACATCTACAGACTATGGTAAGGATGAAGAAACAACAAGTGAAATGGCTCTTGCAGTACAAGATAGAATAAGCGAGATCTATTGCAAACAAGATATGATCGAGAGCTTAAGACTACGAGCTAAAGCATGAGTAAGATATTGACTAGCATTCGCTAAATTAACACCAAAGTATAGACTCAAAAGAACACCCACAGAAAAAGAATGAATAGAAATAGACGAAATGGGTAATGAAATCCCAGTAGTAACTAAAGAGATCAAAGAAGAAGTTTACGAACAATATACATCCATAGATATAAAGAGCCGAGATGATATGTACTTTGATCCAAGATATACAAGATTAGAGGATATGCCTAGTATCATAGATATATCAAGGAATGTGAGACTATCGTACTTCACAAAGAATAAAAGAAAGTATATGAATATAGACAAGCTAATAGATGCTTGTGTAGCAACACAAAATGGAGATTTCGACAACTATAGATCGCAAATACAGACTATCACTGGATTAACTGTGTCATCTATGATAAAGCCAGATAAACTCGATGTGAAATGTTACTATGGATACTACGACATATCAGATAGTAAAGATATGAGCAAGGAGAGATTATATGAGTTCTGGACTGTATCTGATACTATCCTCGTATATGCAAAAGAAATATCAGTATTACCTTATGAAGACTTTAGAGTGTTTGAGGATACTGAATCATTCTATGCTACTGGATACCTCGAACCACTCTTATGACTACAAGAAGAGATGAACTGGAAGAAGAACAGAGCCAGCGAGTATGTCAATCAAATATTAAAACCTAATTATATACGAAGTCCTGCAAGTGGTATAGATCCAAGAAAACTAAACCAATGACATGGAAATATTATAGCTACTACAAGAACATGAGTCGAAGCACTGGATAACTTACAACAGATGCCGATGAGAGAATTACATGCTAGTTACTTTCAAGAACAAAACGATATTGAAAGACAATTACAAGCAGCGTCATTCACTATAAATACTAGCTCGCCCATTACAGAGCAATCATTAACTGAAACAGCTACTTGAGCAAAGATCCAATCTTTTGAAACTGATGCAGTAACTGGAGAGACTAGAAAACACTTCGAAGAAAGTTTAGTAAGACTAACATACAAACTATTGCAAATGGAGTTTGATAATATGGATGCAAACATAAAAGTAAAAGCAGATAAAGGTTATCGAGAAATAAACAAAGAGGTATTAAGGGATGCAGTAGAAAGATACGAAATAAAGATACAATCTGGATCATCTAGTTACGATAGCGGAGAAGCCAAAAGGAATGATACTCTAGCTATGCGAAATATAGGTTTAACAGCTAAACAAGCATGAATACCAGTAAACCTGCAGAAGTTGTTCCAAAATGTTATAGAAACGTTCCCAGAGATCGACTTCAGTAATATGATAGATCAAGCCTCACAAATGCAAGCCATGCTATGAATGCAACAGCCACAAGCACCATCTACGCAACAAATACCACAACCAATATAATTATAAGTCCGAAGACTATAAACTACGATTTATTATGAATTAACCCCCATGAAGCTACTTGATCTCCACAACAGAGTTAAAAAAGTATTATGACTACTTTCTAAACCTGAAAATCAATGAGATTATTATGACATGCAAAAGGCAGCAGTCCAAGCTTTAACAATTCATAGTGAATGGAGATTTATTCAAGAATATCATGAGACACAAGCAGAGGATGCAATGCAAGCGTTAGCTAGTCCAAAAACTCCCAAAGAGTTATTTCCCTACTATCAAGCAAGATATTCCTATGCTATTTGATTCTTAGATCGACTTGAATGAATGAAAGCCTAATGGCTATTTAGATTTTACCCCCACAAAACACATGTCAGAACAATTCGATGAACAAGGTAATGTTATTACCACTCAGTGAAACTCTGTAGACCGAGAAGCCCAGTACAAAGCATTACAAGCATGATTTACTAAACAAGCTCAAGAACTTGCAGCACTTAGAAACTCATGATCTAGTAATGAATGAACTGCAGAAGAACGAGCTAATTACATTAAACAAACAGCTCAAGAAGAAGCACTTAAGGTGAAACAATCCTTAGTATCCGAACAACAACTTAATCATTTAATTGAAAACAATCCCTCACTAAGACCCTATGAGAAAGCTATTAAAGAGCTTTCGGCTAGTAAATGAGTAGCTTATGAAGATGTCATTGAAGAATATGGCTTCTGAACTAAAGACAAGATCGTATATGCTAAAGATAGAAGTTTAGTAGGAGACAGAACGCTTGAAACCCAACCGAAGTCTGTCCTTGAGTTATCTGAATCAGAACGAAAAGAATTTATAAAGAGCCATGAAGGAAAATGATCGTTGTCAGAAGTGAAAGGATACTAGCAAATATTTATTTTGCTTATTTTAAACAATTATGGCTAATTCATTTAATTTTGCTGACATCCGAGCAAGAACACAACAGGATGTATTCTTAAAGAAATCAGTCGCAATGGTAATTGCAGACAATCAGTCTTGAGCTATTTCTTATGGTAAAACATACAAAAGAAACTACTCTAGTGTAGCATCTACTGATGTTCCTAATGTAGTAGTAAGAGGTACTGATATGACCGTAAGAGATGTATCAGATACAACTGAAACACTTACTGTAGACAAACAATTTGGTATTGTTATTTCTATCCACGATTGGGATGAGATTCAATCAGCTTATGGACTTGCTATAACTTACGGAAAACAATATGGCGAGATCATGAAGGGACAAATGGATGCTGATGTACTTTACGAAGTAGTTAATGCTTATTCAACAGTTGATGCTGGAGATACAGGATGAACTGCTGGACAAGGTATTGATCTATCTACTTCAAATGTATTGACTGCTGTAATGGCTGTAACAAAGAAATTGCATACAGCTAATGTATGGGATACAGACTTTGTAGCTGCGGTATCTCCTAAGTTTGAAAACATTATAGGATTATACTATGGAGCTAAAGTAACTGATTTAGGTGATGATGTAGCATTGAATGGTTACTTCAATAAAATCGCTTGATTCAAATTATACTCTACTAACAATCTTACTTGTTCTGCTGTATTGGCTTTGGCAACAAACCCAACTGCAAATGATACAGTAACTGTTGATGGTATTACATATACTTTTGTGTCCTCTATTGGATCAACTCCTGGTAATGTATTGATTGGATGATCTGCTGATGTTTCAAGAGCTAATCTTGCTGCATTGATAAATGCGCCATGAACTACTACAGCAAATGGTGTAGCATTATCTGCCGCTAACATATTGAAGGCACAAGCCAGACATGTAGCTGTTAATGATAATACTGCTGATACATTAACTGTTTATGTTAAAGGAGCTAACACATTGTCTGTTTCAGAGACATTGACTGCTGGAGCTGATGTGTGGACTACAACACTCAGAAAACAATTAAACGTGTTTGGTATTAGAAATAAGTGTACTACTCTTATAGCTCAAAAAATGCCTACTGTTGAAAGAACTAGAATACCACTACAATTCGGAGATTATGTCAAGAATGGTATGTTGTATGGAGTTAAGACCTTCCAAGATAACGCACGCAGAATGGTTAAAGTAGAAATACTTGATAACTAGTAAATAGGAGGGGCAACCCTCCCTTTTATATCTACATCTTTCTATGGGGGGAGGTGTAGATATAAAGGATTTATTTATTACCCCCTTAAAACATGAAAAAATTTGTAACAAAATGAGAAAAGAAAATCTACTTTTACTTAGCTAAGGCTGGTACAATAGAAGTAGTAAAAACACCAGAACTCAATGATTGAGTAGAGTATCCTCCTTTTATTGTAAGAATTAACTGATCCGAACAGAATATATTTTATGATGGTAAATTCTACATAGAACAAACAAACAAAGAAGAGCAACTCAAAGAACTAGAATTACACAAGGATGAGATCACAAAGTTACAAGAAGAATGAAAAACAGAAGAAGAAATCCAAGAATATATGACATGAAAGGGAACTCAATACATAGACTTAGTAGAGTTTATCATTGATAATGAAGAAGTTATAAACGCAGTAGAAAAATCAGTAGAACTTTTATAATCTAATTATAATGATATGATATCAGATGGAGGTATGTTATGGTACACTATCCAAAAAAGACCAAGAATCGTACCGATGGATTGATTAAGATTAGAGATATTGTGCAATGCAGAAATCAGAGACACCAGTGGTTTATCAAACATAAGTTCATCTTCAAACGTAACACTCACATCAAATTACGCATCATTTAATTGAACATCATCTCAGATTGATCTCGTAAATAATACTCTTCCTGCTTGAACAACCGCAGTAAGCTATAGTGTCTGGGTATACCCTACTAAGTGAACTTATGCAGCGGACGGCAAGATTATTGATTGTAGGTGATGATCACAGCTAGTCACATTGTGGCAAAGTACATTATGATTCTTTGTTGTATCATGAGGCATCGCATTGAATTATGCCGTTCCCAGTCTTAATCAATGGTATCATCTGTGTCTAACTGTTTCCTGAACATCCATAAAATTTTATTTAAATGGATTATTAGTTTTGTCATGAACATGAACATCACTTAATATGACAATGACAGACGGCAAGATTTGACAGGAACGAAATAATGCTGCTCCCAGATATTGGCAAGGCAGAATGAAGAAAATAAGAATATATAATAGATTATTAACACTGGAAGATATACAAAGGCTATATAGGGATATTTAAATTATTACTAAGAAATCATATTTAATCACTAACCCCAAAGGTTAATGAATCGAAAAGCATATATTGAGCTATTAGCAAGTAGTCCGCTCCCAAAGAGTGCAATAGATAAAGATACTCCGGAAATAAAACCTCCGGAGTTTATAAGTAATTACGAGCAAGCAGTTTTAAATGGTTTTAAATGAAGTGAGGCTTATTTCGAGAAGAAATATAAAATCCATGACAAATTATACTCTGAGATATCAAATATTACCAAAGCAATAGAATCATTAAAATTAGAGCAAAACACAACGACAGCAAGCATCTTTTGAGAGGTCAAACAAGATATAGAAAATATACAAAATACTCTTTCGGGAATAAATGAAGAATTAGGTGACGAGAAGGCATTGGCAAACAAGAGAATAAATGACACAAACGAAAAGATAGAAAAGAAATATAAACAAGCCGAATCTAAGATTATTGATTTATACCCCCAAATCAATAATCTACAATCAAGCATTAAAGAAGTCGAGGAATCTATTTTAGAGAATGAAACCAATATATTTAAAAAGATAGATATAGATTATAAGGAATTATCAATCTCTATAGACGAGAATAGAAAACAGCTAGAAGACACGATCACAAAGAACAAAAAAAACACAGACAAAGAGTTAAAAGAAAAAGTAAACTTTGAAGAAGTAAAAAATGCCTTAGATGAGTTTTATACAAAGGACGAAACTTACAGTAAAAGGGAAATAGACAACAAGCTCGAATCATTACCATCAAAATCCGTTACAAATATAATAAGATGATGATCGGCCACTAGCTGACCAGTATATGCGCCATTTGTAACTGTTACTAATGCAGAAAGGGAACTATTAATGCCAGACATATGACGAATAGTATATTGTACAGACGAAATAGAATGATTATACTTATACACATCTCAATGACGACAGATATTTAATACAATATTGGTACAATAATGGGAAAAACAACATATACACCAGCATTAATTAGTCTCTCATCGGGTTCTTTAATTTCTTGAACAAGATACCCAGCGGCGATATTCTTGAGTTGAAATAGCCTAGAGAACAACCGAGCATGGGGAAAATCTCATTGAGCGACAAAACACTTATACACAGTACAATAACATGCGAGAAATAGTCCTATGATTATCAAAGTTAATGTTGTGGGCAGTCATAGGTTTCATTACCTGAAGAATACGAAAATAATTTATTTTACATACAGAATAATGTTTTATTTAATTGCCTTTTTGCTTTGATTCTTGGTGGGTAAGTGTCTTAATGAAGACCTTGTTTATTTTAAAAAAAGATAATATGAACCAAAACTATTTAAGATATATTTTTGCATTCTTAGGTATAGTTGCGATGGTATGATTGATCTTTTTAGATAAGATATATCCAGAAAGCAACCCAATATCTAATAATGTATTATATATAATAGCACTGTTTATAGTGTGAAGTTTTATAGGTGCAGACAACTTAACATCAATAATAAGTCTTTACTTTAATAAAAAAAAAGAATAATGATGCTCTTATGAATAATACTTTTAGAGTTAGTGGTATTAGCTCTCATAGCATATCACAAAAAGCAATGACTCTTGCAGATGTATATAGTAGCTAACATGTTATGAATAGGGGTATTCTGACAAAAGTATATAAGTATAATGTGATTAGATACGAATGTTTGAGCATTGATCTATCCATTTGTTGTCTTTACGCAATATGCATTATTAAAGATTAATGGGGAGAGCTCAGTTATACAATCAACAAAAACACTATCCATCACGTATGTTTACTTTATACTGCTTTGATATACTATATCTTTATTACCTATCGTATCAGGTAATGAGGCTATATCGCACGCAATAACTACACTATTATGATGATCTATTAGGGTTATCATTGCATCTTTTGTTGCATTTGTCATAGCCCAAACAGTATTAATTGCATCTTATAAGAGATATGGCTATTTTATCTCTACAATACTTATGCAGCTTGTGGATAGTTTCTTTTTTTTCTGATTAGCTTTTGGTTGAGTGACAATGTTTATGTTTGACTGATTTTTATCAAAAGTATGTATATGAATATTATTATATCCATTATATAAAATAATAAAGTAATTTATATTATTACTATATCCCCATGATCAACATCGAAGGACCAAACAAGATCCACGACATCTATAGGTTGTTGTGGTTATTATGTACTTACTTAATATTCGCCACTTTAGGCTATTTAGTTTGTTATTATACCTATGAGCAAAAGCCTGTTTCGTGTAATTGTAGTAATAATGTTACTTGCTCACTGGATAGTTTACCTCCGGTGATAATAAAATGTGATCAACCTAAAACATGAATTTAACCTATAGCTCTATAGTATGTATCAAAAAAGATTAGAATGAGGAAAAAGAAAAGGAGAAAGAACAGAACGTCATCATATATACCCACTCTCTTATGGTGGTGAGGATCACGCATCAAACATTGCTGAAATACTTAAGTGAGACCACCAAGATGTAGTGCACCCCACCATAAACGATGATAGAAATACCTATAGTAAATACAGAAGGGCGCAAAGCAAGCTGGAGAACTGAAACGCTATAGCTACCGAAGATGCGATAGAACACATGTCAAAAGCACAAGAAAGACTGCTCACCAGGGTGTTTAAATTACCTTGATACCTCATAGATCTTTATAGGCAGAAAACCGCAGAAGTAATGCTACATGAAGTAGATAAGTTTAATAATCTAACAGGAGAAAGCTATATCCCTGAAATAGGCGATATATTAGAAAATCACGAAATATACACAAGAGCGAAGAAATCCATAGCCCAATACATTAGGGAAACATTTACTCAATAATTTCATACCATGAAACCATCTTACTTCAACTCAATGACTAGTCAAATAGTCCTAATGATCTGTATAGCTATAGTACTTATGCAGTTATATCAGTTTTATCTAAACAGGGAAGTATTAGACATATTCAACACTCTGGCTAGTATGGTATTGTGAGCATACTTCCAAAAACAATTACCTGAATCTAAAGAACTACCATTTAACCCTGAACTTAACTAATGACCATAAAAGAACTCCAAAACAAATGGGAAGGTAAAACATACGCAGAAAATGAATCGTATGGCTATCAATGTGTGTCATACTGCAAACTTGCAATAAGAGAGCTTTACTGAATAACTCTATGATCATTCTGATGATCTGCTCATAATTGATTTATTACTGGGTCGCCGTTTACTGCTCCATGATGGACTAAGTTCGTAAATACTCCTGATAAAGTTCCTGTTTCATGATCTGTTATATTCCGATCTAAAAGCTGACAACTACCTTATGGGCATGTAGCAATCGTGATTAGTGCAGATGCAAATAATATTACAGTACAAGAACAAAACGCAAAAACTGGTAATGGTAAATGAATAGGTGGTGATGCTATCACAACAAGAACTCATGACTATAGATGAGTGAGCTGATGGTATTCTCATACTAAAATGTATGAAGTACAAGAAATTGACGAAGATATTCAAGCTCTTATAGATGACTGAATCCGAAATGGGATTGAAGGAGATTGAATGACTAATAGGATTTGAAAAGTAATCTGAAAACTATACAATAAACTAAAGTAATTATTTGTCCTGAAGAGGACGTTAAATATACTATTTTATATTTATATTTATCATTATGAATCACAAAACGCATGAGTTTAATGTTTTCTCAGTAAAAAACTTAGATGTAGAATGTATCTGTGAATTTGAAAACAGTTCAGAAATGCTATTTCTAACTGACTTTTCTCAAGTAAAATCTGTAAGTTTCTATGTGATCGCTTATTTAAATTGAGATATAAGAAAATTCTCTTTTGATTTGTGAACTACAAAAGAACAATTAAGGGATAGAATATTAGAATTTGTATCTATGTTTGAGATATTTTGATATGATGTGTCTATTAGTGATCCTGCTTCATTAAATACCATATATGATAAAGTGTATAAACAACTTTGTATAAGACGAGAGTAATAATTTATTTTTTAGTTATAAAAATTATGAACCACCTTAAAGAATGAGAAGGACAGCGAAGTCCATCAGAAGAATTAATAAAAAAGATAAGTGAAGTAGCGGAGGAATTATCCGAAGTATGAACTAAGTTTTCTATGGACTTATGATTTTGAACAGCTAGTTTTAAGTTTAAAAAAAAAGCTAGTATTTACTATGAAGAAGATTGCTAAAAATAGTAATTGTCAAATAATATCGTTCTAGGAATAAAGAAAAAGCTATCAGGAGTGATAATATACCTGACAGCTTTTTTTATGAGCTTTATTTTACTTTTAACAACGTAAGTAAGCCATTTTTGGTTATTTATCGAATAATATATCTAAATCATATTTGAATTTCTCTATTATTTCTTCTCAGTGTTCTTGCCTGGCTAAGTAAAACAAATTAAACTTCTGTACATAATCGTTAGCATCTACCCAATATTCTTTCTTTCTATTGTTATATGCTATATGGTATTTAGTTTGTTGGTAGTTGTTCCGATCAGGAATAAACTCACCTCGCTTCTCTTCTGCATAAGTTTTTATACGATACAGAGCCAATTGTTTATCTCTTGCTTTCATTAATTCTTCTTTTGTTGGATAACAAAATGGTTTATATATGTCTGGTTGCTTTACTTTTTCACCGTATATATTACCAGATATGTCATGAAACCATACTTTATCGCCTCGCTTGCTTTGCTTCTTCTGATTATCTTCTTTCTTTACATAAGTAACTCAATTAATAATGATTTCGTTTTCCATGATTTAAATAATAAGTAATAAATAGTTATCTATATTTTTATAAATCTTTTATTTTTCATTATTCAGAATTGTAACACTCAATTACTATTAACAATCAAAGCACTATTTGTATATTTGTCTCGCAACTCGTTATAATGTATTGCTGTAGAATATGGGATTTGTATCATTCATAATATTCCATATGCTTCTCAATCCATATATCTTCTAAACTTTATAGGAGCTTTATCATATAACTTTATACAAAATTCTTGTATTATATCCTCTGGTGCTTTCATTGTGATATAGCTTCATAATAAATAGTTATCTACTGGTAGTCAGCAACAAGGAATCGAACCTGTGTGGCTGTCGTTATAGCATGACTAGTGCTACACCTCCGTCCTACTTATAGAGTGAGTCATCTCTACCAAGTGACAGCCTCGCCGTAAAGTGCCAACCATAGCACATACCAACTACCAGTAGATAAATATCCATTACTGGATATTGCGTTATTATTTCTGATTATCTACCTAATACAAAAGATATATTCGCCCATAAGCCAAAGCCTACAAGTATAATAGATAAGATAATAAAAGTTCGTTTAAACATTTTTTAGTTTTAATTGATAAATTCCTTTATAAGCGCATTTTTTCTTTCTCATATAGGCATTCATAACCTAATCATAGTGGCGTTAGCTTTTTGCATATCGTCCATTAATTGTTGCTTATCTTCTCAATATCTAGCTCTTTGATTACTTGCAGGACTTCATGATACTAATACGTTTAACATAGTGGCCTCATCTTTATAATTAGCACTTCAACTATCGGCTATTGCAAGACACATTCTTTTATATCACTCCTTTATGTTATGCCTTCACACTGATAACATTTTACCATCTAATATAAATTTTATAGCCATATGTTTGAATTCAACCGAGAGCCACATCATTAAATCTATTACTAGTTCTTCACATAATCGAGTTCATCAGTATTTTCCTTTCATAATCTTAATAGGGGATTTCCCCTCTTTAGAATTTTTAAGATATTCTATATACTCTTGAGTTGTTTTGTTTAAAACAAAGTCTTTTACTTCTTTTTTACTTCCTGTATTTGAGTTATAAGCATTTACAATGTCAGTAACATTATAAAGCATAGAGTCTACTTCTTGTTTAACCTCTAGATCAAATAATGGTCTATAAATAATAGCTGTTTTTTGTGGCATAATATAGTAATAAAATATAAATACTACTATATTATTTATTTTACAGTAAATTACAAGTTATTTATTAATATCCCAACAAAAGAAAATCTTGTCTGACTTACGAATGTTCTTTAATCGAGCAAGAAATTTTCAGGCTATCGAATCTATCTGAATATAGCCATCAGCTGGAGCATTCATAATTATTTTACAACGCTTAGATCAAGCTACTACTGCAGGTGTTTTACTCGCTATATTTCTTTTTAATTGCTTACCGCTTGTATCATTAACAATAAAAGCATCGTTTCTAGTTTGTTCATTATCTACTATGAATAGTTCCTTGTTCTTTTCATAGTAAAGTGCGGTTTCTTTTAATTGGTTTAAGTATCTTTTTGTATCAGCTATATTCTTTGCAGTTCTGGGCGACTTGCTTCATTTAAGATACATGAAAGAAGATTCAAAGCCTATAGTACAAGTTCAGTCACCTCTTCTTTTATTCCATTCAACCATATCATATATTCAGTCCTCAATCTTATCATAGAGGAAATATTGTCATCAGTCTAGGTGTTTTGTTTTCTTGCCTTGCGCTACTTGTTTAGGTAGTCCAGAGCTTGCCCGCTTCATATTCCCCCAGTTATTGTATTTTGCTCCTGCTCACTTTGTACCGTATGCAGATTCATTGGCTACTTTTCAGAATATAATAGAGTTAATCTGTACCTTAGTTCAGTCTATAGTACAAGTTCAATCTCGATTAGTATCTTGTTTGTATTGTTCTATAGTAGAGTTTATAAGGTCTACTCTCCATTTATCTACTTTTTGTATTGAATCGGCATAAGTCCGACTTGCTCGCATAGCTACTAATAAAGCAGCTAATACAATAATTTGTTTTCATAAAGTCATGTAGATTTTTAAGAGTAAATTACTTCGCTATATAGTATTCAGCATTATGTTTACTAGTGAACCTAGTGCATAGTATATCTCAATCTCTATAAACTATTATTACATTTCAACTATTGTCTGTCATGTTTCAATCTGTATGCTGTCTAAAACAAGTTCAGTCAGTAGGATATGATGCTTTTTGTCATACATGAAAATATGTAAATGCTATTAGAAAAATAATAATAGTTATAATTAGAAAATCTTTCATAGTAATAAGTTAAAAGTATAAATACTTTTATAACGGGTGAATTCGTCCGTTTAAAAACCGAATCTTTATTCTTTTTTCAAACAGTTAGTTCAATCAGGAGCAATTCGGCATTCTTTGCGTCATAAAAATGCTCAACAATCTTTTAGATATTCTACTTCATTATCTTTATATTCTCTATATTCGGTATTACCTTTATCATCTACTAGGCAAATATATCAAACACTAGGTGTAACCGTTGTTTCTTGTTTAATTTCGCTTGTTCGATTACTTGTTGGGTTATTACCTTTATAAGCTAGTAAACCATCTATTTTTTTTTGCATTACTTGTACTTGATCACAAGCTATTTGAGCTTTTTGTTTTTCAGCTTCAAGTTCTTTTATCTTTTGATCTGTCATAGTATCGAAGTTACTGCATCAGCTAATAAGTAAAGCAACTGCTCCAAGTATAAGTAATAGAATAATTGTTT
>ERZ724522.1237-NODE-1237-length-14127-cov-13.844016_pt1 | contig 14127 bp, 17 predicted proteins | sample MGYA00376055_ERZ724522 | MGnify/ENA primary metagenome ERZ724522 (study PRJEB28724, sample SAMN07190884) | wastewater metagenome | isolation source: effluent of sewage treatment plant in Hong Hong | place: Hong Kong | collected 2016-03-17 ... | reverse complement strand
GTGGAGATGTCACCGTCCCCGGCTCCGACACCCAGATCATCTTCAACAACGCGGGTGCGCTGGGGGCGAGTGCGAACCTTGTGTGGAATCAGTCCAACTATGGACTTGAAATCAGAAACACGGGCGTTGCCGTTTTCGATAATGCCGGATACGTCCTGTTCGACTCTACAAATACTTATCAGAACAGAATACTGGCAAGCAACATTACGGCTGCTGGTGTTGACCTTGAGTTTCCGACTGCGGGCGGAACTATCGCGGTTGCTCAGGGCGGAACTGGCGACTTCCAGATCAAGGACGCCGGGGGCGGGCTAACTGCTGGCGATTTTCATTGGGACGGTACGCAGAACATCAGCAATGAATCGGATATCGCCATCGACGACGATACCAAGGGCATCATCCTCAAGGACAACGCGGGCACACCACACTATTGGCGCGTCACGGTGAACACGTCGGGAACACTGGTCACAACCGACCTTGGAACGAGTCTCCCCTAATGCCAACACACCACACAACAGAGACGGCATACACAAAAGGCGAGGTCGATTCCGCCATCGCTGCGGTCGGAGGTGGACCAGCGTTTCCGGTTGGCTCCGTGTTTATCGCGGTCGTGTCCACCAACCCTGCCACGCTGCTCGGATATGGAACATGGTCAGCGTTCGGTGCGGGCCGCGTGCTGGTCGGACTGAACTCGGGCGATGCCGACTTCGACACCGTTGAGGAAACGGGCGGCGCAAAGACCGTAGCGAGTGCCGGTTCCAATGCGAACGAATCGGCCCACACGCACTCTGTCACGTCAAACGTGGCGGTAGCCGACCATTCCAGCCACACGCATACTTACACCGATGTTGTTCAGCACACGCATACGGTCAACGTCACAGACCCCGGCCACGTTCACGCCATTTCATGCGGGACCACAGACGGAGCGGTGGGCCGCGTGGACTCGGCAAGTTCGGCTCAGGCCGCGACGTTCAACACAAACTCGGCGACAACAGGGATCACCGCTACCACGTCGAATCCGGCGGGAAGCGTGGCGACAGGAACAACGGCGGGACCGAGCGCGACCCTGACCCACAGCGTCACGAACAACGCTGTCACAAGTGGAACCGGGTCGAGCCACACGCACGCCTTCACGGGATCGGCAACTAGCGTGGTGCAGCCGTACATCGTGGTCTATATGTGGAAACGGACAGCGTAAACACCCCGCCGCGAGGCGGTTAGGAGCAGATTGTGATCGGGCAGACAGACAAAGACTTCCGCTTAGATGAGCCCGGCCGCGTGCTGCGCGCTCCTGTCGCGGGCGCCTCGCGCGGCTCGATCCAAGCAACGCTCGTGGTCGGCTCGTGGTCTACCGCGGTGCTCACGGTAGTTGTTTCGAACGACCCCGCGGGCAACCGAATGGAAAACCATCCCGACGGGATTACCCTCACCGCGTCGGGCATCACGGCCGCGTTCCGCGTCTCGGGCTTTCTGTGGTACGGCGTTCGAGTCACAACCGGCTCCGCGGCCGAGGCGATCGCGGAAGTCTCCCTGCGTCCCGCCTGAAGTTCGGAGTAAACAACCATGGCAAAGACAGTCTTTTGGGTCAAGAACAGCACGGACTTCTCGCTCGACACCAGCTGGAAGACCTCGACGGCGGGCGCCACGACCGTGCCGGTCTCGACCGACACAATCCGATGGGCCGAGGGATCGGACGAAGTCCAAACGGGCCTAAGTCAAAGCGCGGTTGACACCGCCGAGTTCTGGATCAAGCCCGGCTGCAGCCCTCGCATCGGGGCGAACGGAACGCCGCTCGAAATCTCGTGCACCGGCGCGTTCATCTACGAAGCGGACGAGGGGTTTGTGTTCCTGAAGGCCGGGTCTGCGAACATCGCAAGCCTCCGGTGCTTCTCGCCCCGCGGCCAGTTGTACCTGGTGGGCGGCGTGATTGACGGCCGGATCGATGTCGGTTCGTTCTTACGCATCACGGGCGACCAGAGCCTGAGCGGGAACACCCTGGCCGTGTACAAGGGAGCGGAAGTCCTGGTCCAGTACAAAGCGGACGGCACGGATCCTGTGTTCACGCAGAACGGCGGGTTCTGCCGGCTCGAGCGCCCGACGCTGACGGCGTCGATCACGGGCGGCGAATGCGTGATGGCGGTCGAGCGGGAGGCGGTGGCGTGCCCGGCCGTCACCGTCAAGGGCGACGCAAAGCTCACGGTCCTGCGCGGCACGATCACCAACCTGGACGCGAAGGAGGCGACGGGGACGATCGTCCTCGACGGCCTGGTGACCATCACCGATTCTCAGTTCGGGCCCGACGTTACGGTCATCCGCCACAAGGCGACGGTGTTCACAAACACCCCGACCCTCTACGGCAACCGATCCGACGCGGCGGGCGGGCCAACGTGGCAGTTCAACGGCGGGTGATCCTGAATGCCCAAACCGGTCTGCAACCTCGCCACCGGCCGCCCCTACTGGTCGAAGGTCGGGAGGTGCTGCTGCGGTTCCAACCCGCCCGGGCCGTGCCGCTGCGAGCTGAACCCCGGCTGCCAGTCGATCGACACGCACGTCTACCACTACCTCGTCAACACGGCGTTCGGGAACCCGGTCTACCTCTACTCTCAGCAGGTTCCGTGCTGCTGCAAATACGCCGGCACGTACCCGCGGACGTACGCGCGCGAGACGGAGGTTCGGCTCAATCCCACCGGGTGCCTCGTGTACCGCGAGGTCTTTACCGGCACGGGCAACGGGCCTGGCTTCCCCGTGCGACGGCTGATCTGGACCACGCCTTCGCAGAACTCGTGCAACGGGCTGGCGCTCACGACCGACGACGTCGTCCCGTGGTTTAACCAGTGCGTGCCCGCGCCCGGGTCTCTTCTGACCAACTTCACGACGATCACGACCATCGGGTCGTACCGGCAAACCTGCTCGCTCTTTGAGTCGCAGGAGCAGTTCGTTCCGAGCAACCCCCCGAACAGCCCCCACTTCGGGTTCCGGACGATCCGGACGGAGTACGCGGGGAACTACGTCGGCTGCCAGGCCGATTGCGTGTCCTGCTGCCTGCCGGACGCGACGTGCGTGCAGACGGACCAGGCGGCGTGCAGCGCCGCCGGCGGGATCGTCCTGCCCAACTGCTCGACCTGCCTCAGCGTCCGCACCGGTGCGTGCTGTGACGACTCGGGGCGATGCACCGAGACCACGCGGCGCAACTGCGGACTGATCAGGGGATCGATCTTCCACGGCGAGGGGACGAGTTGCTCGAGCATTGTGTGCCCCGTCGGCCCCGCGTCCGCCTGCTGCCTGCCCTCCGGCATCTGCGTCCCGGCCACGGCGTCCGGATGCCAGGCCCAACAGGGCTGGCACTTCCCGGGCCTCAACTGCGGGCAGGTCACGTGCCAGGTGCAGCCGACGGGGGCGTGCTGCCTCCCCGGCGGCGGGTGTGCGCAGATCCGCCAGTCCGAATGCTCCGCCCAGGGCGGCGCGTGGCAGGGAGAAAACAGCGACTGCGGCGGCGCGGGCGGACAAGCGTGCCTCTCGGGCGCGTGCTGCACCCCAACCTCGCACGGCATCGCCTGCACCATCCAGACGGGCTCCAGCTGCGAGCTCGGGGGCGGCACCTACCACGGCAACGGAACAATCTGCAACCCCGACCCGTGCACCGGTCGGATCATCACGTTGCCCCCCAAGTCCTCGCAGATCGTGGTCGCGACGCAGATGCCGTGCAACGGGTGCGGCGACGGGAGGCTCTGATGAACCTGTGGGACTTGGTGAAGCTCGCCGGACCCGACCTCGTGAAGCTCGCGCTGACGGGCAAGCTCCGGCCGCGGCACCTGTGGCTCGCGGTGGACGGGGCCGCAAGGTTCCAGGCGGCAATCCTGCGGGGCGACGTCGCGACATGGTCGGAGCAGCTTGCCCGCGCCAGCAAGTGCGCGGGGTGCGTGTGGGCGCACGCTGTCCCCAAGCCGCGGATCAAGGCCGTCGTCTACTACTGCGGCGAGAAGTTCAAGGGGCGGAAGAACCCGGATCTCTGCGGGTGCCTGTGCGCCCTGACGGTCAACGGCCGGGCGCTGCCGGGGGGCAAGACGGTGGTGGCGTCCGAGTTCTGCCCCCTCGAAAACGACGGGGCGTGGGAGGCGGCGGCCACATCAACCGCGTCTATGCCGACCGCAGCATCCGATAAAAGCAAGTGATACACTTTCCCCGTTCCCACATCCGCCACGGACGGCGGTGCTGGCGGCCGTCAAGGTTTCGCAGCCACCGTGGCATTTCCCCAACCCCCATAACGCCCGGGATTTCACACCGTTTGGCTTTCAGGCGGCGTTGACTTCGACGCTGCTTCTGCCATTGTGTCCAGAGTGTCCGATCGGTCCAAACCCCGGATCGTGCTCCCCATGCTGCTCGGCGCGGCCATCGCGGCCGTCCTCGTGGCGGGGTGGTGGTTCTTCTGGCCGGACCCGACGGATAACCGGATGCCCGAGCTGGCCGACACACCCCAAGTCGGGAAGTAGAGGAGGCGTCGAATGGCGAAGCGTCGAGCGTTCACCCTGGTGGAGGTTCTGATCACGGTCGCGACGATCGCGGTTTTGGTGTCGATCGCCATACCGGCGCTCGCGGGCGCGCGGGCGACGTTCCGCGGCGGCAAGTGCCTGGCGAACCTCCGGTCGATTGCGACCGTTCAGTCGGCGTTTGTGGACGAGAACCGGCGGCTCGCGCAGATGGACGAACTGCCGGAGGATGTGCAGGCCCTTCGCTGCCCGAGCGCACGACGTCCCGACGAGGGCGGATACATCACGCCCATCGGCTTCGGCGGCATGGGGCTCTCCGCGACCACGTGGTTCGGGCGTACCCAGGTGCAGAACCCGGCCCGCGTCGTGGTCGTCAACTGCTACCGCCACGACCCGGACCAGTGCGGGTTCTTGGACGGGCACGCCCAATAAGCGCGACAGGGAAAACGCGCGGGCGTATACTGATCTCGCGAAACCTTGACGGCGGGAATCCCCGCCGATGGTCACGACCCGCCATCACGACGACGAGTTCGGCCTGACGTTCCCGCCCCCTTTCTATCGGCGGCAAGTGTTTGCGTGGCTGATCGTGGTCGCGCTCGTGGCGTTCGCGCTGCGGGCCCAGGGCTGCGCCCAGCAATCCCGTCAGAAGATCACCCCCGGCGATAGCTCTGTGTACCGCGGCAAGGTGACGATCCGCAAGGCCGCGCCCGCAACCCGTGTGTTCGTCGTCCAACCCGCGCCCGTCGCGCCGGAGAAGCCCCATGCGCCCGCCCCGACTTGTCCCGCTGTACCTGCTGCTCCTGTTCCCGATCCTGACCACCAGCCGGCAGGCGCTCGCGTTCCAGTGGGAGGCGAACGACCAGCGCCCGACATCATCCGCGGCGGCACCGCAAGGCCAGCCAACCCCTGACGAGGTTCGGGGGATCCTGAAGGCGCTCGGGCCTGGCGACGAGTACACCAGCGAGTTCGCGGGCGCTGCGGGCCGCGGCGCCGGGGTCGAATCGCAGGGCGAGAAGATCGACCAGCAGCACACCGGCAGCCCGCCGCGGGCGAGCCTGACCGACGTTGGCAACAGCGAGGGGGGCGGGAGTTCGACGACGGCAACGCTGTCGTCGCTCAAGAACCCCAGCGTGATCCGGCTCATCTGCGGGGTGTTGTCGATCGCCTGCGTGATCGGGGCCGGGGTCGCGGTCTGGCGTCAATGGCGGCTCCCAGTACTCCCCGTCAAGCTCACGATCTACGCACTGTCGTTCGGCGCCTGCGCGTGGTTCCCGGACATCGCCATCGCGGTGCTTGCCGGGACGACCATCCTCGATCTGATCGACACGCTCTTTGGTTCGCACCTGGCGACGCGGGCGACCGAGGCCCTTCGGGCGGTCGTGGCCGGCGTCTCTGATGTGCCAGCCGACGTCGGCGAGGCGGTGCGGAAGTCCATCAAGGCGCACGCGGACGAGGCGGACAAGCGGACCATCGCGAGCGTGAAGTTTCGGGACGGATTGAAGTAAGCGACACGGAGACCCACCGACCATGCTGATTGCCATTGCCATGGACGCAAGACGATCGCTGACCATCGCGCCGCGGCTGGCGTCTCGCCTGCTCTGCCTCGGGGCCATCGGCAGCAACCTGAGCATGTGGATCGCCGCCGTCTACACGATGGGCGTCTCAAGCCACGCGCAGGCCGCCCAAAGCACAGGCTCGATGGTTCCCCAAGAGAACATCCAGGTCAGTCTTCCCGTGTTCATCGTCTCGATCGGGGCGACGGCCGCGTTCACCTGGGCCGTGGCGCAGCACGACCGCAAGAGCGACAAGCGGATCGACGAGGCGACCAACGAGATCGAGGAACGGCTCAACGGCAAGATCGAGAACCTTGAGGCCACGCTGAACAAACTGCTGCGGCGACTGGGATCGAAGGACATCAACGACACGTAAGCGCCACGGATGGAAGTGGGGCCAAGGAAGGCCGACCATGAAGAACCTCGCCAACCGGATCATTGAGCTTGTTCTTGCCGCGACTCTCGGCGTCGTGTACTTCCACGGGCCGACGCCGCTCAATCCCGACCCGGTTGTCGCGCGGGTGAACCTCACGCTGCCGGCGGGGACCGAGCTCAACCTGCGGACCGCGATCGCGGCCCACTGGCCGACCACAGGGTTCGTCGCGGATCCCAACTATCCCGACGTCACGGCCGACAACCTCTGGTCGCGGTGGCTGTATTTCTACCTCTACGGCAACCTGCCGAATGACACGCGATTCTGCGGGGTGGAACTGCCCGACTTCTCGCACGACCTTGGGTTGGCGGAAGAGGCTGCGGACCTGGCGGGGTACGAGCCTCCGTTCGAGGCGGACGATCCGGCGGGGTTGTGTAACGCCATCGTCGTGTACGCGGGGAGTGCGCAGTGAAGCTGAAGCGGATCATTACGGCGGCTCTCATGCTCTCGTTTGTCGGGAGCGCGGCAACGGTCCCTGATCCGATTCCAATGCCGCGGGTCGCACAAACGCGGGCGACGAAGACCTGGCGGCCGGCGCTCCCGGTCTCGCACGTGGTCCGGCCGGAGATCGTCCGGCACGGGCAGCCATGGCTGGAGCAGAGGGAGCCAGGCCAGGACCACTCCGAGCTCTTTAACCGCTGGATGGTCGCGGTGTTCGAGCGGCACCTGTTCCTGATGAGGAAGCTGTTTCAGGCCAACCAGACCGACCGCTGGTGCAAGGGCCTCTGGAGGCTGGAGTGCTGGACGCACGAGAACGCCCGGCAGTGGTGCTGGATACTCGGCAACGGGTACTGCCTCGAGGACGACATCAAGTGGGCCAACGAGCGGGGCACGACGGCCGCGGAATGGTGGAAGCGGTACGCGGGGCATGAGGCGGGCCTGGTGCTGGCGCTGGGCTGGACGGGCTTTACCGATCACGCCTCCACCGTGCACTACTACGCGTCGAGTTCCTTGGGCTCCAGCGGGAACGACGGGCTGTCGGACACGACGCCCAAGGACACGATCGCCCACGCGGTGGCGCTTGCCGTCAACGGCACGGCGTACGTGATCCACCTCAAGGCCGGCGACACGTTCCCCGAGCAGGTGACGCTGAATGGGAAGGACGGCTACGACGCGGACAACCCGGCGGTGTTCACGACCTATGGGACGGGCGCCCGGCCGATCATCTCCACCAGCACGGACAACGCGTTTTACGTTTACACGACCAACGGTCAGCCATCGAACGGTTACCTGTTCTTCAAGAACATCGACGCGACCAGCCAGACCCCGGGCAGCGGCACCGGGTTCTTCTGCTTCAACAAGAAGACGCACGTGACCCTGGAGGGCTGCCGGTTCCGTCGCTTCCTGAACGGCATCTATATCTCGCAGCTGGACTCCAGCCAGCGGCCGAGCAACGTCCTGATCCGGCGCTGCGTGTGGGACCACAACGACAACATGGGACTCCTGGTTGGCGAGTGCGACGGGATCATGGTCCGCGAGTGCGTGATGGACCACAACGGTTGGACCGGTGGGGACACCGGGCACGGGCAGAAGCACAACACCTATCTGCAAATCGACAACACCGACGCCGCGATGATCGAGTGCGTCTCGGGGCGGGCGAGCTTCGCCGGGTGCAGCGTCCGATGCTTCGGCCTGCAGTACGGCAACGTCGGGCTGAAGAACCCGATGAACATCGGCATGGGGCACGCCAGCGCCACCAACGCGGGCGGCTACTGCGGGTTCTGCGTCTCGCACCGCTCCCGCAACATTAACAGCAGCGAGCCCATCGGATGGGGCGTCGCGGTCGAGAAGTGCGGGGGCGGGATCGAGCTCGAGGCGCTGCTCATCAAGGAGAACAGTTCCAGCACGGGGAACGTGATCGGCCTGTTCATCAATGACTCGGCGGACATCGATCTCCACCACACCGTCATCTACCAGTGGCACGAGATCGGCTTCGCCTACGGCGGCGGGTTCAACTTCAACTCCGGCAACACCGGCACGCGGTCCATCCATGACTGCATTGTGGAGCAGGGAGCGGGCGGGTGCTTCAGCGGGACGTACACGGGGTGGACGTTCGCGAATAACACCTGGTTCAGCACCAACAGCGCCCCCAACTTTATCAGCTCCGGCATGAGCTACGCGACGTTCATCGCGGCGACCGGGGAGACCAGCCCGAGCCAGACGCAGCCGGTCTTCAGCGACGACTCGCGCACGATCGACACCTACCTAACCTCGATCGGGGAGACGGGCGACGAAGACGACTTCATGGACATGTGCGTGCTGCAGCAAGAGAGCGACTGGAACTACGACCTCACCGCGATCGCGGTCGGCGATTACCTGCGGGCGGGGCACGACATGCAGCTCGCCGGAGTGGCGGACCTGGCGGTGTCGCTCGTAGATGATGACGCGACCCTGAGCGCGACCGCGTCGGGGAACCCGTACCTCACGGGCTACGGCGTTGAGCGCCGGAAGGACGGCGGGGCCTGGGCCACCGTGGCGACGGGCGCGACGCTTCCCTACGCGGACAACAACCTGTCCGCCGGCGTGTACGACTACCGGCTGCTGGTCGAATACGACACAGGAAGCTTCGGCGGGGTGGGCGAACAGTTCCCCTACAGCAATGTCGACAGCGGAACGGTGGGCGGCGGCGGGGGAGGTCCCCCGGAGCCGGTGATCGGTTGCTTTGGGATCGCCGGACTTAACATCGGGGTGCAGTCCTAATGGCAAAGCCAACCGTCCCGACCCTGAACCTTGCCCACTCCCTCGCCGGGAACGTGAAGTTCGCGGTAATCATTCCCACCGCGGGGGATTTCAAGTGCTATAAGAACAACATCACCCCCACGAACTCGGGCGTGACAAACGGAACGGGGGCGAACGGTCCGCGGGCCGTCTTCGACGATGTCAACGACTATCTGGATTACGGGGCGTCCAACGTCTTCATGCCCTCGACCAACTTGACGTGCCTGATGGGCTGGAAGAAGACAGACGCCACCGATCGCGATTCACAGGCCATCTGCGTCGACGCCACGGGCGCGGATCGCTTCTGGTTCACTCCGAACCATTGGGTCAACGGGTTCGTGTACGCCGACCTCGGCGGGGCATCCGCGCCTCCTAATCGCATCGTGGATGTGGCCCCGGGCGCGGCGGGCGATGACGTGTGGTCTTGCGTCATGGGATCCACCGTCAAGCAGTTGTGGAAGAACGGGAGCAAGACGGCCGAGATCGCGGCGGGCACGACCTATACCCCTTCGACCGCCACTCTTCGTATCGGCAAGTCTGTTAACCTCCAGGGCGGCGACGTGGGCGAGCTCGACTTCGCCTTCATCTTCGACAAAGAGCTTAACTCAACCGAGATGGGCGACCTGTTCACAAACCTCTTTCACGCCAGCAACGGTCTGTACATCCAGGCTTCCAGCGGGTCACCGATGCCCGCGTACGCACAGCAGCAGTAGGAGTTCCCGAAGATGGAAATCAGCATGGACGTCGATGTCGCACTCAGCGAAGTGCCGGTGAACATCCTGCCGCTTCTCGACGACTCGGACTTCAAGTCCATCGAGACGGCCGTCGCTTACGACGCGGCGGGCATGACGCTGAAGTGGAACTTCATCACCAGCGCCGGGGCTTTCAGCCAGACGGCGGTCACGCCCACGACCGGCGGCGCCTACGACTGGGCGCACCAGGGCGGCGGCATGTACTCGATCGAGATCCCCGCTTCTGGCGGCGCGAGCATCAACAACGACACCGAGGGATACGGGTGGTTCACGGGCGTCGCGACGGGAGTGCTGCCTTGGAGGGGCCCGATCATTTGCTTCCGCTCCGCGGCCCTGAACGACGCGTTCTGCGACGCTCCGACGATCCTGCCCGCGCCCCAGGAGTTTACGAGCACGGGCACGCCCACCACGACGGAGATCGAGTGCTCCAGCAGCGGGTTGCCCACGGAGGCCAACGCCTTCCTTAACATGTTCGCGGTGATGACCAGCGGCACCTACCGCAACGTCGCGCGGCAGATCACGGCGTCGTCCGTCTCTGGCGGAACCATGACGCTCGCGACCGACGCCTTCCCAGGCGCTCCGACGGTCGGCGACAAGTTCATCATCGTCGGCAAGCTGGAGGCATAGCCCATGTGGAGTTGGTGGTCATTCTTTTTCGGGGGCGAGGACGGCGGCGTAGAGGCCGCGCCGTCCGCGCCGGCCAACCTCGCGGGAACGCCCGGTCCCGGTTCCGTCACGTGGTCATGGGACGCGGCTTCCGGGGCCACCATCTACACGCTCAAGTGGGGCACGGCGCTCGGCGGACCATACCCAAACTCGTCCACCACCCCCGGCCTGTCCATCGAGATCGGCGGCCTGGACATCGACACGTATTACGCGGTGGTGACCGCGTCGAACACGGGCGGGGAGAGCTCCGCAAGCTCCGAGGCGTCGGCCGACGTGACCGAAGCCAGGTCCGGTTCCGGCAGGGGGAGGCGCCGCCGGCGCGGGCGCGGAAGGTGGTTTTGAATCGCATTCCCCACCGTCTACATCGCGGTCTTCGCCTCGGACCCGCAGTACGTTGCGGCTGCGAACTATGACGCCCTCGGCACGGTCGCACCCCTGCCTGTAGGCGGGTTCTCCGGCGAAGAGATCGCGGCCCATTCCGGGGACTGGGCTGCGTACGCGGCCGGCAAGTATGGGGCGCTCCCGGCGGGAAGCCGCGTGTACCTCGAACTCGAATCGTTGATCGTCACGGACGTATCGGCGGCGGCCATCACGTCGCTCATCAACGCCACGAAGGCGGTGCTTCCCAACTGTTTGATCGGGACGTACTTCCTTCCCGCGACGGATTTCGGAGCGGTCAGCGGAGGGAGGCAGGCGTCGATTGAGGCCCTCAACGATTCTCTTGCCACGGCGATCGCCGCGGCGGATTGGCTGGGCCCCGACTTCTACCAGGTGGCGTGGACGCCGCCGCCCGGCAACGAAGAATGGGAATGGAACGTCAACGAGTGCCTCCGTGTTCAGGCGGGCAAGCCGATGGCGCCGTTCCTCACGACGTCGCACGCGACGGGCGGCGGGCTCGTGACGTCCTCGCAGTTCCGGTCGATCGTTCGGGCGCTTCACGCGAGAGACATCCGAGAGCTCACGCTCTGGAACAATGTGACGACGGCCGACGACGGCGAGGACTTCGTCGAGCAGATTCCAGTCCTGGGCGCGGCGATCTTTTCCTACTGGGGCGAGAGCCGTACGCTCGGCCTGGGCGCTGGCGCCATGCTCCTGCCTATCGGGGTCGCGATCGGTCCGTGAAAGTCTCGGGCGGCGACGCGACGGCGTCCAGCACGCGTATGCCCGCCTCCAGGTACTCGCTCTTCGCCCCAAGCACCTGAAGCGCGGCGCGCCATTTCGGGGCCGACAGCTCGGCGCGGCCGTTGATCACCCTCGACATGTGGGAGCGGCTCACTCCGATCGCATCGGCGAACGCGCTGACCGAGTATCCCCGGCGCTCGATCGCGCCGAGGAACGCCATCAAGAAGCGTCGCTTAATCCGTTCGCTTTTGTGTGTCCGCACGGATCTGTGTGTCGGTCGGATGGTGGCCGGACTTCTGTCAAGACCCAGGTCGTGCACTCCCAGGTCACACGTCGGGCGCCCCCGACCGCGACCGGGGGTGATATACCCATGCCACCACTGGAGGACGGATTCGTTGCCACGACGCGACCGAATCCCGATTTGTCCCGCCCCGCCGGCGGTCCCGGTTGGCCTGATGGCCGCGGCCGAGCGTGCAATTCTCGCGGTGGCCGCGTATTACGAGGCTCAAAATGCGTTGATTCGTCGCGGGGCTTCTGGTAACAACGATGCGGTGGAACACCGCGAGGCGACATCGGGGGCGGGGGAGGGCACCGTTATCGCCGGCCGAATCGGCGAGCGGGGCTTCCCATTGGCCGGGCTCATCGAGAGCTACCGGCTCATCAGGAACGTGGCGGACCTGTCGGACAGCCACCACGATCGGTCCATCCGCGAGATCCGCAGGGCGGCCCGCAAACGCGGCTGGGAGTACGTCGGGGACATCACGGCCGCGTCCGTTGCCGAGCACCTGGACGCGTACAAGACCGCCAGGCGGGGCGGGAAGACGCGGAACCTGATCCGGTCGTACCTGCTGAACTTCTGCGACTGGATGGTCAAGACCGGCGTGGCCCCGCGCAACCCCGTGAGCGCCGTCCCGTGCGCCCGGGTGGTAAAGCGGGAGGCCCGGTTCGTGCCGACGGCCGAGATGCTCGACCGCCTCGAGGCCGTCCAGAAATCCGACCGGCGCAAGAAGGACCGGTGGCTCGTGTGCCGGCTCGCGCGGTGGACGGGGCTGCGGCGCGGAACGATCATCGGGAAGGCGACGGGCCGCGGCGGCGAGGCGCCCTGGGCGGGCCTCGAGAAGCGGCACTTCTTCCTGGACGACCAGTTTCCACATGTGAGGGTTCCGGCCGAGGCGCAGAAGAACGGGATACCGGTGCGGGCCGAGATACCGATGTTCCTGGCGGACGAGCTGCGCGAGCACTTCAAGACCGTCCCGGGCACGCGGGCGTTCGTCATCCGGAAGATCAAGGAGTCGCACTTCGACCGCGACCTCGCGAAGGCCCGGCTGCCCAAGCGCGACGAGAGCGGGGCGACGTTCACGTTCGGGAGCCTCCGGCACTACTTCAACGAGCAGCTGCGGGCGGCGGGCGTGCCGCGGGAGCTCCGGAGCAAGGCGCTGGGCCACAGCAGCACGCGCATGACGGACGAGGTTTACTCCCACCCGTCGAACATGGAGTTTCGGGGCGTCATCGACGCGCTTGCGCAGCGCCCCGTTTCCGGCCCCAAAACCGCCCCGATTGTGGAAAACCGGGGGGATGCGCCAGATCGACTTGATTCTTCGGGGCGGATATCCGATAGTGTGGGTGCGAGTCCGGGGTCAACCATGCAGAACGCCACGACCGAACAAACCGAAGCGAAGGCGCCCGCACGAGCGGGCGGGCATGGTCTGGACTCGCAACCGACTGGGCGGGGCCCCCGTGCGGGCGTCCTTGCCTCGGATTGTTCACCAACGCAGAACGGCCCCGGATCGGGGCCGTTTACCGCGAAAATCGGGGTGGGCGGATTCGAACCGCATACCCCGTTTTGCCAGGGCAGCCCACCGACCCTAGGGCAGAACGGCGACGTTGACTCGTCGCCATACTCGTCGCTTGGAACGGGCGGCGGGGTTGTACACCCCGGCTCTCCCCCTGCCGGGGCCCGATCGGGGGCGGGGGAACTTTCTGAATCAAACCGCGCGGCGGCCGGGATTTCACAGTCCTCCCCGGTCGCTGCGTTTTCAGACGAGGGCATGATCGCGGCCCGCGTCATCGACCGCCACCCGAACCGGCTGAAGGTGATCGCCGCGCTGCTCTCGGCCCTGGCGCTGGCCGCGGCCGTCGCGCTGGCGTTCACCACCCAAGAAGTCCGGTCCGTCGAGTTCACGAGTTCACCTCGCGTGCCGTAGCACGCTGTTACTGGTTCCTGGAGTAACCCATGTCTCGAATACCAACAACGTCGGATCAACACGCACCAGGAACCGGGGCCAGCGCCGTGGGGCAGCCCCGTTCTTCTCTGCCCCCCCACGAGGCAGCCCGCACGCCAGAGGCCAACCGCCGCATCGAGGACCGGATGATGGCCGACGCGAAGGCGCTCCCCCCGT
>ERZ724522.1236-NODE-1236-length-14138-cov-5.217425_pt1 | contig 14138 bp, 29 predicted proteins | sample MGYA00376055_ERZ724522 | MGnify/ENA primary metagenome ERZ724522 (study PRJEB28724, sample SAMN07190884) | wastewater metagenome | isolation source: effluent of sewage treatment plant in Hong Hong | place: Hong Kong | collected 2016-03-17 ... | reverse complement strand
ACGTGCTGCAACGGGAAGTCGCCGGTCGTGCCCTCTCCCCGGCGCCGGCCGAGCCGCCCAAAGCGCCCACCACCCCGACCGTCGAGGCGAGCTCGGAAGAGCGCGTCGCGGTGTGGGTCCGGCGATGCTTCGGCGATGCCGCCATGTCGATCCACGAGCGCGCCAGCCGCCTCATGGAGGAGGCGATCGAGATGGCACAAGCCGCCGGCGTCGCGCGAGAGGTCGCCAACCGGTCCGTCGCCTACATCTACGGCCGGCGCCGGGGTCGCCGGTGCAGGAACTCGGCGGCGTCATGCTGACCGCGGCGGCGTGTGCGGCGGCGCTCGGAACGACGATGGCGGCGGCCTTCGAAACCGAGATGGCGCGGGTCGAGGCCAAGAGCGACGACGACTTCCGGGCGCGCCAGCAGGTCAAGGCCGACGCCGGCATGTCCATGACGGCCGAGGCGAGCGCACCCGTGGCGGAGGGCGGCGCAGGGCTTGAGCAACGGGTGGACGCCCAACACGCGGTGGGCTTCCGCGAAGGCTTCGTGACGGCCAAGGAGCGATATGCCGGGCGCGATCCGAAGGTGGCCGCCCTGGAAGCCGAGGTCGCGGCGCTGCGGCGAGAACTGGAGCCGCTGGCCCGCGAAGCTGAGCGGTACGACCCGCCAGAAGGTGACGGCACGGAGGACCTGCTGGAGGCGTGGGCTAGCCGGTTCACCATCGGCCACCTCCGCCGCGCCCGCGCCCTCCTCCAGGGAGGCCCCGATGCGGGGTGAGCGGCTGACGGCGGGCTACTGGAACGTCGACGTTTACGGCTGCGACACGGTCGTCGTGCTCGCCTTGACCGCCGGGGCCGCGAAGTATGCCGTCTGGCGGGCGGCGTCGGAGGCTGGCCACTACGCCGGGCGCGACGGCTTCGGGGAAATGCTCGCCTCTGGCTGCCGAGCATGGCGGGCCACCCCGGCCGACGTCGATAGGGCCGCCGCAAACGGGCACATCATCGCCGGCCGCCGCGCCCTAGAGGAGACCGACCATGACCGGTGAATGTCGATCCTACACGCTGGGAGAGCCGATCTGCCGCGACGGGTTCCCGGTCAGCGCGGCGTGCGCCGGATATCGGTGCCACGGGTGCGGCTCGTGGGCTGCCGAGCACACGATGCCGGCGTGTATGAGGGAGGACCTTGGGCCGCAATGGCTGGACGATGCCGGGCGGCCTCGCCTGCGCCGCGTCGCCAGGGAGGCCGCCCGTGGCTGACGCGCGGGAGAGGCCCATCACACTCGACGTGACTGAGGGTGTGTCGCTGAGAATGGTCCCCGGCCTTCAAGACAAGTATGCCGCCGGGAGCGACGGGCACATCTACTGCTACTCCGACGCGAGGGTGAACGCCAAGAGGCCGCGGCCATTTCGTCTTTCCGAGGCGATCGGCTCTACCGGCTATCCGTTCGTTTGCATCATCATTGATGGTCAGCGCAAATCAGTGCCGGTCCATAGACTGGTCTGTTCCGCATTCCATGGCATAGCGCCGACCAAGGTCTCAATCGTCCGCCATCTGGACGGCGACCCCACCAACAGTCTGCCGGATAACTTGGCATGGGGCAGCTACGCACAGAACGAGGCTGACAAGCGAAGGCACGGGCGCGTCGCCGACGGCGAACGGCACGGCGCCGCGAAGCTCACGGAAGACGCTGTTCGCATTATCCGGGCGTCAGTTCCATTCGGCCTCTGGAACGCCACGGATGCTGCACAGGTGTTCGGCGTCCATCCGTCGACAATCCGAAGGATTGCCGCTGGGAAACGTGGCTGGCAACGCCTGATCGAGGCGGCCGGCTGCCGCATCGAAGGAGATCCCCATGGCTGACGCACAGGCGCTGCGCGATCTGGCGCAGGAGGTGGAGGGGCTGGACGGGCCGAGCCGCGAAACCGAGAAGCGGATATGGCGCGCACTCAATCCTCACGCATACGGCTTCTCGGCGAACCAAGCCGAGGCATACACCGGCTCGATCGACGCCGCCGCCGGGCTGATGCCGGAGCGGTGGTCCCCGGAAATCGTCCACAGGGGCAACCTCTGGCGCGTATGGGGCCGACCCTCGTCCGGCATCTGCGTCTTCGGTCATGGACCCACAGAAGCGGTTGCCCGCACCGCCTGCGCTCTGCGCGCCCTAGCCGCTGATCTGGAGGGGGCCGATGCCGGGACCGACTAGCGACAGTTTCTGCGGCCTGCCCGACGACGCGCCGTACGTCCCGAGCTGGTGCTATCCGCGCGGCCCGAAGATGTGCCCCTGCGGCCACCACGAGGGCTATCACAACGACAAGGGTCGGTGCCTGCTCGCTCATCGCTGCAAGTGCGCCGGCCTGCCCGCAAACTGCCTGACCGGAGATGAGGAGATGATCGATGCTGATTAAGGTCACGCGCGATCTCGCCATCAACCCGGAGCACGTCGCCAGCTTGGCTTGGGATCGTCGCGATTACGCCTACGGCCCGAGCAACACCAAGCTCATCATCCGCATGGCGGACGGGTCAGAGTATTGGGTCGAGCACCAGCCGCACCTGCTCGATGGCGCCGACGCCTACGCGGTCGAACGCCAGATCATGACGGCGCAGGAGGCCCCCGATGCGACTGTCTGAGCCGATGCGGGAGGCGCTGCGCATGGCAGTGGATGGCCGGGGCCTTTCCCGCAGCAGGGACGGTTGGTGGCGCTCGGCTTTTACCCCCACGAAATACCGCGTCGCCGACAACCGGACTGTGACCGCCCTCGACAATCGCGGCCTGCTGTGCCGGGACGGCCTGCACTACGTCATCACCCCTGCCGGCCGTGAGGCCATCGGCATGAAGGAGGGAGAGGACAATGGCTGAAATGAACCTGACCACGGCCTTCCAGGAACTCTACGACCTCCGCGCTGCGCTCGACCACCACACGCAAGCCGCGGCGACCGAGGCGGCGCGCCTGCGGGCCGAAATCCAGCGGCGCGAGACGACGATCGCGACCGCCGAGGCCGGCCTGGACGCCGCGAAGATCGCGCTCGCCAAGACGATCGTCTTCGCTTCCGACTATAGCCGAGGCGGAAAGGACCGGGCCAGCGCCCGCGCCGACGCGATCAAGCAGTTGGCTTCCGGAAGGCCTGTCCGCGAGCACTACGGCGATCTATGGCGCGTCTTCTTCGGGACCAAGAACTACGACCAGTGGTCGGGACAGCGGTGCGACTGTGAATACGGCTGCGGGCCGCGCCACGGGTCGATCTGCTTTCGGATCGGGCTCACGGACGCGGCCAGGAAGCGTCGACAGGCGGACCTGAGCGCCGACGAGGTCGAGGCCGCGATCTACTACCTCGTGAACCTGGAGCGTGTTCAGGAGGCGGAACGGGTCGCCGCCGCGAAGGCCGCGGCATGACCGCAATGCTGAAATGTGACGCCTGCGGCCGATACGCTCGCCGCGAGCCCGGAGCGTCGTGGGCGATGCGCTACGAGGGGTCGCCTCCGCAGCCACATGGGCAGGATTTCCGCTGCCTCGACTGCACGATGAAGCGCGGTCCGCTGGCCGCGTCGCACGGAATGCGAACCGAGACTGCCGGCTTGGTCGGGGAGGACCGCCATGTCTGAGTGGCGCGATATGGGCGATGCGCCGAGGGATGGGACTAGCATCCTTCTGCAACTCAAGAACCCGATCCCCCGCCAGCGGACCGACCTCGCTCCATGGCACGGCGTCGCATTCGTCGGCCGGCCCCCCGGGCGCGAGCCAGACGGCTTTGACGTCGGCTGGCAGTTCGCTGCGCCCGTCGGGCAGGGCGGGTTCCCCGACGAGTGGTTCGTGGGCTGGCAACCCGTACCCTCTCCCCCGGAGGCCGAGAACAATGGCTGAGACCAAGGACTTTCACATCAGCGACATCCTGACCGTGACCACGGGCAAGCTTGTCTCGTCGCGCCACATGGCCGGCATCTACGACGTGCTTGAGTGGATGACGGGCGGCCCTGTCTGGACGCACCAAATTCCGCGCATCGGACGGGAGGCCAAGCCCGTCCTGCTGGCGGCGCACCCGCAGCTTGCGGAGGCCGACTGTGACGGTGTCACGCCCGAGAACATCGCCGAGCGCATCGCCGGATGGGTGGAGCAGTTCGGCGAGACGCTCCCCGTCCCTCGGCTAAGCGCCGACCAGCACGAACGGATCGACCCGCTCTCGGAACTGGTCGAAAAGGTCGGCTCGGACCGCATCGTGGTCGTGGAGACCTCCCATGGCGGGTGAGACGATAGAGAGGGCGGCACCACGCCGGTCGCCTTCGTTCCTGCGCGAGGTGACCTGCCCGCGATGCTGGGGGAGCGGGTGGGAGCCAAGCATCGCCACGACGCCCGAGGCCGCCTGCCGTCGCTGCGAGGGCGTCGGGCACTTGCTGGGAATGCCGGATCGGAGATGGCCGGAATGACCCCCAAGCCAGAAACCATCGAACGGGCGGCGGTGCGCTACGCGTGGCTCTTCGCCCGGGTGACGTGCCCACATTGCCGCGGTGTCGGCCGAGAGCCGCCCAGCACGCGCAGCACGCGGACTGCCTGGACCGGAGCCTGCCGGCGCTGCCACGGCCCGGGGGAGATTATCGAGCAGCGCGTCATCACGGTCGACATCCTATGAACACGCCCCTGACGCCGGAGACGCCGCATGAGCGACACCAACCCCGTCAACGAAGACTTCCGTAGCCGGTACTCCTCCGCCGCCCCGTTCCCGACGGATAGGGCTCCCGTCTTTCGGGACGATCGAGGCGCCTATTGGGACATGCAGGAGTGGAAAGACCACATCGCAGCCCTGGAGGCCACGGTTGCGAGGCTGACGGCGCCGGTGACGGAGGAAGATGTACGCGAGTTCAAGCGGTCCCACCTCGCGAACGTGGGCATCTCCGACGATCCCGATGGGGCCGCCCTCACCGCCTTCCTGGAACGGAGGATGAAGGGATGAGCGACGACATCAAGAAGCAGGCGGACAAGCTCGCCCTTCAGATGATGGGCATCGAAGAGGGCTCCACGCCCTACGTCTTCTTCCGCGAGGGCATGTTCTACCCGATCGGACTCCGAGACGACGCAGACGCGATCCGGAACGCGCTTTGGAACCCGGGCACCATCCGCGTCGAGAACATGATCACCGGCGAAGTCGTCTGGGAAAGGACGGTGCAATGACCCCCATCCGCGAGACGATCGCGAGGGTGTACGTCGAGACGATCATCGGCAAGCCCGATCCGGATTGGGCCGCTCACTGGCAGTGGTATCTCGACGGCGCTGGCAACCCGGACTCGTGCGTCCACTACAGCAACCATGGTCGCGGAGCGCAGCACGCCGACGCCGTCCTCCGCGCCCTCGAAGCGGAGGGGTGGAGAGTGGTGCCCAACGAGCCGGATCAACGAATGGTCGGCGCCTACATTACGTCGGTGCGCGGGATGCCTCGGGCAGATCGACGCCTGCGGGACCTGACGCACAAAGAGTGGTCCAAACAGCACGCGGAGAAATGCGCGTTTCGGTGGCGCGCCATGCTCGCCGCCGCCCCGAAGGTGACGGAATGACCGCGGCGATCGAGCATCTGCCGCGACGAGCGGCCGACGTCCAGGATCTGCTCGCCGTAGAGCAGCGGCTGGCGGCCCTCTCTGCGGAGGATGATCTGGCGGTTGGTCAGGTGAACGTCGACATCGATCGCCACTTCCCCGCCTATGACGAAGAGTGGCGTCCACCCGCGGATGCGATCTTCAAATTCTTCGACCCGGAGGGCGGAGGATGCTGGTGGGGGACGGGGCGCACGAGGCCGATTGAGCCGATCGCAGCCGGCGAGGACGTCTATCACGCAGAAATCGTCGGCGTGAGCCCGCTGTTCACTCTCCGGTTCGAGGACGCGGTCCGCCTCATTCCCGGTCCGGACTGGGTGCTTTCCTTGCAGTGGTCGCCCGAGGCGTGGGTCGCCTGCCTCTGGCGGGAGAGGCAGGGACTGATCTGTTCCGGCGAGGCCGCGGGGGCCGCGCACGCGGTCTGCCTCGCGGCGATCCGCGCGCACATCGACGAAATGCTTGAACGGGAGTTCTGACATGAGGCTGTTCTGGCGCGAGAAGAAGGCGGCCGCCCAGCCGGCGGAGGTGGACGGCCGTCAGTATCCCCGGGACCTCGCCGCCCAGTACGATGAGTGCCGCCGGAATCTTGCGCACCTCGCCAAGCTGGCCGAGCCGGATGCCCTGGCCCGCGCGGACGACATCATGCGCGACCTGCGCGAGGCCCACGAGGCCGATGTGGCCGAGTATCGGTTCGAGTGCCGGCGGCATGGCGACTTTCTGGCGCTGTTCATGACCCGCGTTCAGCCCAACCGGAGCGCCCCGGATCGCCTCGTCGTCAGCCTCAACCTCAAGCCCGTGCGGTCGGTTTCTCTCGCCCGCGGGCACGAGCCGGACCGCGCGGGCGTCCTTTTCTACCGTGCCTGGGCTCGGAGCGCCGACGGGAAGATGACGTCGTCGGTCGACGGCATCTCCTCGCCGAGGACGGAGCGGCAGATCAGGGATGGGGCGACGGTCTTTGCCGCCCCGGAGTACCCGGCCTGCGGGCCACGGGAGATGGTGCGGGACCTGCGGTCAGAGGGGCGTGGCCCGTACGGGCATCCCGGTTCGTGCGGCTTCTTGACCATGGGCTACCCGCGCCCGGCCATGGACGACGCCGTCGTGTTTTCCGGCCTCGATATGGCGGTGCAGGCGCCAGCCGGCATGGGGCTGGGTGTCTTCGACAAGATCATGGCGTGTGTCGGCTCCGCCGGCCTGGGTGAAGGAGAGTGACGTGGGCAGAAAACGCTACAGTCCGAACCGGGACATGCAAGAATTGTGCGTCGAGGCGGTGCGTGGTGGGTGGGAGGTGACGAATACCGGTGGCTGTCACCTGAAAATGCGGGCCCCGAATGGGGCCGTAGTCTTCGCCCCGAGCACGCCGTCCGATTGGCGCTCGGCGATTGCCACTCGGGTCAAGCTGCGAAAGCTGTGGCCGGGAAGTGTGCGGGGGCGCCGACAGTAGCGCTCGCCGTCAACGCCCTGGACGAATATTGTGATTGATCTTGCCTAGACTTGTTGTATCCTGTTGTGGAGGGAAGCCTATGTCTGACGACGCTGCCGCAGGCTTCGTGGAGATCATGAACACGGTCCGAGCCGACGCGCAGGAACGGGGACTGGCGCCGGCCGAGGCGCACATCGCCATCTGCCGCGGGCAGCCCGGGTGCGTGTCCGACGGCGGCGGCCCTTGTCCGGCATGCTACCGGGTCGCGCTGGACGACCCGCGCACACCGGAGGCGATCTACGCTGCACTGCGAAAGGGAGACGCATGAGCAAGGATGTCGAGCGCCGCGACCAGAACGCCCTGCGGTCCGACGTGGCCGCCTGCATGCGCGGCGCCATCCGCCATTTGCCCGGCGAGAGCGTGGCCGCGGCGACCCGGGCGCTTCTGGACCGCCTGCAGGACGCCGGGCTGGCGATCGTCCCCGTGGCAGCCACCAAGGCGGGGATTCTGGCGGCCATTTCGGCGCACCTCTCGGCGGAGATGGCGTTCACGCAGCCGGAGGCCCGCGACACCGGCTTCATCCGCGGCCTGAAGCGCGGGCTGGAGATGGCTGTCGACACTACGTCGGCCAGGGCCATCTGGGATGCCATGGTTGCCGCGGCCCGGGTTACTCCGGGCAAGGTGACGGTTTCCGAGGCCGTTTCCGACGAGGGGGAGAAGGTTGCCGACGCCGACCCCCTCAGCCGCCGACTGTATGTGGCGGTGTTCGAGGACCGGGTGCTCGTCGTGGATTCGCCGCCCTTGGCGAGCGAGAGCGGAGCGCCGGATCTCTCCCCCGAGACGCGCGTGATCGCGAGCGGCAACGTGGCCTACGCGCAGCAGTTCAGGGAGATGGTGCGGGCCTACAATCTGTTCGTTCTGCCTGGAAAGGCGCGGCCGGAGCGACCGGCCTGAATGGGGAGGTAGCCATGTCGGAAGAAGCGATGCCAGGGGAAAATTTGCTGCCGGGAGATGTTCGAGCCCGGTGGGCAGAGCGCGTCCTGGAGATCTGGTCGGCGCTGATCGCGCCCGTCGGCCGCGGAAGGCCGAGCAGCATCGCCGTGTCGCGCGCCGAGATCGAGGCCGTGTGCGCGCACGTCGCCCAGCTGAAGCTGACCACCAGCCACGCCATGTTCTCGGCCCGGGCCGCCGCCAGGGAGGCGGAGGACCTGAGGCGGGCCCTCGCCGACATGCGGCGCAGGATGGCGGCGTGAGCGGGGTCGTCCTCGGCGCGCTCGTATTCGGTGCCGGCTTCGCGGCGGCCATGGGTGGCCTGGGCAGCCTCCGCATCCCCGTCGCCATTCCGGTCGCCGGCGGCGTGGCGATGGGGCTCGGCATCCTGATGATGGCGTTCGGCGGATGACCCGGACCGCGGCCCGGGTCGGCGGCCTGATGGTGGTCGCGGGGGCGCTGATCCTGTGCCTGGGCGCGACGATTGCCGGGTTTCCGGGGCTTGGGACGGCCTTCGCCGCCGTCCTGGCCCTGGCCGCCACCGCGATCGCCGCCGCAACTCTGAGGGGGTGGTGATGGGGAAGGTCGCGCGGTTCTGGGGCGGGATCAGGGTCTGGTGCTTGGTTCGCGGCCCCCGCGGCGTGCTGTGGGAAATGGCCGGCGCCTCGGCGGCGATCGCCATTCTCGCCGGCATGGTGGTCATGTATTCCGGCAACCCGGCCCTCGGGACGAAGATGATCATCGCCGGGTTCGTCGCTCTGGGCATCATGGTGGTCAGCCGCCGCGCCTTTCTCGGCAGGTGACGGGGCGGCTGAGGCCAAGATGGGCGAGGGGAGAGGGCGCATGTTGCGGCGGATCAGGCAGGGGCTTCGCGACTGGCACATCACCAACGGTGCTCGTGTGGTTGCGTGCGAGGCGTTCGTCGCGGCGGGTGTCTCGTGCATCTTCGTCGGGGGCGTGGCGCTCGTGGCGGCCCGGGCGGGCGAAGCCGCCGGTTGGCTTGCTCTTGTGGGGGTAGTGCTCATCGTGGTCGGCAACCTCATCAGGGGAGTCCGGTGAGCGAAGCCGGCCCTCGGTAACTCGGGCGTCAAAAAAGGTTCCCTTGTGGTTGACGAGGAATCCGACACAAGGTATTGACATTGGCGCGGCCCGATCTGCGTCCGGAATGTGCAGCAGGCGTCGCCAGATTGACAGACGGTGTGGACGTGGTTGAGCCCCGCTCCGCCCCACACGGCAGGGCGGGGCTCTCGCATCCAGGCACCGCATGACCGCCCCGCCGCCCAGCCCCGACAAGCCCCCACCGAACCGGAAGCGGAAAGACGTCGACTGGCTCGGCATCGAGGCCGACTACCGGGCCGGCGCCCTCGCCATCAAGGTCATCGGCGCCAAGTACGGCATCTCCCACACCGCCATCATCAAGCGGGCCCGCAAGGACGGCTGGATCCGCGACCTCGCCGGCGTCATCAACAAGGTCGCCAAGGAGCGAATGACCCGCAATGCGGGCCTGGGCTTCCGCGGCGGAAACCTTGACGACAAAGGCAATCGGACCGACGCTGAGCACGCGGTCTTCCGGGCAACCGTGGAAACCGCCGCTGAGGCGATGATCCGGCTGGTCCGCCAGCACCGGGCCACGCTGCAGCGCGATCACGAGCTCGTGCAGCTGGTGGTCGACAAGTTCGAGTCCGTGATGCCGCGGGTGCAGACGCTGGAGCAGATCGCCGGTGCGATGGGCATCCTGGAGCAGCTGACCCGCATTCGGGCTCGGATCATCCCGCTGGAGCGGCAGTCGTTCAACCTCGACCCGCGGAAGGTGGACGATCCGGCCAAGCTCGGTGGGGGCGATGACGACGGTTTCGAGCAGGCAGCGGAAGCTCTTGGCGCTCTGGAAGAGCTCGCCGCCACCAAGGCGGGCGGCTATTCAGGCCCGGCTGCGGTGGCTGGGGAGGGCGAGACCGGAGCAGATCACCCCGCCGGGTGACGGCTGGCAGAACTGGCTGCTCATCGCCGGCCGCGGCGCCGGGAAGGCGGTCGCGCTCGACACCCCCATACCAACCCCATCCGGGTGGGCGCGCATGGCCGACCTCCGAGTCGGCGATGCCGTTTTCGACGAAGCTGGCCGAGCATGCCGGGTCACCGCGACCTTCGATGTGGCGGCTTCCGCGCCGTACCGGCTGACGTTTTCCGACGGCTCCGTGGTCGATGCCTGCGAGGATCACCTGTGGGTGACGTGGCGGCACGCGGATCGGAAGGCGTTTCTGCGGTCGCGGCACGAGGCCGATCGGAGCCGACCGCCGGATGACTGGCCCACTTGGCGGCCGACGCGGCACGGTCGCGGTGGTGCGCCCATGCTGGGCGGCGCCGAGATTGGCCCGCGGGTTCGGACAACCGCGGAAATCGCAGCGACCCTCCATTGCGGCCGCCGAGGTGACCTGAACCACTCCATCCCCGTGGCGGCTCCGCTACGGCTCCCGGCTGTCGACTTGCCTGCCGATCCGTGGGCGGTCGGCTACTGGCTTGGGAATGGAAAGACTGGCGCACCAGAGGTTAGTGGGCACGCCGCAGACGCGGAGTATGTTCTGGGGCGGATCGGGGCCCTTGGGTGGGTCGGTCTGCTTGCGCTCGACGCGCGCGGCAGCCAGTGCTTCCGGGTCCGGGCGGATGCGTTTCGCTACGCGGCGAAGGCCGGCAAGGCCGGCGTTCCAGCACCGTTTCTTCGGGGCTCCGTCGAACAGCGACTGGAGGTTCTGCGCGGCCTGATGGACTCGGATGGGCATGCCGGCCGCGCTCAGGTCGAGTTCTGCTCCACGACCCGCCAGCTCGCGGTCGATGTTCACGAGCTCGCTGCGAGTTTGGGGCAAAAGCCGGTGATCAGTGAGGGGCGGGCGACGCTCAATGGTGCTGATTATGGCCCCAAGTGGCGGGTGACGTGGAGGCCCACGGTCCAGGTGTTCGGTTCCCCCAGGAAGGCTGGGGCGATGCGGCTGAATGGCGGCGCCCAGGCACACCGCAACCGCCACCGCATGATCGTCTCCGCAGATCCGATTCCGCCGCAGCCCATGCGGTGCATCTCTGTCGATAGCCCGAACGCGATGTACCTCGTCGGCCGGGGGATGATCCCGACCCACAACACTCGCGCCGGCGCCGAGGACACCTTCCACTACGCGGCCTGGAACGCGGGCACCCGCACCGCCGTCGTGGCACCGACCCAGGCGGACTTGCGCAAGACGATCTTCGAGGGTGATAGCGGCCTGCTGAGCGTGATCCCGCCGGAGTGCTTGCTCGGCGGCACGCGCGCATCGAGCTACAACAGCTCGATCTTCCAGATCACCCTCTGGAACGGCTCGATCATCCAGGGGTTCAGCGCCGAGAAGCCGGACCGGCTCCGCGGGCCGCAGTTCCACAGGGCGTGGTGCCTGTCTGGATCGACGATGGTTCTGATGTCGGACGGCAGCGAGAAGCGCATCGACGCCGTTCGCGCTGGCGACGCGGTCCTCACCCGAAGCGGACCGCGTCGCGTTGCCGCGGCGTCTATGACGAGCCCGTCGGCCGAGGTGTTCCGAGTCCGGGTTGGCGAGACGACGTCCGTCGTTGGCACGACGAACCATCAAGTGTATGTTTACGGACGGGGCTTTACGCCCATCCGCGACCTGAATGTTGGTGATGTTCTGTGCCTTGCGTTGAGCGGTTCGGCAGGAAATGGTGGCTGTGCTCTGACGGGTATTGGTGCGACGCCGCCGGCGAGCGCCTCCACCGAGAAATCTACCGGCAGCATCACGGCCTCATCCCCGCCGGCCTCGACGTTCATCACCAGGATGGGGATCGGGGGAACAACGACCCAAGCAACCTCGTCGCCGTCTCTCGCGTCGACCACATGGCCCACCATGCGGTTGGGAGAGGGTATTTCTGGGATCGCGACAAAGCTGCGGAGGCTCTTCGCGCGCGCTGGGCGGAAGTTGAGCCTAGCGATGCGGTTTGCGCGTCATGCGGCGCCGGCTTCCAAAGCCGGAGCATGGCGTCCCCGCGTCGCTTCTGCAGCCCCGTTTGCCTGGAGCGATATCGGGCGAACGCCTTTGTCTCAGAGCAGCGAGATTGCGAGCAATGTGGCGAGCGATATCTCGCCACGAAACGCGTCCAGAGGTTCTGTTGCCGGGCGTGCGGCAGTCGATACTCGGCAGCCCATACGCGCGGCCTCCGGATCGTCGCGTGCGCTCATTGCGGAAGTGCCTTTCAATCCCGTCGGAGCAACGCTCGGTTCTGCCAGCGTGGGTGCGCCGTCGACTACCACAGCTCCCATCAGCGGCGTCGAAAGGTGCGAGACGCCTGAGCCCGTCTACGACCTCACGATCGAGGGCGCGCACGAGTTCTTCGCCAACGGCATCCTGGTCCACAATTGCGACGAGCTCGCCGCCTGGGTGCGGCTTCAGGACACCTGGGACAACCTGCAATTCGGCCTGCGCCTGGGCGAGAGCCCGCGCGTGATGGTGACGACCACGCCGCGCCCCCTGCGGCTGGTGAAGCAGCTGATGGAGGAGCGCGGCTCCATCATCAGCCGGTCCTCGACCTACGCTAACCGGGCCAATCTCGCCGCTTCCTTCCTGGAGAAGATGGAGCGGACCTACGAGGGTACGCGGCTTGGCCGGCAGGAGCTCCACGGCGAGGTCCTGACCGACACGCCGAACGCGCTCTGGACGCTGGCGAACATCGACGAGCACCGGCGCCGTCTTTCGGACGTGCCGCCGATGGCGCGGATCGTGGTCGCGATCGACCCGGCCGCCTCCAACAACCCCGGGTCGGACGAAACCGGCATCGTGGTGGTCGGCAAGGGTACAGACGGGCATGGCTACGTCCTCGACGACCTATCCCTGAAGGGCATCCCGGTCGGGCAGCGCTCGCCGACGGGCACGCACGAGCGCGGCTGGGCCGATGTTGCCGTCGACGCCTACCGGACCCGGCAGGCGGATGCGATCGTCGCCGAGGTCAACAACGGCGGGGACATGGTCGAGGCCGTCCTCCGGGGCGTCGACGCCAATGTCTCGTATCGGGCGGTCAAGGCGTCCCGCGGCAAAGTCATCCGCGCCGAGCCGGTCGCCGCGCTCTACAGCCGCGGCATCATCCACCACGTCGGCGGGTTCCCGACGCTCGAAGATCAGATGGCGACCTTCACCAGCGACTATGACCGCGAGAAGTCCGGGTACTCCCCCGACCGGATGGACGCGCTGGTGTGGGCTCTCACCGAACTCTACATCGAGGACACCGGGGCGGCCGGCATCTTCGACTACTATCGCTCCCTTGCCGCCAAGCAGAGCAAGGCCGCCTGACCCGCAGCCTCGCTCCAAGCACCAACCGAAAGGAACGTACCATGTCCCTCGCAGTGCTGCGAGCGCCGTCCGGGATCACGCACGCCGTGCTGCCCGACGGGACCAAGCAGACCGTCGGCCCGGCCGGCATCCTCTGCATCAACTCGATCTATGCCAGCGCGCTGATCAACGGCGGCTTCCAGATCCCCATCCCGGACTGGGGCGACGACTTCGTCGGCACCGACTACACCATCCCGTCGGTGCCCACCGTCGGCATGCGCTACACCCGGAAGAACCAGGGCGCCGGCGACCTCGTGGCCGTCGCCGACGTCGCCGGCGGCGTCATCTCGGCCCTCCTGACCTCGGCTTCGGCCAAGCAGGAAGGCGCGCTCTACATGAGCGACCAGCGCACGGTGAACCTGGAGAAGGGTGCCGTGTTCGAGGCACGGGTCCGCACCTCGGTGCTGCCGACCTCGGGCTCGAAGATGTTCATCGGCCTCTGCGGCGACTACGCGGACGGCCCGGACTCGATCACCCAGTCGCTGTGGTTCGCCCTCAGCGGCGACGGCTCGGTGCTCTGCGAGATCGACGACGGCACGACCGACCAGTCGGTCGATTCCACCATCGACTTCGGCACCGCCGAGTGGCACGATCTGGTGATCGATGCCACGAACAAGGCGAACGTGAAGTTCTACATCGACGGGGTCCGGGTGGCGTCCGGCACGACGTTCAACTACGCCGCCAACGGGGCCAACGCGACCCTGCAGCCGTACATCGGCGTCTACAAGGCGTCCGGCACTTCCGTCGGCACCCTGCAGATCGACTGGGCGCGCGTCTACTCGGGCCGCTAAGGCGGCTTCCGAGGGGAGG